>Ga0081535_100252_pt1 | contig 46886 bp, 42 predicted proteins | sample HotLakmasection3_FD_71020 | JGI IMG/M metagenome (GOLD analysis project Ga0081535, IMG submission 71020) | Hypersaline microbial mat communities from Hot Lake, Washington, USA - Section #3 (SPADES assembly) (version 2) | ecosystem: Environmental > Aquatic > Non-marine Saline and Alkaline >... | reverse complement strand
CTTCTCCGGTGGCAGCAGAGGCTCGATCCGCTGCCACTCGCTGTCTGTCAGTTCATGGCGTCTCATAACGGGCTATGTGGCGACGGCCCTTGAAGAACGCCAGCTTTGCAGACACGCCCTAGCGCGGGCGGGTGACGCGCCGGCGGCCTCCCATATTGTCTGGCACGGACGGACCGGCCGGCGACGGCGGACCGGACCACGGCAGGGAGGACGGCATGCGGGCGGAGGCAGCCGCACACCACGATCACGACCATGGGCATGGGCATGGGCATGGGCACGGGCATGGGCACGCGCACGGCCACGCCCACGGGCACGGCGGCAACGAGCGGCGGCTGTTCGCGGCGATGCTGCTGACCGGCGGGTTCATGGGCGCGGAGGTGGTCGGCGGGCTGATCTCCGGCTCGCTGGCGCTGCTCGCCGACGCCGGGCACATGCTGACCGACACCGCGTCGCTGGCGCTGGCCTGGTTCGCGCTGCGCCTGGCGCGCCGACCGGCCGACCGGCAGCGCACCTACGGCTGGCACCGCGGGCAGATCCTGGCCGCCTTCGTCAACGGCGTGGCTTTGATCTTCATCGTGCTGTGGATCGCGGTCGAGGCGGGGCGCCGGCTGTTCGATCCGGTCGAGGTGCTGGCCGGGCCGATGCTGGGGATTGCCGTGGCCGGGCTGGCGGTCAACGTCGCCGCGTTCGCCATGCTGCACGGCGGCGACCGGACCAACCTGAACCTGCGCGGGGCGGCGCTGCACGTGCTGGGCGACCTGCTCGGCTCGGCCGCCGCCATCGCCGCCGCGGTGATCATCATGACCACCGGCTGGACCCCGATCGACCCGATCCTGTCGGTGCTGGTCGCCCTGCTGATCCTGCGCAGCGCGGTGTTCCTGGTGCGCCGGTCCGGGCACGTGCTGCTGGAGGGCTCGCCGGAGCACGTCGACGCGGAGGCGATCCCGCCGGCGATCGAGGGCACCGTGGCCGAGGTGGAGCACGTCCACCACGTGCACGCCTGGTCGCTCACCCAGGAGCGCCCGATGGTCACCCTGCACGCGCGCATCGCCCTCGGTGCCGACCAGGACGCGGTGGTGGGCAAGATCAAGCGCGTGCTGGCCGACGACTTCCGGGTCGATCACGCCACCATCGAGATCGAGTACGAGCGCTGCAGCGACGAGCCCGCCGACGCGCCGGTGCCGGGCGCCCCCCGGCACTGCCCGACCGGCTGATCCGCCGGCAGCAGGGCGTCACGCCGCCGCCACGCGCCGGCACAGGTCGCGGAACTGCCGCGCGCGACTGTCCCAGCCGGAAGCCTGCGCCAGCCTCAGCCCGCCCTCGCTGAGTCGGGCATAGAGGCCTTCGTCGCCCAGGATGCGGTCGATCGCGGCGGCGATCTCGTCGACGCTGGTGCCGTCGACGAGCAGCCCGCTGCGGCCGTCGTGCACCGCCTCGACGGCGCCGCCGGCGCGCCCGCCGATCACCGGCTTGCCGCAGGCGTTCGCCTCCAGGAACACCAGCCCGAAGCCCTCCGTATCGCCGTCGGCGAGCTGCCGGTTGGGCAGCACGAACAGGTCGCACAGCGCGTAGTGATCGCCGAGCCGGTCGCCGGGCACCGGGCCGGTGAAGGTGACGCGCCCGGCAACCCCGGCCTCGCGCGCGATGCCCTCCAGCCGCTCGCGGTCGGGCCCCTCGCCGACCACCAGGTAGTGCAGGTCGGGGTGGCGGTCGAGCAGGCGCGGCAGGGCGCGCAGCACCTGGTCGATGCCCTTGCGCTCGATCAGCCGCCCGACGCTGAGCAGCACGCGGCGGTTGCCGATCCCGTAGCGCTCCACCAAGTCGTGCGCCTTGGGCCGCGGCGCGAACCGCTCGACGTCGACGCCGTTGAAGATCACCTCGATCTTGTCCGGCGGCACGTCCATCATCTCGACCAGCGCGGTCTTGGTGAAACCGCTGACCGCCACCACCGCATCGGCGCGCTGCAGGTACTTGCGGCGATTGCGCCCGTAGAAGCGGTAGACGACCGTCGAGGTGACCTCCTCGCCGTGGATGTAGTTGATGATCCGGCAGCCGAACAGCCGCTTGGCGATGCTGCCGATCCAGCTGCCCGAGTTCAGCTCGCCGATGCACAGCACGCCGATGTTCTCGCGCCGCACGATTGCGGCGACCCGGGCGATGATGCGCGCCTTGAGCGGCAGGTCCTCGGTCAGGAACGCCCAGGCCGAGCGCAGCCGGCTGCCGTGCCGAAGCTCGCGCGGGCGCAGCAGCTCCATGCGGTGGACCGTGTACGGCGCCGCCTTGTCCAGGTCGAGCCAGCCGACCAGGACGTGGCCGGTCTGATAATGACGGTACGGCGCGAGCACGACGATGTCGCCCTCGCCGAACCGCGCCATGTTCTCGTAGACCACGGCGGACCCGCCGTTGATCGGCGGGAAGATGCTGCTGACCAGCAGGCAGCGCGACGACCGCGTCATCGGCCCGGCCTCCCGGGGAACCGTCCCGCTCGGGAGCGGACCGGAGCATCTGGCATGAGGGACATTCCGCTTCTCGTTCTTGCGAGTGAGACTCGTACTGTCGCCGGCGCCGTCCAGCTACCGAAAAGCATCATGCCGTCGGACGGCCGGCAGCCGGGCGGCAACCGCCGCTCATTTTCGGCCCGCCGTGCAGGCCGCGGCGGCGGCACGGGCGCCCAGGCGGTCCAGGCTGCGCAGGCCGTCGATCACCGCCGTCACGAACGGCCGGGCGCGCGGCAGGTCGTCGCCGAACACCGCGCGCACGCTGAGCAGCGCGCGGGCCAAGCGGTCCGGGTCGGGGCCGGCGGACGCGGCCGCCGCGCGCAGGCGCCCGGCCAGCGGGTCGCGCAGGTCTTCGCTCCGACCGGGCCCGTCGCTCCCGGCCACATAGCGCATCCACGCCGCCACGGCCAGGGCCAGCCGCCGGCACGGCGCCCCCGCCGCGACCCGGTCGCGCACCGTGCCGAGCAGCCGCACCGGCAGCTTCTGCGAGCCGTCCATGGCCACCTGCGCCGTCCGGTGCCCCAGCGCCGGGTTCGCGAAGCGGCGCAGCACCGATGCCCGGTAGGCGGCGAGGTCGGTGCCGGGCGGCGCCGCCAGGGTCGGGGCCGCCTCCTCGGCCATCAGCGCGGCGACGAAGCCGTGCAGGTCGGGGTCGGCCACCGCCTCGGCGATTGTCTCGAAGCCGACCAGAGCGCCCAGATAGGCCAGCGCGGAATGGCTGGCGTTGAGCAGGCGCAGCTTCATGGCCTCGTACGGGGCTACGTCGGCGACCAGCTCCGCACCCGCCGCGTGCCACGCCGGCCGGCCCGCCGGGAAGCGATCCTCCACGACCCACTGCCGGAACGGCTCGCACACCACCGGCCAGGCGTCGGTCAGGCCCAGCCGGTCGGCGACGGCGGCACGGTCGGCGTCGGTTGTCGCCGGCACGATCCGGTCGACCATGGTGTTGGGGAAGGCCACGGCGTCCCCGATCCAGCGCGCCAGGGCCGGGTCGCGCGCGCCGGCGAAGGCGAGCACGAGGCGGCGCACCGTGTCGCCGTTGCGCGGCAGGTTGTCGCAGCACAGCACGGTGAACGGCGCCACCCCCGCCCCGCGGCGCCGGGCCAGACCTTCGGCCACCAGGCCGATAGCCGAGCGCGGCCGCGCCGGGTGGTTCAGGTCGTGGGCCAGATCCGGATGGCCCTCGTCCAGCCCGCCGTCGGGGCCGCGCGAATAGCCCTTTTCCGTCACCGTCAGCGAGACGATCCGCACCGCCGGGTCGGCCAGCCGGGCGACCGCCGCCGGCGGGTCCTCCGGCGCGACCAGCACCTCCGTCAGCGCGCCGACGACGCGCAGGCGGTCGCCCGCCGCGTCGCGCTCCACCGCCGTGTACAGGCCGTCCTGGGGCGCCAGGGCGTCGCGCACCGCGGCGTGGCGCGGGCAGACCCCGCAGATGCCCCACGAGCCGCCGCCGTCGCGCGCCAGCACGTCGTCCGTGTAGACCGCCTGGTGAGCGCGGTGGAAGGCGCCCAGGCCGATGTGCACGATGCCGGTGCTCACCCGGCCGCGGTCGTAGCGCGGCCGGGCGACGTCCGGCGGCAGCGCGGCGAGGTGCTGCGGGCCGAGGCGCGTCACGCCGCCCCTGCCTCGGTGTCCAGGCGGTAGGTGCGGCGGGCCAGGCGATAGGCGAGGTCGATGGCGACCTCGCGCGCCTCGTCCTCGTCCAGGCGGTGGTCGCAGACCAGGTCGGCCAGGAACGCGCAGTCGATCCGGCGGGCCACGTCGTGGCGGGCCGGGATCGCCGGCAGCGACCGGGAGTCGTCGTTGAACCCCGCGGTGTTATAGAAACCGGCGGTCTCCGTGGTCAGGCGGCGGTAGCGCAGCATCCCCTCCGGGCTGTCGTGGAACCACCAAGCCGGCCCCAGCCTGAGCGCCGGATACGCGCCGGCGAGCGGGGCGAGTTCGCGGCTGTAGGTGGTCTCGTCCAGGGTGAACAGGACCACGGTCAGGCCCGGCTCGTGGCCGAACCGGTCCAGCAACGGCTTGAGCGCCTGGACGTAGTCGGTGCGCATGGGGATGTCGGCCCCCTTGTCCGGGCCGAAGCGCTCGTACAGGAACGGGCTGTGGTTGCGCCACGCGCCGGCGTGGATCTGCAGGACGAGCCCGTCCTCCAGGCTCATGCGCGCCATCTCGGTCAGCATCTGGGCGCGGACCATCTCGGCCTCGGGCGGCGTCAGCTCGCCGCGCAGCGCCTTGGCGAACAGCGACTCGCAGGCGAACGCGCCGAGGTCGGCGGTGCGCGGGCCGGGATGGCCGTGATCACTCGCCGTCGCGCCCAGGGCGATGAACGCCGCGCGCCGCGCCGCCAGCGCGCGCAGATAGCCGGCCCAGGTGCCGGTGTCCTCCCCGGTCAACTCGCCGAGTCGATGGACGTTGTCCGCGAAACCCGGCGTCTCCGGGTCGACCACCGCGTCGGGCCGGAAGGTCGGGATCACCCGGCCGGCCCAGCCGCTGTCGCGGAGCGCCTGGTGGTGGCGCAGATCGTCGGTGGCCGGATCGGTCGTCGCCAGCGTCTCGATGCCGAAACGCTCGAACAGCGCCCGCGGCCGGAACGCCGGCTCGGCCAGGCGGGCGCAGATCCGGTCGAAGACGGCATCGGCGGTCTCCACCGACAGCCGCCGGTCCACCTCGAACACCTCCGCCAGCACGTAGTCCAGCCACAGCCGCGAGGGCGTGCCGCGGAACAGGTGGTAGCCGGCGGCGAACCGGCGCCATACGGTGCGCATGTCGGCCTCGACCGGCCCGCCGTCGCGGCGCGGCACGCCCAGGCTCTCCAGGGGCACGCCCTGGCTCCACAGCATGCGCAGCAGGTAGTGGTCGGGGACGATGAGGAGCGAGGCCGGGTCGGCAAACGGGGTATTCTCGGCAAGCAGGCACGGGGCTATGTGGCCGTGCGGGCTGACGATGGGCAGAGTTCTGACCTCGTCGTAGAGGCGTCTGGCCACCGCGCGTCGCATGGGATCGGGCGGAAACAGGCGGTCGGTGTGCAGCGTGAGCGGTTCAGCCATCGGTCCTCGCGCGGTCCAGCCGGACCAGGAACCAATGCACCAGACGGCGCCACAGTTCGTCCCTGGCAACGGCATCCTCGATCCCGTGGTCGAGGTTGGGGTTGTCGTTGATCTCAATAACAAACACGCCACGGTCGGTCTGCTTCAGGTCGACGCCGTAGAGCCCGTCGCCGATCAGCCGCGCCGCCTTGACGGCCGCCGCCACCACCTCGGGCGGCGCGCCCTCGACGGCAAAGGTCTTGAAGCGGCCCTCGATCGGGCGGCCGCCCGCAGTGTGCTTGACAATCTGCCAGTGCTTGCGCGCCATCTGGTATTGGCAGACGTACAGCGGCTCGCCGTCCAGGACGCCGACACGCCAGTCGTAGGCCGTGTACATGTACTCCTGGCCAAGAATCAGGTCTGACTCGTCGAGCAGCGAATCGGCGACCTGTTCGAGCTCGCGGCGATCCTTGACCTTGTACACGCCGCGGCTGAACGAGCCGTCGGGGATCTTCAGGACCACCGGGTAACCGAACTCGGCCTGCAGCCGGTCGAGCCGCCTGACATCGTCGACAACGATGGTCTTCGGCGTCGCCACACCGTGGGCGCGCAGCAGCTCGTGCAGGTAGACCTTGTTGGTGCAGCGCAGCATCGACAGCGGGTCGTCGATCACCGGCATGCCCTCTTGCGCCGCGCGCTGGGCGAAGCGGAAGGTGTGGTTGTCGATGGCCGTGGTCTCGCGGATGAACAGGGCGTCGAACTCGGCGAGCCGCAGGAAGTCCTTCCGGCCGATGCGCTCGACCTCGACACCCAGGCCGGCGGCCACTTTGGCCAGCCGGTCCAGGGTGGCCGGAGCGGACGGCGGCAGCTGCTCTTTCGGATCGTGCAGCACGGCCAGAGTATATTTGGCCGTCGGCCGCGCCCTGGGCGTGCGCCAGCCGCCCTTGGTGTAGCGGTCGATTGCCGTCCGGAACACGCCCATCTGGTCGCCGTCGAGGTCGGTGACGGGCACCGCGCGGACCGAGGCGATGCGCAGCCATTCGCCGAACCGGACCTTGACCTCCAGCAGCGGGCAGCGGAACCGGTCGAACACCTGGCGGGCGAAGGCCTGGAATCGGGGATCATCGGCGTGACCCAGGCAGACCAGCAGCCTGAACGGACCCTCCGGCGGCTGCGCCAGCCGCTTGACGCGTCGGTTGAGGTCTTTTTCCAGATCCGGCAGGGCATGGCCGTACAGGCTCTTCCGGCTCAGCTCCAGGATTGTCTCGACACTGGGGATGACGCGGTGGCCGCGCGCCTCAGCCAGCAGCGAGCCGTAGTAGCCCGCGCCGAGATAGGCATAGCTGCGCGCCAGGTTGATCACCTTGACGGCGCCGCCGCAGAATGCCTGCGGCCGCGTTATGTAGTCGCGGCTGGTGACCACGGTGCGGCCGTTGGCGGTGCCGTCGGGAAAATCGGTGGTCCGGTTGACGACGATCACCCAGCCGCCGGTCATGGCGCCTCGCGGCGGGACAGGACCACGGCGGCGCGGAGGGCGGTGCGGCCGTAGCGGGACATGTGGGCGAACTCGCGCAAGGGAATCGGCATGTCAGCCTTGTCCATGGCCTCGTCCAGGGTGTCTCGTTCGATGAGCGGGTCGTGGGCATAGATGAACCGGTCGTCGTGACCGTGCACCACCACCCAGTGCGGCTCCTTGACTCGATACATGCGGAACAGGCTGATCAGCACAATCGGAATGGCGCCTTCGTCGATATAGCCGGCCAACTCGTCCGGCGTCAGGGACCGGTGGACCACCGTGATGTCGGTCTCGGCGACCTGATCGCGGAAGTCCATCTGGACGAGGCGCATGACCTCCTTCTTGCGCGGATCGCGGACGCCGTCGAGGAAAATGGGGCTGTCTTCGCTGACATGGATGACGACGCGGAAGCCGCGCCGGTGCGCTGCCAGGGCCATGCCGAAAGGTTCGCAGCCGCCATGGCCCGACGCCATGAACACCGTGGTCGCCTCGCGCCAAAGGCGCAGCTCCTGCCGCCGGTCAAGCTCGACCGCCGGATCGAGCGCCTTCATCGCCATGAGCAGCGCCGCCGGGCCGCAGGTGAAGTCGGTCGTCTGGCCGTAATACGGCACGCGCGGCTCCCGAGGCGACAGGTCGAGCGCCAGCCGCTTTTCGAATCGCAGCGCCGCGGCGTGGTCTTCGTAGTAGTCCATGTAGCGGCCGAACTGCCGATAGCCGGCGGCGCGGTAGAGGGCGATGGCGGCGGCGTTGTCGGGCCGCACCTCAAGGCGCATGACCTGGGCGTGATGGCCCGCGGCCTCGCGCTCGGCGGCGCGCAGCAGCGTCCGCCCCAGCCCCTCCCCCCGGCGTTCCGGGTTTACGGCAAACGAATAGAGCCGCGCCAGTGACGTACCGCGCCGCAGCAGGACCAGGGCGTAGCCGACGATCGTGCCGCGCAGCTCCGCCACAAGACAGAACGCATGCGCGCGGGTCAGGAGATGATGTAGACTGCGGCGGCTCAACCGGTTCTCCGAAAAGGCACTGGTTTCCAGCCGCATCAGCGCCGGAAGGTCGGCCGTGCCGGCCGGCCGGACAACTGCGCCGCCCACCCCTCCGGAAGGCACGGATCGGTCGGGGAAGCACCTGGTCATGAAAGCGGAGGCCATGGACCGGCGGGAAAGGCTGCTGCATATGTGCCCCTGCGACGGCCAGCGCCAAGAGCAAGGGAATCAATACGTCGCTGTCGTGCCACCGACGCGCAGCCGATCGATCGGCACCTTTCCAATGGAGTTGACCGCCGGTTTAATTGACGTTGAGCAAATCTGACTACGATGGTATATATGCGAATACGAGTGGCGTCGCAAGTCTATGAGCCGGTAAAATCCAGACGATCGAAACTGCGAAGGCGTACATAAATTAAGCATCTTTGACAACAAAATTATAAAAGGTAAAAAACCCTTTGTTGGTTAATACCCTTGAACAGGTGACAGCGCGCCGGGATTGTGCTTTGACTATTGGCAACGCGTGCTGCCGTCGTGCGCGGGCTGCTCCAGAAAATCACCCGAAAGACGTAGCACAACCGCGATAGCAACCCGACCCGCCAAAAAAAACCGGCACCCGTGCAGGAGCGTAATTCAGGCCATGTATCTCGGCATCCACCTCGGAACATACGAAATAAAGGCGTCGCTGATCGACGACCGTCAGCGTGTCATCGATGAGGCTGCCGCCCCCCTGCGGGTCGCGCGGCCGGCGCCCGGATGGGCCGAGCAGAATCCCGACGACTGGTGGCGCGCCCTTGTCAGCGCGATGAGCCAGATCAAGCGGCGCCGCCCCGACGAGCTCGGCGCCGTCGCCGGCATTGCACTGTGCGGCCAGCGCCAGGCCGCCGTGCTGCTTGACGACGGCGACCGACCGCTGCGCCCGGCCCTCCTGGGCGAGGACCGGCGCGGCACGGACCGCGGTGCCGAGTTGGAGCGCCGCGCGGCCGACCTTGCCGCCATAGCCGGCACCGCCCCGGCCTACGGAGTGACCGCCGTCAAGCTGCTCTGGATAGCCGAGAACGAGCCGGAAATCTTTTCGCGCATCGCCGGGGTGCTGCCGGCCAAGGACTATCTGCGCCTGCGCCTGACCGGCACGCGCGCCACCGACGTGACCGACGCCGCCGGCACGGCCTGGCTGGACGGCGCGGCGCGGCGCTGGTCCGATGCCCTGATCGGCGCCACCGGCCTGTCGCCCGCGGTGCTGCCGGAGCTCTACGAGAGCCCGCAGCCGGCCGGCCAGATCACGGCCGAGGCCGCCGCCGAGCTGGGCGTGCAGGCGGGCACGACGGTCGCGGCCGGCGCCACCGACAGCGCCGCGGCGGCGATCGGCATCGGCGCCACCGATCCGGGGGCCGCGCTTATGTCGCTGGGCGCGGCGGGCGAGCTGCTGGTCCTCGCCGACAGCTTCGCACCCGCGCTCGAGCACGGCGTGCACGCCTTCTGCTATGCGCTGCCGGGCCTGTGGACGCGCTCCGCCATGGTCGTCAACGCCGCGCACGGGCTGACCTGGCTGGCCGCGGTGACCGGTGCCGCCAACGAGGCGGCGCTGCTGGCCGAAGCGGGCCAGGCCGACCGCGACACCGGCCGGCTGCTGTTCCTGCCCTACCTGTCCGGGATACGCGCCCCCTTTGCCGATGCCGCCGCGGGCGGCGTTTTCTTTGGGCTGACCCACGGCACCATCCGCGCCGACCTGACCCGGGCGGCGCTGGAGGGCATGGCGTTCGCCTTCGCCGACGGACAGGACTGCCTGGGCGCCGCCGGCGCCCACATCGACGACATGGCCATGGGCGGCGGCAGCGCGCGCTCGCCGTTCTGGGGCCGGATCCTGGCCTCGGCGCTCGGCCGCAGCCTCAGCTTTCACAAGAGCTGCGCCATCGGCCCGGCGTTCGGGGCGGCGCGGCTGGCCCGGCTGGCGGCCACGGGCGAGGACGTGCGGTCGGTGTGCGTGCGCTCCACGGTGGACTTCGCAGCCCAGCCGGTCACCACGCTGTCGGAGCGCTATGCCGGCAAGCGGCGCCGGTTCCGCGCCCTGCGCGAGACGCTGGAGCCGATGTTCGGCGAGAGCGAGTGACGGGTGGCGCCGGCGGCGTTCGTTTGCAGCCGGTGGATTGCGATCGGCGCGAGCCCCAGTGGCCGGGCCGTTCGCCCCGATCCTGCGGTCAAACCAGCGGCACCTCGGTGCCGCAGTCGGCGAGGCGGCGCAACGCGCGGGCCCGGCTGCGCAGGGCGCAGGCGAGCTCGCCCTCGCCGTCGTCGGACATGAGCTCCGCCTGACGGGCCAGCATGTTGGCCAGGGCGGAGACGGCGCGGGGCGATGCCGCGATGACCGGAAGCGAAGACATGACGACTTCTCCTTGCGTCGGAACTGACCCGATTACGGCCGCCGGCAGCGGACGGACCTGCGGCATTCTGACGCACCTTCTCTCCGGACCGGCCCGCGCTCGGGGGCGGCGCCGCATGCGATCCGCCTCGACAAAAAACCCGGCACGCCGGGCCCGCAGGCCATGTGTGCCGGGTTGGCAGGAGGCTGAGGTCGGGGAAGGACGGGTCAGGCCGTGACGTAGGACAGGGCCTTCTTGCTGCAGACGCGCTCGCAAGCCCGGCAGCCGATGCAGGCGCCCTTGTCGGCAATCGTCATGATCATGCGCTCGGCGTCGTCGTCCTCGTCGATGTCGACGATCTCGCCTTCGTCATTGACGCCGCGCATCTTCAGGACGTCCTGGGCGCAGACCTTGTAGCAGCGGCCGCAGCCGATGCATTCCTCGTCGTCGATCGATTCCAGGTAATACGGGGTCCATTCGCGCCCGTCGCGGGTCAAATGAATTTCGGGCATGGGGTCCGGTTCCTCTGTTCGGGGGTGGGCGTTGGTGGACACTGCCGTGCGTCTCACGCACGGGCAGGTTCGGGATACTGCTCGATGACGGCGGCCGCCTCGTCGACCATCGACTGGCCGGCCTCGGCCAGCCTGGCCAGGCTGTCGAAGCCGTAGCGGTGCAGGTCGCGCAGCGTGCGGCTGAGCACGACCAGCCGGCCGGCCACGACCACCACGCGGCCGAAGCCCTCCGGATGCAGGTCCATCACCGGCGTCGCGGTGATGCCGGTGCGCCGCTCCAGCACCAGGCAGACGGCGCGGTAGAACATGTTGAGGCGGCCGAGCTGCGCCGGGGTCGGGTTGCCCAGCAGCGGCAGCTTGCGGCGCTGCTCGCGGGTCATCACGTAGCGGCCGAGCAGCTCAGCGGGGGACTTGCCCTCCAGCCGGCCGAACTGGTCGTCGGCGCGGATCAGGGTGACCAGCGCCTCGCCGAACGGGGTGGCCAGCGCCGCGCGGTCCTCCTCGGACGGGGCGGCAGCGGCTTCGGCGGTGTCGATCTTCGCTGCGGCGTCCGCGCTCATGCCGACTCCTCCGCGGCCAGGTCGCCGGCCCCCTGCTGATGCAGGGCCTTGCGCAGCCAGGGCGGCGGCGAACCGTTGAGCATGGTCTGCACGCGGTCGATCACGGACGCGATCGGCTCGGGCGCGGTCAGCTTGACCGGGTGGACCTTGGCGGCCACGATCCGTGCCGCCGCCGGCCCGCCGATGGCGCGCACGAACAGCAGCGTGCAGCCGCGCACCGCCTCCAGCCGCGGGCCGATGCGGCTGTCGTGATCGTCGCCGTGGCTGCCGTCCTCGGCCGAGACGGCGGTGAACTGCACGGCCTCGACGAACCGGGACTCGTCCGGTGAGACGTCGTAGATGGCCAGGTTGCGGGCGCCGGCGAAATGGGCGTCCACGGTCTTCAAGTCCTGGGTGGCAAACGCGATACGCATGAAGCCTCCTTCGGCCGGGACGGCCCGCTCCTCCGGCGGGCTGCCGTCAACCAGCCGCAACCGACGCACGGTGCCGGCCGTCATCTTCGTCCTCCTTGCTGGCGAAACGGGGCGGGGTGTACGAGGCCGGACCGTGGTGGTCCGCCTCGGCGTCCATCAGAATGTTGCCGATCTCGCAGACCAGGTCGCGGGTGCCGCGGTAGCCGACCGACACCCGGTGCGCCGCGCCGAGCCGATCGAACACCGGGAAGCCGATGCGCACCAGCGGGATGCCGAGCCGTGCCGCGGCCTGGCGGCCGTGGGCGTGGGTGACCATCAGGTCGCAGCCGGCGGCTTCCCGCTCCAGGTCGTCCAGGTCGCCGACCACCACCGTCTGCGCCGGCACCTGCGCCAGCGCGGGCGTGTTGACGGTGCTGACGGCGGCGGCGACCTCGGCGCCCAGGTCGGTGAACAGGGTGGCCAGCGCCAGCAGCAGGTCGGGCTCGGCGGCGATGGCGACGCGCTTGCCGCCGTAGAAGAAGTGCGCGTCCAGCATGGCGTCGGCGAGCTGACTGCGCCGGCGGCGCTCGGCCTCGGGCACCGGCCGGCCGCTCGCCTCCATCAGCGCGACCATGAAGGAATCCACCGCCTCGATCCCGGTCAGGCGGTCGAACACCTGCACCGGCACGCCGGTGCGCCGGTGCAGCGCCTCGGCCGGGCCGCGCATGTGCTCGCCGATTGCGAGGGTCAGGGCGGACCGGCCCATGCGGCGGATGTCGTCCACCGAGGTGCCGCCGTAGGTGGTCGGGATGTAGCGGTCGGGCACGTGGCCGTCCAGCGAGCCGGACAGGTCGGGCAGCACGATCGGGGTCAGCTCGAACGCCTCGACCGTCTCGCGCAGGACCTCGACGTCGCCCGGCGTCAGGTGGCTGCCGGCCAGCAGGTTGACCTGCCGCGGCAGCCGCGGCCCGCACTCCGGGCGGACCAGCGCCTCGATCATGGCCGTGGTGGCGGCGGCCCAGCCCTCCTGCAGGCCGCCGGTGTAGTCCGGGGTCGAGGCGAACACGACCTCCAGCTCCGGCCAGTCGCCGGCGCGGCGGGCGCGCATCAGGCGCAGGTCGCCGACCATGTCCTCGCCGCGGGTCTCGGTCAGCGCGGTGGAGCACAGCCCGATCAGGCGCGGCCGGGCGCGCTTGTAGATGTTGTCGATGGCCTGCTCGACATTCTCCGCCCCGCCCAGGATCGTGGTGATCTCGTTCATGGCGGTGGTCTGCAGCGGGATCGCCTCGCGGAAGTGGCGGACCAGCAGCACCAGGGCGAAGGCCGTGCAGCCCTGGCCGCCGTGGAACAACGGCAGGCAGCGGTCGATGCCGAGGAACGCCAGCGCCCCGCCCAGCGGCGCGCTGGACTTCAGCGGGTTGACCGCAAGCGCCTTGCGCCGAATGACCACGTCGGCCATCACGCCGCTCCTTCGGCACCGGTCGGCGCGGGTACGATCTGCCACGGCGCCGGCTTGCGCAACTTGCCCCAGATCGGGTTGGACACGGCCCGGTCGATCTGGCGGACCAGCTCGACCATGCCGTCGTAGCCGGCGTAGGCGTGGTGACGCTCCTGGTTGACGTCGACCCAGGGCACGCGGGCCTTGAGCGCGGTGAACTGGGAGCGGCCGCCGGACATCAGGATGTCGGCCTCGCCCTCGACCAGCATGCGGTACATCTCCTTGGCGGGGATGCTGCCGACCATGTTGGCGTCCTCGCCCAGGATGGCGCGCACGCGCTCCTTGTCCTCCTCGGTGTTCTTGCGCACCGAGGTGCCGACCACGGTCATGCCGGCCTCGTGCAGGGCGGCGATCACCGACCACGACTTGACGCCGCCGGTGTACAGCAGCACCCGCTTGCCCTGGAGCCGCTCGCGGTACGGCGCCAGCGCCGCCCAGGCGCGCGCCTCCTCCTCGGCGATCAGCGCCTCGGTGCGGTCGAGCAGGTCCGCCGGCGCGCCGCCGTCGACCAGCAGCCGGGCGAAGCTGCGCAGCGACTGCGAGGTGTCGGAGATGCCGTAGAACGAGCCCTCGAAATAGGGGATGCCCCAGCGCTCTTGCATCTTGCGCGCCAGGGTGATCAGCGCCTGCGAGCAGACCACCATGGTCGCCCGGCCGCGGTGCGCGCAGGCAATGTCGTTGAAGCGGCCGTCGCCGGTGATCGAGGCGAGCAGGCGGATGCCGAGCCGCTCGAACAGCGGCGTGATCCGCCACAGGTCGCCGGCGACGTTGTACTCGCCGATGATGTTGACGTCGTACGGGGTGGTCACATCCGGCTCGCGGGTGCCGATGACGTGGTTGAGCAGCGCCTCGCCGCCGAGCCGGTTGCCGAAGTTCTTCGACCCGGCGAAGCCCGGCGCGATCACCGGGATGACCGGCACGCCGTGCCGCTCCGCCGCCACCCGACAGACCTTGTCGACGTCGTCGCCGATCAGCGACGACACGCAGGTGGCGTAGACGAACACCGCCGGCGGGTTCCAGCGCGCCACGACCTCTTCGACGGCGCGCAGCAGCTTTTTCTCGCCGCCCTGGATGACGTCCATCTCGGACAGGTCGGTGGTCAGGCCGGTGCGGTACAGCATCGGGCCGGAGGAGTCCGAATGCCGGCTGTCCCAGCTGTTGCCCTCGCAGGCGATCGGCCCGTGCACCAGATGCGCGGCGTCGGCGATCGGCTGGAGGCAGATCTTGGCGCCGTCGAAGGCGCACCCGCCCGCCGCGGCGCCGGGCGTCAGCGACTTGGTCGCGCAGCCGCTCTTGCGCTCCTTGTCGGACTTGGCGCGGTTCGTGCCGCAGCCCGGCTCGTCGAACAGGTGCTGAAGCTTTTGCTGGAGCATGGAAACGGCTTCCGTGGGCTGGGGCCTCGTTTCACCATGGAGGCCACGAAGGACCCGGTTTCGTGGCCTGCATCGTGAAACGTAGCGCGGGCGGGTCTCCCTCCCCGGCAGGCCGGGGAGGGAGGTGCCGTCGCGGTCAGCGGGTCAGGTCGAAGCTCATGTCGGCGCCGACTTCGCCGGTGTCCTCGTCCACCTTCTCGAACACCCGGTCGAGGATCTTGACCAGGACGCTCAGGCCGCCCTGGTAGCCCCAGGTCGGGAAACGATGGTGGTGGTGCCGGTCGAAGATCGGGAAGGTCAGCCGGATCAGCGGCGTGCCGGTATCCCGCTCAAGGAACTTGCCGTGGCTGTTGCCGATCAGGAAGTCGACCGGCTCGGTGAACAGCAGCGAGCGCAGGTGCCACAGGTCCTTGCCGGCCCACACCTGGCCGTCCTTGCCGAACGGCGAGCTGTCGAGCAGCGTTTGCGCCTTCTTGGCCCAGGCCTTGGTGCCGTTGGTGGACAGCACGTGCACCGGCTCGGCGCCCAGCTCCAGCAGGAACCCGACCATGCCCAGGGTGAAGTCGGGGTCGCCGTACACGGCCATGCGCTTGCCGTGCACCCAGTGCATGGAGTCGGTCATGGCATCGACCAGCCGGCCCCGCTCGACCCGCAGCGCGTCCGGGATCGGCTTGCCGCTGAGCTCCGACATCTTCATCAGGAACGCGTCGGTGCCGGCGACGCCCAGGGGATAGTGGAACGCGGCGGTCTCCTGGCCCTTGCCCTTGGCGACGGCCAGCGCCTTCTTGGTGCAGTGCTCCTGCATGGAGACGGTGGCCTTGGCGTTGACCGAAGAGCGGGCCGCGGCCAGCGGCGTCCCGCCGTCGTACATCTTGAAGTGGCCGTCGACGGGCGTGTCGTAGACGTCGCTGGTGTCGGCCAGGATCGTGTACTCGACGCCCATCAGGTCCAGCATCCGCTTCAGCTCGCGGATGTTGCCGACGCAATAGCCGTCGAAGCCGGGAATGATGTTGATGCTTTCGCCCGGCGTGGGCTCAGCATCCTCCCAGAAGTGCTTGAGGATGCCCTCCAGCATGTTGTCGTAGCCGGTGATGTGGCTGCCGGCGAACGACGGCGTGTGGGCGAACGGCACGTCCAGTTCCTGCGGGACCGCACCCTTCTCCTTGGCATTGAGGATGAAGCTGTTCAGGTCGTCACCGATGACCTCGGCGATGCACGACGTGGACACCGCGATCATCTTCGGCTCGTACAGCTTGTAGGCGTTGGCCAGGCCGTCGATCAGGTTGTTCTGCCCGCCGAACACCGCCGCGTCCTCGGTCATCGACGAGGAGACCATCGTCGACGGCTCCTTGAAGTGCCGCGACAGGTGCGAGCGGAAGTAGGCGGCGCAGCCCTGGCTGCCGTGGACGAAGGCCAGGGTGCCCTCGAAACCGGCGGCGCAGAACGTCGCGCCGAGCGGCTGGCAGGCCTTGGCCGGGTTGATGACCGCAACCTCGCGGGAGAAGTTCTTCTCCCGGTACTCCCAGGTCTTGGTCCACTCCAGGACCTCCTCGACCTTTTCCTCCGGGTGGCGGTTCTCGAACTCGGCGCGCTTGCGCGCCAGCATTTCCTGGTATTCGGGCTCCTGGAAAAGGTGGACGTGGTCCTTTTGGTGTTCGACGTTCTGAGGCATGGAACGATCTCCTGAAGGCTGGTGTCGCGGGAATCAGGCGGCCTGCCAGGGTGCCTTGATCAGGCCCCAGGCCGGGTTGTTGATCGCCGTATCCATGTCCCGGGCGAACACGCCGAACCCGTCATAGCCGTGGTACGGGCCGGAGTAGTCCCACGAATGCATCTGCCGGAACGGCACGCCCATCTTGTGGGCCGGGTACTTCTCCTTGATGCCGGAGCCGATCAGATCGGGCCGCATCGCCTCGACGAAGCGGTCGAGCTCGTAGCCGGAGGCGTCGTCGAAGATCAGGGTGCCGTCCTTGACCTCCTTCGCGGTCCGCTCGTAGTCGTCCTTGTGGGCGAACTCGTAGCCGGTGCCGACCACCTCCATGCCCAGGTCCTCATAGGCGCCGACCACGTGCCGCGGGCGCAGGCCGCCGACGAACAGCAGGACCTTCTTGCCCTTCAGGCGCGGGCGGTACTTTTCGATGACCGCATCGGCCAGGGGCTGGTACTTGGCGATGACCTTCTCGGCGTTCTCGCGGATGGTGTCGTCGAACCGGTCGGCGATGGCGCGCAGGCTGGCGGCGATCTTGGTCGGCCCGAAGAAGTTGTACTCCATCCACGGAATCTCGAACTTCTCCTCCATGTGCCGGGCGATGTAGTTCATCGACCGGTAGCAGTGGATCAGCGTCAGGCGGCCCTTCTTGGCGCGCTCCAGCTCGGCCATGGTGGCGTCGCCGGTCCACTGGGCGATCACGCGCAGGCCCATCTCCTCGAGCAGGATGCGAGAGGCCCAGCCGTCGCCGCCGATGTTGTAGTCGCCGATGACGTTGATGTCGTACTGGGTCGGCTCGAAGCCCTCGTCGGGGCTGTCCCGGTGCAGCACCCAGTCGCGCACGGAGTCGTTGGCGATGTGGTGGCCCAGCGACTGGGAGACGCCGCGGAAGCCCTCGCACCGGACCGGAACCACCGGCTTGCCGAGCTCCTTGCCCTTGGCCTTGGCCACCGCCTCGATGTCGTCGCCGATCAGGCCGATCGGGCACTCCGACTGGATCGAGATGCCGCGGTTGAGCGGGAACAGCTCCTCCAGCTCGTCGATCATCTTGGCCAGCTTCTTGTCGCCGCCGAAGACGATGTCGCGCTCCTGGAAGTCGGAGGTCACCTGCATCGTGACGAAGCTGTCGATGCCGGTGTGGCCGGTGGCATAGTTGCGGCGCTGCGCCCAGGAATAGTGGCCGCAGCCGACGGGTCCGTGGGAAATGCCGATCTGGTCCTTGACCGGGCCCCACACCACGCCCTTGGACCCGGCGTAGGCACAGCCGCGCTGGGTCATGACGCCGGGGATCGACTTGACGTTGGAGCGGACGCCGCAGTCCGCCTTGGTCTCCTCGGTGACGTTCAGGTGCTTGGCGCGGCGCTTGGCCGCCTTTTCCGGGTAGCCGGCCAGGGTCTCATCGATCAGCTGCCGATGAAACGCGCCGTCGTTCGTGTACTCGCGGTCTTCAGACTCGAGGCTCATGGTCGTCCTCCTGGGAACGATCGGGTTCGGCGTGCCGGCGCCGGGTGTCTGACAAGGCGCCCGCGCTCCCCCGCCCGGATGCGGGCGGGGGCGGCCTCGGCAAGGCCCGCGGCGCCCGGCCGGCCGGGACCGGGGCGGCGCCACGGGCTCGGCACGCGGGGCTTGGGCTGCCGGGCTATTCGGCCGCGGCCATTTCCGCCGCCTTGGCGGCCTCCTTGGCCTCCAGCTCGGCGATGGCCTGCTCCTCCGTCTTGAGGATGCCGAACTCCATGAGCATATCCTCCAGCTCCTCCATGGTGATGGGGGTGGGGACGACGCCCTGGCCGGCATTGGCGACGATCTTGTTGGCCAGTGCGCGGTATTCGCCGGCCTGCTTGCTGTCCGGCGCGTACTCGACCACCGTCTGGCGGCGCAGCTCGGCATGCTGGACGATGTTGTCGCGCGGCACGAAGTGGATCAGCTTGGTGCCGAGCCTGTCGGCCAGCGCCTCGGCCAGCTCGATCTCCAGGTCGGTCTGGCGCGAGTTGCAGATCAGCCCGCCCAGCCGCACGCCGCCGGAGTGGGCGTACTTCAGGATGCCCTTGGAGATGTTGTTGGCGGCATAGAGCGCCATCATCTCACCGGACATGACGATGTAGATCTCTTGCGCCTTGTTCTCGCGGATCGGCATGGCGAAGCCGCCGCACACCACGTCGCCCAGCACGTCGTAGGAGACGTAGTCCATGCCCTCATAGGCGCCCTGCTCCTCGAGGAAGTTGATGGCGGTGATGACGCCGCGCCCGGCGCAGCCCACCCCCGGCTCCGGCCCGCCGGACTCGACGCAGCGGATGCCGAGGTAGCCTTCGCGGACGACGTCCTCCAGCTCCAGGTCCTCGACCGAGCCGGCCTCGGCGGCGAGGTGCAGCACGGTGTCCTGGGCCTTCGAGTGCAGGATCAGGCGGGTGGCGTCGGCCTTGGGGTCGCAGCCGACGATCAGGATCTTCTTGCCCGACTCGGCCATGGCCGCGAGGGTGTTCTGAGACGTCGTCGACTTGCCGATGCCGCCCTTGCCGTAGAACGCGATCTGCCGCAGTCCAGTCATCACATGCTCCCGTATCGGAAATTCCATACCGGCGCCCCGGAGGGCCACCGCTCGGCGCCTTACCAGCAACGCCCGTGCCAGTGCCGGCCCGGCGCCGCGCGGCGCCGGATTGCTTGGTTAATTCAGTGCGTTAGCCGCACCGGGGGCGCCCGGCCGGAAGGTTCCCGCCCCTGTTGGGAACGCGACAAACGGCCGACAAGAATGTTGGAACGGGGACAGGTGGCGGCGGGGCGGGGCGGAAGCACGAGCGCCGGCCCTCCGGCGACGCGCCCGGCGCCGAGGGGCTGCACCGGAGCACCCGGGATCCCGACGACTGCCCGATCTGTCCGTAGCCGAGGATCGGCCCCTGGCCTGACCGGCGTGGAGCCGACCCGATGACCATCGAGACCCCCCGCCTGACCGGCCGCCCGCTGCAGCCCGAGGACGTGGTGCCGCTGCACCGGCTGTACCGCGAGCCCGCGGCGGCCGCGTGGCTGTCCGCCGAGGGGCTGCCGTTCGACAAGGACCGGACGCGCATGGTGCTGGCCCGCGCCGTGGAGCACTGGCGCGCGCACGGCTTCGGCGTGCTGGCGTTCCGGGAACGGGCCGGCGGGCGCTTCGTCGGCTATTGCGGCGTGCGCCGGCCGATCGTCGACGTCCCGGCGGATGCGGAGCTCCTCTATGCGCTGCGGCCGGCGTTCTGGCGCCGCGGCCTGGCCACCGAGATGGCCCGCGCCGTCCTGGCCGACGGGGCGGCGCGGCACGGGCTGGCCGACGTGATCGCCTTCACCCTGCCGCACAACGCCGGCTCGCGCGGCGTCATGGCGGCGCTCGGCCTGCGCTACGAACGCGACATCGTCCACGCCGGCCTGCCGCACGTCCTGTACCGGCTGCCGCCTCGGGTCCCGTGGAGCGCCGCGACGACCGGCTCCCGGCGGCACGGTTGACCGCCCGCCGCGCCCGGCCTATCCAGGTCCTACTTTCGGAGGATGCGGACACCGGAGACATCGGACGCGAAGGGGGATCGGGCGATGGCCATCCATGCCAAGGACGACATCCGGGAAGCCCTGCTCGACGACGTGTACGCCTCGGCCGATCTTTCGGTGGCCATGCCGAAATACCGGATGCCGGACGGCGAGCACGACCCGCGGCACGCGTTCTCGGTTGTCCGCGACGAGCTGATGCTGGACGGCAACTCCCGCCAGAACCTGGCCACGTTCTGCCAGACCTGGCTGGAGCCGGAGGTCCACGAATTGATGGACCTGTGCCTCGACAAGAACATGATCGACAAGGACGAGTACCCGCAGACCGCGGCGCTCGAGGCACGCTGCGTGCACATGCTGGCCGACCTGTGGCACGCGCCCGACGCCGCCAGCACCGTCGGCTGCTCGACCACCGGGTCCAGCGAGGCGGCCATGCTCGGCGGCCTGGCCCTGAAGTGGCGCTGGCGCGAGCGGATGCGGGCGCAGGGCCGGCCGGCGGACCGGCCGAACCTGGTCACCGGCCCGGTGCAGATCTGCTGGCACAAGTTCGCCCGCTACTGGGACGTCGAGATCCGCGAGATCCCGATGCAGCGCGGCCGGCTGCTGATGACCCCGGAGGAGGTGCTGAAGCGCTGCGACGAGAACACCATCGGCGTGGTGCCGACCCTGGGCGTCACCTTCACCTGCGCCTACGAGCCGGTGCAGGCGGTCGCCGACGCGCTGGACCGGCTGCAGCGGGACACGGGCCTCGACATCCCGATCCACGTGGACGGCGCCAGCGGAGGGTTTCTCGCCCCGTTCTGCGCGCCGGACCTGGAATGGGATTTCCGCATCCCGCGGGTCCGGTCGATCAACGCGTCCGGCCACAAGTTCGGGCTGGCGCCGCTGGGCGTCGGCTGGGTGGTCTGGCGCGAGGCCGACGACCTGCCCCGCGACCTGGTCTTCAACGTGAACTACCTGGGCGGCAACATGCCCACCTTCGCCCTGAACTTTTCCCGCCCGGGCGGGCAGATCGCCTGCCAGTACTACACCTTCCTGCGCCTGGGCCGGGAGGGCTATCGCAAGATCCAGACCGCCTGCTACGACACCGCCCGGTACCTGGCCGACGCGATCGCCCGGATGGGCCCGTTCGAGCTGCTCTACGGCGGCAACCCGCAGGGCGGCATTCCGGCGGTGGCCTGGACCCTGAAGGACGGCTTCGACACCCGCGGCTACACGCTCTACGACCTGGCCGACCGCCTGCGCAGCCGCGGCTGGCAGGTGCCGGCCTATGCCCTGCCGGCCGACTGCCGGGACATGGTCATCCAGCGCATCCTGGTCCGCCACGGCGTCAGCCGCGACCTGGCGACACTCCTGCTCGACGACATGAAGCGATGCCTGGAGTTCTTCGAAAAGCACCCGATCACGACGCCGATGAGCGCCGAGGAGGCCGGCGGGTTCCATCATTGAGGGGCGGCTAACCCGCTCCTCATTGCCCCCGCCGCCCCGGCGGCTCTGCCGGCGTGTCGTCGTCGTCGAACAGGATGCGTTCGGCGGCGCCGTCCAGGTCGTCGAACTGGCCGGAGCGGAGCGCCCACAGGAACGCGCCCAGGCCGAGCAGGCCCAGGAACAGGGCGGCCGGGATCAGGTAGACGAGCATGCTCATGATGCGGCTCCCGCTCTCGTGCCCTGCGCGGCTCCTGCGCCGGCGTCGTACGCAACGTCCGGTCCGGCGCCCAATGCCGCACCCGCTCCGCCGGTCGGCTGGGTTCCCGTAGCGGCACCCGACGCCGCGTCCGCCGCGGCACCGCGTGCGCCGCGGGGTGGGGCGTCCGCCGCCGCGGCCGTCCTCTGCCGGCCGCCGGCCAGGCGCAGGGCGTTGCCGACCACCACGATCGACGAGGCCGACATGGCCAGGGCGGCGACCAGCGGCGTGACGAAGCCCAGCACCGCCACCGGCACCGTCACAACGTTGTAGCCGAAGGCGAGCACGAAGTTCTGCCTGACCAGCCGGTGGGCGCGGCGGGCCACCGCCAGGGTCTCCGCCACCGGCGCCAGCCGGTCGCCCTGGAACACCGCGTCGGCGGCGTTCTGGCTGATGTCCACCGCGCTGGTCGGCGACATCGACACGCTGGCGGCGGCCAGGGCCGGGGCGTCGTTCAGGCCGTCGCCGACCATCAGCACGTGGCGCCCGGCCGCGGCCAGCTCGGCCAGGCGGGCGCACTTGTCGGCGGGGCGGCAGTTGGCGTGCCAGTCGTCGATGCCCAGCGCCTCGGCCGCCTGGCGCACCGTCGGCGCCCGGTCGCCGGACAGCAGCGCCACGGCATAGCCGCGCGCCTTCAGCCCCGCCACCACCGCCGCCGCATCGGCGCGCAGCGGGTCGGCGAAGGCCAGGCGCACCGGCGCATGCCCCGGCCGGGTCAGCCACATCTCCGCACCGGGGCGGTCGTCGCCCTCCGCCACGCCGCACCAGGCGCGGCTGCCCAGGCGGACCTCGCCGTCGGCCGTGGTGAGTGCCAGGCCGCGGCCCGGCTCCTCGCGCACGCCGGCGGCGACCGCCACGCCCGGCGCGGCGCGCACCACGGCGCGGGCCAGCGGGTGCCGGCTGGCCGCGGCCAGCGAGGCGGCGAGCCGCAGCGCCACCGGGTCCGGGCCGTCGTCGCGAACCAGCTCGGCGCGGCCGCGGGTCAGGGTGCCGGTCTTGTCGAACACGACCGTGTCCACCCGCTGCAGCCGCTCCAGCGCCGTCGCCGATTTCAGCAGCACGCCGCGGCGCATCAGCCGGCCGCTGGCGATCACCTGCACCGCCGGCACCGCCAGGCCCAGGGCGCACGGGCAGGTGATGATCAGCACCGAGATGGCGTACAGCAGCGCCGTCTGCCACGGCGCGCCGATGACCAGCGTCCAGCCCAGGAAGGTGGCCAGCGCCAGGGCATGCACCACCGGCGCATAGGCGCGGGCGATGCGGTCGGCGACCGCCACGTAGCGCGCCTTGCGCTGCTCGGCCAGCTCCATCAGCCGGACGATCTCGGCCAGCAGGGTGCCCTCGCCCACCGCCGTCACGGTCAGGGTCAGCGGCGCGGACTGGTTGATCGTGCCGGCGAACACGGCGTCGCCGGGGCCGACCGCGGCCGGCACCGTCTCGCCGGTGATCAGGCTGGTGTCGACGTCGGAGCGGCCGTCGGTAATGCGGCCGTCCACGGCGACGCGCTCGCCCGGCGCGACCAGCACGGTCATGCCGGCCTCGACCTCCTCCGGCGGCACCACGCGGCGGCTGCCGGCGGCGTCCAGCACGGTGACCGAGGCGCCGGCCAGGGCGAGCAGCCGTTCGGCGGCGGCGCGGGCACGGCCGCGGGCGCGGCGGTCCAGATAGCGGCCGATCAGCAGGAAGAACAGCAGCGCCACGGCGGAGTCGAAATAGGCGTGCTCGGCGCCGCGGATCGTCTCGAACAGGCTCATGCCGGCGGCCAGCAGCACGGCCAGCGAGATCGGCACGTCCATGTTGGCGCTGCGGGCACGCAGGGCGGCCAGGGCCGAGCCGAAGAACGGCCGGCCGGCATAGGCGATCGCCGGCAGGGCGATCAGGGCGGAGAACCAGTGCAGCAGGTCGCGCGTCGCCGGGCCCATGCCCTGGGCGTGCCCGGCCCACACCGACACCGACAGCAGCATGACGTTGCCGGCGGCGAACCCGGCCACCGCCATGGCCCGCAGCAGCGCCTTCTCCTCGCGCTGCTCGCCGGCGGCCAGGCGCTCCGGGTCGAACGGCACGACGCGGAAGCCGAGGCGGGCCACCGCGCCGGCCAGGTCGGCGGCGCGGTCGGCCGGGCCGTCCCATGTCACCACGAGCCGCTTCGTGGTCAGGTTCAGGCGGCCGTGGCGCACCTCGGGGAACTTCGCCAGCCGGCGTTCGACGCGCTGGACGCAGGCGCCGCAGTGGGCGCCCTCGACCAGCAGGTGCAGGGTGGACAGGCCGGCCTCGTCGGCGCGGACGAAGCGGCGCACGTCCACGGCGGCCGTGTCGTCCTCCGGCGGCCCGAGGGGCGGCGGCGCGGCCGGGCCGGCGGCGGAGAGTGCATCCGGCATCAGCGCAGGAAGATCCTTTCGGTGCGGCGGTAGGTGCCGTCGGGGTGGCGCGCCTCCAGGCGCACCTCCCACTGGCCGGGCAGCGGGAACGCCACCTCGGCGGCATAGGTGCCGGGTCCGACCGGCGCCAGGGCGACTTCGAAGTCGTGGCCCTGGTGGGTCGGCCGGACCACGTCGGCGACGACGGCGGCGGCGCGCAACGGCTCGCCCTCGGCGTCGGACAGCGCGAAGTCGAGGCGGGCGCGGTCCGGCCCCAGGCGCTCGTAGCCGAACTCGCTGGCCCAGCCCATCGCCCGTTGCGCCGCGACATCCTCCAGCAGGTCGTTGTAGTTCAGGCCCCGTTCGTAGCTGCGCGAGTTCTCGGCGCCGACGCCGGTCCAGCTCGCGAAGGCGACCCAGATCAGCACGCCGTTGGGGATCAGCACGACGCAGAACAGGGCGACGAACGCCCACGGGATCCAGCGGTCGCGGCCCGACCCGGTCGCCCGGCGGCCACTCCGATCGGCGGGCCCGCTCATCGCTCCGGCCCCCGGAACACGGCATCCTGGCGCGCCGTCTCGCCGGTCTCCGCCTCGGTCAGCACGAACTCGAACGGCTCGGCCGCGCCGGTCAGCGATCCCGGCGGCACCGTCACATGGAGCCGGTACGTGCCGACCGTGTCGGGCGCGGCGGTCAGTTCGACCGCATCCGGCGCCCGCTCCTCCTGCCCGACCACGGTGTACGCCGCCCCCTCCGGCAGCCCGGCCATGGCCAGGCCGTAGGCGCGCGCCTCGGGCGTCATGTTGAGGATCTTCAAGGTGAACCCGTTGCGGATCGAGCCGTCGGACAGGCGCACGAACAGCGGGTTGCGGTCGTGCAGCACGTTGATGTCCAGCGACGCCCGGGTCGACAGGCTGACCAGCAGCACCGCGGCGATCGCCGTCACCAGCACGGCATAGATGATCGTGCGGGCGCGCACCAGCCGGCCCATCCGGCTGACCGGCGGCTCTCCGGCGGCCTGGCGGCGCTGGTTGCGCTCGGAATCGAAGCGGATCAGCCCGCGCGGGCGGCCGACCTTGTCCATCACGTTGTTGCAGGCGTCCACGCACAGGCCGCAGCCGATGCATTCCAGCTGCAGGCCGTCGCGGATGTCGATGCCGGTGGGGCAGACGGCGACGCACAGCTTGTCGTCGACGCAGTCGCCGCGGCCCTCCCAGGGCTCGCCCTTCTTGTGCTTGCCGCGCGGCTCGCCGCGCCATTTCTGGTAGGTGACGACCAGGCTGTCGTCGTCGAGCAGGGCCGACTGGAAGCGCGGCCACGGGCACATGTAGGTGCACACCTGCTCCCGCGCCCAGCCGGCCAGCAGGTAGGTGGTGAAGGTGAACAGGCCGACGAAAAAGTACACCGAGGCCGACGACTCGCCGACGAAGAACTCGCCGACCAGGGTCGGCGCGTCCTGGAAGTACATGATCCAGGCGCCGCCGGTGAGGAACGCGATCAGCAGCCAGACGCCGTGCTTGGTGGCGCGCAGCCGCGCCTTGCGCGCCGACCACGGCTGCTGGTCCAGCTTGATGCGGGCGTTGCGGTCGCCCTCGATCAGGCGTTCGACCCACATGTACAGGTCGGTCCACACCGTCTGCGGGCAGGTGAACCCGCACCAGACGCGGCCGCCGATGGCCGTGGCCATGAACAGCGCGAAGGCGCCCAGGATCAGCAGGCCGGCCAGGTAGTACACCTCCTGCGGCCAGATCTCGATCCACATGAAATACGCCCGGCGGTTGGGCATGTCGATCAGGAACGCCTGGTCCGGCGCGCCGGGGCCGCGGTCCCAGCGGATCCACGGTGCCAGGTAGTACAGGCCGAGCAGGGCGATCAGGATGCCCCACTTGATGCGGCGCACGCTGCCGCTGACGGCCTTGGGGTGGACCTGGACGCGCCCGGCATAGAGCGGCTGCTGCGTCTGCTCGTCGCGCGACAGCACGTCCTCGGCGTCCGGGGCCGCGCCGGCTGCCGCTTTCTGCATGTGGCTCATTGCCCTCCCTTCGCGCTTTCGAACCGTCCCGCTCGACGGGGCGCGCGCACCGACGGCCGCGGCAGGGCATGGGCCGCCGACGGTCTCCTGGTGCTCAAACAAAGCGCGAACACCCTATCCGGTCATTGCGCTGGATCAAATGCGACCGATCCGCACGGCAGGTGGGCACCTCGACGGCCGGCCGCGGAGGTGCAGGCCCTGGTCGGCAGCCTGTTGCGCGGTCGAATGGCACTGGGGTGAAATCCTCCCGTGCCACTCGACCACGTCCTTGACGGCGAGCCGGGTTTCTCGAATAAGGCGCAGATGGCCGAGGTCGGAACGCCCCACGATGCCTTTTTCAAGCGGCTGCTCGGGTCGCCGGACGCCGCCGCCACCTTCCTGCGCGAGCGGCTGCCGCCGGAGATCGCCGCGGCGCTGGCTGCCGACCCGCCCGATCCGGTGCCGGGCTCGTTCGTCGACGAGCACCTGCGCCCGTCCCAGTCCGACCTGCTGTTCCGGGTGCGCACGGTCGACGGAGACGCGGCGTTCCTGTACGCCCTGCTGGAGCACAAGAGCGATCCCGACCCGATGGTCGCGTTCCAGCTGCTGCGCTACATGGTCCGGATCTGGGAGACCTGGCGGCGCGAGCAGGCCGGGAGCGGCGCGACGCGGCTGCCGGCGATCGTGCCCGTGGTGGTCTACCACGGCGCCAAGGTCTGGACCGTGTCCACGGCATTCCCCGCGCTGGTCCGGGCGCCGGCGGCGCTGCAACCGCACGTGCCGGGGTTCGACTACCTGCTGACCGACCTGAGCCGGATCGAGGACGCCGTGCTGTCGACCGATGCCCGATTGCAGGCCGGGCTGATGGCGCTTAAATACGTTTTTCGGGATGACCTGACCGAGCACCTCCCCGGGATGCTGGTGGCGCAGGCCGTCGATTTCGTGCTCGAGGTGCTCAGGTACATCGCCGCCACGCGGCGCTTCCTGAATGAGGAGGCGGTGCGGGACGCCGTGCGGCGCGCCCTGCCGGAACAGGAGGAGCGGATCATGTCGACCCTGGCGGAGCAGTGGGAGCAGCGCGGCGAGCAGCGCGGCCTGAAGCTTGGCGAGCAGCGCGGCCTGAAGCTTGGCGAGCAGCAAGGGTTGGCCAAGGGAGTGGCGGCGGGCAAGGCTGCCGCATTGCTGAGAATCCTGACTCGGCGCTTCGGCGAGCCGTCGGAGCCCGTGCGCGCCGCGGTGCTGGCGGCCGATCCGGACACCCTGGATGCATGGATCGATCGCGCTTTCGAGGCTGCGAGCCCGGAGGCCGTGATCGCAAGCCCGCCGCACGGTTGATCCCCCTGCCGATGCCCGACGCCGTTTCCGGCCGGTACCGGGAGGACAATCCTTGCACCGGGGCCCTTGCACCGGGGCCCTTGCACCGGGGCCCTTGCACCGGGGCCCTTGCACCGGGGCCCTTGCACCGGGGCCCTTGCACCGGGGCCCTTGCACCGGGGCCCTTGCACCGGGGCGGCGGGAACGGTCGGCAGCGGGTGTCCGATTGCGCGGCCGCCCCCTGCGGTCGGCGATAGGCACTTGAACCTAAGGCCCGGCTCCTGTATAGGAATGTGTCGCATGCCAGCAGCCGCGGCCGGCGTTGCCGCCATGCCGAGAAAAAGGATCCGCGGCACCTGACTGTCCGGGTACTGCCGCGGGGGCAACCGGTAGATTTTCCGTTGCAGCCGTTGCGCGGCACCATATGTTCCAAAGGTTTCAACACTTTACCGCGCAACATGCCGGTTGCACGGAGGGTGTGCCGCGGCTGCGCCCGTTGCCTCGCGGCCCGACCCGGCGCCGGCCGCGGGCCGGGCCGCACGGCTTGCCCCCGGGCTCGCCGGTCCGGCCGCCGGCATGCAGCCGGCTGCCTCACCCGTCGTCCAGCGTGGTCGGTGCCGCGACGTGCAGCCGGACCGGCAGGCCCATGAACACGGCCAGGGCGACACCGGCGGGGGCACCCGGGCGGACGTTGAGGAAAGTGCCCAGGAGCGGAGCGATCGCCTCCGGCGCGCCCCGCGCCGCTGGCGCCGCGGAACCGTCGGTAGGCGCCTCGGGTTTCCAGGTCATGACGGCCACGCACCTCCACTTCCCCGGCGAGGAGCCGGCCGCGGAACCGGCACACGGCATGAACGGCCGTACGCCGGCCCGCTGGGAGCACTTCCGGCACGGCGCCGACATCGGCGTGCGCGGCATCGGGCTGTCCCCGGGCAGCGCCTTCGAGCAGGCGGCGCTGGCGCTGACCGCGGTCGCCACCGCTCCCGAGGCGGTCGCCCCGGCAGAGGAGGTGCGCATCGAGACGCGCGCGCCGGATCGCGAGCTGCTGCTGCCCGAATGGCTGAACGCGCTGGTTCACGAGATGGCGACGCGCGGCATGCTGTTCGGCCGGTTCGACGTGCAGATTCGCAACCGCCGCCTGGCCGCGACCGCCTGGGGCGAGCCGGTCGACCTGCTGCGGCACCGCCCGGCGGCGACGGTGAAGGGCGCCACCTACACCGGCGTGAAGGTGCGCCGGCGCGACGACGGGTTCTGGGTGGCGGAGTGCATCGTCGACGTCTGAGCCCCGCGGCCGGCCGTCGTCGATGCCACGGAAATGTCGGGTTTGGTCGGCAGGTTGGCCCGCTTGCGACCGCGGCGACGCATCCGGGAACGACGCACCGGCGGCCCGGTCGAAGGAGCGCCTAAAAAATATGCAAACGGCGGGCAGGGGCTTGAAAGTTCGGCCTTTGTTCATATTTAAGGATAGCGAGGGCGGGGCATCCCAGAAAAATCACGAAAATCGTCTTGTGCCGGCTCGGCGGCCGGCCGTTCGGCGTCGCTGCGCGCCGGCGGCAGGTGCCGCGCCGGCTTGCCCCGGAAGTGCCGCAATACCCGAGGAGGAGGCTCGGTATAAAGTGACCCAGATGTACCTGAACGTTGAAAACGACCTGTCGAAGTACCTTGAGCGCGCGCAGTCCTTCCCCATCCTGAAGGCGGAGGAGGAGCAGTCGCTGGCGCGGCGCTGGCGCGATCACCGCGACGCGGACGCGGCCCGGCAGCTGGTCGGCAGCTATCTGCGCCTGGTCGTCAAGATCGCGCGCGGGTACGCCGGCTATGGTCTGGATATGGCCGAGCTGATCGGCGAAGGCAATGTCGGCCTGATGCAGGCGGTCGAGAAGTTCGACCCGGAGCTGGGCTACCGGTTCGCGACCTATGCCCAGTGGTGGATCCGCGCGGCCATCCAGGAATACGTGATGACGTCGCGCTCGCTGGTGAAGATGGGCACGACCGCGTCGCAGAAGAAGCTGTTCTTCAACCTGCGCCGGATGAAGAACGAGCTGCACGACATGGAGACGGGCGACCTGTCGCCGGAGACGGTGGCGGCGATCGCCGAGACCCTGGACGTGCCGGAGGCCGACGTGATCGACATGAACCGGCGCATGGCGGCACGCGACGCCTCGCTGAACACCGCCGTGGCGGAGGCGACCGACCGCGAATGGCAGGACCTGCTGGTCGACGAGGAGCGCGATCAGGAGGTCAGCCTGGCCGAGCGGGAGGAGCTGACGCACCGCCGCCGCCTGCTGGAGCAGGGCATGGACCGGCTGACGCCGCGCGAGCGCGACATCCTGACCGAGCGTCGCCTGCGCGACAACCCGCCGACCCTGGATACGCTGGGCCGCAAGTACGGCGTGTCGAGCGAGCGCATCCGCCAGATCGAGGCGCGGGCGTTCGAGAAGCTGCAGCGGGCCGTCAAGGCCGGCGGCCTGACCTACGTGCCCGAGCGCGCGGCGGCGTAACCCGCGCCGCCGGCCCCGGCACCGGTCGGGGCCGGCCACTCCTCCCGCCACTTCCAAGACGACTGCCCGGCTTCCCCAGCGAAGGCGGGCATTTTTTTCGGCGATTGCCGGGTTCGTGCCGGAAGCGGCAGGGCACGGGGGCAGGACGGCCGCGATCCGCCGGCTCTTCGCCGCGATCCGGGGGCACGGCCCGCAGGACCGCTGGCGTGCCGTATTGGCCGGGCGCGAGGCGCCGCAAAAGCCGGGCGATCGGGGCCTTGCCAGCCGGTGTCGGAATGATTACGTTGCCGGTGGTCGCGCGGCGGCGGTGCCGAACCCGCGTTACGTTCTTTTGCGCCCGTAGCTCAATCGGATAGAGCACCTGACTACGGATCAGGAGGCTAGGGGTTCGAATCCTCTCGGGCGCGCTTCAAATCTCAAGCAGTTGGCTGGTAACCTGGAAACATTCAAAATCGGAAAATTCGTTTCCAGGTAACTCTTGTGCGCAGACGCCAAGGAAAATGTTGGCAAAGTGTTGATATATTTGAAACTCTTCGTGCCTTGTCTGGGTTCTATGTCTGAGTCGGTGCACCAGGATAACAAAGTCGATCCGGTTTCCTCGCTGTAGCGGGCTTGAGCGCAGCCGGGGCAATACGCAGCGATGGGGTGGCCGGGCGAAGGGATGTAGCGACCCATACCAGGCTCGCATGGCTTCAACGCCAGCCAAGCCCGATGCGAAACCCGGCAGATCGATTTACGCCAGATGATTTTCCGGGACGCGAAATACGCCCTTTATGCAATCGAGGTTTCTTACACATATCTGAACATGCGTCTTCTCAAGGAACCCCGCGCCAGGATAAATTCTGTCGCCCTCCAAAAAAAAGCCACGAACTGTATCAAAAGACGGAAGGCCTGCCGACACTCTTACCTGATGTAAATGGTTGATGACTGCGCAATCAAGTTTCCTTAAAAGCAAATCCGTTCCGCCTTTATTTTTCGGGACCGCGATTTGTGCTTTTTCTCAGTATTCCATGAAGTTTTTATAAGAAGCTTTCAAGGCGCGCAGTCCATTGGATGACATAAGATCCAAGCATCGTCCAAGATCAATTATCGCACCAACAACGAACGGTGATTGAATATTTCGGCCTCGTGTCTGAAGCTCGCGGGCAAATTCCATGCCTCTTAAGGGGTTGTTTTCCCAGAAATAAACGCCTTTTCCAAGCCAATCATAATCGTTGTCACTTTGTCTAAACGGTGCGCCATGAAGCAATCCTTTGGCAACGGTTTCGTCGCAACCGTGATATCCAAGGACAAAGCTTGTTGAAAGCTCGTGCAACTATTTTCTGCCAAGATCTCGAGGCTGAAGAACATTTCCTTCAACAGCCGAATGGCAAACCCGGATCCAACAGGCAAGCGCGCGATGCATTGCTCAGCCCTCCCTAAGCATCGTTGCATTATGCGATGCCAAAGGCGCAACGTCGCGATTGGCCACAGAGTGTTCAGACGCTTGCTGTCCAAACGCACTGCGTCAATACGCCGCTAGGACGCATAAGGCTTTGCAATTTCACCTTCTTCAGTTAGATACCCCTCTTCCTGCAAAAACTGCCGGGCTTTTTCCGGTGTTTCGCAATGCTCTGCCTGAACCTTATCCAGCGCAGCAAGAAACTCATTCAGCTCCGTTACGCTCATCTTTGCCCCCTTCGCATTTCCCCACCATGTCCCTTTACCCGCTCCGAGGGGAGCGACTTCCGGTATCCAAGCCTACAAACCTCTCTTACTCATGCAAGATATCGGTGCCGTGCATGGCCTGTCAATGTGGCCCGTCGGCAGCCCTATATGGCCCACAGGCTCCTGATTCAGCGGTAACCAGCCGAGGCAACTGCGCCTCCTCTTCCTCGGGTTCTGCCGAATCCGCGGCCCGGCTGTCGTCCTGCTGCGCAGCATCGTGTCAGTCACGGCCTCGCCTTGAGCATAGCGGGGCCCCCTGTCCTTGCCGCCACTCAGTGCAAGCAGGCACGTCCCGGGCACGGTGCGCATTCACATAGGCGCGCAGCACGGCCTGCATTCGCGAAATGTGGCCCTTGCCCTGCGCCTTGAAGAAGTCGATGACGTCCTGCTCAAGGCGCAGGTGAACGGACTTCTTGGCCTCGGGCTCGACCAGCTCTGCCCGGGTCCAGTCGGGCACGAAAGTGTGCTCGTCGGGATCCTCGCTGATCAGGTGGTCCAGCTCGTCCTGGGTCATCACATCCACCTTGTTCCAGTCGGTCAGGTCCTCGCCGCGCGCCTTCATGGCCCGCAGCTCCTCAGCCGAATATCTTCTGATATCTTCGCCGGTCGTCATCACGGGCGTTCCTTTACCGTGCCGTCGGCACCCCGACCGTCATGGCCATCGCCGGCCCGCCGGGTACGCGCTTTCGCCCCGCCAGGCTATCGCTTTTTGGCGGATGGATCATTCGGTTCCATCCTGATAGACGCTTGCGGCCGTTCCGCCACCGCGCCGAGCCCGTCCGGATCCCGATCCGAAACCGCGGCCGGGCCGCGGTCGCCGCGGAGCCGCCGGCCCTGACCGGACCATCGGCTTCGCGGCGGCCCGAACCCGCCATCCCTTGACCGCAGAACCCGCATGCCCACGCCCCCGAGCAAGCCCCTGTCGCTGCCGTTGCTCACCGCGGTGGTGGCGGGGGCGATGCTGGCGTCGGGGATCTTCACGCTGCCGCGGTCGTTTGCGCAGGCGACCGGGCCGCTGGGGCTGCTGATCGTCTGGGTGATCGCCGGGGCCGGCACGCTGATGCTGGCCTTGGTGTTCCAGACGCTGGCGCGGCGCCGGCCCGACCTGGATGCCGGCATTTTCGCCTATGCCCAGGCCGGGTTCGGGCCCTATGCCGGGTTCCTCTCGGCGCTGGGCTACTGGGCCGGGGCGTGCCTGCTCAACGTCACCTATTTCGTGCTGATCAAGGCGACGCTCGGCGGCATCGTGCCGGCGTTCGGCCACGGCAACACGCCGCAGGCGGTGCTGGCGGCCTCGGTGCTGCTGTGGGGCATCCACGCGCTGATCCTGCGCGGCGTCAAGAAGGCCGCGATCGTCAACGGCATCGTCACGGCCGCCAAGGTGATCACGGTGGTCGCCGCGGTGGTCATCCTGGTCGTCGGGTTCCGCATCGAGGTGTTCGTCGCCGGCCTGTGGGGCGGCGGCACGTACGGCTGGGAGGCGATCCCCGGCCAGGTGCGCAGCGGCATGCTGATCGCGGTGTACGTGTTCCTGGGCATCGAGGGGGCCAGCGTCTACTCGCGCCATGCCCGCAACCGCGACGACGTGGGGCGGGCGACGCTCCTGGGGCTGGCCGGGGTGGCGGTGCTGTTCCTTCTCATCACGCTGCTGCCCTATGGCATCGTGCCGCGGCCGGAGCTCGCCGCGCTGCGCAACCCGTCGCTGGCCGGCGTGCTGGAGGCGGTGGTCGGGCGCTGGGGGGCGTGGCTGGTCGGCGTGGGGCTGGTGGTGTCGCTGGCCGGGGCGTTCCTGTCGCGCTCGCTGCTGTCGGCCGAGGTGCTGTGGTCGGCGGCCAGGGCCGGGACGGTGCCGCGGGTGTTCGCGGCCGAGACCGCGCGGCGGGTGCCGGCGGCGGCGCTGTGGCTGTCCAGCGGCCTGGTCCAGGCCTTCCTGCTCCTGACGCTGTTCGCCGAGGAGGCCTATTCGGTGGCGTTCAAGCTGACCAGCGCCATGATCCTGGTGCCGTACCTGCTGGTCGCCGCGTACGCCTGGAAGCTGGCCGCGGCCGGGGCGGGCAGCCGCGGCGAGCGCCGGCGCGCCATGCTGGCCACGGCCTATGCCGTATTCGTGCTGTGGGCGGCGGGGCCGACCCTGCTGCTGGCCTCCACGCTGATCTTCGCGCCGGGGACGGTGCTGTTCATCCTGGCCCGCCGCGAGCGCGGGGAACGGCCGTTCGGCACGCGTGAGGCCATCGTATTCGGGGCAACGGTGTTGCTGGCCGCCGCTTCGGGGGTCGCTCTCGCCTTCGGCGCGATCCGTCCGTGAGAGCGCACCGGAACCCTCTTTCTCTTAAGGGCGCGGATGCGCGCCTCAGGCGGCGGGACGGTGCTCGGGGATCGAGTCCAGCACGTCCTTGAGGCGCTCCCTGGCGAGCCACAGGTCGTGCGCCTGCTGCATGCCGAGCCACAACTCCAGCCCGTTGCCGCAGAACCGGCCGAGCCGAACCATTGACGGCGTCGTTTTGATGTTGGTATATATACCAACATGACCGCGCGGTTGCTGTTGAGGGAGCGTACCGTGCTGGCAGAGGGTCGGTTCGCCGAGATCGTCATCTGGGCGGTGCCCCAGCCGATCCTGGGAAGCCACCACGGTTTCAAGTACCGGCTGGCCTTCGTTGTCGAAGGAGTGTGCGTCCTGCGCTACGACAACGAGACCGGCAAAGGTGATCATAAACACATCGGAGACCGCGAGGTGCCCTATACGTTTACGACGCTGAAGCAATTGCTGGCGGATTTCCGGCGCGACATCGAAGACTGGAGGCCGGCATGACGATGGTGACGATTGGGGTTTCCTCGCTGGACGAAACCATGGACCGTGCCCGCCATGCGTTCCGGGGTGAGGAGCAGGGCAGCTTTATCACCTTCTCGTCCCCGGAGCTGATGTGGAAGACGCTGACCGGCAAGCGATGGGAGCTGATCAAGTCAATGGCCGGAGCCGGTCCGATGTCGATCCGCGAAGCAGCGCGCCGGGTGAAGCGCGATGTCAAATCGGTCCACGGTGATGTTCAGGTCCTCCTCGAAGCGGGCGTGCTCGACCGGACGGAGGATGGCCGGGTCGTGCTGCCGTATGACGAGATTCACGTCGATTTCGTGGTGCGCGCCGCCTGACACGCCGCTTGCATGGACACGGTTCCGAAAAACATCGCCCCTAAGTGCCGGCGGCCCGTACCAGCAGGATGGGGTTCGGGGCATCGCGGCTGGCTGCGCAAGCGCTTGTGGCCCCCTTTTCTGCCCTTTTCATTGTCTTGACGAGGCATGCCCCGCTCTTTGCGGATCAACCTTCTCCAGTGGCTGCCTGATCGACCCCCTCGTAATCCTTCTCCAGGTCCGTCCGCACCAGGGCGGCGATCAGGCGGGGGAAGTCGGACCGGTCGACCAGGCGGGCCAGGTCTTCGGCGCCGTTGCCCAGGTCCAGGCGGCCGGCGGCTTTCAAAGCCTTCTTGTCGGCGAAGGGGTACAGCTCGTCCCAGACGCACTGGGTCTCGCGGAAGAAGATGTCCACGCCGACGTCGCCCAGGCCCTTGCAGTCCTTGAGCCGCCGGCGCTCCTCCCGGGGATCGCGTCCGGCCTCTTCGCGCAGCGTGCGCAGGTCGCCGTCGTATTGCCGCAGCAGCAGATCGACCGTGTCGCCCAGCATGCGCGAGGTGCTCTCGTCATAGCGGGCGTAGCCGGAGCGGTTCAGCACGCGGACGCGCTGCTCCCACGTGGTGTCGGCCATGGCCTGGGCGGTGGTCCAGCCCTGGTCGGCAAGCGCACGGGCCGCCTTCACCGCAATGTTCGCGCTGATCCGCGCGCTGAACAGGATCGACGCGCACAGCCAGCGGAACAGCGGCGACGGCGTGTTCTGCGCCAGGTCGATGCCGAGTTCTTCCGAATACGTCTGTCCGTGCCGGTCCAGCAGCGCGGCCACGATGTCCCGTTTCGCAGACGCGTTCATGGCACAACCCCCGGTGCAGCGTTCCCGAACGGAAACGCGGCCGGGCGCCCCGCGGTTCCGGCATGACCCGCCGCGGGACCGGGCGCGGCGCCATGTATGGACGAGCACGCTATGGCGGCGCGAGTCGGAGGAACTGGCCGACCGGCCCCGGTACGCCAACGACCGGTACCTGGCGCTCGGCCTGGTCCTGCTTTCGGGCGGGATGCCGGCGTGGTGGTGGTAGCCGGGGGCTGCGGGGTCTCAGCGCTCGTTGCCGGTCACCCGTTGCAGCAGGTCCTCCAGGGCGCCGTCGTCCAGGGGCGCGTCGCGGGCGACCGCGGGCGGTTCCGGCGGCGTCAGGTCCAGGTTCAGCGGACCGGGCAGCGGCCGCGCCGGCCGGCCGCGGTGGGCGGCCGCCATCACGTCGTGCCAGATGCGCGCCGGCAGGCCGCCGCCGGTGACCCGGCGCATCGGGCGGGAGTCGTCGTTGCCGACCCACACCCCGGCCACGTAGTCCGCGGTGAAGCCGATGAACCAGCCGTCGCGGTGGTCCTGGCTGGTGCCGGTCTTGCCGGCGGCCGGCCGGTCCAGCGCGGCGGCGCGGCCGGTCCCGACCTCGATCACCGCCTCCAGCATGCGGGTCAGCTCCCAGGCGTGGCGCGGCCGGGTCGCCTCGCCGGCGCCGCTGCCGCTGCGGCGGTAGACGACGGCGCCGTCGTTGTCCTCGATCCGGCTGACCGCCCACGGCCAGACCGCGTCGCCGTTGTTCAGGAAGGCGGCATAGGCGCCGGTCAGCTCCAGCAGGGTGACCTCGCTGGTGCCGAGCGCCAGCGACAGGTCGCGGCGCAGGTCGCCGGTCAGGCCCAGGCGGCGCGCCAGCGCGATCGTGTTGTCGATGCCGGCGCGCTCCAGCACGCGCACCGCGGCGCTGTTGGCGGACTGCGCCAGCGCCTCGGTTGCGGTTATCTCGCCGGCGTAGCGGCCGCCGAGGTTGTCCGGCGACCAGCCGCCGACGTCGATCGGCGCGTCCAGCACCGGGCCGTACGGCGCCAGCCCCCGTTCCAGCGCAGCCAGATAGACGATCGGCTTGAACGCCGACCCGGGCTGGCGGCGCGCCTGGGTGGCGCGGTTGAACTGGCTCTCCGCGTAGGACCGGCCGCCGACCATGGCGACCACGGCGCCGTCGGGGCGCATCACCACGACGGCGGCCTGCCCGACGCCGTCGTCCGCGGCGGCGGCCAGGTGGTCCCTGACGATCGCCTCGACCCGCCGCTGCAGCTCCGGGTCCAAGGTCGTCACCACCTCCAGGTCGACCGCCTCGTACCCGACGAAGTCCGGCACCTGGTCGGCGGCCCAGTCGGCGAAGTAGCGGCCGTCGTTGCCGGTGCCGGGGCGGCGGCGCGGCAGCGGCGGCACGATGTCGGCGGCCTCCGCCGCGCTCTCGTCGATGAACCCGGCATCGACCATCGCCGCCAGCACCGTCTCCGCGCGCGCCTCGGCCAGCTCCGGCGCCCGCGCCGGGGAATAGCGCGACGGCGCGCGCAAGAGCCCGGCCAGGATCGCCGCCTGGTGCAGCGTCACCGAGCGCGCCGGCGTGCCGAAATAGGTGCGCGCCGCGGCGTCGACGCCGTAGGTGCCGGCGCCCAGGTAGACCCGGTTCAGATAGGCCGACAGGATCTCGTCCTTGGAATAGTTGGCCTCCAGCCACAGCGCCAGCAGCAGCTCCTGGACCTTGCGGCGCAGGGTGCGCTCCGGCGTCAGGAACAGGTTCTTGGCGAGCTGCTGGGTGATCGTCGAGCCGCCCTGCACGGTGCGCCCGGCGCGCAGGTTGGCGACAAAGGCGCGCAGGATGCCGATCGGGTCGATCCCGAAGTGGCTGTAGAAGCGCCGGTCCTCGATCGCCATCACCGCGTGCATCAGATGCGGCGGCAGGTCGCTCACATCCACGGTGTCGCCGGCCAGGTCGCCGTAGCGGGCCAGCGGTGCGCCGTCGGCGGCGACCATGGTGACCGCGGCACGGCGCGCCGGAACCTGGCTCAGGTCGATGTCGGGCAGGTCGTAGGCGAACCAGGCGACCGTGCCGGCCAGCATGACCAGGCCCCAGATCGCCAGGACGAACATCCATTTGGCCAGCCAGCGCGCCCAGCCCCAGCGCCGCCGCGGCGCTGCCGCGGGGCGCCGGCCGCGGCCGGCGGACCGGCCCCGGCGCGGCTCGGCGGTACGCGCCCGGCCGGCCGGCGCCTTGGGCGATGCCGGTGCGGTCGCCGGGCCGCTGCCGCGCAGGGGCGGCGGGCGGCGCGCCGGGCGCGCTGTCGTGCGGCTCGTCATGGCAGAACGTTCGGCGATAAATTTCGCAATTACAAGGCCAAATGAGGCGACTTAAAGATTTTGGATGAATTAATGCCGTGCCTGCCGCGCCGACCGCGTGCGCCGGGCGGCGCCCGGCCGGCGCGGCCGCGGGCCCGACTCGGACCCGCGGCCGTCCGCTCCCGTCTCAGACGGTTTCGCTCATCGGCAGGCCGGCGGGGGCGCGGCCGATGCTGACGAAGGTGAACCCGGCCGCGGTCGCCTCCGACGCCTTGTAGATGTTGCGCATGTCGACGAGCACGGGAGCGCGCATCAGCGACCGCGCCCGCCCCAGGTCAAGCGCGCGGAACTCGTTCCACTCCGTGATGATGACCAGCGCGTCGGCGCCGGTCATGGTCTCGTAGGCGTCGCCGCACCACTCGACCTCCGCCAGCAGCGGCTGCGCCGCATCCATGCCGGCCGGGTCGAAGGCACGCACGTGCGCGCCGGCGCCTTGCAGCCGCGGAATGATGTCCAGGCTCGGCGACTCGCGCATGTCGTCGGTGTTCGGCTTGAAGGTCACGCCCAGCACGGCAATGGTCTTGCCGGCGACCGACCCGCCGCAGGCGGCGATCACCTTGTCGGCCATGGACAGCTTGCGCTCGTCGTTGGCGGCCAGCACCGTCTCGATGATCGACGCCGGCGCGCCCGCCGACCGCGCCGTGTGCACCAGCGCGCGGGCGTCCTTGGGGAAGCACGAGCCGCCGAAGCCGGGCCCGGCGTGCAGGAACTTGCCGCCGATTCGCTTGTCCAGGCCGACGCCGCGGGCGAGTTCCTGGACGTCCGCGCCGACCCGCTCGCACAGGTCGGCCATCTGGTTGATAAAGGTGATCTTGGTCGCCAGGAAGCAGTTGGACGCGTACTTGATCAGCTCCGAGGTCTCCAGCGCGGTGAACACGATCGGCGTCTCGTTCAGGTAGAGCGGCCGGTACAGCGTGCGCATCGCCTCGCGGGCGCGGTCGGTGTCGGCGCCGATGACGACCCGGTCGGGGCGCATGAAGTCCTCGATGGCCGAGCCCTCGCGCAGGAATTCCGGGTTCGAGACGATGTCGAAGTCGGCGTCCGGACGGCGCTCGCGGATGATGCGCTGGACCTCGCGCCCGGTGCCGACCGGCACCGTGGACTTCGTGACGACCACCGTATAGCCGCGCAGCGACGCCGCGATCTCGTCGGCCGCGCCGTACACGTAGCTCAGGTCGGCGTAGCCGTCGCCGCGGCGCGACGGGGTGCCGACCGCGATGAATACCGCGTCGGCCTCGGCCACCGCCGTCTCGGTCTCGGTGGTGAACTGCAACCGGCCGGCGGCGACATTGCCGGCCACCAGGCGGTCGAGTCCCGGCTCGTAGATCGGGATCTCGCCGCGCTGCAGCGCTGCGATTTTCTTGTGATCGCGGTCCACACAGACCACGGTCCAGCCGAACTCGGAAAAGCAGGTGCCGGTGACCAGCCCGACATAGCCGGTGCCGAACATCGTGATATGCATGACGCTCCCCTTCGCGTGCGTGGCCGTGCCGAGAAAGATTGATAGCCGTTCTGATAAGAAGATGACCAAGGCGCGGCGCAAGCTATAGCAGCTCAGCCCTGGCGGGCATACACTGGAGTATGCGCAACGCCAAATCGGGGGGGGCGCGGCGGTGCGCCGCGCCCGATTGCGGCTACACTATATGGGAGACTGCGGGCCGCGACAGTCGCACAGCGGCCGGTTCGCCCATTGGCTGAGCCGGGAACGGGCGGCCGGTAGCCGGACGGCTGAAGTGCCATGGGCGCGGGCGCCGCCCGCGAGTCGCGGCGCCGGTCGGACAGCGGCCGGCGGCAGGGGATGACGACAAGAGGAACAAGGGAATGAAGGCGGAGGATTTCTCGCTCGGGCGGCTGATCGAGCCGGTGGCGCGCGAGCGGTTTCTGGACGACTACTGGGAGCGCCAGCTGCTGCTGGTGCAGCGCGGGCAGCCGGACCGCTACGCCGGGCTGCTGACCCTGGACGACATCGACCGCGTCGTCACCACGCTGCATCTCGACAACACCGAGATCAACATGACCGACGCCCGGCGCGAGCTGACGCCGGAGCAGTACTCGTTCCCCAGCGGCATGGTCGATCCGGCGCGGCTCTACCAGCTGTTCGCCGACGGCAGCACCATCATCATGCCGCAGCTGCACCTGCGGGTGCCCGCTTTGGCCGACCTGTGCCGGGCCATGGAGCGGGAGATGAGCTGCCGGTTCCAGACCAACATCTACCTGACCCCGGCGGGCAACGCCCAGGGCTTCAAGCCGCACTACGACAATCACGACGTGTTCGTGCTGCAGATCGCCGGCAGCAAGCGCTGGAAGATCTACGACACGCCCGTCGAGCTGCCCAACAAGGCGATGCCGTTCACGCCGGACCGCTTCCAGCCGGGCCCGCTGACGCAGGAGTTCGTGCTCGAGGCCGGGGACATGATCTATCTGCCGCGCGGGGTCATGCACGACGCCAGCTCGACCGACGAGCTGTCCCTGCACATCACCCTGGGCGCGATGGTCAAGACCTGGGGCGACCTGGTGACCGAGGCGGTGGCGCGGGCGGCGCTGGCCGATCCGGCGTTCCGCCGCAGCCTGCCGCCCGGGTTCGCGCGGCCGGACTTCGATCGCGCGCCGGTGCGCGCCGCCTTCGCCGACCTGCTGCGCCGGGTCGGCGAACTGGCCGACGTCGACGCGCTGCTCGACGCCTTCGTGGAGGACATCGTGGACAGCCGGCACGGCCTGCTGCGCGGCCAGCTCGACCAGGTGCGCCGGATCGAGGCGCTGACCCCGGACAGCCGCGTCGGCGCCCGGCCGAACCTGCTGTACCGGATCGACGCGAACGGCGACTCGGTGACCCTGACCTGCCAGGGCAGCGAGATCAGCCTGCCCGGCCACGCCGGCGAGCCGCTGCGCTTCGCCCTGGCCGAACGCGATTTCGCCGTGCGCGACCTGCCGGGCGAGCTGGACGACCCCGGCAAGCTGGTCCTGGTCCGCCGGCTGGTCCGCGAGGGGCTGGTGATGATGCACTGAGGCCCGAGGACGGGCGCGCGGTCAGCGCCGCAGGTACATCTTGCTGAGCCCGTTCAGGGTCGCGTACAGGGTGTCGAACTGGCGCTTGAAGCCCTCCCAGGCGAGGTCGCGGCCGGTCGCGGCGGCGACCTCCCGGTGCAGGGCGGCCAGGTCGCGGGCGCCGTCGATGCGCGGCAGCATGGCGCCGGCCAGCGGCGGCAGCGGCAGCGTCACCGCGATGCCGTCCAGGTCGGCGGTCATGCCCCGGCCCGGCTTGAAGCTGCGTGCCAAGGCGGCGCCGTCGATGTCGCGCAGGACCGGCCGCACAGCGGGATCGTCGGGCCGGGCCACCGCGCCTTCGGCGTCGCCGGGGCGGACCACGTACAGGGCGTGGCTCTTCAGGTTGCCGGCCAGTTCCTCCGCCAGTGCCGCGCGCTCCCGCGCGTCCAGACCGGAAAGCCGCGCCTTCAGCTTCGGGTCGCCGACCAGCAGCGCCGGGTCGTAGCGCGCCGGCGGCACGAAGGCGGTCACCGCCAGGCCGGCGGCGTCGGCCAGGGCGTGCACCTCCGGCACCGTGTACGCGCGGTCGCGGCTGTGCAGCAGCAGGTCGTACACGCCGGCATCGCTCTGGCGGTGGTCGACCAGCAGCGGGTTGTGGCGGAACCAGTTGCTCTCCGGCAGGTCCCCGACCAGGCGCCTGGCCAGCTCGACGCGCTGCGGGTCGGGCAGGCCCCCGGCCAGCCGGCGCAGGGCGCTCTGCACCGGGTACACCCCGGTGCGGCCGTACGTGCCGTACAGCATCAGGCCGATGCCGCCGCCGGGCGCCAGTCGTGCGGCGAGCGCCCGCAGGCCGGCCTCCGGGTCCTCCAGGTGGTGCAGCACGCCGCAGCAGTCGATGTAGTCGAACGGCCCCGGCGCCAGCGCCTCCAGATCCAGCAGCGAGCCGGTCAGGAACCGGACGTCGGCCAGGCCGCGCGCCTTGATGCGCGCCTCGGCGACGGCGCGCGCGGTGGTGGACAGGTCGGTGTAGGCGATCTCCGCCGGGATGCCGGCGTCGGCGCACTGCTGGGCCAGCATGACCAGCCCGTCCCCGGTGCCGCCGCCGGCGACCAGCACACGGAACGGCGCGGCGAAGTCGAGCCGGCCGCCGAACACGAAGTGGTTCAGCTCGTCCAGGTGGCTGGGCGAGCCGGTGATCAGCCGCCTGGCCTCGTCGCGCGGGTCGCGCGCCGGGTAGGGATACGCCTCGTACTGGGCCGACATCCGCTCCGTCACGGCGGGAAGCCCTCCGCCGGGCGGATCTCGCCGGCGTCCAGGCCGCGCCAGGTGCGCACCGGCGACCGGGTGAAGCGGGCGGCGCGCGCCGGGGCCAGCCCGTCCAATAGGCCCAGCCGGTCCAGGACCGCGGCCATCGCGACCTCCGCGGCGCGCTTGGCGCCGTCCTCGATCTTCAGCGCGACGCCCAGCCCGAGCTCCGGCAGGCAGGCGCAGTGCACCCCCTCGGCCCCGCCCTTGGTCAGGGCGCGGCCGCCGGTCGCCGAGATCATGTCGGTGTCGAACCGGTCGCGCCCGCCGATCAGGCGGGGCTGCCCGGCCCAGGCGGCGCGGATGCGCGCCACCGCGGCGGCGCGGCGTTCGGGCAGGTCGACGGGGTCGGCGAACCGGGCCATGGCAACCGCCAGTCCGCCGAGCGACACCGCGATGGTCGGGATCGAGCAGCCGTCCAGCGCGCGCGGCGCCGCCCCCAGGTCCTGCCCGGTCATCTGCTCCAGCACGCCCAGCACGCGCTGCTGCACCGGGTGGGTGAGCTCGCGGTAGCCGGCGGTCGGCTCGCCCCGGGCCCTGGCCGTCGTCAGGAAGCCGGCGTGCTTGCCCGAGCAGTTGTTGTGCAGCGCGCCGGGCGTCCGGCCGCTGCGGGCCAGGGCGGCGGCGGTCTGCGCGTCGAGCGGGGCCTGCGCGCCGCACTCCAGGTCGGCCGCCGTGCAGCCGATGCGGGCCAGCCAGGCGGCGACGGTGTCGGTGTGCGCCGACTCGCCGGAATGGGAGGCGCAGGCGAGCGCGATCTCCGCGTCGCCCAGGCCGAACCGCTCGACGGCGCCGCTTTCGACCAGCGGGATCGCCTGGATCGGCTTGATCGCCGAGCGCGGAAACACCGGCCGCTCGAAGTCCCCCGCGTGCAGGACCACGCGGCCGTCGCGGTCGGCGACCACGGCGATGCCGCGGTGCCGGCTCTCCACGAGCGGCCCGCGGGTGACCTCGACGAGCACCGGGGCGGCGTCGCCGGACTGCGGTCCCGCGGTGCGGTGCGCGGCGTGGCCGGGATGGTCGTGGGTGTGCGCCATGACGGGCTCGATCGGGCTTGCGGTCGGCCGCGCACTGTGCCGCGCCGCGCGGGGGCGGCGCAAGGCGCGCGGGCCGGGCGGCGGCGTCAGGCGTAGAGCCGGTCCACGTCCAGCACGAGCCCCGGCGGGTCGAGCCGGAGCGTCCCGCCCGTGACGATGCGGGTGGCGATGGCGTTCCCGTCGCCGCGGCGGTGGTGGATCACCGTCGGCCGCTCGGTCTTGACCAGCAGGTAGTGCATGACGGAGGGCGCGCGGAAATAGTCGTCCAGCTTGGCGCCGGTGTCGCGGCCCTGGGTGGAGCGCGACAGCACCTCGACAACGATGACCGGGTCGGGCACCAGGACCGCGTCGTCCGGCAGGGGAGCACCGCAGCGGACCACGGCGTCGGGCTCGTAGACCGTGTCGGCCTCTACCTGGACCGCCATGCCGTCGGGAAACGCCTCGCACGGCAGGCCGCGTGCGGCTATCGCGTCGGCGAGCGCCTGCCAGACCCGCGCCTTGAGCCGCGCGTGCCCGGCCCGCTCCGGCGCCATTGCCATCGGCTCTCCACCGACGAGCTCATATCGAGCCTCGTCCGGCTGCGCCTCCAGCCAAGCCAGGTAGTCCTTGACCGTCATGTGAGCCGGCGCAGCAATCGGCATGGTCACCGCTTTCCTCAAGATGCCTGTCGCCCCGCCGGAACGTCAGGATACGAGAAGGCGACAGGCCTTGAACAGATGGGGCGGCAACTGTATCGCTGCGATGAAATGGCGTGCAAGTTCCGGTTTCGAAACACGAGCCCGAAGAGCCGGCGCGCCGGTCTCGACCGGAGTTCCGGCGGAAGGAGGGTCTGGTGCACGGCATGAAGGGTGGCTGACACCGTGCGCGGCTATTTCGGCATCGGGGTGGAGGGCGTCAGCAAGCCGATGAATGTCGGGGCGCTGATGCGCACGGCGCATGCGTTCGGCGCGGGCTTCGTGTTCACCATCGGGGCGGCCACCGACGAGGTCGAGTTCGGCACCGCCGACACCTCGCTGGCGGCGCGCAGCGTGCCGTTGTACCGGTTCCCCGACCCGGCGTCGCTGGTCCTGCCCGAGCAGTGCCGGCTGGTCGGGGTCGAGCTGCTGGACGAGGCGATCGACCTGCCCAGCTTCCGGCATCCGCAGCAGGCCGCCTACGTGCTGGGGCCGGAGCGCGGCAGCCTGTCGCCGGCACTGGTCGAGCGCTGCGCCTTTATCGTGAAGATTCCGACGCGGTTCGCGATCAACCTGTCGGTGGCCGGGGCGCTGGTCATGTACGACCGGACGATCAGCCTGGGCCGGTTCGCGGAGCGCCCGGTTCGCCCCGGCGGCCCGGCCGAGCCGCCGCCGGCGCACGTCCACGGCACCCCGATCCACCGCCGGCGGCGCAAGGAGGCCGCGGACCGCGGCCCGCACGGGCACACCAGCGGCAAGAGCTGAGGTGGCCTTTCAACGAATGGCCGAAACGGACTGAAAAAACGTGGCATTCCGGCCGGAAACGGGGTTCCGGGCTTTGCCGCGGCGCGCAAATGTGCTTGATGGGTTGCCATGATGTTCGGCACCCATCTGGTCTTCGGCACTGTCCTTTACACCGGGGCCGCCGCCGCGCTGACCCTGCCGACCGGGCCGGAGGCGCTGGGCGCCGCCGCGATCGGCAGCCTGCTGCCCGACATCGACCACCCGAAGTCCTATTTCGGCCAGCGTTTCCGCATCGTCAGCGTGCCGCTGGCCGGGCTGGTCGGGCACCGCGGCGTGACCCATTCCGCGCTTGCCGTGCTGGTCTGCGCGCTGTTCGCGGCCGGCGTGGTGGGCGGCACGCCGGTCGTGGTCACTGCGCTGGCGCTCGGCTATCTGAGCCACCTGGTCGGCGACTGGATGACGACCACCGGCATCCCCTTGTTGTGGCCGCGGCGCACGCGCTACAAGGCTCCGGTGACGTTCAGGACCGGCAGCGCGGCCGAGACCCTGCTGTTCGTCGCGCTGACCGCCACACTGGGGTACGTCTATGTCTGGTAGCAAGGCAAGGCCGCCGCGCGGCGGGCGCGGCAGCGGGCCGGGGTCGAAGCGCATCCGCCCGGACGCCGAGGTCGCGGCCCTGGCGGAGAACCTGGCGACCGACGCCTGCGACGCGCTCGACGAGCTCATCGCCGTGCGCGGCGCGGAGGGCGACCTGATGGCCCGCGCCGCCGCGGCGCTCGGCGCGCTCACCCTGACCATCGCCGAGATCGAGGACGACGAGGTGCGCCAGCGCCTGCTGGAAGGCATGCAGATGGCGACCCGGCTGTTGACCGACGCCTGACCGCGCAGCGGATTCCGGCGCGATCGGCGGCGCCGGCACGAGGCGTGCATGGTCTCGAACCGGCGCCGGCATGCAGCCGCCGCGTGCGTGGCCGCGCAGCGACAGACACCGCCAAGACGGCCGGGTCGCCGATCCAGGTATGTCTCTCCTTCGTCTTCTGCACGTCAGGGAGTTGCGTCAGCCGTTTCTGTCGGCCTCTTTGCGTCTTTGGCGCGAAAGGTTCGGATCTCAAGAACGATACGGTAGATCACGACGGAAACCGCGCCCGCGCCTTGGCCGGCGCCTAGAAAAAGGGCATGCGGCGCAGGGGGACCATACTTTCGCCATTTTCCGTCAATAATTTCCATTCTCATGGTCCCCTGACCATGGGCGAGGCGCTTCCGGGCGCTTCGTCGAGTCCCCAGAAGGCTGGAGTCGCGGCTCATCCTCGGCCGGGGCTCCGGACTCTATTATCGGCCACCGCCCCCCGCCCCCCTGCGGTGGCCGATTTTTTTCCCGACCTCCCACCGCACCCGTGACCCGGCCTCAGAAGCCGGAGCCGGGTTCGGCCAGGAAGGCCAGCTCGTCCGCACTCGAGGTCCGGCCGAGCGCGGCATTGCGGTGGGGAAAGCGGCCGAAGCGCGCGATGACGGCCCGGTGCCGCTCGGCATACTCCGCCCACTCCGGCACGGCCGTGCGCTCCCGGAACAGGGCAACGGCGCGGTCCTGGTCAGCCGGCGTTTCGCTGTGCTCGAACGGCAGGTAGAGGAACAGCCGGTGCGCGTCGGTCATGACCGGGTCCAGGTCCAAACCCGCGGCCACCGCATGGCGCGCCACCGCCAGCGCCATGGCATCGGTGGCGAACGCGGCGGCATGCCCGCGGTGGATGTTGCGCGGCACCTGGTCGAGCAGGATGCACAGCGCGACACAGCCCGGCGCCGTGTCCCGCCAGTGCGCAAGGCCCCCGGCCGCCGCACGCGCGTGCGCCGCACCGAGCCGCTGCCGGCACAGCGCATCGAAGGCCGGATCCTTGACGAACCACCGCGCCGGCCCGGCCTCGTCCAGCCAGAAGCGGAGGATGTCGTCGATCGTCACCTCAGCGGTTCCAGGCGACGGGTGATTTCCGGGATCGCATCCGGGTGGTACAGCGTCACGGTCCCCTGAACGGCTCGTGCAATGAGCAAGACATCATTTGCCCGATTCTCGTCCGTGTTATCGTATACGAGGAGGCGATCGACTTTCCCGGCGAACCAGGCCAGGTTATCGAGAGACCGATCCCAACGTTGTCGGATCTTTTCTTCTGGCACATTGTGACCGCCGAGCGAAACACGGTCGGCAACCTCACGACTCCCCTCATTTTGTTCTTGATCCGTGCCGGCGTGGAGTGCAGAAAGGAGAGTCTTGCTTCATTCTGCGCGGGGACAGGTCATGGCGGCAGTGGTGATGCCTTCGGTGGGGCATG
>Ga0081535_100251_pt1 | contig 47059 bp, 50 predicted proteins | sample HotLakmasection3_FD_71020 | JGI IMG/M metagenome (GOLD analysis project Ga0081535, IMG submission 71020) | Hypersaline microbial mat communities from Hot Lake, Washington, USA - Section #3 (SPADES assembly) (version 2) | ecosystem: Environmental > Aquatic > Non-marine Saline and Alkaline >... | reverse complement strand
GCGCGGGCGTCCGGTGGCGGCGCCACGGCCGGCGCGGTTGGTGCCCCTGGCGCCACCGGAACCGGCGTATTCGGGGCAGGCGACGACGGGACCCCGGCCGCTGGATGCCGAGCGGCTCGGCGCCGTTGCCTTGAAATCGGCGGTGGCACAGCCGGACGCCACGCCGAGCGTCGAACCGGCACAGCGCCGCGCCGTGGCGGTGGAACGCACGCCGACGCCGGCACCCGCTGCCGCCCCGGCCGGCCAGCCGCGGCAACTCGACCCCGACGCTCTGGTCGCCGTGGGTCTCGGCATGCGCGGCCGCCCGGGCGGCAAAGCGCCCTAGTTTCAGGCGGCAGCGCTCGCGGTTTCGCCGGCGAGACCGGCGCGGATCACCGCCTCGTCGAGACCGTCGAGACCGATCACCACGAGCGCACCCAGGCGCGGCTCGTCGGGTGCCCACGGGCGATCGAAATAGCACTCGATGCGCGCCCCGACGGCTTGCACGGCGAGACGCAGCGGTTTGCCCTCCACGGCGAGAAAGCCCTTGACCCGGAGCACCGGATGCAGCCGGGCGACGGCCGCGATGCGCGCCTCGATTTCGGCCGGACGCGCGATGGCGGGCAGTTCGACAACGAAGCTCTGAAAGTCGTCGTGGTCGTGCTCACTGCCGTCGTCGTGATGCGAGCGGCGGCTGTCGAGATCGTCCTCGGCGGCGGCATCGAGGCCGAGCAGGACCAGCGGATCGAGCCTGCCGTGCTCGGCTTCGACGATCCGCACGCCCGGGCGAAGGTCGGCCGTGACCTGCTCACGGGCCCGGGCCTTGCCGGCGTCGTCGACCCGATCACATTTGTTGAGCACGACCATGTCGGCGCAGGCGACCTGCTCCTCGAACAACTCTGCCAAGGGGCTGTCGTGGTCGAGGCTCGGATCGGCAGCACGCGCGGCGGCGACGGCGGCGGGATCGCTGGCGAAAAGGCCGACCGCGGTCGCTTCCGCGTCGATCACGGCAACCACCCCGTCGACCGTGACGGCGTTCCGCACCGCAGGCCAGGTGAACGCCTTGACCAGCGGTTTCGGCAAGGCCAGCCCCGAGGTCTCGATGACGATGTGATCGACCGGCTCCGGGCGATCGAGGATCTTTTGCATGGTCGGCAGGAAGTCGTCGGCGACGGTGCAGCAGATGCAGCCATTGGCGAGCTCGACCACGTCCTCGTCGCGGCAGCCCTCGATCCCACAGGCACGGATGATTTCGCGGTCGACACCCTGATCGCCGAATTCGTTGATGATCAGCGCGATCCGCCGGCCCCGGGCATTGCCGAGGAGATGGCGGATCAGGCTGGTCTTGCCGGCGCCGAGAAAGCCGGTGACGATGGTCGCCGGGATCTTCCGGCTGCGGGTGATGGCCATGGGTGTGGCTCCTAGTGCAGCTGTGAGCGGGTGATGGTGGCGGGCTCGAGCCGCTCACGCGGGTAGTCGCTGGTGGTGCGCAGCAGCGCCAGAAGATCCTGTGCCGGTCGGTCGGTGGCCGCTGGCGGCCGGGTCCGGCTGAGCAGCAGGGCCGCGGCATGGGCCGCATCGATCTCGACCGGCAGGTCGAGCAGCCAAGCGAGGTAGAGCTCGTGCGCCGACCAGGTCGGGTCGCTCTCGGCGCCGGCCAGGGCGTCACGGATCAGCCGCTTGGGGTCGCACGCCTCGAGGCTGAGGACGAGGGCGGCGCAGCGTTCGGATGTGAGCATGACGATCGACCTTTCCCGGAGGCACCCCGCCCCGGTTTTTGGGGGTGAACGGCGGTGGCAGGTCTCCTGGCTCACGGCTCGACGCCTCGATCGGCCTTCCCGGGCGCACGCGGCCCAGTGGCGCTCGTTGATCGACGGCTCGCCGCCTACAGTTGCGGGGGCAGCCCCGGCCTTGTCGCCTCGCTCGGCGAGAACGACGCACCGGGTTCCCTTTTCACCCCGATGATCCGGTATTAGGACCATACGAGGAACCACCACGGGCACTATGCCAGCACCGTGGTGGCGCCGCAACGACGAGCATCGGCGAGGGGAGGGAGCGCTGTTGGCCGTGGCTTTGGAGTTGCAGCAGAAGGCGACCCGCCACGGCATGCTGCTCATGCTCCTGGCGGTGTCACTGTTGCCGATCATGGACGCCATCGCCAAGGAATTGACCGAGCGCTACCCGGTGATGCAGGTGACCTGGGGGCGCTACGTCTTCACCCTCGCCTGCATCGTGCCGCAGCTCTTCTGGCGCTACCGCGACCAGCTCTTGGCCATCCCGCAGCCGGGGTTGCAGTTGGTGCGCGGGCTGGCGCAGGTCTCGGCCACCTTTCTCTTCTTCTTGACGCTCACGTTTCTGCCGCTGGCGGACACGGTGGCGCTGGCCTTCATGTACCCCTTGATCGTCACTGCCCTCGCCCCCTTCGTGCTGGGCGAGAGTGTCGGCTGGCGGCGCTGTGCGGCGGTGGCGCTGGGGTTCATCGGGGCGCTGGTCATCATCCGCCCGGGGCTCGGCGTCTTTCAGCCCGCCTCGGTTTTCGGGCTCGGCATCGGCTTCGCCTTTGCGGTCTATATCCTGTTGACCCGCAAGCTGCGCGGCCGAACCCCGCCGCTCGTCACGCTCGGCTGGGTGGCGGCGATCGGCGTCGTCGCCACCAGCCTCGTCGTCCCCTTCGTGTTCGTGCCCATGGCCTGGGCCGATTGGCTCGGGCTCTTGCTGATCGGGCTTCTGGGCGCGATGGCGCATCAGTGCATCATCCGTGCCTTCGAAATGGCCCCGGCGGCGGTGCTCTCGCCCCTGGGCTACGCCGAGATCCTGATGGCCGTCCTGATCGGCTATCTCTGGTTCGGCGACCTGCCGGACGGCTTCACCTGGGCCGGCATTCTGATCATCGCCGGGGCCGGCCTCTATGTGGGCTGGCGCGAGCGGCGGGCAGGTTGACCAGCGCTACGCCGAGCACCGCCACCGCCATGCCGACCATCGCCAGAGGTGGCAGCCGCTCGTCGAAGAGCAGCCAAGCCAGCAGGGCCGTCGAAGGCGGCACGAGGAAGAAGAGCGACGAGACCCGCGACGCCGCCCCCTCGGCGATCAGCCAGAGCAGCAGCGAGACGGCGCCGAAGGAAAGGACGATGATCGACCAGAGCAGGGCGGTGACGAAGGCCGGTTGCCAATCGATCGCGCGAGTCTCGAAAGCGAGGGCGGCGAGACCAGTGGCGAGACCGGCGGCAGCGAACTGGAAGACATTGCCGATGCGGATGTCGACCCCTTGCGCGAAGCGCTTCTGATAGAGGGTGCCGAGCGTGATGCCGAGCAGTGCCCCGACGGCAAAGAGCACACCGACGGCGGTGCCCATGCCGCCCTCGAGCTTTTCCGCGACCACGAGGCCGACCCCGAGAATCCCGAGCAGCAGGCCGAGCCACTGGCGCCAGCCGACGGTTTCGCCGAGCAGCGGGGCGGCCACCGCCGCGACCAGAAGCGGCTGCAGCCCGGCAATCAGGGCTGCGGCCCCCGCCTCGACGCCCTGATCGATCGCGGCGAACACCCCGCCCAGATAGACGCCGTGCAGGAGCAGGCCCGCCGTCATCTGGTGCAGCATCGCCCGAGGTGCCGGCCAGCGCAGACGGAGCCAGAACGAGAGAGCGGCAAAGCCGACGGCCACCACCCCGAAGCGCAGGGTCAGAAAAGTCATCGGCTCGACGTGCGGCAGGCCGAGCTTCGCACTGATGAAGCCGGTGCTCCAGAGAAAGACGAAAAGGGCAGGCGCACCCCAAGCAACGAAGGCGGCGCGGTTCACGACAGCCAGCCGAGCAGCAGGACGAGAACGATCGGTAAGGTGGCCATCGAGATCAGCGTCTGCAGGGCTACGGCATTCGCCATGAAGACCGCGTGGCCACCCATCGCCCGGGTCTGGACGTAAGCCGTGGGCGAGAGCGGCAAGGCCGCGAAAAGGACGACCACAGCCAGCGCCGAACCATCGAGGCCGATGGCGAGCGCCGCAGCGAAGGTCAGGAGCGGCTGGCCCGCGAGCTTGAAGGCCGCAGTGGCGGCGAGCCAGCCGGAATCCGCGCCGAGGCCCTGCCAGCGCAGCCCGGCACCGGTGGCGAGCAGGGCTATCGGCAGGGATGCCATGGCGAGGATGCGGAAGATCTCGTCGAGGATGGCCGGCAGCGTGAGTTCGGCGAAGCCGAGCCCGAGCCCCACCGCACAGGCGAGGACCAACGGGTTGAAGGCGAGGACGCGGACGAGGGCGGCTGGCGCCAGACGGACGTCGGCGTGCCGGCCGAGGAGCAACGCACTCGCGACGTTGACGCCCGGCGTATAGGCCGCGACGGCGATCGCCAACGGCGCCAATGCCGGCTCGCCCCAGACGCCGAGCGCTGCCGCAAACGCGATATAGACGTTCTGCCGGGTCGCCGCCTGGGCGACGGCGGGCAGCAGGCGGCGATCGAGACCGAGCCTCTGGCCGAAACCGGCGACCAGCGCCATGACGAGAAAGATCGGCCCCAACACGGCCAAGCCGATGCGGAGAAGATCGCCGTCGACATCGATCGCCGCCGTGCTGCGGACGAGAAGGGCCGGAAACAGCACGAAGAAGACCAGACGCTCGGCCAGCGGCCAGAAACCCGGTCCCGGGAAATCCCGCCGGCCGAGGGCGAAGCCCAGCACCAAAAGGAGGAAAACAGGTGCAATCGCACCGAGAGCGGCGGTCATCCGGCATTTTCTGCAAAAGGCGCCCGTGCATAGCGCCGCGTTAACGATATGGCAAAACTTCGCCGCTAAGCTCGGCTGTCGGATCACCCGATGACGAGGTCGAGAAACCGATCGTGCCGGCCCAGCTGCAACCCCCGACCCAGCCGCCCGTCAGCATCCTCATGGTCGACGACGCGAGGAGCGAGCGTGTGCTCCTGCGCCAGGCGATCTACGATGTCCGGCGCAATCTGCGGCTGTTCGAGGCGGCCACCCCGAAGGAGGCCAGGGACGTCTTTCGCCGCTACGGTCTCGATCTCGTCTTTCTCGACGTCGAGTTGGCGGGCTCCAGCGGCCTCGAGCTCCTGCGCCATTTCCGGATGGCCGATCCGTGCGTGCCGATCGTCATGGTCACCCACCACAGCACCCAGGACGTCGTCGTCCAGTCGCTGCGCGAGGGGGCTTTCGGCTTCATCGTCAAGCCCTACAACCTCAACAAGCTGAAGGAAATCTTCACCAAGTTCGAACGCCGGACCGCAGCCGAGTCGCTCGCCGTCTAGCTCGGTGCGGCGCGCGTCGTCGTGCCGGGTGGTGCGCCTGTCGCTCGGGTGGTATGCCCCGGGACAACCTCGGTGGTGAGCTCGGGGACACGGGCGAGAAGAGCATGCAGGGCAAGGGGATCCTCGTCGTCGACATCGGCGGCAACAACATCAAGCTCAAGCATTCGGACGGCGACGAGCGACGCAAGGTCAAGTCCGGGCCCGACCTCACTCCCGATGCGATGGTGGTGGCTGTCCGAACCCTGGTGACCGACTGGACCTACGACCGGGTGGCGGTCGGCTGCCCGGGGGCGGTGCGCGAGGGCAAGCTCGTGGTCGAGCCCGTCAATCTCGGGCCGGGCTGGGTCGGCTTCGATTTCGCCGCCGCTTTCGATCGGCCGGTCAAGCTCGTCAACGATGCCGTCATGCAGGCGATCGGCTCCTACGAGGGGGGCAAGATGCTGTTCTTGGGTCTCGGCACCGGGCTGGGTGCCGCCCTGGTGGGCGACCACGTGGCGGTGCCGCTCGAAGTGGCGCACCTCCCTTATCGACGCAAATACACCTTCGAGGACTGTGTCGGTAAGCGGGGGCTGGATCGGATGGGTGCCAAGCGCTGGGAGAAGGCGGTGCACGACATCGTCGGCCGGCTCCGGGCGGCGCTGGTCGCCGATTACGTCGTGCTCGGTGGCGGCAACACCAAGCTCTTGAAGAAGCTGCCCGACGGCAGCCGTTCGGGCGGCAACCGCAACGCGCTTACCGGCGGTGTGCGGCTTTGGGAGGAGCAGTTCCGCGTCCTCTAGACCGACCCCGGCCGGACCGATCGAACGCCCGAGCGCCTCGGGCGAAGCCGCCGGCGCGCCGGGCGCAACGCGCGCCGGCGAAGCCTCGCGCCCCGACCGCGCCCAGGGCCGACTGACCAGCGCCGCCTTGCCCGACCTGATCCGTGGCATCGCCGTGCCGGCCGGTGTGGGGCTGCTCTTTCAGACCCTCTTCAACATCGTCGACAGCTTCTGGGCGGGCTTCGTCTCGACCGCCGCCCTCACCGCCTTGGGTGCGGCCTTTCCCGTCTTCTTCATGATCATCGTGCTCTCGGTCGGGATCGGTGCGGCGGCCCAGGCACTGATCGCCAACCGGCTCGGCGCCGACGACGAGGCGGGGGCACGACGGCTGCTCGGTCAAGCGTTGCTCTTGACCCTCGTGGCCGGTCTGTTCATCGCCCTCTACGGCCTGCTCGCCGCCGATCCGCTGCTGCAGTTCCTCGGCACGTCCGGTGCCAGCCTCGAGGCGGGCCGCGCCTACATCGTCCCGGTGCTGCTCTTCGGCGTGGTCTTCATGCTCAATCAGGGGCTCAACGGCTGGCTCACGGCGCAGGGTGACAGCAAGAGCTTTCGCAACGCGCTGGCCTTCGGCTGTGCCTTCAACGTCGTGCTCGATCCGCTCTTCATGTTCGGCGTGCCGGCGTTGGGGATCGGGGGGTTGGGCGTCGCCGGCATCGCCCTCGCCACGATTCTCATCCAGTTCCTGCAGTTCGCCTATCTGCTGCATCGGGCGAAGCTGAGCCCGTTGGGCCTGCGGCTCACCCGGCAGCATCTCGTGCCGGACCCACCGGTCCTCCCGGACTTCCTCCGCCAGGCGGTGCCGGTCACGATCAGCATCGGCTCGACCGGCTTCGGGCTCTTCTGCATCACCTGGTTCATGGGGCGGCACGGCGAGGTGGCGATCGCGGCCTACGGCGTCGGCTTGCGGATCGAGCAACTCGCCATGCTGCCGATGATCGGCCTGCACACCGCCGCCCTCTCGGTCATCGGCCAGAACCACGGCGCCGAACTGCCGGCCCGGGTGCGCGAGGCGGCGCGGCTGGTGCTGGCCTACGGCATCGGGGTCATGAGCCTCGGCGTCGTCCTCGTCTGGCCGCTGCGCGAGACGCTGATGGGCGTCTTCAGCGACGACCCGGCGGTGATCGAGCTGGGCGCCGCCTATCTCGCTGTCGCCGTTCTCAACTTCAACGCCTATGCGATCCTGCTCCTGGGTGGTGCCGTGCTGCAGGGCATGCGCCAGCCGAATGTCGCCATGGCGGTCGCCCTCTTTCGCCACGTCTTCGGGCCACTCGTCGTGCTCTATCTGCTCGACCCGGTGCTGGGCTTCGGCTTGCCCGGTCTCTATTGGGGCATCGTCGGCATCGCCTGGATCGGGGCGGTGGTGACCATCATCTATCTGACCCGAGCACTTCGCGCCCTGGGTCGGGGCACGCTCGGTCAGGCGGCGAAGCGCTGACCCTTCTTGCGGATCTCGGCCGTGTCGGGATGGGAGGTGTGCACGTAGCGCCGATCGCAGTATTTACACACGGTCTGGCCACCCTTCTCCAGGGTCAGGTACTCGATCGGATGGCCGAGCGGCCCGCCGCCACCGTCGCACTGGACATGCAGCCGGTCGGTGATGACGATCTCCTCGCCGTCCACCAGATAGACTTCCTCGTCAGCCATAGCTTCATCCTCCCCCGGCAAGCCTGCCGGTACAACGCCGCACTGGACCCGCTCGATGCCCGCCGCCGCCCGTGCCTCGGCACCGCCGATACCCCAGCACTTGCCAGCTTCCGCCATTCTGCTCAAGGGCTTGCGCAAGACCTATGCCGCCGGCAAGGGCCAGCCGGCCAAGGAAGCCCTCGCCGGCGTCGACCTCGATGTGCCGCGCGGCAGCATCTTCGGCCTCCTGGGACCCAACGGCGCGGGCAAATCGACGCTGATCAACATCCTCGCCGGTCTCGTGGTGAAGACCGGCGGCACCGCCCAGGTCTACGGCATCGACATCGAGCAGCACCCGCGCCGGGCCCGCCGGGCCATCGGCGTGGTGCCGCAAGAGCTCAACCTCGATGCCTTTTTCACGCCGCGCGAGCTACTGGAGCTGCAGGCCGGCCTGTTCGGCGTGCCCAAGCGCGAGCGGACGACCGATGCGATCCTGGAGGCCGTGGGCCTCGCCGACAAGGCGGATGCCTATGCCCGCTCGCTCTCGGGCGGCATGCGCCGCCGACTGCTCGTCGCCAAGGCGCTGGTCCACCACCCGCCGGTGGTGATCCTCGACGAGCCCACCGCCGGCGTCGACGTCGAGCTCAGGCGCCAGCTCTGGCAGCACATGCGCGAGCTGAACGAGCGCGGCATCACCATCGTGCTCACCACCCACTACCTCGAGGAGGCAGAGGCGATGTGCGATCGGATCGCGATCATCGACAAGGGCCGAGTGGTGGCCGAGGACGACACCCGGCGCCTGGTGAGCCGGCTCGACGAGAAGACGTTGAGCCTGACCCTCGACCGGCCACTCGAGAGTTTGCCGCACCAGCTGCGGGCCTGGGATGCCAGCCTGGACGACGAGGGGCGGATCACCGTCCGCTACCGGCCGTCCAAGGCCAAAGTGGGCGACTTTCTGGAGGCCGTGCGCGAGGCCGGGCTCACCATCACCGATCTGGCAACCAGCGAGGGCGATCTCGAGGACCTGTTCGTCCGCCTCACCGGTGCGGGCGCTGCCGACGAGCCGGGACGTGCGGCGTGAGCGTGCCACCCGTGAGCGTGCCACCTCTCGAAGTCCTTTGCGTCCTTCACCACATCCGCTATACGCAGCGAACAAGGCGCCCGTAGCTCAGTCGGATAGAGCGCGTGCCTCCGGAGCACGAGGTCAGAGGTTCGAGTCCTCTCGGGCGCGCCATTTCCCGAATGTCCACCGGCCGGCAGCCGGCGCGGTCCTCGGCAACCGGCCCGGCCAGCGATGACAGAAGCGGCGCTGTTCATCCTCCTCGCCACGCTCGGTGGCGGGCTCGGCGGGGTGGCCCGGTTCTGGGTCTCCGGCGTGGTGGCGCGGCGCTTCGGCGAGACGTTCCCCTGGGGCACACTCACCGTCAACGCCACCGGTGCCGCCGCGATCGGGGTGCTGGCAGCACTGCTCTCGGGGGCCGGCGGCAATATCGGGGCCGCTGGACCGCTCTGGGCAGCACTCGTCAGTGGTGTCCTGGGGAGCTACACGACCGTCTCCTCCTTCTCGCTGCAGACCCTGGCCCTGGCCCGGAACGGCGAGCCGCTCAGGGCCGCCCTCAACATCACCGGCTCGCTCGTCCTTTGCCTGGGCGCAGCAGCAGCGGCCTATCGCGCGACGCTGGCGCTCCTGGTCGGGGCTTGACGAGGTGAAGCCCGAGGCACGCCTCTACCTCGCGGTGGGATTCGGCGCCGCCATCGGCTCCGGCGCCCGGGTCGCGATCTCGCTCGGCCTGCAGGGGCTGCTGGGGACCGGCTTCGCCTGGGGGACACTCACCGTCAACGTGCTGGGCTCGTTCCTGATCGGTCTCTACGCGACCCTCACCGAGCCCGACGGCCGCCTGCTCGCCCGCCCCGCCATGCGGCAGTTCGTCCTCGCCGGCTTCTGCGGCGGCTTCACCACCTTCTCCGTGTTCAGCCTGGAGACGCTCGTCTTCGTCGAGCAGCAGCAGGTCACCCTTGCCGGTCTTTATGTCGGCGTCTCCCTCGTGCTCTGGCTCCTGGCCGTCTGGCTCGGCTATCGTCTGGGGGTGCGGCTCAACCGCCTGAAGGGAATGCGACCATGACCCAGCTGACCGAAGCGGTGCTGCTGCGGCTGTTCATCGGCGAGAGCGACGAGCACGACGGCAGGCCACTCCACGAGGCGATCGTGCTCGCGGCTCGGGAACAGGGGCTCGCCGGGGCCACCGTGCTGCGCGGCCCGATGGGCTTCGGCCGCTCGAGCCGCCTGCACACGGCGAAGATCCTGCGGCTCTCGGAGGACCTGCCGCTGATCATCGAGATCGTCGACACGGCCGGGAAGATCGACGCCTTCGTCGCCACGGCCGAGCCGATGCTCGGCTCCTGCCTGGTCACGCTGGAGAAGGTGCAGGTGGTCCGCTACGGCCACGCGGCCGGGCTCGACTAGGCCGGACCGGCTTTGCGATCGGCGCTCACTCGCGGTTTTCGAGGTGCCGTTCCAGCTTCTCACGCACCGCGTCCGGCATGGTCGTCGAGCTACGGGTCGCAGGGTCGAAGAACACCTCGACGATCTCGTAGCTGGCGTGCAGCTCGCCGGTATCGGCATGGCGCATCTCGAACAGGAAGGTGCAGCTCTTGCTGCCGATGCGCTGGACGACACCCTCGATCGCGATGAGGTCGCCGGCGCTGAGCTCCTTGATGAAGCTGGTCGTCGCCTTGGCCGAGACACTGTGCACGCCGTGCTCGACCAGCATGCGCGAATAGGGCAGGCCCAGCCGGGTCCACATGTGATAGCAGGCGTCGTCGAAAAACGGCGCGTAGTGGCGGACGTTCATGTGGCCGAAATGGTCCTCGTGCCAGGGATGCACGACGCCGCGCAACAGTTCCAGCCGCTCGGTCATTTCCTTTCCCCTCGCTCCGGTTAGGATGGGCGGGCTCTGCGTTCCATAAGCGCCCCTCCTGGAGTTGCAAATCCATGTCCCGCACGCATCGCATCGCCGCCGTTCCCGGCGACGGCATCGGCATCGAGGTGATCGAGGCCGGGGTGACGGTGCTCGAAGCGCTGGCCGCGGTCGAGCCCGATCTCGCCTTCGCGGTCGAGCGCTTCCCCTGGGGCTCCGAATACTACCTGAAGCACGGCCGGATGATGCCCGAGGACGGCTTCGAGACGCTCCGGGCGTTCGATGCCATCCTCTTCGGCTCGGCCGGCGATCCGCGGGTCCCGGATCACATTACGCTCTGGGGCCTCCGGCTCGCCATCTGCCAGGGCATGGACCAGTACTCCAATGTCCGCCCGAGCCGGCTCCTGCCCGGCATCGAGGGGCCCTTGAAGGGTGTCGGCGCCAAGGATCTCGACTGGGTGATCGTCCGCGAGAACAGCGAGGGCGAGTATTCGGGTGCCGGCGGCCGGGTGCATCAGGGCTTCGACCACGAGGTCGGGCTCGATGTTTCGGTCATGACCCGCAAGGGCGTCGAGCGGATCATCCGCTTCGCGTTCGAGCTTGCCCGCTCGCGGCCGAAAAAGCAGCTGACCGTGGTCACCAAGTCGAACGCCCAGCGCCATGCCATGGTGATGTGGGACACGATCGCCGAGGCGGTCGCTGGCGACTATCCGGACGTCACCCGGGACAAGATGCTGGTCGACGCGATGACGACACGGATGGTCCTGAAGCCCGCCTCGCTCGACGTGATCGTGGCCACCAACCTGCATGCCGACATCCTTTCGGATCTGGCAGCGGCCCTCTCCGGCAGCCTCGGCATCGCCCCCACCGGCAACATCAACCCCGAGCGAACCTTCCCCTCGATGTTCGAGCCCATTCACGGCTCGGCCTTCGACATCATGGGCCAGGGCATCGCCAACCCGATCGGCACCTTCTGGTCGACCGCGATGCTGCTCGAGCATCTGGGCGAGCATGCTGCCGCCCGCCGTCTGATGGGGGCGATCGAGACGGTGACCGGCCGGGGCGAGGTGCTGACACCCGATCTCGGTGGCAGTGCCCGGACCGACGATGTGACCCGCGCGGTCTGCGCCGCCCTCGCCGGTGCCAACGCCTGAGCCTTCTCCTGCCGACCGATCGCGGGCCGGCTGGCGCATTGATTTAACGGTCACGAGCCGCTAACTGCGAAACGAGCGGCCGATTGATGGCCATCGGGGCACCTTTTTGATTACGTTCTACGTCGTCGCGATCCTGGTTCTCTTGGTCCTCTCAGCCGTCTTCTCGGGCAGCGAGACCGCGGTCACGGCGACCGGCAAGGCCAAGGCCGAGGGCCTCGCCAGGGCCGGCAATCGGCGCGCCGGCACTCTCGTCGCATTGCTCCGCGATCGCGAGCGGCTGATCAGCACGCTCTTGCTCGGCAACAACATCGTCAACATCATGGCCGCCTCGCTCGCCACCGACGTGCTGTTGCGTCTCTTCGGCGATGCCGGCGTGGTCTACGCCACGGCCATCATGACGGTGCTGATCGTCATCTTCTCCGAGGTCGTGCCGAAGACGGTGGCGATCCGCCATCACGACGCGATCGCGCTGCACATTGCAGCCCCGCTTCGCGCCCTGGTCTTTCTCTTCCGCCCGTTGACCACCGCCATCGGCGGGGTCGTCCGCCTGGTGCTCCTTGGCTTGCGCATCCCGACCAGCGCCGGCGACGTCATCTCGGCGAGCCAGCAGCTGCGCGGCATCATCGATGCCCTGAGCGCCGGCGGCGAGCTCGCCAAGCACGCCCACGACATGCTGGACGGGGTGCTCGACCTCGAGCATGTCGGGGTCGAGGCGGTGATGACCCATCGCGGCCGGTTGGTGGCCCTCGATGCCGAGATGCCGGTCGCGGCTGCCGTCGCCAGGCTCAAGGACGAGCCGTTCAGTCGTTATCCGGTCTATCGCGGCTCGAGCGATCAGATCGTCGGCATCCTGCATCTGCGCGACCTGCTCGCTGCCCTCGTCGATGCGCGCGGCGGCGAGGCGACCCGCAAGATCGGCGACGTGATGCGCGAGCCCTGGTTCGTGCCTGAGACGACGCCGCTCAGAAAACAGCTCGAGCAGTTCCGCCAGAAAAAGGCCCACATGGCGCTGGTGGTCGACGAGTACGGCGACCTGCAGGGCCTGGTCACGCTGCAGGACGTGCTGGAAGCCATCGTCGGCGAGGTCTCCGAGGCCGAGGACCGCGAACTCGACGACGTCGAGCAACAGCCCGACGGCAGCCTGGTCGCCAGCGGCCAGACCCAGGTCCGCCGGCTCAACCGGCTGATGGAATGGGATCTTCCCGAGGACGAGGCGGTCACCCTCGCCGGCCTCGTCATCGACCTCGCCGAGCGCATCCCCAACGAGGGCGAGACGGTGCGGCTCGGCGACTACCGGGTGACGATCAAGAAGCGCGAGCGCCACCGCCTGACCCTGCTCGAGATCGGCCGGACGGCGGCTTCGGACGCCGAGTATCGGACAGAGCCCCGCTGACGCGGCCGGGACAAACGCTTGAACCCGAGCCCGCGACCCGCTACATCACCGGTCACGCGCTCGTAGCTCAATGGATAGAGCATCTGACTACGGATCAGAAGGTTGGGGGTTCGAGTCCTCCCGAGCGCGCCACTTCGATCCCACCATCCATTCGTGTTCCGTTCGGGTATCGGTGCCTTTGGTTGACCGTAGAGCTCGGCGCGAAGCCGGGCGGGCGAACGTGACGTCGTTCGTCGATCGTCGCTCCCTCAGGGTACCTACTCTGGGCACCTGGGCGTGTCGTCCGCCCGACCGCGTTCGCCGCGTGCGCGGTCGCACGGGATCGGTCTCGCTGGTGATGTGAAGCAGCCAACAATTACGGCATCTCGGGCTACAGCCATCTCGCCGCCGCCGAGCGGGACGGGATCCGAGCTTTTTTAGGCCGGCGCGCCGAGTTTCGTCGCCATTGATCGGGCGTCGGGCCTGTCGCCCGCCGAGATCAGCCGGCAATTGCGGCGCGACGCGTTACGGAGTGGCGCCTGTCGACCGAGCCATCGCCGAGGACGCGTATCGGCTCCGGCGGCAGTGACCCGTACAGGATGTCACCCGACACGATCCATGATCGGCTCGTTAGACCCGGACAGAACGCGGCGGGCTCAGGCCGCGGGTGGCGCTTCTTCGTCGGCGGCGGCCCAGTCGTGAAAAAGATCGGGCGTCGACCAGCAGCGGCCGGGCCAGGTGCGCCCGGCATTTTCGAGCCAGAAGCGGACGAGGCTGCTGCCCAAGGCATCCGCCTGCTCGATCATCTCGATGCCGTAGGTCGCCGGGGTCGGTGGCAGGGCCTGAATGACGGCTGCCGCTTCCATCATCTCGATACTGGTCACCGCATCGAACTTGGCGACGAGACTGCGCATCCGCTGGTTGCCGGCCATGCAGCGAAACTCCAAGGCCGTGAAGCGGCGATTGCGGGCCAGGATCAGCATGCGACCGATCAGCGCCTGGCCGATGCCGCGGCCCTGGAAGCGTCGTTCGACGCTGATCGCGACCTCGGCGCGGCGGCCGCCCATCGGGTAGAGTTCGCAGACCCCGCGCAGCGACCGGCCGAAAAAGCAGCCGACGACGATGGCGCGCTGCCAATCCAGCCCGCGCACGTAACGGTGGACGAGCATACGCGGCATGCCGCCCATGAACCGGTGGCGCAGATCCTCGGCGTGCAAACGCAACAAATGCGCCTGTAGGTGCCGGCTGTCCGCCGGTCCGAGCCGGCGCAGCCGTCCGGGAGACGTCGACGCCGGGACACCCGGCGCCGCTGGCGAGAAGTACGTCATGAGCCGCAGGTCCATCTGGGCGTTGCGATTGCTGCAACGCAACAAAGATGGCGCCGATCGGCTTCGGAGGCAAGTGGCAGGCCGTGTCTCCGGCGCCTCGCTCGACCGCTAAGCGTAGACGATCCGCGGAAACGGCTTGGCGGCACTCGGTCCCTCGAGCTTGTCGCGAACCGTGCGGGCGAGATCCAGATAGGCCTGCGCCTGCGCCGTCTTCGGCCGGCTGACGACGATCGGCTGGCCGCCGTCCGAGGTCTCGCGGATCGCGATGTCGAGCGGGATCTCGGCGAGAAAGGCGACATTGTACGTGTCGGCGCAGGCCTTGGCGCCGCCGTGCGCGAAGATCTCGGTCCGCTGGCCGCAATGCGGACAGGCGAAGTAGCTCATGTTCTCGACGATGCCCATGATCGGCACGTCGACCCGGCGGAACATGTTGATCGCCTTGCGCGCATCGAGGAGTGCTATGTCCTGCGGCGTCGAGACGATCACCGCACCGGCGAGCGGCACCTTCTGCGCCATGGTGAGCTGGGCGTCACCGGTGCCGGGCGGCATGTCGACGACCAGCACGTCGAGCTCGCCCCAGGCCACGTCGTTCAGCATCTGGGTCAGCGCACTCTGCACCATCGGCCCGCGCCAGATCATCGGCGTCTCTTCCTCGACGAGAAAGCCCATCGACATGACCTTGACGCCGGCCACTTCGAGCGGCTGCATCTTTTTGCCGTCCGCCGTGGTGGGCCGGCCGGAGAGCCCGGCCATCCGCGGCAGTGACGGGCCGTAGATGTCCGCATCGAGGATGCCCGTCTTCAGCCCGAGGGCGCGCAAGCCGCAGGCGAGATTGATCGCGGTCGTCGACTTGCCGACCCCACCCTTGCCCGAGGCGACCGCGATGATCGCCTCGATCCCCGGTACTTCCGGCCGGGCCGGGGCCTGGGGTGCCGGCTTGGGCTGCAGCTGCGGCGGCGGGCCGCGCTCGGCGGTCAGCACCACGGTGCACGAGCTCACCCCGGGCATCGCCTTGACCGCGTCCTCGCAGGCGCGGCGCAACGGCTCGAGGCGCTGCGCGTCGGCCGCCGGTACCTCCAAGGCGAACCCGACGTTGCGCCCCTTGATGACGATCCCGCTGACCATGCCGCGATCGATGACACTTTTTTCATCATCCGGATGTCGGATTCCGCGCAGAATGCCGGTAACGGCTTCGACTGTCGGTTCGTTCATGGTTGATCCCCGCTGTGCACTGACCGATATAGTCGAGGCACTATACGACGCAACGTGATCGGCCCGGGCGAGCCCGGGCCGATCCGGTCCCGAAACCCACGACGAACGACGAGGTGGCACGAGCATGCCCTGGAACAGTCAAGGCGGCGGTGGATGGCAGGGCGGCGGCGGCCAGGGTCCGTGGGGCAATCGACCCGGCGGCGGTGGTGGCGGCCAACAGCCCCCCGATCTCGAAGAGCTCATCCGTCGGTCGCAGGAAAAGCTGAAGGGCTTGTTCCCCGGTGGCGGCGGTGGCGGCGGCGGCCTGTCGTACAAGGCCATCGGCATTGTCGGCCTCGTGCTCGTCGGCTTGTGGCTCGCCAGCGGCTTCTACCGCGTCCTGCCGGAAGAGCAGGGGGTCGTGCTGCGCTTCGGTGCCCTCGATCGGCTGACCACGCCGGGCCTCAACTATCACCTGCCGGCACCGATCGAATCGGTGCTGACCCCGCAGGTGACCCGCGTCAATCGGATCGAGGTCGGCTTCCGCAGCGGCCAGGGCACGGGATCGGCACGCCAGTTGCCGGAAGAAGCCCTGATGCTCACCGGTGACGAGAACATCATCGACATCAACTACGTGGTGCTCTGGCGGATCAACAACGCTGCCGACTTCCTGTTCAACATTCGCGATCCCGAGAACACGGTGACGGTGGCGGCCGAGAGCGTGATGCGCGAGGTGATCGGCCAAACGCCGATCATCGACGCCACCACCGAGGGCCGCCGCGCCATCGAGCAGCGGGTCAGGGAAGAGCTGCAGACGCTGATGAACGACTACGGCTCGGGCATCACCATCGAGGAAGTTCAGCTGCAGAAATCCGATCCGCCGCCCGAGGTCATCGATTCCTTCCGCGACGTGCAGCGCGCCCAGGCCGACCGCGAGCGCTTGCAGAACCAGGCGGAAGCGTTCGCCAACGACATCCTGCCGCGGGCGCGCGGTGAGGCGGAGCGCCTGCTGCAGGAGGCCCAGGCCTACGAGCAGGAAGTCGTCGCCCGGGCCCGCGGTGAAGGCGATCGCTTCACCCAGGTGCTGTCTGCCTATTCGGCGGCCAAGGACGTGACCATCCAGCGCATCTATCTCGAAACGATGGAGCAGGTGCTCGGTGGCACCAACAAAGTGATCATCGACAGCAACGGCGAGGCCGGCGGCGCCAGCGGCGTCATCCCCTATCTGCCGCTGCCCGATCTGGAGCGGCGGGCTCGAGAGCGCGATGCTGCGGCAGACACTGCCCGCGACCTCGAGCCGGTCGAGCGCGGCTTCGGTGCACGGCAGGAAGGAGCAACCCAATGAACCAGCGCGTCTTGATCGGCCTCGGCGTCGTCGTGGCCGCCACCCTCTTCCTCTTGTTCAACGCGCTCTTTACCGTGCACCAGACACGCCAGGCGCTGATCCTGCAGTTCGGTAACCCGGTGCGGGTGATCGACGAGCCGGGCCTGAACATCAAGGTGCCGTTCATTCAGCAGGTCGAGTTCTTCGAGCGTCGCGTGCTCGACTACGATGCGGGCTCGGTGGAACTGGTCCTCGGTGACCAGCGCCGGCTCGTGGTCGACGCGTTCGCCCGCTATCGAATCACCGATCCGCTGCGCTTTCGCCAGTCGGTCGGCAACGAGGTCGCCTTCCGCGGCAGGCTGGAGCCGATCACCTTCTCGGCACTGCGCAGCGTGCTCGGTGAGATGTCGCTCTTCACCATCCTCTCGGAGGAACGGTCGCAACTGATGGAGCGGATCGCCACCGAGGCGAACCAGGCACTGCGGCAGTTCGGCGTCGAGGTGGTCGACGTGCGGATCAAGCGTGCCGATCTGCCGCAGGAAAACCAGGAAGCGATCTTCCTGCGGATGCAGACCGAACGTGAGCGCGAAGCGCGGGAACTGAGAGCACAGGGTGAAGAGATCGCCCAGCGCATCCGGGCCCGCGCCGATCGCGAGCGGCGCGTGCTGATCGCCGAGGCGCAGCGCGAGGCGGAGCAGATTCGTGGCCGTGGCGACGCTGTCGCGATCTCCACCTTCGCCGAGGCGTTCGGTCAGGACCCGGCCTTCTTCGGGTTCTACCGGTCGATGCAAGCCTACCGGAGTTCGCTCGCCGACGAGGCGACGAGCTTCGTGTTGGCACCCGACAGCGACTTCTTCCGCTTCTTCCACTCCGCCGGCGACATCGCGACCCAGGTGGCGAATACGCCCGCCGGGACCGCGCCGAGCGTTGCCGACGTGATGGAAGACTTGTCCGACGTCGAGGGTGTGGCCGGGCTCGCCGAGCCGGCCGACCTGCCGGTTCGCACCGAGTGATCGGTACGCTGATCGGATGCTGACAGCGTTGCCCGAAAGGGCCGCAAGAGCCCGGGGTTGACAGGCGGTCGATGCAGGATTTGCTGACCGCCGCAGCCCTGGTGCTCGTCCTCGAAGGTGTTCTCTGGGCGCTTTTCCCGAATGGCATGAAGCAGGCCGCCGCCCGCGCCATCGTGCTCGATCCGGGCGTGCTGCGCGCCGGCGGCCTGATCTTCGCCGTGATCGGCGTGGTCATCGTTTGGTTGATCCGCGGCTGACCCTATTGGCGCACATCGGTCGAGCCCCTACATCCGTCGCACGGACGGACACCTCGCGGGCAGCGGGGACAGAGACACGGCTGCAACGCCTCGGCCGACACGGCCGGGGATGGGAGTTTTGCATGACACAGATATTCGGCCTCGGTCGCAAGTCGGCGACATGCCGAACCTGGCTCGAGCGGTTGGCGGTGCTGACCGTCGCCGGGTTGGTCGCGATCGGACCCGCGGCGTTCCCGGCCGCGGCCCAGTCGGTGCCGGTCGAGGGCTTCGCGGAACTCGTCGAGCGCGTCGGCCCTGCCGTCGTCAACATCTCGACCACCCGTGAGCAGGCGCCACGCGAGGACGTGCCGCTGCCGCAGTTTCCGCCCGGCTCGCCCTTCGAGGAATTCTTCCGCGACTTCTTCGAGCGCGAGCAGCCGGAACAGCCGCAACGGCCGCGTCGTGGCGCGTCGTTGGGCTCGGGCTTCGTCATCTCACCCGAAGGCTATGTCGTCACCAACAACCACGTGATCGCCGAGGCGGACCAGATCACGGTGCAGTTCGCCAATGGTGGTGACTACGAGGCCGAACTCATCGGTCGGGACCCGCAGACCGACCTCGCGCTCTTGAAGATCGAGCGCGACGAGCCGTTCCCGTTCGTCGAATGGGCGGACAGTGACGAAGTGCGGGTCGGCGAGTGGATGGTCGCCATCGGCAACCCGTTCGGGCTCGGCACCTCGGTGACCGCCGGGATCATTTCGGCCCGTGGCCGCGATATTCGCGCCGGTCCCTACGACGACTTCTTCCAGGTCGACGCCGCCATCAACCGTGGCAATTCGGGTGGTCCCAGCTTCACCCTCGACGGTCAGGTGTTCGGCGTCAACACCGCCATCTTTTCGCCCTCGGGCGGTAATGTCGGGATCGGCTTCGCCATTCCGTCCAATCTCGCCAAGGGGGTGATCGACAGTCTGCAGACCGAGGGCCGGGTCGCCCGCGGCTGGCTCGGCGTACGCATCCAGGCGGTGACCGACGAGATCGCGGAAAGTCTCGGCCTGCCCGAGGCACGCGGTGCCCTCGTCGCGAGCGTCACGCCCACCGGTCCTGCCGAGGATGCCGGCATCGAGGCAGGCGACGTGATCCTCGAGTTCGACGGTGAGGAGATCAACCAGATGCGCTCGCTGCCGCGCATCGTCGCCGATACGGATGTCGGCCGCGAGGTCGACGTGCTGTTGTGGCGGCGGGGCGACGAGCAGACGGTGGAGGTCACCCTCGGCGAGCTGCCGGACGAGACGACGCTGGCGCAGATGGGCGACACCCCGCCCGAGGGGGCGAGCTCCGCATTGTCGTTGGAGTCGTTGGGTATGACGATCGACTCGCTCAGCGACGACTTGCGCGAGCGGTTCGAACTGCCGCCCGATGCCACCGGTGTGGTCATTCTCGACGTCGAGCCGGACAGCCCGGCCGACGCCGAAGCCCTGCGCCCCGGTGATCGGATCGTCGAGGTCAATCAGGTCGAGGTCGGCTCGCCGCCCGAGGTTCTGGCGAAGGTCAACGAGGCGAAGAACGAAGGGCGCAGTGCCATCCTCTTTCTCATCGATCGCGCCGGCGATCTGCGCTTCGTGGCGCTGCGGCTGATCAGCTGAGCCGTCCACCTCGCCGCATCGACCGACGGCCGGCACCAGTGTGTGCCGGCCGTTGCTCGTTCGAAGGCTCAGCCGACGAACTGCTCTGCCGTGTAGCCCTGCAGATAGAGGGCACCCTCCAGACTCGCATGATCGAGCGTGAGATCGGCGGCCGGCCGCAGGACGGCGTGCGGGCGAAACGCGACCGCGAGACCGGCCGCCTCGAGCATCGGCTTGTCGTTCGCACCGTCGCCGACCGCGAGGCAATGCTCGGGCCCGAGTCCGAGTTCAGCGGCCGCCGCCCGCAAGCTCGCGAGCTTGGCGTCCGCACCGAGGATCGGCGGCAGCACGCGGCCGGTGAGCCTGCCGCCCGCGATCTCGAGCCGATTGCCCCGATGCCGCGCGAAACCGGCGAGTTCGGCAACATAGCCGGTGAACGCGGTGAAGCCGCCCGAGACCAGCAGGGTGAGGCAGCCTTGCGCCCGCATCGTGCGAACCAGCGTGCGCGCACCCGGATTGAGGTTCAGTCGTTCGGCACAGATCTCGGCGATCGCGGTTTCCGGCACCCCCGCGAGCAATGCGACCCGGGCCTCGAGGGCGGCCCCGAAATCGAGCTCGCCGTTCATCGCCCGCTCGGTGATCGCGGCGACGTCGGCCTTGATGCCGACCATGTCGGCCAGCTCGTCGATGCACTCGATATCGATGATCGTGCTGTCCATGTCCGAGATCAGCACCTTCTTCTTGCGGCCGGCGGCCGGGAGCAGCGCCCAGTCGACCGGCTCGCCGGCGAGCTCGCCAGCCAGGGTCTCGTGCGGCGGCGCATCGTCGAGCATGATCTCGGCCGCGGCATCGGTTGCGAGCCAGCGCAACTGCCCGCCGTGGCCCCTTGCCAGGCGCTCGACCAGGGCGGCGTCGAGCGGTGCGCGGGTCGGGCAGGCGACGAGAACGAGGCAGTGGGTCATGGGTGTCCGGCTCTCGGCGCCGAGGCGGTGAAGGCGAGGCGAGGGGGCTCTTGCGGCGCGGCACGGTCCTGATAGGCGGCAGCACGGCGAGCGGCAAGTCGGCGCTGGCACTGGCGCTTGCCGAGGCGACGGACGGCGTGATCGTCAACGCCGATTCCGTTCAGCTCTACCGCGATCTGCCGATCCTGACCGCACGGCCCGGGGCGGACGATCTGGCGCGCGCCGAGCACCGCCTCTACGGCCTCCTCGAGGCGCACGAGCCGGCGTCGGTCGCGGTCTGGCTGCAGCGTTGCGAGGCCGAGCTGCAGCGGGTCGCCGCCGCCGACCGGCTCGCCATCGTCACCGGTGGGACCGGCCTCTACTTCAAGGCACTGCTCGAGGGGCTGCCGTCGATACCGGATATTCCCGAGAGCGTGCGCGCCGAATTGCGCGCGTCGACCGAGGCGACGCCCGTTCTGCACCAGCGACTCGCCACGCTCGATCCGGTTCTGGCCGCACGCTTGCGGCCGGGCGACCGGCAGCGCATCCTCCGCGGCCTCGAGGTGGTGCTCGCCACCGGACGGCCGCTCAGCGCTTGGCAGACGGACCCGCCACGGCGGCCGCCTCTGCCCGGGCCGAGCGTCGGGCAAGCGCTGCTGCCACCGCCCGAAATCGTCGATCCGCGGATTGCGACGCGCCTCGATGCCATGCTGCAACGCGGCCTGCTCGATGAATTGCGGGCATTTCGTGCCGGACCGGGTCGCTCGCCGACCCCGCTCGCCAAGGCGGACGGCGTCGCCGAGTTCACGGCCCATCTCGATGGCGCGGTCGACCTCGACGCGGCGAAACGGGCGACGGTCTCGAAGGTGCGGCGCTACGCCAAGCGGCAACGGACGTTCTTTCGAGGTCAGCTCGGCGCGCATCTCCTGCCGATCGCGGCGATCGCCGATGCCGGTACTGTCGCGCCGTTGGCACAGGCGCTGTTGGCGCGCCTGGCCCAAGTGCCGCAGCCGCACGCGTGTGGTTGATTTCGCCGGAGGGCGCGCGTAACGTCACGAGCCTTTTGCCGATGCGGCAAAGGGACCCTTTTCGATCGCCAAAAAGCAGCGATAGAACCTCTCATTGTCAACTCAACCGGAGCTTTGATCATGACCGCAGCGACAGTTGCGCCCGCCGCCGTCGATACCCCGACGATGACCGGCTCGCAGGTCGTACTCCAAGCTTTGGTCGAGCAGGGCGTAGAGGTGATCTTCGGCTATCCCGGCGGGGCGGTGCTGCCGATCTACGACGCCATTTTCCAGCAGGACCGGATTCGCCACATCCTCGTGCGGCACGAGCAGGGCGCGGTGCACGCGGCCGAGGGCTATGCGCGGTCGACCGGCAAGGTCGGGGTGGTGCTCGTGACCTCGGGCCCGGGGGCGACCAACACCGTCACCGGCCTGACCGACGCCCTGATGGATTCCGTGCCGATCGTCTGCCTCACCGGCCAGGTGCCGACCCACATGATCGGCAACGACGCGTTCCAGGAGGCCGACACGGTCGGCATCACCCGGCCGTGCACCAAGCACAACTACTTGGTCAAGGAGTCTGCGTCGCTGGCGCGTGCGGTCCACGAGGCGTTCCACGTCGCCCGCTCCGGCCGGCCCGGCCCGGTCGTCGTCGATCTGCCCAAGGACATCCTGATGCAGCCGGCGCCCTATCTGACCAAGGACGCCGTCCGCCACCGCACCTATCACCCGGCCCTCGATCCCGACATGCGGCGCATCGAGGAGGCGGTCGACCTGATGGCGCGTGCGGAACGCCCGATCTTCTATGCCGGCGGCGGGGTGATCAATGCCGGCCCCAGGGCCTGTGAGCTGCTCACCGAGCTGGTCCGCGAGACCGGCTACCCGATCACCCTGACGCTGATGGGCCTCGGCGCCTACCCCGCCAGCGACGCGCAGTTCATCGGCATGCTCGGCATGCACGGCACCTACGAAGCCAACATGGCGATGCACGGCTGCGACGTCATGATCAATATCGGCGCCCGCTTCGACGACCGGGTGACCGGCAGGCTCGACGGCTTCTCACCCGGCAGCAAGAAGATCCACGTCGATATCGACCCCTCCTCGATCAACAAGAACGTGGCGGTCGACGTGCCGGTGATCGGCGATGCCGAACGCACCCTCGAGGCGCTACTTGCCGCCTGGCGGCGCCGCGGCAACACGGTTGCCGGCGGCCGCACCGAGGCCTGGTGGGGACAGATCAAGGAGTGGCAAACGAAAAAGAGCCTGCGCTTTCGCCAGGGCAAGGACACGATCAAGCCGCAATACGCGATCCAGCGCCTCTACGAGCTCACCAGGGACCGCGACGTCTACATCACCACCGAGGTCGGCCAGCACCAGATGTGGGCGGCCCAGCACTTCAAGTTCGACAAGCCCTTCCGCTGGATGACCTCGGGCGGCCTCGGTACGATGGGCTACGGCTTTCCCGCCGCCATGGGCGTGCAGGTGGCGCATCCGGAAGCCCTGGTCATCGATATCGCCGGCGAGGCGTCGTGGCTGATGAACATGCAGGAGATGTCGACCTGCATGCAGTACCGGCTGCCGGTCAAGTCGTTCATCCTCAACAACAGCTACATGGGCATGGTCCGCCAGTGGCAGGACTTCTTCCACGGCAACCGCCACGCCGAAAGCTACATGGACAGCCTGCCCGATTTCGTGAAGCTGGCCGAGGCGTTCGGTGCGGTGGGCCTGAGGGCGACCAGCCTGAGCGAGGTCGACGACGTGATCGAGGAGATGATCAAGGTCGACAAGACCGTGATCGTCGACATGGTCGTCGATCGGTCCGAGAACGTCTATCCGATGATCCCGGGCGGTGCCGCGCACAACGAGATCAAGCTCAGCCCCGAGGAGGACGGCCCGCACGAGGCGATCTCCGAAGAGGGCATGGTGCTCGTCTGAGCCACTGACGAGACGCGGCCTCGGCTCCGGGGCCGCCGCCTCGCTCGATCCGAAACCGGCGCCGCGACAGCGGGCCGGCATCGTCTCGCCCTTACCGATTGCCCGTCCCATGAGCCCCAAGACCGCCGTCCACCAGCCCACCCAGGCCCTCTTCTCCGCCGCCGAGCCCGAGGCCGAGGAACGCCACACGATCGTGGTCCTCGTCGACAACGAGCCCGGCGTGCTCGCCCGGGTCATCGGCCTCTTCTCCGGCCGCGGCTACAACATCGACAGCCTCACCGTGGCCGAGATCGACACCGCCAAGGCCCTCTCGCGCATCAACATCGTGACCACCGGCACGCCCCTGGTCATCGAGCAGATCAAGAACCTCCTGGCCAAGCTGGTGCCCGTCCACAGTGTGCAGGACCTCACCGTCGAGGGGCCGCACATCGAGCGCGAACTGGCGCTGGTCAAGGTGCTGGGCGACCGCGAGCGGCTGGTCGGTGCCCTGCGGATCGCGGATTTCATGCACGCGCGTCTGGTCGACAGCACGCCCGAGAGCTTCGTGTTCGAGATGACCGGCACCTCGGCCGAGATCGACAGCTTCATCCATCTTTTGGAACCGGTCGAGGTCAGCCGCGCCGGGGTCGTCGCCATCAGCCGCGGCAGCCTGCTCTTGAAGGAGCGCGCCAGCGCTCCCGAGGGCTGACCGAGCCAACCATCCGAACGTTCGAGAACAACAGGGGGACACCCATGCGCGTCTACTACGATGCCGACGCCGACCTCAATCTGGTCAAGGCCAAGAAGGTCGCCGTCATCGGCTACGGCAGCCAGGGCTTCGGCCATTCCAACAACATGAAGGACAGCGGCGTCGAGGACGTCGTCATCGGCCTCAAGGAGGGCAGTGCGAGCCGGGCCAAGGCCGAGCGCGCCGGCTTCACCTGCATGACCGCAGCCGAGGCCGCGAAGTGGGCCGACATCCTCATGGTCCTGGTCCCGGACGAACTCCAGGCCGACCTCTACAAGGACGACCTGCGGGACAACATGAAAGAGGGTGCCGCCCTCATGTTCGCCCACGGCTTCAATATCCACTTCAACCTGATCGAGCCCCGCCCCGACCTCGACGTCCTGATGATCGCCCCCAAGGGCCCCGGCCATCTGGTCCGTGCGGAGTACACCAAGGGGGCCGGCGTCCCCTCGCTCCTCGCCATCCACCAGGACGCCACCGGCAGCGCCCACGATATCGGCCTCTCCTACGGTGCCGCCATCGGCGGCGGCCGCGCCGGCATCATCGAGACCAGCTTCAAGGAGGAGGTGGAGACCGACCTCTTCGGCGAGCAGGTCGTCCTCTGCGGCGGCCTCTGCGCCCTCATCCAGGCCGGTTACGAGACCCTGACCGAAGCCGGCTACGCGCCCGAAATGGCCTATTTCGAAACCGTCCACGAGGTGAAGCTCATCGTCGACCTCATCTACGAGGGTGGCCTCGCCAACATGCGCTACTCGATCTCCAACACCGCCGAATACGGCGACTACCAGACCGGCCCCCGCATCGTCACCGACGCGACCAAGGCCGAGATGAAGCGCATCCTCGCCGACATCCAGGAAGGCCGCTTCGCCCGCGACTGGGTGCTGGAGAACAAGGCCGGCCAGGCCCACTTCAAGGCCATCCGCCGCCGCCACGCCGACCACCCCATCGAAGAAGTCGGTGCGAAGCTCCGCGCCATGATGCCCTGGATCGGCGCCAACAAGCTGGTGGCGGGCACGAAGGACTGACGATAAGAGAAGTAGCCAGGGGAGGCTCGCCTCCCCTGGACCCCACCGGTATTTTTCGGGGTGGAGATAATTGTCGTGACTCAGCGTTCGAGCTGGAAAGAATATCAAGAAGAAGCCGCAGCTTTCTTTCGTTCTTTGGGTATGTCTGCCGACACTGACGTTAAGTTGCGGGGTGTCAGAACGGAGCACGCCGTTGATGTTTTGGTAAGATCAGAACATGCTGGGTTTGAGGTGCGATGGTTGATAGAATGCAAACTATGGAAGAAAAGAGTATCTAAGGTTCATGTTTTGGCGCTGCGTGAGATCGTTTCGGACCTAGGGGCTGATCGTGGAATCCTTCTTGCAGAGGCTGGCTTTCAGAGTGGTGCGCTTGAGGCGGCCAACATTACAAATGTATTTTTGACAGATTTGGCCGCTTTGAAACAAAGTGCTGAAGATCAGGTTTTTTCAATGCGTTTCCGTGATCTTTATGACCGAATTGAGCGCTGCAAGACGAAATACTGGAGCCTCGACAAATCGGTTCGCATCGCATGTGGGCTGCGGCCTGACGTCGGCGAGTATGGCTACTCAGGCACTAGTATTATAGAGATTTCGGAAAAACTAGTAAGCTTAGCATTTCGCGGTAGTTTTCCGATTGAAGTGGACCAATTTGATCGGATGGGTATTGCCGGTATTCAAGAAAGATATAGCGGGAACTCTGACTTATACGAATCGATTGATATTTTGATTTCTGAGTTGGAGAATAGAATTGAAGCTTGCTTGGCTTTAGTTCAGATTTCTTGATGTTCTGCGCTTGCGCGAAAATCGGTGTCAGCAGCAGGTTTCACGCACCGACGTCGGCTCACCACCCCGGAGGGCTCTCTTGCGTACCGTCATCGACGCGCACGTCTCGCCGCCGGCCGTCTTTGGTGTATGCTACCACACAGTTCCGCAGCTACGGGATGGCGCCGTGAGGATCGACTACGACGCCGAGACCGATAGGCTCCGGATCGTCCTGAAGGAAGCGCCGGTGCGCGAAAGCGAGGAAGAGCGGTCCAGTGTCATCCTCGACTATGACGCGAACGGCCAACTCGCCGTCCTGGTGGGCGTAGGGGACAGCTTCTTTTTTGCCATCGGGCGCGGAATGGTCCGGAAGGCAAGGGTTTCCCAGCCATCTGGACATCATCTGCCATCTTGATGGCGGGCGCTCCAGCGCTTACGTCTTCCGCAAAGCGAAGAGACCTCCATGGCCGAGCCACAGCTATCCGTCCGCAGCGCCAAGGCACGCGATCTCGCCCACCGTCTGGCACGGCGGGAGAAGCGGTCGATCGCAGACATCGTCGAGCGGGCGCTGGAAGCCTATGAGATACGCGAGGCGGGGCGGGAGCCTGCGACGTCCTTCTACGCGCGGCTGTCGGCGAACATCGGCACCGACATCGATCTCGATGCCGTCATCCGTGAGGGGCGCCGCACCCATGCGGGGCCGGATCTTTGATCTTTCTCGACACGAACGTCGTGTCGGAGACTCTGCGCAGATCGCCTGATCCGGCGGTGATCGCTTGGCTCATCCGGCATGATGCCGAGCTCGCCCTCTCGACCGTGGTCATCGCCGAGCTCGCCTTCGGCATCCAGAAGATTCGACCCGATCAGCGGGCGGTGCGGCTGGAGCAGGGCTTGGTCGACTGGCGGCGTCGCTTTGCGGACAGGATTTTCGGGCTGACGGAGGAAGCGGCGCTGGCTTACGGTGGGATCATGGGCGCGGCATTTCGACAGGGAGTCGGCATTTCCGCGCCCGACGGCATGATCGCAGCCATCGCGCAGATCAATGGCGGGCGCCTCGCCACCCGCAACCTGACGGATTTTCGAACGACCGGTCTCGAGCTCGTTTCCCCGTGGGATTTCTGACAGGGGACACGAGCACTGGTTGGCGTACGGAACTCGGCCATCCTTCGGCTTCATCAGCAGCGGATGCGCAAAGGGGGCTGAACAGGAAGGCCGCTTCGCCCGCGACCGGGTCCTCGAGAAGAAGGCCGGCCAAGCCCACTTCAAGGCCATCCGCCGCCGCCACGCCGACCACCCCATCGAAGAAGTCGGCGCCAAGTTGCGCGCCATGATGCCCGAGATCGGGGCGAACAAGCTGGTCGCGGGGAACGAACGACCGACGAGCAGAGAAGAAGCCAAGGGAGGCAGCGCCTCCCTGGTGGACCCCACCGGCGTCTCGGTCGAAGACCGCCTGACGGCGGATGCTTCGTCGGCCGCGAACAGGCATGCCGCGACATGGCCTTTTTGGGCTCGAGCGGCTCGAGATGCCATACCGTCCGCCACGCGCCCCGCCCCAAAAGACCGGAGGGGCACGGGGAGGCGCTGCCTCCCCGTTTTCCTTCATAAGCAACGCTAATCCCGAATCCTATGCCTGCACGCAAATCCCGAAACCATGCGTCATATACCGACTCATCTCCGCTCGGGTTGTGCCGCTATACGAACCATACCCTGAGAAATGAATCGGTATATGACGCCGAACCCGAGAAACGAGTCGATATATGCGCCATAAGGAACGCTAATGGCGCATATATCGACTCGTTTTGGCCGAAAAACCTGCGAACGAACCCACGGAATCGACAATCGAACCCGAAGAATCGACGATCGAACCCGGCTGGGGTGCGAACGAACCCGGTTTTTGCCAAGGAACCCGAGGCGGCAGGATGACGCAGGCATCTTGGCTTTTTGTCGTCTTTTCAATGCTATGGGAGGGAATCTCGGAAATTGATCGTCACCCGGCCGGCTGTCCCGTCGGCGGCTGGTCCTCGATCGCCGATCGATCCCGAGGGTCGACTTGACCGCAGCACGCTCATCGGTTATTATTCCTATAGGTTGGCGCGTGGCGGCCGATATGCTGGTATCGGTCACGATGGACCGAGACGAAACGGCAGGAAGCAAGGGGAGGCGGCGCCTCCCCTTGGACCCCTCCGGTCCTCGACAGCGGCTGTCGGGGGTCGTCGTCTGGGCGCATCGCGGAACCTTTGGCGGAGGAACGTCGCTTGGCGACCACTGACACGTTCGGCGGCCGACTGCGGGAGGCCTTGACGGCCAGCCCGTCCTTTCCGGTCGGGCTCGTCTTCATCGCCATGATCGTGCTCGGCATCGGTGTCGTCGCCGGGCGCTGGACGGTCGTCGTCTATGCCCTGAGCTTTTGGCACTACCTGATCTACGCCCTCGCTTTCGTCCCTCGGGCGGTGCCGCTGCGCGTCTTCGTGCACGACGCGGTCTTGCTGAAGGCGGCATCCTTGGCCGTCTTCGCCGCCGTTTATCTGACCGTGATGCCGAACCTCTTGTCGCTCGTCGTCGTCGCCGTCGGCCTTTTGTTCAATCTGTCGGCCGCCCGGGCGCTGGGCACGGATCGCACCTATTACGGCTACGAACTCGCCGCGTTGCCGGGCAAACGCGTGACCTCGTTCCCCTATTCGGTGCTGTCGCACCCGATGCTCACCGGCAATGCCGTGGCCTTCACCGGGACCCTGCTCGACGACACGTTCCGGGCAGCATGGTGGCCGCTGGCGGTCGCCCACGTGATCCTCAACCTCGCCATCCTGGTGATGGAAGCCCGGGCAGACGGCAGAACGCTCCAGCGGCCCGCGGTGCTGGCCCGACTGCGTCGGCTCACCACCTGGCCCGGCGGTGCCGCCCTGGTCGTGGCCGGGGCACTCCTCGCGGCTGCTGCCGGCGGCGGGCTGCTGTTCGCCCTCGGCCTCGTCCTCGCCGCACTCGCCTATGGCCTCGTGCTGCTCGACGTCTATGCCTGGCCCGCCGGATCGGCCGCGGCGCCTCAGGCGACCACGCGCCGGTAGAGATGCCAGGTGGCGTGGCCGAGGACCGGCAGCACGACCAAAAAGCCGAGCAGGAAGGGCAGGGCACCGACGAAGAGCCCGCCGGCCACGATCGCGCCCCAGACGAGCATCGGCACGGGATTGGCGGCGAACACCCGAAGTGAGGTCGCGACCGCCGTTGCCACGTCGACCCGGCGATCGACCAGCATCGGAAAAGCCACGGCCGTGCCGGCGAGAATGGCGAGCGCGAAGCCGGCGCCGACGAGGTTGCCGACGAGCATCAGTGTCCAGCCGTGGCCGGTCGTGAAGAGCTCGACGAGGAAGGCACCGGTCGACGGCTCGACATCGCCGAAGGTCGATCGGTAGAGGGCCAGAGCGACCCAGAGCCAGACGAAGAACACCATCGCGACGCCGACGCCGAGCCGTAGAATGGCGCCGCGGTTGGGCGCGTGCCGCACGGCGAACATGTGCCAGAAACGCGCCTCCTCGCCCTGCTCGCGGCGGCGGCTGAGTTCGTAGAGGCCGATGGCGGCGAACGGCCCCAAGAGCGCGAACCCACCGACCAGTGGGAAGACCAACGGCAACAGGCTGTAGTGGAAGCTCCAGCGGACGATCACGAGGCCGAGCACCGCATAGACGATGCCGACGAAGAACGCATGGGTCGGGATGGCGCGAAAATCGTCGATGCCCTTTTGCAGAGCCGCTCCGAGGTCGGCGATGCCGATCCGTCGAACGGTGATCTCGTCGTCGTCTGCTCCTGCTGCAGCGGCCCGGGCCGCGCTGCCGGCGTGTTCTGTCATGTCGCCTCCCGCGGACTGATCAGTTCATTCTCTAGTGTCGCTCCGGATGCCCGTGCCGCGCAAGTCGCAACCGCTCACGATTCTGTGCTGTCCAGCCGTCGCTGCCGCGGTGGCGCCGTTGCACCGCAACGCAAACCGTGCGATCACCCCGCCAACTTTCGCCCACCAGTCGAGCCACTGATGCGCCTTTCTCGCTACTTTCTCCCGGTGCTCAAGGAAACCCCGGCCGAAGCCCAGATCGTCAGCCACCAGCTGATGCTCCGCGCCGGCATGATCCAGCAGCTCTCCGCCGGCATCTACAACTGGCTGCCCTTGGGCTACGCCGTGCTCAGGAAGGTCGAGGCGATCGTGCACGAGGAGATGCAGCGGACCGGCGCCATCCCGATCCTGATGCCGACGATCCAGCCGGCCGATCTCTGGCGCGAGAGCGGCCGCTACGACGACTACGGCAAGGAGATGCTGCGCATCCAGGACCGCCACGAGCGCGACATGCTCTACGGCCCCACCAACGAGGAGAACGTCACCGACATCTTCCGCCGCCACGTCAAGAGCTTCAAGCAGTTGCCCTTGAACCTCTACCACATCCAGTGGAAGTTCCGCGACGAGGTGCGCCCGCGCTTCGGCGTGATGCGCGGCCGCGAGTTCCTGATGAAGGACGCCTACAGCTTCGACACTGACTACTCAGGCGCGCTCAGGGCCTACGACGACATGTTCATCGCCTACCTCAAGACCTTCAAGCGGATGGGCCTCACCGCCATCCCCATGCAGGCGGAGACCGGCCCGATCGGCGGCAATCTCAGCCACGAGTTCCAGATCCTGGCGTCGACCGGCGAGAGTGCCGTCTATTTCGATGCGGCCTTCGAGGCTGTCGACTTCACCGCGGAGACCTTCGACGTCGAGGCCCTCAAGGGCCTCTATGCCGCCGCCGACGACAAGCACGACCCGGCAGCCTGCCCGGTGCCGCCCGAGCGGCTGCGGAGCGGTCGGGGCATCGAGGTGGGCCACATCTTCTATTTCGGCACCAAGTATGCCGAGCCCATGAGCGCCACCGTCATCGGCCCCGACGGCGAGACGAGGCCCGTCCACATGGGCTCCTACGGCATCGGCGTGTCCAGACTCGTCGGCGCCTTGATCGAGGCCAACCACGACGACAAGGGGATCATCTGGCCCGAGCCCGTGGCCCCCTTCCGGGTCGGCCTCGTCGATCTGCGCCCCGATGATGCCACCGCGCACGGCTTGGCCGAGGACCTCTACGCCAAGCTGCAGAACGCCGGGATCGAGGCGCTGATCGACGACCGCGAGGAGCGGGCAGGGGCCAAGTTCGCCACCATGGAGCTGATCGGCCTGCCCTGGCAGGTGACCGTCGGCCCCAGAGGGGCGAAGGAAGGCAAGGTCGAGCTCAAGTCCAGGCGGACCGGCGAGACTACCGAGCTTTCCCCCGACGCCCTGCTGCAGCGGCTCGCCGCCTGATGCGGCCCCCGATTCATGCGTGAGGCCGAACGCCTCGTCGCCTGGCGCTATCTCCGGCCGACCAGGGGCGAAGGCTTCATCTCGGTCATCGCCGCGTTCGCGCTGGTCGGCATCGCCCTCGGGGTCGGCACGCTGATCGTCGTGCTCGCCGTCATGAACGGCTTCCGGACCGAACTCCTGGGTCGGGTCCTGGGTGTGAACGGCCATGCCACGGTGGTCGCCGGACCCGAAGGCATCGCAGACGACGCCGCCATGGTCGAGCGCCTGCGCGCCATCGACGGGGTCCTCGACGCCATGGCCTATGTCGAGGGCCAGGTCATGGCCTCGGCGGGCGAGATCGCCTCGGGGGCCATCGTCCGCGGGGTCAGGGCCGAGGACCTGGCGAGACGCGAGATCTTCGCCGACAATATCGTGGCCGGCTCGCTGCAGCGCCTCGACGAGCCCGACAGCATCCTCGTGGGCACCCGCATGGCGCAGCGCATGGGCCTCGGTGTCGGGAGCCGGCTCAGCCTGATCTCGCCGCAAGGGGCGGCCACCGCCTTCGGCACCGTCCCGAGGATCAAGTCGTTCCGCATCGCCGGCCTGTTCGAGGTCGGGATGTACGAATACGACAACAACTTCGTCTATGTCGGCCTGCCGGACGCCCAGGCCTATTTCCAGCTCGGCGACCGGGTGACCGCCGTCGAGGTCATGGTCGACCGGCCGGAGCAGATCCAGCGCTGGCGCGAACCGATCGCCGCGGCGGCGCAGGGCCAGGGCAGGGTGGTGGACTGGCAGCAGCTCAACATGCACTTCTTCAACGCGCTCGAGGTCGAGCGCAACGTCATGTTCCTGATCTTGACCCTGATCATCATCGTCGCCGCCTTCAACATCATCACCGGCATCACCATGCTGGTGAAGACCAAGGGCCGCGACATCGCCATCCTGCGCAGCATGGGCGCCACCCAGGGGGCCGTGTTGCGCATCTTCTTCCTCGCCGGGGCCAGCATCGGCATCGTCGGCACCGCTCTGGGCTTCGCCCTCGGCATCGCCTTCGCCCTCAATATCGACACCATCCGCCTGTTCCTCGAGGGCCTGACCGGGGCCGAGCTCTGGTCCGCCGAGATCCGCTTTCTCTCCCGGCTGCCGGCCGAGGTGCGGGTCGACGACGTGCTCAGGATCGTCGGCATGGGTCTCGGGCTCTCCTTCCTCGCCACCCTCTACCCGGCCTGGCGGGCCGCCCGCGTCGATCCCGTGGAAGCGCTGCGCTATGAGTGAGACCGTGCTGCGCCTGTCCGGCATCGAGCGCCGCTTTCGCCAGGGCACGGCCGAGCTCTTGATCCTCAAAGGGGCCGATCTCAGCCTTCAGACCGGCGAACTCGTCGCCCTCGTCGGCCCCTCGGGCTCGGGCAAATCCACCCTCCTGCACATCGCCGCCCTGCTGGAACGCCCGACCAGGGGCGAGGTCGAGATCGACGGCCGCGCCTGCTCGCGGCTGCCCGATGCCGAGCGCACCGCCCTGCGCCGCAACCGCATCGGCTTCGTCTACCAGTTCCACCACCTGCTCGCCGACTTCACCGCCCTCGAGAACGTCATGCTGCCGCAACTCCTGGCCGGCTGCAGCAAGCGCCAGGCAGGCGAGCGGGCGAAGACCCTGCTCGCCCGCCTCGGGCTCGACGACCGCCTCGATCACCGCCCCGGCCGACTCTCCGGCGGCGAGCAACAACGCGTCGCCATCGCCAGGGCGCTGGCCAACCGCCCGGGCCTGCTGCTCGCCGACGAGCCCACCGGCAATCTCGACCCCGCCACCTCGACCCGGGTGCTCGACCTCCTCGTCGAGATCGTCCGCGAGACCGACACGGCTGCCTTCATCGCCACCCACAACCCCGACATCGCAGCATCCATGGACCGCACGCTCGAGCTGCACGACGGCAGGCTGAGGCCGTGGGTGGCGCCCAAGGCGACAGTCGGAGCAGCGGTGAGCCAGCCCTCCCCGGCTTGAGGGCAGCATCGGGGAAACGGTCTCCCCGGGCCGCACGGCGGTTCGAGTGTGGTTATAGGAGTAAGAGCCGATACACGGGCAAGGGTCAGGGTGCTGTCCGGGGTCGTTCGTCGCGGGATCGGGCAAAATGCGACGCCTCTTGCACCATAAGCGATCGTGATGGCGCACAGATCGACTTGTTTCTCGGGTCAGGCGACACTATCCGCCTCGTTCTTCAGTTGATGACGCATATGGCGGCACATCCCGAGCGCCGATGTGTCGAAATAGGACACCCGAAGGCGGCAAACTTGCGCCAACCGATGTTTGGCCGTGAGCGTTTGTTAGAAAAGGAATCGCGGGGAGGGTGACCCCCCCCGCGGGCCCCTCCGGTCTTTTCGGGATGGTGCAGGTGTGGCGGGCGGTACTTTCACGGGCGAAGTTCGACATCGAGGTGAAAGGCGGATACCGACGTCTTCACCGACGCGCTCGCCGAGCACACGGATGAGCCGCTGCTGTTCGAGGGCAACGATTTCGCCCGCACCGACATCACCGGCGCTGCCCGAAATCAGCCCGTCGCCACTTACGCCAAAGTAACGGAGGGGCATGGGGAGGCGCCGCCTCCCCATCTCTTCGACTGCCCTGCGCAACGGTGATCGGCTCGACGCGAGCCGTTCAGGCACGGCGGACGGTGGGTGTCGCGGCTGACAGGTGCAGGGTTTCGCCACGATGCGTCAGCGAGAGGCCGTCGCCCGTCTCGAGTGTATAGGTCGTCTCCTGTTCGGTGATGTCGACGGTGAAGCGGTTGCCGCGGACGGTCAGCGGGAAGCGCAGGCGTCGCCATTCCTTCGGCAGTCGCGGGCGAAAGGAGATCTCGCCGCCGCGATCGCGCATGCCGCCGAAACCGTAGACCAGGGCGAGCCAGGTGCCGCCGATCGAGGCGATGTGCGCACCCTGCATCATGTTGCCGCCGACGTCACCGAGGTCCATGGCGAGCGCGAAGTCGAAATATTCCTTGGCCTTCGCCATGTAGCCGATCTCGGCGGCGATGATGCTCTGGATGCAGACCGACAGCGAGGAATCGTGTGTTGTCAGTGGGTCGTAGTAGTCGAAATTGCGCTTCATCTCCGCGGTGCTGAAATGATCGCTGATGAGAAACATGGCGAGCAGCACATCGGCCTGCTTGATCACCTGGTGCCGGTAGAGGTTGAGGGGATGGTAGTGGAGCAGGAGCGGGAAGTGGTCGGGTGGCGTGTTGGCCAGATCCCACGGCCGCTTGCTGAGGAAATCCGCGTCCTGCGGGTGAATGTGGGTGCGCTCGTCGACCGGCAGATACATGCGCCGACCGGCATCGCGCCACGCTGCGGCCTCGTTCGGGGCGAGCGCGGTCGCCTGCTGCAGTCGGCGGAAAACGTTGGGTTCGTGTTGTTCCAGCCGATCCACGACCGCGGCCGCGTAGGTCAGGTTCTCCTGGGCCATCAGGTTGGTGAAGTAGTTGTTGTTGACGACCGCCGTGTACTCGTCGGGGCCGGTAACCCCGTGGATGTGGAACTTGCCGTCGCGGTTCGAGACGAAGCCGAGATCGAGCCAGAACCGCGCGGTCTCGACCAGAATTTCGGCGCCGTAGCGATGGAGAAAATCGGTGTCGCCACTGACCTCGACGTACTTGCGCACGGCATACGCGATGTCGGCGTTGATGTGGTACTGGGCGGTCCCGGCGGCGTAATAGGCCGAGGCCTCGTCGCCGTTGATCGTTCGCCAGGGAAAGGTCGCACCCTTGTGGCCGAGTTCGGCGGCGCGCGCGCGGGCCTTGCCGAGCTGATGGTAGCGATGCCCGAGGATCGAGCGCGCCCGCTCACGATGGGTGTAGATCAAGAAGGGCAGGACGTAGATCTCGGTGTCCCAGAAATAGTGCCCTTCATAGGTGCGGCCGGTGAGGCCGCGGGCACCGATGCCGTGGCCTTCGGCCCGGCCGGACGCCTGCAGCAGCTGGAACAGGTTCCAGCGGACGAGCTGCTGCTGGCGCGGCTGGCTCGGGCAGTCGACGACGACGTCGGAGCGTTGCCAGAAGCGGTCGACGATCCTCGCCTGATCGGCGAGTGCCGTCTCGACCCCTTCCTTCATGGCGCGATCGAGCGTCCAGCCCGTCTGCGCCCGGATCTCGTTGCCGTCGCCGCCATCGGTGTAGTGGTAGCTCAGATATTTGATGATGCGGATCGGCGCACCCCGGCGGCCGTTGACCTTGAAGATCACCGAGGCGCGGTCGTCGCTGCGCTCGACCTCGGTCTCGAAGGGGCAGTCCGTGGCGATGCTGTGCGCCATCCCGCAACCCAGGGCGAGCTCGGAGCCGCGCGTCGTGAAGCTGAGGATGGCGCGCAGGTCGTCGCCTGTCGTGCCGGTCGGATGCAGCACCCGGCCGGCGAAGCCTTCGCCCATGCGCGGGTCGTTGGTCGCGACCGGCAGCGGCTGCCGGTTGACCAGCTCGGAGGCGACGACGAACTCGGCATCGGCATCGAGGGCCACGAGCTGATAATGGATCAACGCCAGATGGCGATGCTCGAAGGAGACCAGCCGGGTCGCGCGCTGCCGGATCTGCTTGCCGGCCGGCGTGCGGAAGGTCACGTCCTGCAGGAAGATGCCCGCGCGCATGTCGAGCCGCCGCCGGTAGGCGAGGATCGTCGCCTTGTCGAGGCGGAACGGCTCGTCGTCGATGTAGAGCTTGATGATCTTGCCGTCGGGGCAGTTGAGCATGGTCTGCCCGAAGCGGGGAAAGCCGTAGGCGATCTCGCCGTAGACGATCGGCCGGAGCTCGTAGAAGCCGTTGAGATAGGTGCCCGGCTCCTGCACCGGGCGGTCCTCCAGGTTCGAGGCCCGCATGCCGAGATAGCCGTTGGCGAGGGCGAAGGCGGTCTCCGCCTGCGGGACATAGTCGGCGGCGAAGCGCCGGCTCTTCAGCGCCCAGGGGTCGACCGGGAAGAATTCCTCGGGCGGGTTCAAGCGGGTGCGCAGCATCGTCATGGCAGCTCCGCCGGCGCTGGTCAGCCGGCCGCCGGAGTCGAGGCCGCCCGCGTTTCCGGCAGGAAGACCGCGAGGTCGTCGACCACGACATCGGCGCCGGAAGCCAAGAGCACGTCGTGCCCGGCACCCCGGTCGAGACCGATGACCTGCTTGAAGCGGCCGGCCCGTCCGGCCTGCACGCCCGAGACCGCGTCCTCGACCAGGGCGGTGGTGGCGGGCGTCGTGCCGAGCCGCTCGGCACTGCGCAGAAAGGCATCGGGCTCGGGCTTGCCCGGGAGATTCTCGCGCTCGAGGTCGAGGCCGTCGAAGACGACGTCGAAATGGTCGAGCAGGCCGGTGCGCTCGAGGACCGGCCGGCAGTTCTTCGACGACGAGACGCAAGCCGTCTTGACGCCGGCCGCGCGCAGCGCCTCGATCAACGTGATCGTGCTGTCGAACACCTCCACACCTTCTTCGTCGATCACCTGATTGAAGTAGATGTTCTTGGCATTGCCGAGGCCGCAGACGGTCTCCTCGTCCGGCGGATCGTCGACATGGCCCCAGGGCAGGTCGATGCCGCGGCTTCGCAGAAACGAGCGGACACCTTCGTAGCGCGGCATGCCGTCGACGAAGGCGGTGTAGTCCTCGGGCACCCGGAACGGCTCGCTCGGTGTCTCGCGCCCCTCGCGCTCGGCGAGGTAGGTGTCGAACAGGCGCTTCCAGGCCTTGGCGTGCACCGCGGCGGTGTCGGTCACCACGCCGTCGAGATCGAAGAGCACGGCTTCGAGCCCCTGGTCGAGCAGTCCGCCATCAGGCTCCGTCATCGCGCGCGTCCCCTGTCCTCGTGATCTTGCACGAGCTATAGGCGAGGCACACGCCGCGGTCACCCCGTATACCGCCTGCCCGGCAAGGACGGGATTCGGAAGAATCGCGGGGAGGGTGACCCTCCCCGCGGGCCCCTCCGGTCTTTCAGGGAGGGTGTCGGTGTGGCGGGTTCGCTGAAGGCAAAAATAGTCTCGCTTTCCGGATTTCCCCGGCAGCCCCCTTGCCTTTCAGGCAACCTCGGCGGACAGCACGAGGGTGTCGACATCCGCCGCGGCCAGCCCCGCGAACGACGCAGCGACAACGGCCTGCTCGGCCGGTTCGCTCACCGCCAACGCCTCGTCGAGGAGATCGGCCAGCGCCAGCGGCGCGGCGGGCTGGTTGACCTGGACGATCACGTTGGCCGGGTCACTGGCGAGGCCGCTCCGGTCCTCGACCGTGTAGGTGAAATCGTCCTCGCCCTCGAAGCCGGTGTTCGGCTTGTAGAGCACCTGGCCCTTCTTGACGGTCACCGTGCCTTCTTCCGGCAAATCGACGAGGGTCACCGACTTGGGGTCGAGCGAACCGGTCGCCGCCACGTCGTTGTCGAGGATGTCGAGCGGCACGCCCTTCTTGCCGACCTCGAGTGCCTCGACGGTAAACGCGTCGTCGTTGGCGGTGGGCGGGTCGACGACTGCCGGCGGCAGGCCGCCATTTTCGCCCTCGAGTTCATCAGCCCGCGCCCCGACCGCGGCAAGGGTCGCCCGTACCATGTCGGATTGACCGGACGGAAGGACCTCATCCACTTCGTCCCAGCTGACCTTGCCCAGATAACTGTCCGATTTGCGGACAGACTTTGCGCCATCCGCGGCGATATCGGCGACCCAGTCGTTCAACTCGATCCGCTCGATGCCGCGCTCCTTGTCGAGCCAGGAGTCGACCAACGCCATGGCACCGGTGACGAAATCCAGGCCGACGAGAACGCCACCGATTTCATAAAAGAAGGTCAAGTCGATCGAGCTATCCGGCATCCATACCCGGTCGCCGGGCGACCGCAGCCCATCGACGACGACCGAATATTCACCGGCCTCGATGAGGTAGGTGTCGGCCCCGGAGCCTCCGGCCAAATAAGGGTCTTGGACGACATCGGAATCCGGATCGGAATCCAGGTACGGGAACCCTCGTAGCGTGTCGTTCCCCTGCAATCCAAAAACCACGACTTCGATTTCTGCACGCAAGTCGTCGACGCCACTCGTCCCCAACCGTTCTTCGAGCCCAAACTGTCCTAGATCAACCATCGACTTATCCCCCTAGCCAATGCGCGGCCGCAATTCGATAACGGGAAGTCCCGACGATCGACGGCACGGAAAAGGAACACATTTCCCTGTTCTCATACCGGCCGCACTCAATCGTTTCGTTGATCAAGCTGGTCATCCGAGTTGCCCGGCAAGCATAGCACTAATCGCCGGGCTATTTTCGCCCATAAGACGAAATCTGCAAGGAACAATCACAAAAATACATGTCATTTGTAATCTCTACCAATCGGATACGCCCGGCCGAAACGGACAATCCGGACGAAACTCGGCAAGCAGCCTAGCATCGATCCGAGCTGCTTTTCTTGATCCATATCAAAAAGCGGAGAGACCCTCCTGCTGCGCGAATGCCTGCGAGCATGTGCGGTGACGCGAGAAGATTGGGCCGAAAGCTCATTCGAGGGCCACATTGCGCAGGCGATCATTACCACCGCCAGGACTCTCGCCTCGCCAGCTGATGCGATCGAAGCTGGAACACGGCAAGCGGATCATCGGTTGCGCAATGTGTCCGCAGAAGTAGCGTTTTCTCCGACCCCCTCCCGGCGACGTAGCCACCATCGCAAAGTAACGGAGGGGCGTGGGGAGCCGCTGCCTCCCCATCTCTTCAGCTTATCTGCGGAATCGCCAGGCGTCGGGCGCCGTGTGCACCCTTGCCGTTTTCAGCCCGACCACGGATCGGCCGTGGTGATGCCGGTGTTTTCGAAGTGGCGGATGTTGCGGGTGGCGAGGGTGGCTTTTCGGGCGGTGGCGATGCCGGCGATGAGCGTGTCGCGGATTTCGACGGGGCGACCGGTGTTGCGGTGGTGAGCAGCGATGCGGGCTGCGGCTTCAGCGGCGGTGTCGTCCACCGGCAGGACGCGGTTTTCGAGGTCTTCTTCGAGGGCTCGGCTGAAGGCTTCCTCGAGGGCACTTCGTTTTCGGCTGTCGGGCAGGATTTCGAAGGTGGTGATCGTGGTGGTCCAGACCGAGTCGGGGCGTTGGCTGTCGAGCCAGGCAATGACGCGCGGGTCGGCGTCCCGGCGCATCAGGGTGGAGAGGACGTTGGTGTCGAGGATGATCATCCGCCGAGGTCGGCGGGGTGGGCGGGCTGGCCGCGAAGCTCGGCGATGTCGTCATCCAGGCCGATAGAGGCGAAGCGCGCGTGAAGCTTGGAGCCGAGCTGTTCGGCCGGGGTGGCTTGCATGGTGACGGCGTGGTGCAGGATGGCGCGGGCTTCTTCCTCGGTGGTGCGGCCGTGTTTCTGGGCGCGCTGCTGAAGCTTCGCCGTGACGTCCTCGTCGAGATTGTGGATCACGAGTTGACCCATGGCTCTCCTCCACCCGTGCCTTCTTCCTATCCGGCAGAAAATCGGCGTTCGCCACCCCCAGATCAACAAGTTTCGACCGCAAAGTAACGGAGGGGCATGGGGAGGCGCTGCCTCCCCATCATTCTTCAACTGATCTGTGGAATCGCCAGGCGTTCGACGATGATTTCGGGGTCGTTGGGGCGGGGGGCGTTTTTGACGAGTTCGCGGTAGACGGCGACGGTGCGGCGGGCACTTTGTTCGGTGCTGAAGTCGCGGAGCACGAAGTCGCGGGCGCGTTCGGCCAGGCGTTCTTTCGTTTCGGCTTCGAGGGAGAGGCCGAGGTCGAGGGCCCAGGCGAGTTCGTCGGGGTCGTCGGCGGCGACGAGCCAGCCGGTGGAGGCGACGAGGACGGCTTCGCCCAGCGCCCCCACATTGCTGACGATGACGGGTTTGCCCATGGCCTGGGCCTCGATCAAGGGTGCGGCGTCGAGGTCGGTGGCGGTGCTGGTAGCGGGGAGGACGACGAGGTCGGCGAGCGCGTGGGCGGCGGGCCAGTCGTCGCAGCCGCCGGCGAAGTGGACGCGGTCCTCGAGGCCGAGGCTGGCGATGCGCTGCTCCAGCTCGCGGCTGTAGGGGTCCTTGGCGTCGGGGTCGCCGCAGATCAAGGCGACGAAGTCCTGGCGGTCGAGCTTGCGGATGGCGTCGAGAAGGAGGAGGTGGCCGCGGCCGCGGGTGATGCGGCCGGGCAGGAGGACCACCTTGCGGTCGACGCCCAAGTGCCAGCGTTCGGCGAGGCGGGTCATGCGGTGGCCGCGCATCCGTTCGGGGTCGAAGGCGTCGAGGTCGATGCCGGGGCGGACGATCCTGAGGCGCGGGCCTTCGACGCCGTAGGTCTGGGCGATGTGATCGGCGAGGTATTCGGAGCTGGCGATGATCCGCTCGCCTTCGGCCATGACGGCGTTCCAGCGGCGGCTGAGGCCGCCTTCGGAGCCCTGGTAGGCGGTCTCGAAGCTGGTGACCAAGGCAGCACCGGCGCGCTTGGCGGCGTAGCTGCCGCTCCAGGCCGCCCCCCGGCTGTAGGCGTGGACCAGGGCCACCTTGTGCTCGCGGATCGCCTTGCCGAGCTTGCCGATATTGGCGGAGAGGGTGAGCGGGTTGGTGGTTTCGACGGTGAGCTTGACGTGGGCGGTGCCTTGCGCGGTGAGCTCGCGTTCGAGCGGGCCGCCGGCCGAGGCGACGCAGGAGCGCCAGCCGTCGGCGGTGAGGCGGCGGGCGGTTGCCAGCACCGCCCGGGCGGCCGTGCTCTCCGCGAGGTCGGGGACCACCTGGAGGACCCCGGGGCGCATGGCGTTGGTGCTCGATGTCACAATTCGTGGGACCGCCCGCTGTCGGTTGCCGGCCGCGTGCCGCAGCCTTTGTCTTTCTGCTATCAGATGATCGCTGATGATACACGCGTGGAGTGAGTGATGGAACGGTTGGCGCGCGGCTCGGGCGAATGGGTGGCTTATGAGCGACACCCCGGCAAGGGCCCCGAGGTGATGTTTCTCGGCGGCTTCGCCTCGGATATGACCGGGACGAAGGCGCTGCACCTCGACGGGCATTGCCGGGCGAAGGGTCGGGCGTTCACGCGGTTCGACTATCAGGGCCACGGCGCGTCCTCGGGCCGGTTCGCGGATGGGACGATCGGTCGTTGGACGGCGGATGCGCTGGCCGTGCTCGATTTCGTCGTCGAGGGGCCGGTGGTGCTGGTCGGGTCCAGCATGGGCGGCTGGATCATGCTGCTCGTGGCCCTGGCGCGGCCGGAGCGGGTCAGGGGGCTGGTCGGCATCGCTGTGGCACCGGATTTCACCGAGCGGCTGATCCGCGATGTGTTGACGGCAGAGGAGGCGGCGGTGCTGGCGCGCGACGGGGTGCTGCTGCAGCCGTCCGAGTACGGCGAGCCCTTGCCGATCACGGCGCGGCTGTTGGACGAGGGGCGGGATCACCTGCTGCTCGACGCACCCGTGGCGATCGGCTGCCCGGTGCATCTGCTGCACGGGCAGGCCGATGCGGATGTGCCGTTCGGGCTGTCGCTCGAGCTCGCCGATCGGCTGGAGAGCCGCGAGGTGACGCTGGAGCTGGTCAAGGACGGGGATCACCGGCTGTCGCGCGAGGCGGATCTGCGGCGGCTGACGGCGGCGTTGGAGCGGATGCTGGAGGCGGTGGGGTAGGGGCGCTCAGCCGGTGGCCACGGCCGTGTCGGCGTAGATCTCGGCCAGGGGGATGGTGAGGTCGAGGCTGGCGAGGGGCAGGTCGGCATCGAGGCCGGTGACGAAAATGCTGCGCCAGCTGCCGTCGGGCTCGCGGGTGACGAGCTCGAGCTTGGCCTCGTCGGGGGCGACATAGACGAGTTGCTGGAGCGACGGGATCGTCTGGTAGACCCAGCGCTTTTCGGTTTGGTCGTAGTTGGCTGTCGAGGGCGAGAGGACTTCGACGACGAGCACCGGGTCGTCGATGAAGAGCTCGTCCGGGCGGCGCGGGGTGCAGCTGACGAGGACGTCGGGGTAGACGTAACTCTCGTCCACCGCCTTCACCCTTGTCTGAATGGTGCGCGCGCGGCGGGGCGTGCCGCTCAGTCGTGTGCGGAGCGCTGCGTGGATGTTGTCGGTGATGTCGTTGTGGCCGATCGTGCCGCCGACCATCAGCCGCACTTTGCCGCCGACGAACTCGTGGCGCTCGGCCTGCTGCTGTTCCCAGGCGAGGAAATCTTCCGGAGTGAGTGGTTGTTTGCGCGCGGCCACGGTTTCGGCTCCTCTACCGACCTTCCTTCTCTACCACGTCCGGTGGTCGGCCATCCACCGGCAGCAGGGCGAGGAGGCCTTCGCGGTAGGTGGGAAAGGCGAGGCGGACGCCGAGCTCGGTCTCGAGCCGGTCGTTTCGCACCCGGCGATTATCCTGGTAGAAGGTGCGGGCCATGGGGGAGAGGTCGGCGGTTTCGTAAGGCTGCTCGGGGGGCGGGGCGATGCCCATGAGCTCGGCGGCATGCGCCACGACGTCCTGGGGCGGGGCCGGCTCGTCGTCGCAGACATTGTAGATGCGGCCCGGGTTCGGGCGGTCGATCGAGGCTTCGAGCACGGTGGCGATGTCCTCGACGTGGATGCGCGAGAAGACCTGGCCGGGTTTGACGATTCGCCGGGCGGTGCCGGTCTCGAGGTTGACGAAGGGGTTGCGGCCGGGGCCGTAGATGCCGGCGAGGCGGAAGATGTGGACCGGCAGACCACTTTCCAGCCAGGCGGCCTCGGCGCGGGCGCGGCGATCGGCGCGGGCCAGGGTGGGATCGATGGGGGTCGTCTCGTCGACCCAGTCGCCGCCCCGGTCGCCGTAGACGGCGGTGGTACCCAGATACCCGGCCCAGGCGAGATTGCCGGCGCGAAGGTCCTCGAGGTGGACGTCGAGGACCGGATCGCCCGCCTCGTCCGGGGCGATCGAGGTGAGGACATGGGTCACACCCTCGAACGCTTCGGGCGGCAGCCTGGTGTCACGGTCGAAGGGGTACATGGCAAAGCCCGCGGCCTCGAGCCGTTCTCTTTTTTCCGCCTTGCGCGAGGTGCCGATGATCCGCCAGTCGCGGGCCGCGAGCCGAAGCGCCAGGACCTCGGCCGAGTAGCCGAGGCCGAAGCAGAGCAGGGTCGGGGTCAGCGCTGCCATTCGTCTTGCACCTCCTCGTCGGTCTCGTGGGGCAAATGGGCCGCCCGCCTTGCGTCGACCATGGCAGGGGGGGCGAGGCGGCGAAAGGCCCAGACGGCGGCACCCCGGACGAGCGGTGCCGGATCGGCGAGCAGCGGCTCGATCCTCGGCAGAAGGTCTGGGTCGCCGCTGTTGCCGGCGGCGATCAGCACGTTGCGCAGGAAGCGGTCGCGGCCGATCCGCTTGATCGGTGAGCCCGAGAACCGGCGGCGGAAGGCGGGATCGTCGAGCTCGAGGAGGTCGGCAAGCGGCGGGGCCAAAAGATCCTCGCGGGCGACGAGCTTGGCCTCGGCGGCCTCGTTCGCGAACTTGTTCCAGGGGCAGACGGCGAGACAGTCGTCGCAGCCGTAGACCCGGTTGCCGATGGCGGTGCGGAAGTCGTGCGGGATCGGGCGCTCGTGTTCGATCGTGAGATAGGAGATGCAGCGGCGGGCATCGAGCCGGTAGGGCTCGGGGAAGGCATCGGTCGGGCAAATGTCGAGGCAGCGCCGGCAATTGCCGCAATGGTCGGTCTCGGGCGGGGAGGCGACGAGCTCGGCCGTCGTGAGGATTTCGCCCAGGAACAGCCAGGAGCCGTGGCGGCGCGAGACGAGGTTGGTGTGCTTGCCCTGCCAGCCGATGCCGGCGCGTTCGGCCAAGGGCTTTTCCAGGATGGGGGCCGTGTCGACGAAGACCTTGACCGCCTCGCCGGTTTGCCGGTGCAGCCAATGGGCCAGCTCCTTGAGCTTGCCCTTCATCACGTCGTGGTAGTCGCGGTTCTGCGCGTAGACCGAGATGGCGGCACGGTCCTTCTGGGCGAGCACGGCAAGGGGATCGTGGGCGGGGCCGTAGTTCATCGCCAGTACGATCGCGGTTCGCGCCTCCGGCCAGAGGCCTTTGGGCGTCGCCCGCCGGTCGGGGTCGCGGGCGAGCCAGTCCATCGTGCCGTGCCGGCCTTGGCCGATGAATGCCCGATAGGCGGCTTGCCGGTCCGCCGGGACATCGGCCGCCGTGATCTCGAGCTCGGCGAAGCCGAGAGACAGCGCGCGCGTGCGGAGTTGGTCAGAAATCGAGATCGTCGTAATGCACCGGTGGCTTGAGGCCCGTGAGGCGATCCATGAGCAGCGGCCGGAAGGAGGGGCGAGACTTGACCTTGGCGTACCAGTCGCGGGCCCCGGCGGACGCTTCCCAGGGCACGTCGCCCAGATAGTCGAGGACCGAGAGGTGGGCGGCGGCCGCGAGATCGGCAAGGCTGAGCGTGTCGCCGGCGAGCCAGCGGCGATCCTCGTAGAGATAGCCGATATAGGCCAGATGGCCGCGGATATTGGCGGCCCCGGCGCGCAGCGCCTCGGAGCTCGGCGTGCCGCTGCGCTTTTGCCGTTTGAGCAGCTTCTCGCCCCAGAGGAGATCGGTCACCTCGCGGCGGAACTTCGTGTCGAACCAGCCGACCAGCCGCCGGGTCTCGTTGCGCTGCGCCTGGCTCCCACCCAAGAGATCGGGGGCGCCGTGCGCTTCGTGCAGGAAGTCGGCGATGGCGGCACTGTCGGCCACGACCAGATCGCCCTCGACCAGCACCGGCACCTCGGCTGCCGGATTGAGACGCAGGAACTCGGGCTCGCGCTGCCAAGGCTCGATCTCGACGAGTTCTGCCGCGAGGTTCTTCTCGCGCAGCACCAGCCGGATCTTCCGGGAGAACGGGCAGAGCGGTTGGTGGTAGAGGCGGATCATCGAGCTTCGAGCCCCGGGCTGCGCCGTGCGGGCGACGGTCGGTCGCGATCAAAGCCCAGAGCCGAGGCGAGCGCAAGGCCCGGGCCGGCCGGCGCCGCTCAGCCGGCGAGATCGAACAGCAGCACTTCGGCGTCCTCGATGCCGGTGACCGCGAGCGACGTCTCGCCCTCGATCGCCACCCCGTCGCCGGCGTCGAGCTCGGTCTGCTGCAGCCGGACACGGCCGCTCGCCACCTGCAGCCAGAGGCGCCGTCCGGCAGCCGTGGTGTGCTCGGCTGTTTCGCCCGGGGCGAGCCGTGCCCGATAGAGCAGGGCATCCTGCTGCAGCGGCAGCGAGCCGTCGCGGCCGTCCGGCGAGAGCACGAGCCGGAAGCGGCCCTGCCGCTCGCTCGCCGAAAAATGCGCCTGGGCGTAGCTCGGCTCGATCCCCCGCGCGGCGGGTTCGATCCAGATCTGCAGGAAGTGGACGGGCTCGGTTGCCGAGGGATTGAACTCCGAATGGCGAATACCGGTGCCGGCGCTCATCTTCTGCACGTCGCCCGGGCGGATCACCGAGCCCGTGCCGAGGCTGTCCTGGTGCTCGAGCGCACCGTCGAGCACCACCGTGATGATCTCCATGTCGCGATGCGGGTGCATGCCGAAGCCGGCACCCGGTGCGACCCGGTCGTCGTTGATCACCCTGAGCGGCCCGAAGCCCATGTGGCGCGGGTCGTGGTACTGGCCGAAGCTGAAGCTGTGCCGGCTCTGGAGCCAGCCGAAATCGGCGCGCCCGCGTGCGTCGGCCGGGCGAATGATGATCGTCATTTTGTCCCCACTGTCTGGCAAGAACGGACCGACCGATATCTGGGTTGCAGCGGCCCGCTTTCCGGCTAGGCTCTTTGGAAAACCACCGTTGCCGCTGCGGCAACGATCATCCGACACGGAGGAGTAAAGCGTCCATGCAGATGACCTGGCTCGGCCATTCGGCAGTCCATCTCGCCACCAACGGCCAATCGATCCTGATCGACCCGTTCTTCACCGGTAACCCCAAGCACCCCGAGGGCTTCGAGGACAAGCTCGAGCGCGTCGACGTCGTCGTCGTCACGCACGGTCACGAGGATCACCTGGGTGACTCGGCGCGCCTGGCGAAGAAGTACGACGCCACGCTGGTCGCCCAGTACGAGATCTGCATGTGGCTCAACGCGCAAGGTGTCGAGAGCGTGCAGCCGATGAACACCGGCGGCGAGGTCGAGGTCGGCGGCATCGGCTACGCCATGGTCCCGGCCTTCCACAGCGCCGGGGTGATCCGCGACGGCGAGCCCAAGGCGATGGGTGACCCCGCGGGCTTCGTCGTGCGGGCAGCCGATGCCACGGTCTATCACGCCGGCGACACCTGCCTCTTCTCCGACATGGCGCTGATCCAGCGGCTCTATGCGCCCAAGGTGGGCTTCCTGCCGGTGGGCGACCGCTTCACCATGAACCCGAAGCACGCCGCGATCGCCTGCAACGAGTTCCTCGAGCTCGATCTCGTCGTCCCGATCCACTGGGGCACGTTCGACCTGCTGCACGGTGACCCCAAGGTGCTCGAGCAGGAGGTCAAGCGCGGCCGGGTGCACATCGCGACACCGGGCGAGCCGTTCGGGCTCTAGCAGGCTGCTGAAAAAGTCGCGACGGCCGCGACGGTGGCGATTTTCGGCGCTGGGTAGGAGCCCGGCGCGTGGCGATGCTGGACGCATCGCGAGCGACGGGCGCCGCCCGCAGCG
>Ga0081535_100250_pt1 | contig 47244 bp, 41 predicted proteins | sample HotLakmasection3_FD_71020 | JGI IMG/M metagenome (GOLD analysis project Ga0081535, IMG submission 71020) | Hypersaline microbial mat communities from Hot Lake, Washington, USA - Section #3 (SPADES assembly) (version 2) | ecosystem: Environmental > Aquatic > Non-marine Saline and Alkaline >... | reverse complement strand
GCTGCGGCACGCCTCGTGCCCGAGGCGACTCCGGCCTATGTCGCAGCGCAGGAAGAGATTCAGCGTTGGCAAGCGCAGTAATGGCCACACGACGTATTGGCGTGATCGCCCCAAAGTTGTGAACGGTAACGCCTAACCCATGAAGTGCCATGGCGACTCATGGTGTTTGTGCCCACTTCAAGCTAATATCTCTGCGGTAGAGGCCATCATTTTCCTGACCGCCCCCTCTGGCTGCGAAAATTAAGTAGCGATGGGGCTGCCGATAAAGCTGTTTCCTTGATTACCCGCTTGAGTCTGTATGAAAGTCATTCCCACTGAAATTCCTGAGGTGTTGCTGCTGGAACCCCAGGTGTATGGCGATCACCGGGGCTTTTTTATGGAGAGTTTTAATCAGCAAGTTTTTGCTGACAAAACTGGCTTAGAGCGGACATTTGTGCAGGATAATCACTCGCGCTCTAAGGGGGGAATCCTGCGCGGATTGCACTATCAAATTCAGGCCACCCAAGGCAAATTATTGCGCGTCATGCAGGGCGAAATTTTCGACGTTGCGGTTGACTTGCGGCGCAATTCGGCTACTTTTGGTCAGTGGGTGGGGGAGATTTTATCCGCCGAGAACCATCGCCAATTGTGGATTCCGGAAGGATTTGCCCACGGGTTTTACGTGATGTCCGATAGTGCTGATGTCCTGTATAAAACGACCGACTATTATGCTCCCCAACATGAGCGAACCGTTTTATGGAATGACCCAGATCTCGCCATTGCCTGGCCCTTAGCAGGGCCAGCGCCCATATTGTCGACGAAGGATCAGCAGGGCGATCGCTTGGCGGAGGCGGCAGTGTTTGCGTGATGAAGATTTTGCTGATTGGCAGTCGGGGGCAAGTGGGGCAAGCGCTCCTCACGACGTTGCCGGAGATCGGCACCGTGACCGCCTGGAGCCGGGCCGACTGTGACCTCACGCAGTCGGCGCAAATCTTGCCCCAGGTGCTGGCCCAACAGCCCGACGTGATTGTCAATGCAGCCGCTTATACCGCCGTTGACAAGGCCGAGCAAGAACCCGAATTGGCCCACCAAATCAACGGTGTTGCCCCCGGCCTACTGGCCCAGGCGGCTCAAGCGTGTGGGGCGACGCTGGTGCATTGCTCTACGGATTATGTGTTTGACGGCAAGCACAATCGTCCTTATCAACCCGACTCACCGACCAATCCGCTCGCTGTCTATGGTCAATCGAAGCTGGCGGGGGAACTCGCCGTGCGGGCAGAGTGCGATCGCCACGTCATTCTCCGCACGGCCTGGGTCTATGGGGCCAAGGGACCGGGCAATTTTGTTAAAACCATGTTGCGCCTCGGCGCAGAGCGAGAAACGCTAAAAGTAGTTTATGACCAGGTGGGGTGTCCTACCTGGAGCCAGGATATTGCCAGGGCGATCTCCGGTTTGATGCCGCAGTTAGCACCATCGACCTATGGGACTTACCACTTCACCAACAGCGGCGCGATCAGCTGGTATGATTTCGCAATTGCTATTTTTGAAGAAGCGGCAGCTCTTGATTGGCCGATGACAGTAAAGACGGTTGTGCCGATCACCACTGACCAATACCCGACCCCGGCCCAACGCCCAGCCTATTCAGTTTTAGGAAGCGAAAAACTGGCAGCTCTGCTGAATCAGACGGCTCCCCACTGGCGAGCTAGCCTGCGGCACATGCTCTCAGAACTTTTGTCATCAGAGTTTAACGATGACCGGAGGTAACGCCATGACCATGAAAGCTTTGATGTTATCCGGCGGCCGCGGCACCCGGTTGCGCCCGCTCACCTACACGGGGGCGAAGCAACTCGTGCCCGTGGTCAATAAGCCCATCCTCTGGTACGGCATCGAACAAATTGTCGCCGCTGGCATTACCGAGATCGGGATTGTCGTCAGCCCCGAAACTGGAGAGGCAATTCGCTCAGTGACCGGAGATGGGGAGCGGTTTGGCGCTCAGATTACCTACATCTTGCAAGACAGTCCCGATGGCTTGGCCCATGCCGTCAAGGTGGCGCAACCGTTTTTAGGCGATTCTCCGTTTTTGATGTATCTCGGCGACAATTTGATTCGCGATCATCTGTCCAGCTTTGTGGATAAGTTTGTGCAGCGATCGCTCGACGCTCTGATCTTATTAAAACAAGTTCCCAATCCCACTGCCTTCGGGGTCGCTGTGCTGAATCCCCAAGGTCACGTTATTCAGTTGGTCGAAAAGCCGCCAACCCCCCCATCAGACTTGGCACTGGTTGGGGTGTACCTATTTTCGCCTCAGGTTCATCAGGTCATTGCCCAACTCCAACCCTCCGCTCGTGGAGAACTAGAAATTACCGATGCCATTCAGGCTTTAGTAGATGCGGGTAACAACGTCATGGCGCAACATCTACAGGGGTGGTGGCTCGACACGGGCAAAAAAGATGATTTATTAGCCGCTAATCAAATCATTCTTGACGAAACCCTGAACCACGAAATCGCCGGTGACGTTGACGAAGCCACCCAAATCAGTGGCCGAGTGCGTATTGGCAAGGGCACTAAAATTATCAATTCCACTATCAGAGGCCCGGTCGCGATCGGGGAGCACTGCCATATCGAAAATTGCTTTGTTGGCTCTTACAGCAGTATCGCCAATGGTGTCAAGATGATTGACGTGGAAATGGACCACAGCGTCGTACTCGAAGACGCCATCATCCAAGAACTGCACCAGCGCATTGTCGATAGCTTAATCGGGCGACGGGCCAAATTGGTGCATAGTCCTAAACGACCCAAGGCATCTCGGTTTATGATTGGCGATGATTGTGTGATCGAATTGACTTAGAAGTTGGCATTAATTTACTTTAGCAATCCAATTTTGATGGCTTCATTAACCCTTAAAAGACACTATAGTCTGGCGCTAGTATATGGCTTACTGACGTTAACACCACCCATTTTATATGTTTTCTGCGTTTTACAGAATGCAGTTGATATCCCCTACATGGATGAATGGACGCTGGTTGAGTTGAAATTAAAAGCTGCTTCAGATTCAGTTTCTCTCAAGGACGTTTTTGCCTTTCATAATGAACATCGGATTGCCTCGCTCAGATTGATTTCCCTGGCAGTTGACAAAGTTTCCACAGGGTTGAATTCGACGTCGCGAATGTTTATCAGTTATATAATTTCTATTTTTAATTTCCTGCTAATAGTATTACTGGCCTGGCAACAATCTAAATCTTCAATTACTAAAGACTATTCTTCAAAAGCACTACATTTATTTGGTCTAACTACAGTCATAACCAGCCTTTTGTTCTTTTTTCCATCACAACACGAAAATTGGCTTTGGGGATTTCAAGTCCCTTGGTTTTTAATTAACCTGTTTTTAGTGTCAGCCGTCTTTCTGCTTTATCTCTTCTTGAAAACCCGTCAAAAGATATATTATCTGGCAGCGTTGCTACTATGCTTTCTTGCTAGCTTTACGTTGGCTCAAGGTCTATTTGTTTGGGTGGCTTGCCTACCGATGTTCTTGACAGCAGGTCTGAAAATCAAGACGCGATTGACATATATCGGAATTTGGTTGATAGCCACCGCGATCGCGGCGATCTCATATATGGTTGGATATTCACAGCCTATAGAGGATCCTAATACTGGTTTTGTGCTAACCAATCTAGCAGCGATGGCGGACTTTTTTCTCAACCTGCTGGGCAATGCCTTTGGTCGGGGTGGTTCTTCCTTTATACTAGGTCTGTTAATGCTGTTGGCCTATGTCAGCTTGATAGGAGTTTGCTATAAACAACAAGCCCGAGTTTGGAACGAGGCCCTAACTTGGATTTCGATAGGTCTTTTTCCGATTATATTTGCTGCCATTACAACAGTAGGGAGAATAGGGTTTGGCTCCAGTGCCGCTTTAGCCTCCAGATACACGACTGTAACCTTACTGCTGCCGATTTGCCTCGTACAGCTTTTGAGAATTGTTATTCAACAAAAGGGCTATGGAGCAAGGTTGACCAGACCTCTGGCAATCATTTTGGTATTGTCAGGATTTGTCCTCGCCAACTTAATTGATGGGTATGAGAATGGTCTGGCAAACGCTAGGCAAACCTTGCACGACCGGAATCGCGGCAAAGCTTGTTTAGAGCTACATGAGTATTTAGAACCGCTCCTCGCTGACCAGTGCATCACTAAACATATTTTTCCGGTCCCTGCTCTGCCGTTAGATCTTGCCAATGGGTTGCGAGAAAAAGGCCTTATCAGTGCCTCACCAATAGTCATTTCTTCAAATGTCAACCAACCAATTAATGGGCATCTAGATGAAATTTGGATTGACAATAGTAACTTAGATGGGATGATGGCCGTTACTGGCTGGGCTTTTTCGGAGGGACATCCGGGGGTTGTGCTGCTAAGTTCAGATGCCGGACAATCCTTTTTCGCGATTGTAGAGGTTAAGGAGCGACGCACAGATGTTGCTGCCGCTTATTCCAAGCGATATCTGAACACCGGATGGAAAACTGTGATCCCTCTGAGTACCCTACCCGCCAATGTACAGTTGCTAACGGCGTATTTTTATGACTTTGATCAGCGAGAAGTCTATAAAGTAGGACAAGCGCCAATCTTCAATAATGAGACAATGATTCCGAGGGCAAGATTTTCTTGATAGTTGCCGATGAGTAAACCCTACATCGCTAAAATTTCTAAATTCTTGTGTGGCGGCGGCATTGCGGCACTGTTTAATCTCTTGCTGATTTACGTCGCAGTTAACTATCTAGGTTTTGATACTCCACTGTTGAGGAATCTTGCCAATGTTGCCGCAGTAGAACTGTCATTGATTTTTAGCTTTTTTATCTATCGAGTTTGGGTTTGGCCGGGCGGTGACTGGCGACCCCAGAAAATTCTTCTTGAACAACTGCCGCTTTATCATTTCTCGGCAGGGGCGGCTCTCCTCTTGAGAGTGCTGGTGATCTTTCCCTTACTCGATTATCTGGGCATCAATTACCTAATCAATACACTGGTTGGGGTCTTGGCAGGAGCTTCAATTAATTATGTGCTGAGCGATCGCATCGTCTTTAACCGTTCTACTAGCAGCGACTTGACCTCAGACAACCAAGCTCATCAGACAAGTATTTATCTGCCCGAAGGCCTTTCGCCTGGAATCGCAGATCAGCTTCCTTACGATCACGTCCGCGCCTCTTCTCAAGCACATTTTAAATTGTCCATTATCATGCCTGCATACAATGAAGAAGGCTCGATTGTCGCAACAGTCGAAAACATTGTGGATGTGCTCTCACGCGAGGGGTTGGCTTACGAGATTTTAGTGGTCAATGATAATAGCCGAGATCGCACTGCAGCATTGTTAACAGAATTGAGCGATCGCCACGCTTACGTCCGCTACATCAATAATTACTATCCAAATGGATTTGGCTTTGCTGTTCGCTGCGGGTTAGAAAATTTTGAAGGAGACGCCGTCGCGATCGTGATGGCTGATGGCTCAGATGCTCCTGAGGATATAATCCGCTACTGTTACACTCTGCAAAAGGGGTTTGATTGTGTCTTTGGCTCCCGCTTCATTAGGGGCGGTAAAGTTATTGATTATCCGGTTCATAAATTAGTCATTAATCGGTTAGCAAATTTATTTATTCAGCTGATGTTTGCCCTCCGATTTAACGACACTACGAATGCGTTCAAAATTTATCGGCGCGAAGTTATCGAAGGCATTTCACCACTAATTTCCCATCATTTCAACCTAACCGTTGAGCTTCCGCTTAAAGCAATAGCGCGTGGTTACTCTTACACGAGTATCCCGATAACCTGGAGCAATCGAAAATCGGGAATTTCCAAATTAAAGATTAAGGAAATGGGTAGCCGATATCTATTTATTGTTCTCTATATCTGGCTTGAGAAGCATCTCTCTAGAGGAGACTATCACCGTCGAAATCGCAAGAAAATGGCAAAGATAAATGGGTGAAATTAGAAAACTATTAATTTGTGGCGGTGCCGGATTCATTGGCAGTTCTCTTGCAGTTGGTTTGAAGCAGAGATTCACAAGCTGGGATATCATCTGCCTCGACAATCTAAAGAGGCGTGGTTCTGAGCTCAATTTGAATCGTCTTAAAACAGCAGGAATTCATTTTGCCCATGGTGATATTCGTTTAGCCAGTGACCTTGATCCGACTGTTTTTGATGTCGACATGATCATTGATTGTTCGGCTGAACCTTCTGTACTTGCCGGATTTTCATCACCCGACTACGTATTGCAAACCAACTTAGTCGGGACCATCAATCTTCTAGAACTTGCTCGAAAAATTCAAGCCAAGCTGCTTTTTTTGTCAACGAGTCGAGTCTATCCGATTGAAAAATTGAAGTCGATGAACCTAATTGAGGAAAAGACCCGATATGCGATATCGCCTCATCAGTCCCTTTCTGGTTTATCCCCTCGCGGCGTATCTGAGGAGTTTTCGCTACAGGGCTACCGCAGCTTATATGGCACGACAAAACTAGCCTCCGAGTTACTAATTGAAGAGTATCGTCATGCCTATGGCCTACCTGCGATTATCAATCGCTGCGGCGTGATCACTGGTCCTTGGCAAATGGGAAAAGTTGACCAGGGTGTTTTTGTGCTGTGGGTAGCGGCTCATCATTACTGCAAATCATTGAAATATATTGGCTATGGCGGCAGTGGTAAACAAGTCAGAGATCTGCTGCACGTCAATGATTTACTCGATTTAGTGGAGTACCAATTAACCCATTTCAGCGATTTAGATGGCAGTGTTTTAAACGTTGGGGGCGGTATCAACAACAGTCTCTCTCTATTAGAAACCACCCATTTATGTCAGCAAATCACCCAAACCACCATTGATATTCAGCCCTTGGCCGATGAGCGCCCTGGTGATGTCCCCCTATTCATTATGGACACACAATCGGTGGAGGCACTGATTGGTTGGCGACCTCAATATTCCCCGCAGAAAACTTTGGAAGAGATTTATCAATGGCTGGTAACCCACGACGAGGTTCTTAAACCTTTGCTGGGATAGTCAACGCGGCAATAATGGCAGAGCGTGATAGTCTTAAGCGTGTAAAACGCAACTTTACGTACTTGATTTCACCGTAGGGATGGCAAAGTGAACAAGGCAGAGTATCTAAAACGCTTATACGAAAATAGATTTAATAGCCAACAGCAAAAGTCGAAGTTGCTTTTGTGGAAGGCATTAATTCAAGATTTTCTACAAGCGTATGTCCCAGCGAATAGCGTCGTTCTCGACATTGCCGGGGGCTACTGTGAATTTATCAATCAAATTCCTGCCGCTTCTAAACATTTAATCGACCTTAATCCAGACTGTCGGCTATTTGCAGATCCTGATATCAATATTCATAATATTGATATTCTGGATGAAGCTCATCGTGAAAAAGTTGAAGACAACTTTTTTGATGTGATTTTCGTTTCCAATTTTTTTGAACACCTGGCCAATCAAGATCAATTGTTTGAAGTATTGAACTTTTGTCTTCAAAAACTCAAGCCGGGTGGTTCTCTATTAGTTATTCAACCTAACTTCAAATATTCCTATAAAGAGTATTTTGACTTTATTGATCATTATCTGCCGATCACACATCAGTCTTTATTAGAAGTCCTGAAGGCTCTTGATTTCCAAGTAGACACATTAATTCCTCGATTTTTGCCCTTTTCAACTAAGGGGCGACCGTCTGCAGTTTGGATGTTGAGAGTATATTTGAGACTGCCGATCGCTTGGAAGTTTCTGGGCGGGCAGATGTTCGTTCAGGCTTCCAAACCGATGCGTTGATTTGCGGCTTTATGAAGATGGGGCGTTAGGTTTCTGCTCTGTAGTTGACTAAGGATGATGTGAGATGAGTACGGTTGTTGTGACGGGGTCTGGTGGGTTAATTGGGTCTCAGTCGGTCCATTTTTTTGCCGGTCTGGGATTCAATATTGTGGGCATCGACAATGATATGCGCGCTGTGTTCTTCGGCGAATCGGCGTCCACCAGTTGGAACAGCCAGCTACTTATTGAGCAGTACGGCGATCGCTATCAGCACAAGAATATTGATATTCGCGATCGCACTGCCATCGAAGCCCTTTTCAAAGAGTATGGTGCAGACATTGAGCTGATTATCCACACCGCTGCTCAACCGTCTCACGACTGGGCTGCCAACGATCCCCACACGGATTTTACCGTTAATGCGAATGGCACTTTGGTGTTGCTGGAGGCGACTCGACAGCTGTGTCCTGAGGCCGTTTTTATCTTCACGTCCACTAACAAAGTCTATGGCGATACACCCAATTATTTGCCGCTAGAGGAACAGGAAACACGCTGGGAAATTGCTGCCGGTCATTCATTTCATCGGGGAATTGATGAAACGATGAGCATTGACCATTCGAAACATTCCCTGTTTGGTGCCTCAAAGGTAGCAGCCGACGTTTTAGTGCAGGAATACGGTCGTTATTTTGGGATGAAAACCGCTAGCTTTAGGGGTGGATGTTTGACGGGACCGCTGCATTCTGGCGCTGAGCTACATGGCTTTTTGGCCTATTTGATGAAATGTGCGATCGCTCAAAAAACATACACTATCTTTGGCTATAAAGGTAAGCAGGTGAGAGACAACATTCACAGCTATGATCTGGTAAATGCCTTTTATCACTTCTACCAAAATCCTCGCTGTGGTGAGGTTTATAACCTGGGGGGATCGCGACATAGCAATTGTTCGATGCTCGAAGCCATTGCCCTGTGTGAAGAGTTTACGGGCCAGCGATTCAACTACCAATATTCAGAGGAAAACCGCATTGGCGATCATATCTGGTATATCTCTGATGTGATGAAGTTTCAAAAACACTATCCTCAGTGGCAATATAAGTACTCATTGAGAGATATTTTTGAGGAAATATATCAAGCTCAGGTATCTCGATAGGTAGCAATTTTGGTCAATATGACATCTTCTAGCAAGCAGGATCGGCGAGTTTTAGTCACTGGTGGAGCTGGTTTTATTGGTTCTAACTTCGTACGCTACTGGCATCATCAAGCGGCTTTTTTAACGGTGTTAGATGCCCTAACTTATGCTGGCAATCGAGCAACGCTGGCAGATTTAGAGGGTAAAACGGGCTTTCAATTTGTTAAAGGAGACATTTGTGATGCCGCATTGGTTACTCAAATAATTGCGGAAAATCAGATCGACACAGTGGTGCACTTCGCCGCAGAATCCCATGTCGATCGCTCCATTTTAGGGCCAGCCGCGTTTGTGCAAACCAATGTTGTCGGAACTTTTACCCTGCTCGAAGCCTTTCGTCATCATTGGGAAACCCAAGGTAAGCCGGACCATTTTCGCTTTTTGCATGTATCGACTGATGAGGTATTTGGCAGTTTGGGGGCTGAAGATTCCGCTTTTAGCGAAACAACTCCCTATGCACCCAATAGCCCCTATTCAGCCTCTAAAGCCGGGAGTGATCACCTGGTAAGAGCCTATTTTCACACCTATGGTTTACCTACCTTGGTGACAAATTGCTCCAATAATTATGGGCCTTTTCAGTTTCCCGAAAAGTTAATTCCACTCATGTGTGTGAATATTTTGTCGGGCCAACCTTTGCCAGTTTATGGTGACGGGCAAAATGTCCGAGATTGGCTGCACGTGGAAGACCATTGTGACGCGATCGCCCTCGTTTTACAACAAGCCACCCCAGGAGAAACGTATAATATTGGCGGCAATAATCAAGTTAAAAATATCGACATTGTGCAACAGCTTTGTGACTTGATGGATGAGTTTGCTGAAAATTTACCGATATCACCAGCCAGACAACTCATTAGCTTTGTAACCGATCGCCCAGGCCATGATCGCCGCTATGCCATGAATATTGAGAAAATTCAGCGAGAGCTAGGTTGGCAGCCCCAATATGATTTCAAAACGGGGTTAGCGCAAACCGCCCAGTGGTACCTGGCTAACGAGTCTTGGTGGCGACCCCTGCTGGTGCGATCGTCCAACTAAGCAGGGTAGGGTGACAGCCCCTCAATCTGGTTTTGCCTCGGCGTCATTAGGAGCTCATGTTGTCGCTAATTGCCGATCTTTTTGCAGATCAAAATCAACTTCCAGGTACGCTCGCTTGCTATGGAGATTGACAATTTATCCTGGGAGCATGATTGTTAGTCGTAATGTATGGCATAACACGCTGATTCTCTGACTGCGTCTTAAAAGGATTGTTTATTGTAGACTTCAGCCAATTGCTTTCCAGATATGATTAGATGTATGGGGAATCCTGGGGTTATGGACTTGGGGATAAATTAAATGGGCAATACTTACAAGCGTGTATTACTTAAACTCAGCGGCGAAGCCTTAATGGGGCAACTCACCTATGGCATTGATCCCACGATCGTTCAATCCATTGCGGAAGAGGTGAGTACTGTCGTCAAAAACGGAATTCAAATTGCCATCGTCGTCGGCGGTGGCAATATTTTTAGGGGCATTAAAGGCTCCGCTGCGGGTATGGATCGGGCAACAGCAGACTATGTGGGCATGCTCGCTACGGTCATGAATGCCATGACTTTGCAGGATGCAATCGAGCGCAACGGTATTCCGACTCGGGTCCAGACGGCTATCACCATGCAAGAAGTGGCTGAACCTTACATCCGGCGACGGGCGATTCGGCATTTAGAAAAAAACCGCGTCGTGATTTTTGGCGCGGGGTCTGGCAACCCATTCTTTACCACGGACACCACTGCGGCCCTGAGGGCAGCGGAGATCGGGGCTGATGTGGTATTCAAGGGCACCAAGGTGGATGGCGTTTACGACTCGGACCCCAAGCTCAATCCAGAAGCCAAGCGTTTCAATAGCTTGACCTATGGTCATGTGCTCACCCATGACCTTAAAGTGATGGATGGTACGGCGATCGCCCTGTGCAAAGACAACAATATTCCTATTATGATATTTGACCTATCGGTGCCGGGTAACATTCGCCGGGCCGTGATGGGAGAATCAATTGGCACAATAGTGGGAGAGTCCTGTGAAGTTAGCTGACTTAAGCGATATCGAACTAGCAATGCAAAACGCGGTGGATGCCACCAAGCGGGCATTCAACACCATCCGGACGGGGCGCGCCAACGCTTCGCTGTTGGATAAGGTGATGGTGGACTATTACGGCAGTCCGACGCCTCTCAAGTCACTGGCTAACATCAGCACTCCGGATGCCAGCACATTGATGGTGCAACCGTTTGACCCCGGTTCGCTGACGGATATTGAGCGTGCAATCTCAATGTCGGATATTGGATTGGTGCCCAACAATGACGGCAAGTTGATCCGGCTGAATATTCCGCCGCTGACCAATGAGCGGCGTCAGGAATTTGTCAAAGTGGCGAATAAATATGCAGAAGAGGGGCGCGTCTCGGTGCGTAATGTGCGCCGCGACGGCATCGATCTCTTTAAAAAGCAAGAAAAGGATAGCGAAATTTCGGAAGACGAATTTCGGGACTTGCAGGATGAAGTGCAAGGACTGACCGACAAATACGTGGCCCAAATTGATGAAGCTTTCAAGGCTAAAGAAGAGGACATCATGACCGTTTAGGTCTTTGCGTTTAACCTTGCGAATTGCTGGGGACCAATACCGCGTGTTGATGACGCGATCGCGACCGGCCCAACGATGAAAAAGGGCGATCGCGAGGGGCGAGGGGCGAGGGGCGAGGGGCCGGTCCTGGAGTTATGTCTTGTCTATGCCCTCAACATGTCGACGACTCCCCTGGGGACCGGATCCTCGGCAAGATGCTAGTCCACCAAGGGAGTCAGCGTTTGGGGGACCGGATTGACGGGCGGAATGGCTAACTCTTCGAGTAGGGTTTTCCACTCGGGGGAAGTGGGATCGACCGCCAAAGCCGCCACCATTTCAAACCAAACTTCGTTGTCGAGATAGAGCTGATAGTCGCCCCCTGCCCCCGCCGCATTCAGCGCGGCTGACAGCTCATTATTAACCGGAATGCGTTGGATGCGGGTCGACGCTAAACCACTCTCGACTTCATTGGCCTCCGCCTGACTGCCCGACAAATCTTGCAGGGTGAATTGGGTGCAAGTCAAGCGAAATCGCAAATTTTCAGGAGCCTCATTCACGGCGAGGGCCGTCGCTTCCGGGATTTGAATTCTCGCAATCAGGGCTTCCTCGGGGAGGGAATATTGGGCTGTGTAGCTGCCCAATTCTAGCTCTAGGACGAGTTCCGGCTGTTGAGTGCGTTCCACCTCGTCGAGGATGTCTTGATCAATGACGTCATCAAATTCGATGTCTTCCAGATCGATTTGCTTGTTGACTGAGTCATTCTGTTTCAGCAAAGCGCGGGTGGGCAGAGGCTCCCCCGCATCATCCGGCGGAATATAGACAAACACCTCGGGGGTGGCGCTGACCGTATTGATGGGGGCGAGGGTGTTGGGCACCAAAATGATCAGCTGCGACTCTGCTCCAGCGGGGGTGGCGGTGGCCCCCCGGTCAGCGATCGCGGCGGGATTTTCGGCGGCACAGCGACGATCGCGAATGGCGGCCCCACGGGCATCTCCCTGTTGGGCTCCTTCTTGGGTATCGCCCCGCAACACGCCCCGCAACTTTTGCAAAAAGTTGGCTTCTGCCGGTTGGCCGTGCATCATCAACAGCGGCGCAGTGAGGAGGAGGGCGATCGCCCCCCGACGTATCCCTTGAGCAGCAGGCAATAGAGAACGGTGCATAGGTTTAGTCAGCCGGGGTGAATGGACAGAACACAGGGATTTGAGCGAGACGCTAGGGTTAAGGATGGCGGAGACGATAGTTGAGGATGGCAACGCCCCCTGCCGTGAGCCCAAAAGTGATTAGGGACGGCACGAGGGGAATCCAGGTGGTTTGAAAAACCATGGCCCCGTAACTGCACCCGTAAAGCACGACGATGGCACCGGCCAAAACGCCCACCATGCGGGGTAGCGAATCCATTTGACGAACAATGATACCGCCAGCGAGGCCCCAACCGAAAATCCATAGGACTTCGCTGGGCAAGGGCCACCAGCCCAGCAGCGATCGCCCATCGAGTGCCGCACTGATCAGCTGACTGGTCATCTGCCCCTGGAGGAACACGCCAGGGGCTCGACCATAGGGGGTTTCCCAAATGTCGGCGTTGCGATCGGCGTAATCGGTATACCCAATCAGGACGATGCGGTCAGCGATCAGTTCCTGCGGCACGTCGCCCGTTAACAGAGCCGCCAGGGAAACTTGGGGAGCAAATTGGGTGGGATCTTTACGGCGGGGATGGTCCGAGGCAGGGGCGGTGCGGAAATTTAGCAGGGTCTGGTAGCCCCCCAGCTTCGCCATCTTGCGGTAAGGGCCGTGGAGAATCGACAAGTTCGGCACCACGACCTCGCCCAGGCGCATGCCCCTGCCCCGAAAGCCCCCCTCGGGTCGGGCCGGACTGGTGAACTCGACCCCTTCTTGGGCGAGATAGGTTTGGGCCAGCCGCAAACTAAAGGCGGTATCTGTGTCGCAATAGTCGGGATCGCCACCATCCATCAGGTAATGGCGGCGGGCGTAGTTAGCGTCGTTTTGGCGATCGCCCAGCACATTGGCGAACCCGACTTGGGCCAGGTCGACGATTTCAGGGGCGGGAGTCACCCCTGCATCCCCCTTGCCCAATAAGCAGACAGAAATCAAGTTGTCGCTGTGGCGGAGGGTCTCGGTCAGTGCCCCCGTCGCCGGAAAGTCGCGATAAAAGTCGAGACCCACGAGGCGAGCCTGATTCGCGTTGAGGATTTGCAGCGTCTCATCGAGGGCTTCATCGGGCAGGGTGCCAATAGTCGGGGTATAGCGACCGTTAATTAGCCCCTCTCGCAGGAAAGAGCCGCTGGCGTTGTCGACGGTGACCACCAAGAAGCGATCGTCCAGAGGCTCATTTGGACGCTGGCGCAGCAGGTGATCGTAGGCAAAGAGCTCAACCCCTTGCAACAGGCCCAATAACCGCGCCACTAAAATCAGCAGCGTGGTGCCCACACTGAGCCCCAGCAGCGATCGCGGCTTGACTTTGCGCGATAACAGCTCGCGGCTGGCCCGGACGTAGGTTTTGTGCAACTCGGTGGGCGGCGGCGATAGCCGCTCAGCCTGGGCCAGCCACTGCTCCGCTTTTGGCACCTCTTTAACCCCCAGCAGTGCCGCATCATCCCGCTGGGCCTGTTCCCAACTGGTGGCCCGCAGCAGCAAGCGAGTATGGTCGCGCACATGGTCAGGGTGACTTTTGAGAATGCGATAAAGCGCCCCAAAGTTAGTCACAAAGTCGCTATCGTGTTCACAAAAGTCGACCCAGGGGCTGTCGGCGAGCGCGGGGGGCAGGGGCGATCGCTCCCCCGCGACCGCCGGATCCAAGACTTTGTGCCCAGCGAGTTTCTCTTTTAACTGTTTGACTAGCGGCATCACCCCTGGTTGATAAGACACCGCCACGATGCGCTTTGCAAGGGCCGCCGCCGTTTCCAGCTCCGCGAGCACTGCCGAATCGTTCAGCCCAGCTGGAGAGACCACCACCACCACGTTTTCCGCCCGTTCGATGCCTTCGTTAACCAGACTCACCTGCTCGGTGCCCAGGCTGGCGCGATCCGGTTCAAACCAGGTCCTTTCCCCTTGAATTTGCAGCGTCTCATTGAGCTTGCGGGCAAAGGTGAGGTCTCTGGCCGAGGCGGTGAGGAAGACGTTGATTTCAACATCGGGCGGTTGTTGTTGACTCGCCTGCACAAACTCGGCCTGCAGCGGCGTGGGGGGATGTTGCGATCGCGTTTGGGCCACTTGCCACCAGGCCCCCATGTGGCGCAGCGCATTGCCCTGCAACAAAATACTGGGATTCCGCAGTTGCCGTTCCCATTTCAGCGCTTTGACCAATAGCTGCTTATGGGTCTGGTGATAGTCGGCTTCCTGCTTGATCGCTTTGAGTAATTCGCCAATTTGCGAATGGGGGTCGGCGTTTGCAACCGACTCGGTGAGATCAATAAACTGAAGCGAGATAATTTCAGGAGGCACTGCTTGCGGATTAATCGGCTTAGTTAAAACCGGAATAATGCGCTTGTTTAGAGTTACGGCATATTCGATTTCTAGTTGACACCAGGGGGAGTCCGTCGACTCGGGCGACAGCAAATAAACGATGTTGTCAGTGGTTTCAATGCCGCGATTAATGGCTGCTTGAAAATCCACCCCCGTTTGAATATCGTGCCAATTGCTCCAGACGGTCAGTCCCGCTCGGGTCAAGGCTGCATAAACCTGCTCAAACCCTGCACGATCGGCTTCGGCATGGCATAAAAACACCTCCGTCATGCCGTCTTGGGCATTTTTGAGGCTCTCGGAGATGAACTGGCAGTGCAGACGGGTGGGCAAACAGGGGGGCTGGCGATCGCGAAAGGGGGTTTGCAGCCACGCCTCGGCCTGGGTCAATGCCTCATTCACCAGGAGGTCTTGGGGGCGGCGATGGTGGTTTTTCCAGTCCAGGGCGTGATTGAGCAGAACGGTGTGCTGATGGACGTAATCGCGATCGCGCTCAAACAACGCCAGCAAAGCCTGAAGGGATTGCTCAAAGTCATCCACCCCTTCGCGAAAGTACACCCAGTTAATCTTGCGCAGGGCAGGATGCAGGTTGGTGAAGTGGGAATGCTTCCCCGCAGCTTTGTACGCTGCCCAATCGGCATTGGTGCCTGCGGGGAATCGCTGTTGCCAGGTTTCGCGGCTAATTTCCTCCACGTGCAAGAGGGGCACCATGCGCTTGTTGCGTTTCAGGGCCAGCTCGATTTCCAAGGCGCAGTAGGGCGAATTGACCGCATGGGGCGAAATGATGAAGAGAAAGTTGTCGGCTTTGTCGATGGCGTCATCAATTTGCTTTTGATAGTCGACCCCAAGGGGAATGTCATCAAAGTCGAACCAGACTTCTAATCCGGCGGCAATCAAGCGCTGATTGAGCTGGGCCGCAAAGTCGCGGCTATCGGCTCGGCCATAGGAAATAAAGACATCCTGAAAGGGATTCATAAAGCGGCTGAGTCAACCCAGTGTAAGCGAACCTTTCTAAAGGTTGTAACCCGTAGGCCAGAGATTTTAAGCGATCGCAACAATTTTTTCCGTTCGGTATTAGGGATTTGCTGGGCCGATCGGGGCTAGGAACGCAGGGTTAAAAAGGGGCTGCCCACCGCTGCGGGAGGCCAGGATGAGCAGCCAGTCAGGTTACGGGATGGTGCGCTTGCGGGTCATGACGCTGAGGTATTCGCCGTTGCGCCCGGTGGGTAGGGGTTCGCTCCAGGCGAGTCTTTCGCAATAGCCCAGCAGGGCCATGCGGTTCATGGCGTCGATAAGCGCGCCGTAGTCGCCGAGCAGGATATGACGAACGGCCTCCTGGTTAAAGGAGGGTAGGTTAAAGCTGGCAGGGGCATTGCCCCCGCCGCCGGATGATTGAAACATGCGGGTGTCTCCGTTTTCGGGTTAAGGAAAACGGGGAACTTATCTAGCGTTTCCCAAATGAGGCGCAACGAAGAAGCTAGATCATAAAATGATCCCAGATATCTCGTCTTACCTAGTCTAAGTCGGGATGTTCAGGGGATTTGGGAGGTTGCCGCCTTCCTCTTCCCCGCCTAGAACCATTCCCCGTGGAAAAGATAGTACAAGAAGCGATCGCGCCGTACAACCGTATTTGTTGATTTGTTGACGAGGGGGCGTTGGCGTAGTTGCTCCGGGGGGCGATCGTCCTCTGGCCCCCCTGCCGGCTCGCTTCTGATAAACAGAACTTAAAGAATTTCTCCCTCTTCGCACCACGTGGCTATAACTAAGGGGGAATAGGCAGAATCATTCTACCTAAACACCCAAATAGGGTAGTTAGGCTGACATATTTCCATCTAATCACCCCAATGAGGGGATTAAGCTGACGTATTTCTACCTAATCACCCCAGTAGGGGAGTTGTGTGGAATGCGTCAGTCCAATAAATAGTTAGACCGCTTATTCCTCTGCTGATACAGTCCATCTAGCTTATCTATCGGTGTTCAAGGTCTAAATTGTCAGGAATCAAGGTTGGTTGGCGTGCCGCTGGGTATTTTAAAGATGTAAAGACTCAGTCCTTAGAATTAATATTGTTGTTTTCCCACTTATGAAAATTGCATTTCACTTCAATGCTTTCCACCCAAGTCTAGGCTCAAACTATGCGGACGGCGCAGAGAAACTTTTATTTAACATTCTTCTAAACCATCGAACTCTAAATTTATCATCAAAGATATTAACTGGGGATCTACTGTTATCTAGTTTGGCTTGTGATGTCAAAAAAACGAGTGAAAGAACAGAGACGCGAGAATTTAGCCAAGAAAAATATTTCCAGGTAATTAACCTTTGGTTGCAACCTGAAAATCCTGTATGGTCAAGCATGATCATCGAGAGATTAATGCAAGCATTGCAATGTGAGATTTTTACAATCTGCTTTGAGACAATTGAAATGCAGCTTGCAGATTATTTAGATGATCACCTGCGGGAAAGTTCTGAAGCCTATTTAGGTGCTTTGGAGGTAGATGACGCTTCCTATGTACATTGGTATGTGTACTCGAATTCAATAGGACCAAGATACAGAATTAATAATAGAAATGCTTCTGTGTTTTGGGATGGTTTTAATGAGGAGTCAAAACATGAATTTCAAATTAACCGTCTTGCACAATTCGGTTTCAAGCGAGTTAGTTTTGAAAGTCTCAATGGCAGGTATACAATTTTTGACGAGTATCATGATTTTGAACACGCCAGAAGAGTTGCTGAATGGAAAAAGAACTGCGGCAATTTATTAGCTTTCATCGTGGATGGTGTAGCTCACAGATTGGGTGATGCAGCTCCCGACTTAGGAAATAAGTTATGGGCGACTTTAAAGACTTTTAATGAAGCAGAAACCAATGAAGAGTTTGCTCAAGTTACTGCTTCCTGTAGGCGAATAGTAGAGTATATTTCAGATGAGCTTTTCCCTCCAATAGAAGGTGAAGTTGAAGGGCGCAAACTTGGAACAAAGCAATATCGAAATCGTCTTCTAGCATTTGCTGATGAAACGAGAAAAAGTGATACTAATATTGACTTGATATGGGTTAGTACAAAAACTCTCAGTGAACAGATGGAGAAATTATCTGATCTAGCTAATAAAGGTGTTCATTCAGAAGTTTATAGAATGGAAACCCGTAGATGTTTATTACGAACTATCATGCTTCTAGATGATATTATCTCTTTGAAGGTTGGAGCCTTTGAAATTAAAACAAAAATGAATTTTGACGATATGCTCGATCAAGTCTTTGGGTTGTAGTTGTAACCAGCGCGGTCTAACAATTCTGGTGCAGCGGATTGACCGAAGCCGCTTGGGTGAGTTGAAAAGACTTCGACAACCGCTGACCAGAACCGTTAGCCCTCTCCATACTCCAGCAGGGTAGATGTCAGCTTGGTTCGGACGGAATGAGAGGTATGGGTGCTGAGTGAAAGGGAGTCTGCCGCCGCCCAACTTCATGTTAACCCTCTCCATCCACCGATAAGGGAGATCCCAGCTTCTTCCCTTCATTGGCACAGGGATGGTATAAGAAAGAAACGATGGCGATGGAGCTCGCCGAAACCGCCCAGCGTTTGAGTATTATCACAACGTATTTGGCTGATGGCTCCTGCTTTTCCGACTTGTAGCGGAAGGGTAGGGCTATGTCTGTATGGGCTGAAGCAAATCCGTCGCTACAAGTCACGTTGATTAACCCGATTCAACTGCAACGTGACGCGATGTTAGAAAGCATTATCTGGATTTTGTTGATGGGCTTTTTCGTGGGGCAGATTGCTCGACGAATGAGAGTGCCTGCGCTGGTAGGCATGGTGTTTGTGGGCATGGTGCTTGGCCCCTATGGGGGCAATGTGATTGCGCCAGAGGTTTTGGCAGCGGCAGATTCACTCCGGGTCATCGCCGTCATGGTGATCCTCATGAAGGCTGGGTTAGGGCTGGATCGGGAAAAGCTGGCTCAGCAAGGAACTGTCGCATTGCGATTAGGCTTCTTGCCTGCGGCTTGTGAAGCGATCGCCATTGCCCTTGCCTCCATGGGGCTGTTCCAGTTTGACTTTGCCACCGGGCTTTTGCTGGGTTGCATCATTGGCGCTGAATCTCCCGCCGTTATTGTACCGGGGATGTTGCGCCTAAAAAGTCTGGGATGGGGGGTGAAGAAAGGGATTCCGGATGCCATCTTAACCGGCAGTGCGCTGTCGGATGTGTTGCTACTGCTGGTCTTTAGTCTGCTGCTGGCGTTTTTGTCTCGAAGTACGGCAGCAGGCATCACCTTGCCAGGGGGGTTAACCCTCAGTCCCTTGCAATTGCTACCGTTTCAAATCATTCTGCAAATTGGGTTAGGAGTTTTGCTGGGCTGGTTTGCAGCTCGTCTCCTGGTCTCATTGTTAGCCCAGCAAAACTGGACGCAAAATGTGGTGCAGGAGGCCCTGGTTGCCGCAGGCTTTGCCCTCTTGCTGGTGGTCTTAGCGGAAGATTTTCCGGTATTTTCTGGCTACTTGGCCGTGATGGCGACGGGCTTTTTTTTGATTGAGATGGATGCTCCGCTGGCGCGACGACTACGGGGGGGCTTTGATAGTTTATGGGTGATTGCCGAGATTATCCTTTTTGTGTTGCTGGGAGCAAGTATCCAACTCAACGTACTCGGCAACATCTTTCTCATTGGATTAGCCATCCTCGCTATTGGCACTCTGATCGGGCGATCGCTCGGCTGGTATCTCTCTACTTTAGGCAGTAACTGGAATTGGCAAGAGCGGCTGTTTTTGCTACCCGGAAATTCCGCCAAGGCAACGGTGCAGGCGGCCATTGGGGCCATTCCCCTAGCTCAGGGCATCGAGGGGGGGGAAACCATTCTGGCTTTAGCAGCCCTCTCGATTTTGGTGACAGCCCCCCTGGGAGCCTGGGCCATCCCCACCTTTGCGCCAAGGCTACTCCAGCGGGGTGAGGTTGACCCCACCAAGGTTTCGGTATCTCGACGGATTGTATTGTTAGCGGCGGTCGATACGTCGCCCCTGGCGGCACCCGTGCTGACCAAAGCAGCGGAGTTGGCCCGTCGCAGCGATGCTGAAGTGGTGGTGCTGCACGTCATTCGGATGGATGATCCTCAAGGTGTTGAGCGACTTCGCAACCAAACTCAGCGGCTCCTGGCCGACATTCGCCATCGCTTTGTCACGGGTGCGGGAACAGTACCGGAAGAGATTATTCGGACTGCTCAAGATTATGGTGTCGCGGAAATTGTGATCGGCAAACGCGGTCATCGGCCTCTTGAGGAGGTATTGGTGGGTTCAGTGTCTCAAGCCGTACTAGAAACCAGCATCAGGCCCGTTGTGATTGTGGAAGCTGAGTTAGCACCGATTCATTAATCAACCATTTGCAACAACCTGGAGAATTTCATCATGATCAAACAGCCTGGAGTGCGAACTGTGATGGCGATTTCGCTGGGGGCGATCGCGGGTGCCCTATGCCGTTACCACCTGGGACTCGGTATCGGACCTCTGCTGGGTACGTCGATTCCCTACGGCACTTTAGTTATCAACATGACTGGATGCTTGGTCATGGACTTTTAGCTACGCTCTCGTTGGGGCAAGTTATCAGCTTTCATCCTGACTTGCGGCTACTGCTTTTGACTGGATTTCCAGGGTCATACACGACGTTTTCAAGCTATGAACTCGATAGTGTCAAACTTCTATCTCAAAGGGATTTACAAGCAGACCTAATCTACTGGACAGGGAAGGTGTTGCTGGGATTTATCAGCTTGCAACTGGGCGTTGCTGATTCCAGGTATGAACCAATTTCTCTAGGTATTGGAACCGCGTTCAAATTTTTGCAAAATCATACCGCTATTCAGCAACGCCTAAATTTGCACACCCTTGGTCCTCACCCTAAATCCCTCTCCCAACCTTGGGAGAGGGACTTCTCAAGCTGGTGACAGAGAAACCGCGAGCTTGGGTCAGAAGGTAATCAATTTTATTGGCTTTATTGGCGATCGCTCAGAGTTACTGTTGATGACACTAGCGCTCGTCGCCTAACGCTCCAACAATCCTTGTTGCTGCATTTCGCTCAGTAGCCAGTTGGTCATCGTCGCGCGGCGGGTCAGTCTGGGAATGAGCTGGTCAACGCTGTAGCCCTTAAAGCCTAGATACTCTTTAAGCAATTGCTTGTTTTCTTTGGGAATGGAGCGAGTGAGTTGCACCGTTGCGGGTCGGCTCTCGATGAAGTTAGGCGGTGTGGGAAACTTTTCGGCCCAGGTGGGCTTAACCGCGTCAGTGAGCCACTGGTCTTGAGCTTCGTCGTAGCAATAGCCCAGATGATGCCAGACGAGATGGTTAACGGTGTCATCATCCAGCTGTTCGTTGAGGATATCCCAAAGCGTATCGGTGGTGAGGGGGGGCAAATTTTCCATGGCACACATTGATGTCTGAAGCGATCTCTAGAAGATACTGACTGATCCTATCGTCCTTTGGTACGACTTAATGAGCCGCTGATCGGCCCTGGCAACAAATCGCTTTAGGCACTTAGGCTCCGGTCAAATCAGCCCAAAGGTCTTGAGGCAACCTTGACCAAAATGGTGGGGATCTCCCTACTGATGGCGGATAGCGATCGCCCGTGGCGCTGCGGCACGATCGCAATAGGAACTTAGCCCATGATGGAACTATGGCCACCCGCTCGACGTTTGTTTATTCGTCAGCAGCCCTCCGGCGGATGTTGGGGCTGCCCACATCGGTGCCCGTGCAAATGCGGGAATTTTGGGATGTCATTTGGGTTTGGGTAAAGGGCGATCGCCCCACCTTCGTTTCTAAAACCGACTTTAAGCGACACTTTGTCGAGCGTCGTCAGACCGAGGCACAATCCCTAAAGGTGACTGACTGGCTACGGGATCCGCCTCGCTATACCGTCACGAATCCAGCTACCGGCTCTCAGCATCTGGTGGTAGAACACCGCGATCGCCTTGACTGTGACTGCGAAGACTATCACTGGCAACAGCAGTTTATTGGTCGGGGCTGTTGTAAGCATGGTTACGCCGTGTTGCAATATCTCGGGTTTGACTCCCTCCAAGATTTCATTCAGGCCAACCTCAACGGTGAATGAAGTCAGCCTCGACAACTTACCCACGGCAACAGCAGGGGACCGCAACAACGCCGCTGTGGCTGTGGACTGTTTGATCACTGCGATGGGCGATCGTGGGCGGTCCAACATCTCCCAGCCCAAGGCTTAACACTAATTAAGTACCTATACGGAATCTTCCGGCTAATTTTTTTTGGTGACTTAATTAAGAAATGCATCTAACGATCGCTTGCTGTAAATCTGCTGGGCAGTATATGGCTACAAACCAAAAACAGGACGCAAAACGTTGCCCAAATCAAGCGACTTAGCGTCGATTTGCCCCCTCGATCTCCAGCTTCTTCATCACACTTGAAGATTGGAAGCCGCTACAGACTTGAGTAATCCTGTTTTCAATCACTACCCTAGCAGTCGGAGATTTTGGGAGGAAATATGCCAGTTTTAAACCATCAACTTAACCAGGCATTTATTGACGCCGATGGATGCTATTTGTCGGCCGATGAGTTACGCCCCTTAGAAAACTATGTTGAAACTTATAAAAAGCGTTTAATTGCTTATCAAAGTCTCAGCCAGCATAGTGATGAGTTGGTATTGGCCGCGCTCAAGAAATTTGCGCGAGTGCATCCAGAAATCATCAAACGGAGTGGTAAGCGCTGCCAGTATGACATGGCGCAAGTGCTGCGATATATTGCCCTGTGTATTTTGCTGGATGATGAATTCATGTTCCGAGAGAAAATGATTTTCTGGCTGGACACCATGCTCAGAGCACATCACAAACAAGAGGCTTGTTGCAAGGCTTATCAACATCTTAAAGAGGTGGTGCGAGAAACGCTTCCCGGTGAGGTGAGTGAACAAGTGATGCCCTTCATCAACATCATTTTCGATTCCATGCAGCCTTATAGCTAAAGGCGATCGCGGGATACATTTTAGAGTGTTTCAACTAATATAAGGACGACTTTTAGATGAAATACTCACCATCTAAGGCCCCACTTCATGACGTTGGTCTACCCTAGAGGACATTGCAATGGAAGCTCTGAAAGCAACAATCGTAAGTCGCCATTCTTCACTTGAAGAGCGTCAGGCAGCGCTGTATCAAATTTATGCCCAGGTGCTAGAGCGCCAACCCTATGCCTCAGAACGTCGGCAACTGGCGAAACCGGAAAAAGACTTTCTGAAAGATAAAATTGGCGTCAAGCGATTTCTCAAAGCGTTGGGACATTCCGAGGTCTACCTCAACGAGTTTTACTACAACAGCTCTAATCTCAAGTTTTTGGAACTGTGCTTCAAGCATTTCATGGGGCGTGCGCCTAAAAACCATACCGAGATGATTGAATATAGCAACACTTTGATGCGCGACGGCGTCTATGAGTTGATTACTAAAATGATTGACTCAGAAGAATATCGGAAGCATTTTGGTTGCTTTACCGTACCTCATCCCTATACGGAAAAGGTGTATGAGTCGCCCAAAGCCTATCTCGAAAATGACCTGTTGATTAATGAGTTGCATGGTAGACGCGGCACCATTGTGCCGACGATGCTTTGGCATGAGTTAGGCCTACAGTGTGACGGTGGTAAGTGCCGCGTTAAGTCTGATAATCTCTCGTTTGACGACACCGTCGACCACGATCGCGTAGAGCTTTTGCAAGTGCTGAGACGGGTTCATCCTGAAGATTTGGAAGAAGTGGCGGCGGCCCTGCCAGCCCAGCAGCGAGAAATGCTGAGCCGGGCACTGCTACAGCTCAAACGTTAGCGACTAGAGGGTTGGGGTAGTGTCATGATGTGAAGCCTTGCCGCAGTTGGCGAGGCTTTTTTGGGGTGAGCAGAAGCTGGTTAAACCACGTCTAAGTTGAGAACTGGAGTTTTGTGTGATCGGGCAGAACCTCACCTAACCTCTCCTTCTCAAGGAGAGGAATCAGAGTCTTGTCAAACTTCTCCTTGAGAAGGAGAGGTGCCGCAGGCGGTGAGGTTTCCCACATGCCAAAACTCCACTTCTGAATCTGGATGAGGTTTAGTAGGGCGCACAATATTGATGTTGTGCGCTTTTTTGCTGGCGTCACAGCATCATCTTTGATTTTCGGTCCCGCTGCCATCGAGAATAGGGAGCAACTTGCAAGATAGGAAACTCATGCGTGCGTTGGCTTGGATAGCAAATCATCGGCGGCTGCTGTGGGTGGCGGTCATCTTTTGGCTATTGATGGGGCTCAGCCTCCTGAATCGACACTGGGCGATGTATCCGGCGTTTTCGACCCATGATCAGGGCATCTTTAACCAGATTTTTTGGAATGGCATCCACGGCAGGTTCTTTGAGGGCACCTTGTCTTCCGGGGAGTCGGCGGCGGTGCTGTTTGGCAATCAGCCCCCCGATGTGAACTATCAGCGACTGGGGCAGCATTTTACGCCGATTCATCTGCTGTGGCTACCGATTTATTATCTGTTTCCCGCCTCGGCGACGTTGCTGGTGTTGCAGGTGACGCTGGTGACGGCAGGGGGCATCGCGCTGTATGGGCTGGCGCGGCAGCGGTTGGCGGAGCCGGTGGCGGTCTGGATTACCCTGGGCTACTTTTGTGCTCAGGCTGTAATTGCGCCGAGTTTGGCAAACTTTCACGATTTTTCGCAGATTCCCCTATTTGTGTTTTTGCTGTTGCTAGCGGTGGAGCGCCAACGCTGGGGGTGGGCGATCGCGGCGCTCCTGCTCCTTTTTCTCTGTCGCGAAGATGTAGGCATCATTCTGTTCGGCTTTGGGCTGTACTTTTTGGCGAGTCGGCGACATCCCTGGTTTGGGGCGGGGCTGTGTGGGGCAAGTGTGGCTCATCTGGTGATCACGACGACGGTACTGATGCCGCTGTTTTCAGAGGAAGTGGGCACGAATTTTCTGGCGTTTTCCTACTCCAACTATGTGGAAGGGGACGCCTCGACGGTGGAGCTGCTGCTGGCGTTTTTGCGGCGGCCCGATCGCGTGTTGCTGGATCTATTCCTGCCGCTGGGCCACACCCTGCGGTTTCTGGCGGGGCACTGGCTACCGCTGCTGTTTGTCCCTGCGATTTCCCCCGCCGCCTGGATTTGTACCGCTCCCCCGCTGGCGACACTATTCTTGCGATCGGATACCCATATCGCCTTATCGATGCAGCTCCGCTACACAGTGATGGTGGTGCCGGGCATGTTTTATGGGGCGGTGATGTGGTGGAGCCAGCGGGGGCCAAAGCTGTCGCAGCGTACCCGTCGTCTTTGGGCGGGGTGCCTTTGTCTGAGTCTGCTGTTTACCTTTACCCTCAATCCGTCACGAACGTGGTCGTTCATCATTCCTGACTCGGTAGACCCGTGGGTGCATCTGACGTTGACTAAGCAGTGGGGCCATGCCGGGGAGGTGCGATCGCTGCTTGCGCAAATGCCCCCAGAGGCCAGCGTTGCCGCCACCGACAACCTGCTGCCCCACGTCTCGGGGCGGCGAGCGGTGCTCAGATTTCCGACGCTGACGTATCGTAACGATGCGGGCGAAGTCACGATGGTGGATTTTGTGCTGGTGGATTTTTGGCAGTTGCAGCAATATGCGATCGCCTTTTCTGGCTCCCAAGAACGCTTGCAAGAATGGCTTCCTGTCGTCCAGGCATTGATTAACGAGCAGAATTACGGTGTGGTGGCGGCCACCCCCGGCGTTTTTCTGCTCCAACGGGGAGCTCCCGCAGACGCCGCTGCCCTGGCCCGTTGGCAGGCCTTTCAAGCAGCATTCGGAAGCTAAGGGATTGGCGAGACAATAAGATCCCGATCATGATGGGTCGGTGAGGTGGTGGGTAGGTGAGGTGGTGGGTAGGTGAGGTGGTGAGGTGGTGGGTAGGTGAGGTGGTGAGGTGGTGGGTAGGTGGGTAGGTGGGACAAATTCAAGCGAGGATCCGGTACTTTTATTGCGCGCACGTCCCTGAACGAGAAAGAGTTGATCGCCGGCAGCCGCAGACAACCGGGCTAAATATGCCAGCGATCGCGGGGGTGATGTATAAATACTGCATCCTGCCATGAGCCCAGCCCGGTTTTCCAAAAATGGGATAAGGGTCGCTGTGCCAAGTGCCTCATTCAGGCAACCCCACCTCTCTGCTCCTAACCATGGATACTATGCCAATCCAGTTTCTACCCCTGCCAGGACTCAGCGATCGCGCAACGAGCAGTCGTTACGCTGCCGCACCAGGCAGCAACCGCGCCATCGCTCAGTCGCGTCAACGCGATCGCGCAAGCCTGTGGGATGAGCGCCCATGAAACGTGCCTTGCCCCTGCCTCGTCTGAAACCGATCAGCCCGCAACGCCGCTGGTTTGAAAAAGTGATGGCGGCGATCGCCCTGCTGAATTTCGGGTTAGTGCTGGTTGACCTGAGTTACATCCCCTTGAGAAATGTCTATCGGAGCGTCATCCCCGAGTTTGCCGAGTGGTATGGCCGCCAGTTTAAGGGCATCGAACCCCATCCCTTTACGGAGGGCTACTTGGATAAGGTCACCGCAGTGGAAGATCTCGTTGCCGCAAGCGGACTTTTTGCCCCTTCCACAGAGGCCCTGCTTGATGAATTACGTACCACCAGCGTCGATATGATTGACGAAGATCCGTTTCAGGTTGCCAATAAATCTGGCACCCTAGAACGGATCAAGGAACGCATGAGACGTCACGTTGAAAGTACAACCGGCGTTCCCCATGAATCTTCGAAAGAAGCGTTTGTCACCTTTTGGAGTAGCGATTATTTATCTCAAACTGGATATCAGCCCCAGATCACCTTTTTTAATGAAGAACTCCGTCCGCTCATCGAAACTAATTACTTCAGAGGTTTGGGCTTCAATGGCAAACCGGCGAACAATTTCATCCTCATTGATGGCATTTTTATTGCTATTTTTAGCATTGAATTATTGCTCCGGATCCTGGTTCTTCAGCGTCGCTATAAAGGACTAAAAATTTGGGATGCTATACTCTGGCGCTGGTACGATTTGCTGCTGATTTTGCCGTTTTCACTAATTGCTCCCACCTGGGCTTTGTTACGGATTATTCCCGTGATCGCTCGCATTAAGCAGTCGAAGTTACTTAATCTGGAACCGATCCGGCAGCGCATCATCAGCCTGTTGATTTCTGGGGTGGTGGTGGAACTCACCGAATTTGTCCTCATTCGTCTGATTAATCAGCTGCAAGCCTCAATTCGCAAAGGGGAATTGGCGCAATTATTGCTGAACGATAGTTCTCAACCCTCCCAATATATCAACTTGGGGGAAGTGAACGAACTCAGCGCGATCGCTCAGCAGATTTCCTCTACCGTGATTGACGAAACCTTACCCACCGTGCGCCCCCAGATCGAAGCGTTGTTAACCTATACCGTCGCCAAATCATTGACGCGATCGCCGGTTTACAAACAACTGGGGCACCTGCCAGGGTTCACAAATTTGACGCAACAAATGGTGCAAGAGCTAGTCGACAATTTGTATGAAACCCTTTACGGCAGTCTCAGCCGCAAGCAACCTGATCCCCAGAGAGAACAACTGGTTAGTGAACTGGTGCAGCAGTTTAATCACACTTTTCGCGCCGATTTGCAGCAAAATAATGGCATCGAAAAACTTGAGGCTCTAGCCCTAGTTTGGTTAGAAGAACTCAAGATTAACTACATCCGTCAGGTCGCTGCCGAGGATGCAGAAATCCTCCAAGAAAGAAGCCGAGAACTCTATGAAATAACCCAAATTACTCCCCAGATCTAACCTTTACCCGAGGCCTAGAGAATCGCTGATCAAAACCTGCCTGCCTGGAAAGCACTCTCCCTAGTACTCAACGACACAAGTCTCGATACCGATCCCCCACCCTGCGGGAAGCCGCTCTGCGTCTACATCCCTAGCCCCTTTTCCCAAAACTGGGAGAAGGGATGTAAGCGGCTGTGAAGTCCCTCTCCCTTTCTTGAATGCCCCTTGGGCTATAGCTTGGGAGAGGGATTTAGGGTGAGGGCTAATGGGTAGCAAATTTACGCCGAGGGGTACTAGTCTGAAGCGGTTGGCTGTGGGGATACCTTAATTTGAACGTAAATTTGAACGTATGAAGTTTTTGGTGGCGGGGTGCAATTGTTGCTCTATTCGTTCGTGGCCTTAATTCCGATCGCGACAGTTTTTTTGTTGCTGCTGGTCGCCCGACGTCCGGCGGGGCAGGCGATGCCGATCGCGTATCTGGTGACGGTGGTGATCGCTCTGCTGGTTTGGCGAGTCCCGTGGGACCAAATTGCCGCCGCCAGCATTCAAGGGCTGGTCGCCGCTGCTGAGATTCTCTACATCGTGTTGGGGGCGATTCTCCTGCTCAATACCTTGCAAGAGTCGGGGGCGATCGCGGCCATTCGTCAGAGCTTGTGGGGCATTTCCCGCGATCGCCGAGTGCAGGTCATCATCATTGCCTGGTTGTTTGGCAGCTTTATCGAAGGGGCATCTGGATTCGGCACTCCAGCGGTAATTACGGTGCCCTTGCTGGTGGCGATGGGTTTTCCGGCGATGGCGGCAGTCATGGCAGCGCTGATCATTCAAAGCACTCCTTCCACCTTTGGCGCAGTGGGCACACCGATTTTGATCGGTCTGGATGCAGGACTGAGCGGCGTGCCCAGCGTGCAGCAGCAGTTAGCCGAATTGGGCGTGAGCCAGGCCGCATACCTGACTATGGTGGGGCGTTGGGCGGCCCTCTTGCACACCATCATTGGGACGTTTTTGCCGTTGGTTCTAGTCACCGTCATCACCGCCGGATTCGGGGCCGAAAAGTCATTCAAAGCCGGACTCGCCATCTGGAAATTTGCCCTGTTTGCGGGGCTCGCGTTCACGATTCCCTACTTGCTGACTGCCCTGTTGTTGGGGCCAGAGTTCCCGACTTTGATCGGTGGCCTGGTAGGGTTGGCCCTGGTGGTGCCAGCGGCGCGGCGGGGCTTTCTCGTGCCCGCTGAACCGTGGGATTTTCTCCCTGCTGACCGGTGGCCCGATACCTGGTCCGGGGAAGAGCCCGCAACCCCGTCTGCTGCCGCCAGTCGGTTGTCCGCTCGTCAAGCCTGGCTCCCCTATGTATTGCTGGGTTTGCTGTTGATGCTCTCGCGGCTGAACTTCTTGCCGTTTCGGGGCTGGTTGCAAGCCGTCACCCTGAGCTGGTCAAATATCCTGGGCACTGAGGTCACCGTCAGCACGCAGCCCCTCTACCTGCCCCCGACCATTTTTCTCATCGTCGTCGTGATGACGTTCTTCCTGCACCAAATGAAGCCCTCTGCGTTACGCACGGCGATCGCCGACGTGGTGCCCCTCCTCAAAAAGACCACCTTAGCTTTAGGGGCGGCTGTGCTCTTGGCGCGAGTCTTCATCAACTCTGGGGTCAATACTTCAGGGCTGGAGAGCATGCCCCTGACCCTGGCCGCTGGCATGTCGCAGCTCGCAGGTCCAACCTGGCCCTTTTTTGCCCCCGTGGTGGGCGCGATCGGGTCTTTTGTGGCGGGCAGTGTCACCGTCAGTAACCTGATGTTTGCGCTCTTTCAGTTTGGGGTCGCTGTGCAAATTGGGATTTCTACCGCGATCGTATTGGCTTTGCAGTGTGTTGGGGCCTCAGCAGGCAATATCATTTGCGTCTCTAACGTCGTGGCCGCCGAAGCCACCGTCGGCTTGATTGGCCGGGAAGGGTTACTCATCCGTCAGCTGCTATGGCCCACGCTTTATTACGTGGGGGTCGCTGGCCTCTTAGGCATGCTTTTCGTGTTCGGCTTTGCTCTGGGGTGAGGCGTTAGGCTAACTGACTGACCAAAGCCCTTCGCGTCGGTTGGGTAGAACGAGGTGAAACCCAACACCAGCAGCGGTTTCGTTGGGTTACGCTAGCGCTTTAGCGTTCGCGCAGCGAGGGCTTTGCACTCAGCCATGCCCGGAGGGTTTTAGCCAACCTCCTACGGCAGAACAAGGGCTTTGAGAGTTTTGTCAGTCAACCAGGGTAAGTAGGTGGACATCAACAAACAATGTTGTAGGGTGCTGTTAGGCGAAGCCGTAACGCACCATTCCACAGGGATTTGATGCGTTACGCTGGCGCCAACACATCCTACAAATATCCTACAAATAATTAAGCCCATCTACTTACCAGGAGTCGTGTTTAGCGGCAGCAATTCTCATTTTGATGCCTTTGTACTGATTTTTGGGCTTTGATGGCACTCGACATATCATCCTTCGAACGAAGGAATAGGCCTTTCAGGACTCATGGATGAGCCCAAAATGAGAACTGTTCTCATACTGAGAATTACTGGTTTAGCGGGGAGTCCCTGTTTGAGTTGGCCGAACTGGCTGGCGTGGGACGGGAATTGGGAATTCTGAGGCGTAACTTTTCGACCTGACCTAACGTTAGTTTCTCTCAGTAAAAAAATAGTTCTGCCAATATTTTTCCGGCTTTTTTGGAAAGTTTGCAGACTGTGTAAATAGCGCTTTTTTATGCATTTATTAAGGAATGGCGCTCTCCTTTCATAAGGCTTATTGATTGCCCTAAAGTCTTAAAAGTATTCCAGTCGGGCTGAATTCTCTCGGCTCTGCACCCCCAGCGCGATCGCGCTGTTGCCTCCAAGATTTCGGCATCGATCCGCTTTTAGGAACTGCCATTAATCACGCCATCCTTGCTGCCCAGATGCTGATCCACTGGGGAACAGACGGTGCTGAGTTGGAGATAACAGAGTACTCATGCTGGCGGCCCCCGACACTTTAATGAGTCATCAAAGGAGCAAATTTTATGAATCTGGCACTGCGACTACGCGAAGGCACCAAACATGCCCACACGGCAGCCGAAAATACCGCCTTTATGAAGTGCTTTTTGAAAGGCATTGTCGAGCGTGAACCCTTTCGGAAATTAACTGCCGATTTATATTTCGTCTATCAAGCGTTAGAAACCGCGATGGATGAGTATCAACAGCATCCAGCGGTCAGCAAGGTCTATTTCCCTGTCCTCAAGCGGGTTCCCAAGCTCGAAGCCGATATGGCCTATTACTACGGCGAGCAGTGGCGCGACCAGATTCAGGCGTCTCCCAAGGGGCTGGCCTACGTCGATCGCATTCACACCGTCGCCCGCGAAAATCCACCGTTGCTGATTGCCCATGCCTATGTGCGCTACATGGGGGACCTATCAGGGGGCCAAAGTCTGCGCAACATTGCGCGATCGGCCATGAGCTTGCCTGCCGATCAGGGCACCGGACTGCACGAATTTGATGCCTTTCCCACAGTGGAAGCACGGCGAGCCTTCAAAATGACCTATCGGGATGCCCTCAATACCGTTGAGGTGGATGACGCCACCGCTCAGGCGATCGTGGATGAAGCCAACCTCGCATTTCAAATGAATCGTGACGTTTTCCACGAGATGGAAGATGACGTGCGAGCGGCCATTGGCGATCACGTTTTCGACTTGATTACTCGGCAAGACAAGCCCGGTAGTACCGATCGCGCTCCTGGCAGTTCCTCTGTTGAGTTGGTGGCTGCCGAAACCTAAGCAGCCTCCATCGGCAACAACCCTGTTGAGAAGTTGCTGTCTCTAGCATGCCCTCCGATTTTCAGGCCAAGGCGATCCGGGTTTTTGCCTTGGCCTTTCTTCTTCTGCCGCGCAAATCTGCACCGCAAATTTTAGACACCCTCGTTTGTAAATCGCTGATATGTACACTGACGTCTCCGCTGTTGAATTTAACGTTGACCTGCTACACAAATACAATCAACCCCTGCCCCGTTACACCAGCTATCCCCCAGCGACTGAGCTGTCAGAAGCGTTTCACGAAATCGACTTTCGGGCCGCGATCGCGACGGGCAATTACAAGCAAACGCCGCTGTCACTCTATTGCCATATTCCCTTTTGCGAGAGTGCCTGCTATTTTTGCGGCTGCAACACCGTTATTACCCAGCGCAAAAGCGTGGCCGACCCCTATTTGGATGCTTTAATTCGCAACATTGAACAGGTGGCGGCACTCACGAGCGATCGCCGCCCGGTCAATCAACTGCACTGGGGGGGCGGTACGCCGAACTACTTAACCCTGCCGCAGATCGATCGCTTGTGGCAGGCCCTCAACCAGCATTTCACCCTGGCGACGAATGCCGAAATTTCCATTGAGGTGAACCCAGCGTATCTCAGCCGTGAACAGGTCTTTTTCCTGCGGCAGCTGGGGTTCAATCGCATCAGTTTTGGCATCCAAGATTTTGATCCTCAGGTGCAGGCAGCGGTTAACCGCATTCAACCCGAGGCGCTGCTGTTCGAAGTCATGGGCTGGATTCGCGAGGCCGGATTTGAGAGTGTCAACGTGGATCTGATTTACGGGCTGCCTTACCAGACCCTCCACACCTTTCGCCAAACCCTGGACAAGACCCGCGCCCTCGACCCCGATCGCATCGCGGTGTTCAACTTTGCCTTTGTGCCGTGGATGAAGCCCACCCAGAAACAGCACATCGATCCCGCGACTCTGCCCGACCCCGAGGCAAAGCTCGACATCTTTCACATGACGATTGATGAGCTGACGACCCACGGCTATCAGTTCATCGGCATGGATCATTTCGCGAAGCCGGATGACGAGTTGGCGATCGCCCAGCGGCAAGGCGAACTGCACCGCAACTTTCAGGGCTACACCACGCAGCCCGAGTCGGATCTGCTGGCCTTTGGCATGACCTCCATCAGCATGACCCACGATGTCTACGTGCAAAACCACAAGTCCCTGAAGGACTTTTATCGGGCGATTGAGGGCGATCGCCTGCCCCTGGCTAAAGGCGTCAACCTCAACCATGACGACGTGGTGCGCCGCACCATCATCATGGAACTCATGTGTCAGTTCCAACTCGACAAGGCGGATCTGGAGGCCAAGTATCACCTCAGCTTTGACACCGATTTTGACGAATACTTTGCCCCAGAGCAGGCAGAACTCCAGGCGCTCGAAGCGGACGGCCTGGTAAGGCTATCGCCCAATCACATCGAAGTGACCCCTACCGGGCGGTTGCTGATTCGCAATATCGCCTCCGTGTTTGACACCTACCGGCACCGCAAACAGGCCCAGCAGTTTTCCCAATCGGTGTAAGGCCTTGCTGAATCTCGACAGACCCGTTGCGGCTCAGAAATGACGGCGATCGCCGCGAGGCCTGGCCCCTACGGTTTCACCTTACGCAGCACAAACAGGCTGCCCTGATTGCCACGACCGATGCGCAGGTCATCGTCCAGGTAGGTGACTTCTAGCCAGCCCGATTGGCGATCGCGATTAATCTGAAAGTCAATGCCCTGCCAAAAAGGAAACTTCCCCTGGGTTTGTAGCTTTTGGATAAAGTGCTGAGGATTCTTATAGCCCAGCAGCGTTTGCAGCCCAAACACCCCCCGCTCAAAGGCGACGTTAACACGCTTGGTCGATACTGCTTCAAAGCGGGCACCCACCGAAACCAAACCATTGAGGGGCGGTAGCCCAACGACTTCAGCGAGGTTATAGATGCGGGCCTCATCTATATAGATGCATTGGTAAATTTGACCTAGTTTATACAGCGGCAGTCGGTCAATGTTCAACAGTTCATCGCTGGTGGTGTACAGCAGTCGCCAGATGCCGTTGAGCTGATCTTTGGCCGCCAGGGGCTCGGGGTGCGGATTGCGATCTTCGAGCTTGGCCGCCAGACTTTGAATAGCCTGCTGGTCGTCGAGCGAGGCTAGAATGCCCCGGTTCGTGGCGGCAACGGCTTCCAGGAGTTCAATTTTGCCCAGCATAAGCAGAATAGTAAGGATTTGTTAAGGGTGCGATCGCTGAGGCGAAAGCGTGTAAGGTTACGTGAGATTTAATTGACAATTACTCAGTGGTCAGTTATCACTCCGGTGTTAGACTCATACCTGGGCTGAAATATCTAGCGATTGCGACTCAGATATAGGATATCAGCGGCGCGATGCCAAGTGCCTCTATCGCCTGAGTTGTTTCGGCTATCAGTTCCTTACAGACGTTTCTTTTTTGACTTGGATTTTTTATGACCTACAATCCTTCTTTACGGATTATCCCCCGCAATCAAACGGCTGATTTATTGCCCACGCAAAAAGAGCCTTCGATTCTGTCATGGCTCGAAGGGACGGGTCGTCTCAAGCCTCGCGAAGAAATTGCGGTTGCCGTAGACGAGCGCGAAGAAGAAGAAAGCGAAGAGATCGATGATCTCATGGGTGATACCAGCAAGAGCTTTGACGATGACGATGATCTCGGCCTGGGAGATGACGATTAAGTATCCCCCCCAACTTGTGTGAGATCGGCTCGCCCGTTAGGGTGATGAGCGTAAGCCCTGGTTAGGGGCTGTGGTGTAGAGGCAGTGAAGAACAGGATTCGTTGTGGACGCGAAATTTTTATCCAAAAAGCCAATGGCATTGGCGACCCTATCGGGTAAAGGGTTATTGGCTTTGGTGAGTGTTGGGGTGTTGTTTGCCAGCTTGTTGCTGGATGGTGTTGCTGGCCGCCTCGGGAGTGCGACCTCGTTGTCGGTGCCGCTGGCGATCGCTGGGGGAGCAACGGCGATCGCGGGCTTTTGGGCGCTGCCCATGCTCAGAGCTTTGAAAACGGGGCAGTTCATCCGCGAAGAAGGGCCTCAGGCGCACCTCAAAAAAGCCGGTACTCCCACGATGGGGGGGATTTTCTTCGTGCCGGTGGGGGTGCTGGTGGCGATCGCCTTGAGCGGTTTCTCACCCCCGGTCTTAGCCACCGCAGCGCTGATCTTGGCTTACGGCTTTGTGGGTTGGCTAGACGACTGGCAAGTCCTGCGCCGCAAGTCGAACCAGGGGATTTCCCCCCGCATGAAACTCGCTTTGCAAATTGGGTTTGCGGTGGCATTTTGTCTCTGGGTGATGGCGACTCAGCCCAACGACTTGACCCGCCTGGCCTTGCCTCTGAGCATTAGCTTGCCCCTGGGCGCTCTGTTTTGGCCGCTGGCTGGCTTTGTGCTGGTAGCCGAGAGCAACGCGACCAATCTCACCGACGGTCTCGATGGCCTGCTGGGGGGAACTGCGGCGATCGCCTTCTTGGGTTTGGGCGCGTTGGTGGCTCCGACGCATCCTGAGCTGATGGTGCTTTGTGGCGCGATGAGCGGCGCTTGTCTGGGCTTTTTGGTGCACAACCGCAACCCGGCGAAAGTCTTCATGGGCGATACGGGGTCTCTAGCGTTAGGGGGCGGCCTAGCGGCGGTCGGCATTTTGAGCGGCAATCTGTTTGGCTTGCTCATTGTGACTCTGCTGTTTTTTGCCGAAACCCTCTCCGTCATTATCCAGGTGGCTTACTACAAGGCCACGAAAGGCCCCGACGGCAAGGGCAAACGCTTTTTTCGTATGGCTCCTTTACACCACCACTTTGAGCTATCGGGCTGGGCGGAATTGCAGGTCGTGGGCGTGTTTTATGCCGTCACGGCAGGACTGGTGGCGATCGCTCTGCTCACTGCCTAATCACTTCATTCAACAAGTCCAAGTCTTGATTAAAACCGGGTGCGATCGTGCCCGGTTTTTGCTTAGGGAATTTTCCCTAGAAATCTCCCAAGCCAGTAATCACAGTGCGCCTGTTATACCAATGCTCCAAATTCAGGCTACAAAACCTGTGCCTTCAAAGCCCCTCTCCCAAGCTTGGGAGAGGGGTTTGGGGTGAGGGCTAAGTGTAGCGGCGAAGTACAGAATTGGTATTAACGCTCAGCGATCGCTCCCCTGCCACTTTAGATGGGCACTTCGGCGATGTCCTCTAAGCTGGGCAACGCCTGCACGGCATCCGCTTGCGCGAAACCCCGCTGGCACCGCACGGCAAAAGGGCAGTGGTCACATTTTGGGCTCCCAGGGGGAATCTGCGGAAACGGTTTGCCGCTTGCCAACAGCTCTGTGAGGGTTTGGGTGAGGCGGGTCAAATCCTGCTGGGTTTGATGGTGAGCGGCATCTGAGTAGGCGATGCGCACCTGTTGCGGGGCTTGGCTCTGGGTGAGCGGGTCTGTTGCCCGCACAAACCAGTAGGTCATCGCGATCGCGGCGGGTGGATAGTCGGTCGTTTCCGCCAACACATAGAGATACAGCCGCGTTTGCCAGTCTTGCTGCAAAAATTGCTGGCTTTTGGGTTTCAGGTAGGTTTTCCAGTCCACAATTTCGGCCTGATCAGGCCATAGTCGCAGCAGGTCATACACCACCATCAGCCAGTAGTCGTGGAAGATCAGCGATCGCCCATGCTCACTCTGGCGAAAAATTTCCTCCGTGGAGTCAAAGAGCTGAGGCGCTTGGGCTTGCAGCCGGGTGAGACAGGTCTGGAGGTCTTCGTCGGCCCGCAGCACCGGATCGATGAGCAACCCCATTTCCCGTTGTTGCATGAGTAAGTGAAAGCGATCGCCCCATTGCTGGGCCTCCAGCAATGCCGGTGACGACGGCACCGATAGTGACTCCAAAATCGTGTGCTGATACCGCCGAGGGCAATATTCCAGCAGGCTCAGTTGTCCTTGAGAAAGTCGCAGCACCGGTTCTAAGCTTCTCCGCCGACCACCACATTGCGAATGCGCAGGCTCGGACCACCGCAACCTACAGGCAGACCGCTTTGCCCCGCCTTGCCGCAGCCCCCCGACTCATCCCAGTAAAAGTCGTCGCCAATGCCCTCGATCTCAGACAGGGTGCGAAACACATTGCCCGACAGCGTCACATCCCGCACCGGTTCCGCCAGTTCCCCATCGCGAATCATCCAGGCTTCCCCAGCCGTGAAGGTGAACATTTCGCCATTGGTCATGCCGCCCAGCCAGTTTTTGGCATACACCCCTTCCTGAATGCCGGCGAACAGATCGGCGACAGGGGTTGTGCCCCGACCGATCCACGTATTGGTCATCCGCACTAGCGGCGGATAGTGATAGCTCAGGCAGCGGGCATTGCCGGTCGGCTGTTCCTCTAGTTTGCCTGCCGTCTCGCGGGAGTGTAGCCGCCCTACCAGCACCCCGTCTTGAATGAGCTGTGTCGTCGTCGCCGGGCACCCCTCGTCATCGTAGTTGTAGCTGCCGCGATGCCCCTCCAGGGCAGCCCCATCAAAAATCTGCAAATCTTTGGGACCAAACCGTCGTCCCAGGGTCATTACCTCCAGCAGGTCGGGATTTTCGTAGGCCATGTCTGCTTCGGAAAGGTGCCCAAAGGCCTCGTGGACGAACAAGCCCGTCAACACGGGGTCAATCACGACGTCGTAGGTGTTGCCTTTGACCGGCGGCAGGTCCAGCGCCGCCACGGCTCGCTCTGCGGCACTCCGTACTTGCGCATCTAAATTTTCTAAATCTTCGAAGGCTTGGCGAGAACCGTTGGTCTCGCGCCCGGTTTGGACGGTGTCGCCATTACGGGCAGTCGCCGCTAGCCGCAGCTCCATATCGGACCAACTCTGCTCGATTTGCGTCCCTTCAGAAGTGACCAGCAGCAGGTGTTGGGTCACATCGCTATAGCGCACAGAGGTCGTGGCAATGCGGTTGTCGACGCTTTGCAAAATCTCGTCGTAGTGGCTACAGAGGGCTTTTTTCTCAACCAGTGGAATCGCGCGGGGACTGGTGCCGGTCATCATGAGGTGCGATCGCGTCTGCACCGAATCCACTGCCGCTAGCAGTGTTTCATCATCTCCCACCAAGTGCGCCGCATGAATTGCGCCCTCAATATGCTCGATCAAGTCTGCCAGCTGGTTAAAGCTGGCAAAGCCCCACCCACCCCGGTGGCAAGCCCGCACCTGCCCCCCCAGGGAAATGCCTTCGCTCAGGGTTTCGACCTTGCTGCCCCGCAGCAGAATGTCGGTGCCTTCGGATTCTTCCAGGCGAATGGCAAGAAAATCGACGCGATCGCGGTAGCGAGCTACCAGGTCAATAATTTGCTCGGTGTAGCGGTCAAAGGATCGCGACATGCCAGCGGCCTCCTAGAAGTGCCCAAATTGAACTTTAACTATTGTGCCGCTCTTTCTCCCATTCGGAGAATGCCGAACGGGAGTAGTCTAAAATCCAGTTATGGCCCATGGCTGTCGCCAGCGTGCTGTGTGCTCAGAGTTTCGTCCAAATTGCCTTCATGACCCCCGAGCTAGAGTATTCCCTACCCCCCGCCATTCGCCGCATTTCCGGTGCCTTCCGCCGCTTCGGGTGGATCAGCTTTTGGGCGCAAATCGTGCTGGGGGTGATCGCGAGCTTGGCACTGATTTTTGCGATCGCGAGTCTATCGGCTCGCAGTAGCGGTAATAATCCTGGAGCCGGGGCCGGGCTGTTTTTGACCTCAGTCGGACAGGTTTCTGTTTTCGCTGGGGCTTTTTGGGCCTTTCGCTATACTCGCCTGAGTCGCCAACTCCGCAGCCGCGACGAGACCAAACGCCCCAAACCCAAAGACGCCATTCGCATCTTGAAAATCGGGCTGTTTATCAGCCTGGGGGGCATGTTTGCCACGTTGCTAGGCGCTGAAGCTACCGTGGGCTCTCTACTCGCCAAGGCGCTCTCACAACCCCAAGGGGCGGCGGTGTTCGGGGCTCCTGGCAACGTCAGCCAGTACGTGCAACCCCTCGACATCTTCGTCATTCAAGCCAATACGAACATTTTGCTGGCCCATTTTGTCGGGTTGGTGTTTACGTTGTGGATTATGAATTCGCTGGATAATGCGTGAGAGCAGAGGGTGCTGGGTATTGGGTGTTGGGTATTCGGTTTTGGATGTTGGTGACGGCCAATCAGGATTGATGTTTCGCTGCCAGATTTTATTCCCCGCCCTAAAACCTAGAACCCAACACCAAAAACCAAATATCTAATCCTTAGAACCTGCCTCAACTGGGGATGCACCGACTGGGGAATGGCTTACCATGCTGTTGAGAGGAGAAGTGTTGGGGCGATCGCGCGATGGATAGGCAACCCTTTTACGATTTTTTTGAGCATTGTGTCGGTGAGTGGGTGACGGAGCGCACCTATCACTATCTGAGCCATCAAGAGGTGGAGCGATCGCGCACTGAGTTTGCCGTCGCCCCCATCCCCCGCGAACTCAAGGAAAAAGTGCTGACCGACAATCAGTACGGAGAGGTTGAAGAGATCGACGCCATGCCAGGGTTTCGGCTGGGCTTCCACACCGTTTCGGAGGCGGGCGAGGAGGTCAGCCAGGAATTACGGATGCTATTTGTGCCCAAGTTGGCAGGGGATGATTGTTTGGAAGGGGATTATCTGCGCGATCGCGCCTATGAAGAAGCCAAACCCATCATTGCTCACTTCCGCTTTGGGTTTAAAAATAATGAATTGCTGATGACGACCCGCTATACCAAAGTCGTTTCGGTGGATTCCATCACCCTGGTCAATCCCACCCTGCGCATTCGTCGCATTCTCAACTACCAGCGGCCCCCAGTTGATCATGCGCCGCTGACAAATGTGATGCTGGCGGGCTTTGGGGTAGAGCAAAAGCAGAGTTAGGGGGTGGTTGGGTATGAGGGTGGCTGTGTAGGTGAAGTAGGTGAGTCGGTGAGTCGGTAGAGTGGTTGATGATTCTGCTGTCCGACTTCTGCATTCTGCATTTATTGCTTGGCCATAAGCTGCACTTCATCCCCGATCGCTAGCCTTAATCGCGCCTGGGCGCTGCTGCCATTGACGGCAATTTCGACCCAACCGTGGCTACCGATGAGGGCGATCGCGTGGCCGATTTCGACATCGCCGTAGGTCTGCCCCACCGGCATCTCAACCGCCCCAACCCGCATTATCCAGGGTTGGGAACCCATCGCTGTCGCTGGAATCGTGGTAATGATGTTGCCGAAATGGTCAATATACTGGACGGAGCCAGCTATTCGATCTTTCGTGATTTGGGGCTGAGGAATCGCGATGCGGCTCAAGGTGTTGGGATCAATGATCTTACCGAGTTCCTGAAGTTTGACGCCAGCGGCTAGATGAGCTGCCGCCGGAGCAAAAACGTCGCGCCCGTGAAAGGTGTGGCTGAGCTGGGGCGATCGCCAATATGTTGTCGCAGTTAACTCAACCGCTTGCACCGTTTCGGCCTGATCTATTACGCCACTCAGCACACCGTTATCTGGCCCGACCAAATAGCCGCGCGGGGTTTGCAGGGCGATCGCCCGTCGCGCCGTCCCCACCCCCGGATCGACCACCACCAGATGCACCGTCCCCGCTGGAAAATATGGATGCGCATTGAGCAAGGTGAATCGAGCAGCGGGAATATTTTGTGGTGGAATGGTGTGGGTCAGATCAATCAGTCGCGCTTCGGGACAAATGTTGACGATCACCCCCTTCATGATGCCGACGTAGCCGTCGCGATCGCCAAAATCCGTCAGCAGTGTCATGATCGGCGGCATTCTTCAGTCTCCCAGCGTGGGCTTCCCTCCTCAGCATCCCAGATCTTGCCATCGCTCACAGGCCGATCGCTGCCGATACGTCTGTGCTCAGCCGTTCTGCACAAGGGTGAGGCATCTTTGATGGCACCGTCTGAATAAGATTGGGTGGGTTATCGCGAGGATGCCTTCCCCCCAACCACCCTCACACCCTCATACCCTCATACCCTCACACTGCTTCACGCACTCAACACCGTTGGCACCTTGCCAAAACGTCGATCGCGCTGTTGATAGGCCAACAACGCTTCGTGAAAAGCGGTGCGGTCAAAATCGGGCCAGAGGCGATCGGTGAAATATAGCTCGGTATAGGCCAGTTGCCAGAGTAGGTAATTGCTCAGCCGTTGCTCGCCGCTGGTGCGAATCAGCAGGTCAGGGTCAGGACCGTCGAGGGTGTAGAGCTGTTGGCTGATGGCGGTTTCGTCAATGTCTTCGGGCTGCAGGAGTCCCTGTTGCACTTGCTGCGCGATCGCCTGACAGGCCCGCGTAATTTCCAGACGGCTGCCATAGTTCACCGCAACGTTGAAGGTGACGCCCTGGTTATGGGCGGTGGTGTCGCAGGCGTGCTGCATCGCCGCTTGCAGCGTCTCCGGCAGTTCTGACAGGTCACCTAAAAACTGTAGCCGCACCCCCTCCCGGTGCATCTCCGCCAGTTCCTTGCGTAAGAGCCGCTCAAACAGCCGCATCAAGAACTCCACTTCTTTAAGGGGGCGCTGCCAGTTTTCCGTCGAAAAGGCGTAGACCGTCAGCGTTGGGATGCCCCAGTCTTGGCAGCAACGCACGAGGTCTTTGAGGATGCGGGCTCCCTGGCGATGTCCGGCGATGCGGGGCAGGCCGCGTTGTTTGGCCCAGCGACCATTGCCATCCATGATGCAGGCGACGTGCTGGGGCAGGCGATCGCGGTCAAGATCTAAAGGCAACGTTTTCATAGCGCAAAATCCATAAAAGCTTGAGAACAGAACGGATGAATCTGAGTAGATGTCTTTCAACCACGACTAAGTTGAGCACTGGAGTTTTGTGTGATCGGGCAGAACCTCACCTAGCCTCTCCTTTGAAAGGGGAGGAACCAACTCTCCTGAGCCAGGAGGGGGACCGCAGGCGGTGAGGTTATCCCAAAGGCCAACCCGCCACTTCTGAATTTGCATGAGGTTTATTTAGGAAAATCTTTTGTAGCATTCCCCATTTGCGGGGGTTGACCTAACAAATCGTTCAGATAGTCAGGCGTGAGGGTGCGGTTCCAGGCGCAGAGGGGCTTGATCACCTGGTCAAAGGTGTAGAGCAGCGATAGGCGCTGAGCGGGTGACCACTGCTCCCACGCCAGCTCAGCCATCAGGCGGCGCAGGGTGTGCAGCAGACTGCCCTGAGTGGTGCGATCGCGCCATTTCCGCACCATCGCCCGGCTGAGCGTTTGCCCAATTTTGCCCAGCGACGAGTCGGGATAGGCCCACATGCCAAAGCCCCAAAACTTGGTCATGTGGTTGATTTCGTCAATCAGCAACTCCGCCAGCACCGCCTGCAACGCGCCGGTGGAGTGGGCCATCATCCACAAATACAGACAGGTCGCGCCATACTCCGTCGCGACCCGGTGCAGCCCGTGGCGATACAGGTTTTCGCGCGGATCGACAGCGGGTTGATAAGGTCGTGCCGCATGGGGCATGATGGCTGGCTTTTCCCCACTTAGTACTGTATAAAGCTTGGCGAGGGCCGGAGTGTGCCGCTTCTCCTCCCGTTCCCAAAGGCCGATTTCCACTAGCTTGCCGGACTCATTGACTCGCCCACCGACAAAGCGAGCCATTGCCGGATACAGACTGGCTAAATACTGACGGCTACTCTGGGTATAGCCCCGAATCGGCGCTTCGGTGTTGATGGTGCCCAGCAGCGTGGCGCAGAAGATTTCCTGATCAATGCCAATGAGTTGATCAGGATGCACGTCTCCCCAGGCGATCGCCCCCCAGGGTCGCAAGGTCGGTTGCTCCAGTTGCCGGGGCAGGTCTTCGAGGCGATCGCGCAACCCCCCCTCGTGCACATACCGCTGCCGCAGCCTGCGAATCCGGCTCAAGACCTGAAACCAGCTCAAGTCGGTATCAAATTCCCCCGCCAAGTCCGTGGACTTTGCAGGCGTTGAAACGGCATAAGTCATAGTATTCTCCGAGGCATGGGTTCCCCCAACCCTATCCAGAGTTGGCAAAAACGTCGGTCGGGCAAAGTCAGTTTCAGGGGGCGATCGCCCGCCCGAAAAAGTCGGAAAACGTCCGGCCTGTGACCATCGACACTCAGTAGTCTGAAATTCTCGCTATGCTCGGTGAAAAAGAAGGAAAAGGTTTTAGGTACTGGGTATTGGGTTCTAGGTATTGGGTACTGGGTTCTAGGTGTGAGGTTTTAGGTATTGGATTCTAGGTGTGAGGTTTTGGCTAATTCCTCATGTATGACAACCCACCGACTCCCCCACTCCCCCACTCCCTTTCCGTCGGCTAGATTAGACCAAAGCGCAGGAACTCCAACCATGAGCGCAGAAACGGTTTTAGAACTGGCAGATGCCCTGGTATTTCGGGCTACCGGGAAGCATTTAAACGACTTGCAGCGCAAGATTCTGACCGCTGTGTGGCGACGGCAGACCTATGGCGAAATTGCCCGACGGCTGCGCTATACCGAGGGCCATGTGAAAGATGTGGCGTCGCAACTGTGGCAGGCGTTGTCTCAGGCGCTGGATGAGCGGGTGACGAAAACCAATAGCCTCGCCGTGTTGGAACGGTATTTGAAAAAGGCGAAGGTGAAGCTGACCCAGTCATCGCCGGAACTGCCGCCAGTATCTGAGGCGAGCGGATTTGTGGGGCGGGAAGCCGCGATCGCCCACCTCGATCAGCTCATTACGCAAGGCCATCGCGCGATCGCCTTGCAAGGGGAAGGGGGCATCGGCAAAACCACGCTGGCCCAGCAATATCTGGAGCATCACGCCTTTGACATGGTGCTGGAACTGCTGATGGCAAAGGCAACGGTCGACATTACCCCGACTGAACAGGTGGTGGAAGAATGGCTGCGGCAAGATTTTCAGATTGAGCCAGGGCAGGACTTTGGCGTCACCCTCGATCGCCTCAAGCGCCAACTGCGAGAGCAGCGGGTGGGCATCCTGATCGACAATCTGGAACCAGCGCTGGATGCCCAGGGACGCTTTTGGCCGCAGCATTCCCGCTACGGCGATCTGATGCGGGTATTGGGTGATCCCAAGGGGCAAACGGTGACATTGCTGACCAGCCGCGATCGCCTCTGCGAACCCGGCGTATCCGTCCACCACTACCGCTTGCCGGGCCTCAGCCTCGATACCTGGAGTCAGTTTTTTGCCGAGGGGGCGATCGCCTGCAGTGCCCCCACGCTGGCGGCGATGCATCGGGCCTATGGCGGCAATGCCAAAGCGATGAATATTTTGCGGGGGGCGATCGCGGGGGATTTTGACGGTGACGGCGATGCCTACTGGCAGGAAGTGGGCGCAGATCCCCTGATGGCCCTGGACCTGAAAAACTTAGTCACCAGTCAGGTCAATCGCCTCAAAGAGTTAGATGCCGATGCTTATCAACTGTTCTGTCGGCTGGGGGCGTTTCGCTATCAGGATGTGCCGCGCGTGCCCACGGCGGGGCTGCTAGCGCTGATGTGGAACGTGGAACCGACTCGCCATCATCAGGTCATCGCCTCGCTGCGGAACCGATCGCTGCTCGAAAGCCACAAGGGGCACTACTGGCTGCATCCCGTGGTGCAGGCGGAAGCGCTAGAACGGTTACGCCAGAGTCCCGATTGGCTCCCCACTCACCGTCAGGCCAGCCAGTTTTGGACACACCAAGTCGAGTCCATTACCGCCATCAGTGCAGCGACCCAGGCGTTGGAGGCTCACTACCATGCGCTGGCGATCGCCGACTATGCTGCCGCCGCCGCCGTGCTGTTGCACAGTCGCCATAACCAGTGGGGGCAACACCTGACCCTGGGCAGCACCCTGTACCGTATGGGCCTGCTACAACCGTTGATGGCGGCGATTCCCCCCCTGCTGCCCCACCTGCCCGACGACCAGCGGGCCAGCGAACTGCGCAACATTCTCGCCGATGTGTACTGGATTACGGGCAAAATTCACGCGGCGATCGCCATGCAAAAACAAGCGCAGGCGATCGCTCGTCAGGGCCTCGAAACCGCCCAAAACGGGGCCGCTGATGTCCACACTATCTACTGCTGGCGCATGCTCGAAGTCGATGCTTTGCTCAGCCTCGGCCTCTATCACCTCGACCTTTGGGAACTCGCAGAAGCCGCGCAGTTCTTTCAAGCCGTCATCGCTACGGCTGAGGACACCGCTCACCAGAGCTGGGCCGACAAAGCCCGGTTATGTCTGGCACTGGTGGCGTCCCACCGTTGGCCCCATGGGCGGATCGACCTTTCGGGAGTCAGTGCCGACCAGTCCCCTCGCGAACTGGCGGCCACCCTGGCGGAGCAAGCCTATCGGGCGATCGCCGACACCTCTCGCCCCGAATACACCGGACGCTTTGCCTTCTTCATTCAATTGCTGGCCCAGACCTACACCCATTTGGGCAACGCTGAACGGGCAACGGAATTGTACGAGCGGGCGATCGCTTTCGCGGAAGCCAGCCATTATGTCCAGGTCAAGGCCAAAGCGTTGGTGGGCTGGGGACAACTGCTGCGGCAACAGGGCGACCTCGATTCGGCCATTCGCAACCTCACCACCGCTCTTGAACTGTTAGAGGATCTGGGCGCTCAAAGTGATCTCGCCGAAGCCCATCTGCAGCTAGGACTTGCCTACCTAGCTCAAGACACACCATCGGCACAGACTCACTTAACGACTGCGGCGAAAATATTTGAAGCGATTCAAGCACCGCGACAGGTCGCCAAAGTTCAGACTGCCCGGCCGGGTTAGTCTTCCATAATTTTGGGGACTTTGATGAAGTCGTCTTCGCGATCGGGGACGTTGCTGAGCAGGCTGTCGCGATCGCTAAACACCTCCAGCTTGTCCGGTCGGTGAATGTTGCTCACCTCAATGGCGCGAGTGGTGGGGGGCACATCGGCGGTGTCCAACTCGTTCAGTTGCTCCACATATTCCAATATGCTGTTGAGCTGCGTAGTGAACTGTTCCTCTTCTCCGGCTGCTAGCTCTAGACGGGCCAGGTGAGCAACTTTACGGACTTGTTCGAGATCGATCATGGTGGGATGAGGTTGGTGGAGTCGGTGAGGTAAGTGGGGGCGATGGGTTGCCGGGTGAGGGTGGCTGGGGAAAAGATTGGGACTGGGTGTGGGGTACTGGGTATTGAGTGGCGGGAGCAGATTCATCCCAAGCCCTATCCCCAAAATCCCAAGCTGAGAACCTAGAACCCAATACCTACTCCCCCAAATCCTAGAAGAAGGTATCGACCTTCATGCGACCGGTGTTCTTCAGCCAGTTTTGCGCTTCGATATAGTTGTTCGGGGCGATGCGGATCGCTTCCATCCAGTAATTGGCGGCCTGGTCAAACAATTCACTAGCCGTTTGGGCATCGCCAGCGGCTTCGGCCTTTTCACCCTTGTAGTGGTAAATCACCGCCATGTTGTTGAGGGCCTGACACAGTCGCGGATTCAGTTCCAACGCGGTTTCGTAACGCTCCAGGGCCTTCTCGTGTTCACCGTTGCTGGCGTGAATCAGTCCCATGTTGTAGAGCACAAAGCTTTTGTCGTAGGGATCTTCCTCTAGCTTCAGTGCTTCTTCATAGTTTTCCATCGCTTCCGCGTATTCACCATCTGCCTGGGCTGACATGCCATCTCGATAATAGGCAAAAGCTTCTTTGGCGCTCTGCTTGGTCGGCATCATCTTGAGAATCATGTCGGCCATGACCGTAAAGGTCTTGTCGATAAAGTTGTCGTTGCGCTGGGTTCTAGGCATAACGAACGGTAAATGTCAGTGAACGAGTTTATAACTACTTTAGCGTTCACTGGGGCGATCGCTGCTATCCTGGCGCAAACGAATCCCATGACTCTAACTGCTGATTGAGGAACCACACCAGGTCGCCAACGGTTTCCAGCAAAGATTCATCGAATTCTTCGGAAATATCGACCTGAAATGTTTCGTAAAAATCGCAGCAGAGTTGGTGCGGCCAGTCGAACCAGCACACTAGCGGCAGTTGCAAATCTTCGATGAGGCGATCGCTAGGGCGAATTTTGCTGATCTGCAATCCAGAATAAATCGGCAATCTTTCGTAGACAAAAGCCAGCAGACGCTGAGACGCCTTATTGGTCAACACCTTGGGAAACAGCTGTGACCAGTCTTCTAAAGACAAGGAAGGCCGTTTGCTCAGTTGGACGTTGACTTGACGGCGAATGCCTGCGTCCGGACTCAGATCTTGATAAGTCCGTAAGCTCCGAAGGTAGTTGATCGCGGATTGCCACATGAAATCGAGTGCCTGGCGGCGGTCTGCCTAGAGTGTTCCCAGGAAACATCTCAGGTCTCTAAGCGGCGATCGCAATTGAGTATTTTTACGTTTTGAGGAGCGTCCTCATGTTGACCCTGTCGGAAATCAGAGCAATGGCTCATGACGCGATCGCAACACTCCAAACGATGAAAAGGATGTCTTGCATTCGGGCTGGGGATGGTGGGTCGCATCACGCTCGGGCTGGGAGTTTGGGCGCGATCGCTGAGGGGCGGATCCACTCTACGGCGGAACTGAGAGCACGGCTATTTCCAGGGCATCAGAAACGTTACAATCCGCCAAATTATCTAGATCTTGCTAGATAAACCCCGTCTAAGTTGAGAACTGGAGTTTTGTTTGATCGGGCAGAACCTCACCTAACCTCTCCTTTGAAAGGAGAGGAATCAGAGTCTTGTCAAACCTCTCCTTGAGAAGGCTGCCGCTTATACATAAGTTTCTGACTGACTGCTTCCAGTGGTTTAGCCC
>Ga0081535_100247_pt1 | contig 47644 bp, 37 predicted proteins | sample HotLakmasection3_FD_71020 | JGI IMG/M metagenome (GOLD analysis project Ga0081535, IMG submission 71020) | Hypersaline microbial mat communities from Hot Lake, Washington, USA - Section #3 (SPADES assembly) (version 2) | ecosystem: Environmental > Aquatic > Non-marine Saline and Alkaline >... | reverse complement strand
CCAATTCTGGGGGGAGACCGGAGTTCAAAGTCCCCCAAACTTGGGGGATTTAGGGGGCTAGATAGCGTGAAGTAGTCAGTCAGGAACTTATGTATAAGCGGCAGCCTTCGCAAGGAGAGGTTGATTCACAATCGGTTCAACGATTTGACTCGGAGTGAGCCGAGCCTCCGGTTCCTCTCCTTGCGAAGGAGAGGTTAGGTGAGGTTCTACCGTCCGTGAAATGATCTCAGCAGCTCAATGCTCGCAAGATGGAACAGCCCAACGGAGAGACCCTGATCTTGCTCGCCATCGAAGACCACAGCGATCGCGCTCTGTCCCTATCCCCCAATCCCGGCTAATCCTCTAGGCAAAAGTCAGTCAAAACCTTGTCAACAAAGGATTCTGGACTCCGTTTGAGCGGGCAAACCTCACCGCCTGCGGCACCTCTCCTTCGCAAGGAGAGGTTGATTCACAATCGGTTCAACGATTTGACTCGGAGTGAGCCGAGCCTCCGGTTCCTCTCCTTGTGAAGGAGAGGTTAGGTGAGGTTCTACCGTCCGTGGAATGATCTCAATCGATCGCTAAAGCCCTTTGTAGATCAGGGATACGGTGTGCAACATTACGCCGAACAGTAGTAGGCATAAATTGTCGGCGGAATTATACTCAGTCGCTCGCACGTTCAGACATTCAATGTGACCCTCCTTCACATAAAGACATAAATATCCATGGATTATTAGGGATTCTTAAAGATATCTGCGAAGCTAGGAATAGATTCGGACGAATCTTTGCCTAACCACCCAACATGCCTCGGCAGACCCATCTAGGTCAATCAATCTCCGACCATAAACTCTATTCCCTTTGGTCTATTACCCAGGAGAGTGCAGGTCATGAACCTTTCTCAACAAATTGAAGCCGTTTATCGGCGGGCTTTAGCCCTACGCGATCGCGCCACTGAGCGCCCGATCGCACCGGAACTTTTAGAGACCGCACTCAAGGAACTTTATTTCGTCCTCGAAGAACTGCACGCCGCTGATGAAGAACTGCACCAGCAAAACCTCGCGTTAGCCGCGAGCCGCTTTGCGGTGGAAGCTGAGCGGCAGCGCTACCAAACCCTGTTTGAACTGGCCCCGGATGGCTATCTAGTCACGGATAAACAGGGCAAGATTCATCATGCCAATCAGGCGGCGGCGCGGTTATTCGCCGTCCCTCCCGATAGCCTGGAGGGCAAACCGTTGCTAGTCTTGATCGACCAGGGCGATCGCGCCGAGTTTCAGCAGCGGTTGCTGACCCCCCGTCCCACCGAACCTTGGGAAATCACCCTCACCGCTCGACAAGTCGAGCCCGTCACCCTCGCCATCACCACCAACTACCTCAAAGACAGCCGCAGCCGCTCCACCACAATCTTGTGGTCGTTGCGCGACATCACCTACCGCCGTCGGATGGAACAAGTGTTGCAGGCGGCTTACAACGATTTAGAACGCCAGGTGGCGGCCCGCACCGCCGACCTGGTCGAAGCGAACGCTCAACTCCAGCAAGAAATCGCCAAGCAACGCCAAGCGGAGCAAACCATTCGGGATCAGGCCCACCTGATTGATGTCGCCACCGACGCGATTTACGTGCTCGACCCCCATCAGGGCATTACTTTTTGGAACCGAGGGGCCACTAATCTCTACGGTTGGACGGTCGCCGAAGCCTTGGGGCAAAACGGTTTGACCCTGTTGGGAGAGCCCGAAGCGGGGGAGCCGACTCCGACCGTCGGCGATCTGGGGAACTGGCAAGGAGAGGTAAGCCATCGGACCAAGGAGGGGCAGCGAGTCATCGTCTTGAGCCGCCAGACTCGCGTCGAAGCGGCCACTGGAGTTCCGACCTCGATCCTCGTCGTCAACACCGACATTACCGAAAAAAAGCAACTAGAGGCCGAGTTTTTGCAGGCCCAGCGGCTAGAAAGCTTGGGCATTTTAGCCAGAAGCATTGCCCACGATCTCAACAATATTTTGATGCCGATTTCCATTGCCCCGCAGTTGTTGCTCAAACAATTGCCCGACCTGGATGCCGCCCCGCAAGAATTGCTCAAGAGCATCCAACGGGCGGCCCAACGCGGCACTGAGCTATCGCAGAAAATTTTGGCGTTTGCCGGCAAACCGCAGGAAGAACGGGTCTTGGTTAAGATCAATGATCTAATCCAAGAGATTCAACAATTTGCGCAATCCTCCTTTCCCAACAATATCCAGATTCAGACCACGATCCCCGACAGTCTAAAGCCGGTGTTTGTGGATACCACCCTCTTGTATCAGGTCCTGCTGAATCTCTGCATCAACGCGCGGGATGCCATGCCCCAGGGCGGCACCCTTTCATTGTCAGCTGACAATATTCTCATTGATGAGACCCATCAGAATTTGCCTCCTAGCGCCCAGCGGGGCGAGTATGCTGTGATTAAGGTGACGGATACCGGGGGGGGCATTGCGCCGGAAGTGTTAGACCATATCTTCGACCCGTTTTTTACTACCAAGTCAGCGGATCAAGGCAGCGGCTTAGGGCTGTCCACCGTGGCCAAAATTGTCAAAGACTGTGGGGGCTTTGTCAAAGTCTTGAGTGAAGTGGGGACAGGATGCCAATTTCAGGTGTATCTACCGACCGCCAGAGCGGCTGCACCCGTACCCGTGGCGAATTAAACGCAGTTCCCATGGATATTTCCGAACGTATAGACGCCGTTTATCAAGCCCACCAACAGGTATTAAATTTATATCGACTCACCGGAGATCTGCCGACTCATCGCCCCGATTTGCTGGACGCTTCCTTGAGCCATCTGGAAACTGTGTTAGAAGAACTGCGGCTGGCCTATGAAGAACTGCAACAGCAAAATCAGGCGTTAGTCGATTACCGTCAACAACTTGAGGCCGAACGTCACCGCTATCAAGAACTCTTTAATCTGGCCCCCGATGGCTATCTGGTCACGAATGCCACAGGCATCATTCAGGAAGCGAATGTGGCCCTGGCGACGATGCTCAATGTGTCTCAGGCGGATCTCATCGGTAAACCCCTGCTCTTGTTTTTCGCAAAAGCTGATCGCCCCCACATCCACACTACCCTGGCCCAGTTGAGTCAGCGCCCGCCCCCGCCTGCGCCCATCCAGACCTGGGAAACCCAACTGTGTCCGCGTCAGGGTGATCCGATCGCGGTGGGCGTGACGCTGACCTGTAGCTATCAGCCCACGGGGGCGATTGCCCACGTCCGCTGGCTATTGCGCGACATCACCCAGCAAAAAGAGGCCGAAGCCAAGATTCACCGTCAGGCCTTTTATGACTCCCTTACGGATTTACCCAATCGGGCCCTCCTCGATACCTATTTACCCAAAATTCTGGCTCAGGCCCAGCGGCAAAAAACGCAGGCTGCCATTGCGTTTTTAGATCTCGATCGCTTCAAGGGGATCAACGATACCTTGGGCCACAGCGTTGGGGATGAGGTGCTCCGGCAGGTGGGGCAACGCCTGCGAAAGTGTCTGCGGACGGAAGATTTGCTGGTGCGCTGGGGCGGTGATGAGTTCATTGTCGTCTTGGCGTTTGTGCAGACGCTAGAAGATGTGCGGGGGGCGTGCGATCGCTTAACTGCCAGCTTGCAGTCAGCGTTCTACGTGAATCACCATGTACTCCACATCAGCACCAGCATTGGGGTGGCGTTTTATCCTGACCACGGGCAAGAGCCCGAAACGCTACTCCGCCATGCCGACCATGCCCTTTACCAGGCCAAAAAGCAGGGCCGTAATACCTATTCTTTTTACTCAACGGCTGCGCCCTACGACTGATCCCCCATGCTGCTCCTTCACCAGCCCTCAACGGTCAGGGGCACCAGGTGCGGTCAGGTTTCGCCCGGTCGAACCCCTGGATGATCGCTATAATGTAACTGTTGATACAAAACACCCGTTCGCTTTTTGCCTGGTCTGATGCAACGACATCGGCAGCAAAGAGACGGAAGTAAGGGATCCCCCTGAAGGAACGCGCCTCCACCATTAATTCGCTCCATAGAGGCAATAACATGACACTTTTACATCAAAACAATAGCCCAGATGTAACTGCGATCGGCAATCCGGTGGTCGCTTTGTCGAGAAATTTGTTGATGCGTCGTCATCAGCAGATGCGCCGCCGCGAACAAGGCATGATGATGCGGCTCGGCTCAGAAATCGGCCTATTCAATGGCAGTGCCGATCATTACGACAGCCACATTCAAGGGAAGATACCCCATGACTTTTCCGGCTATGGCCGGAGCGCTGCCAGTATGAGCTAGACAGCCCCGATGTAACCCCATAAGCACCCAGACGCCCCCGGAGTATTCAAGACTGCGGGGGCGTCTTTCGAAGAACGCCACGGCTCTAGAGCGACCAGTGTGGAGACAGCGATCGCATCGGCGATGGACCGGATTGCTACCCATTCTCTGAAGTTCGACTACATATCTTTGCGAACCGATCCCCCCAACCCCTTTGAATAAGCTCATCCTGTAGGGTTTTGTATCTGCTCTGGTGTCGATTTGTGAGATGCGCTCTGGTTTGATGGCTATCCTGGCCGTCCTAAGGAATGGCAATTCAATCAGTTGGGATAGCTGTCGCGGCTGTCCCTTGTCCAATCAGGTCTATAAACCACGCCTAAGTTGAGAACTGAAGTTTTGGTGATCGAAAAAACCTCACCTCACCTCTCCTTACGAAGGAGAGGAACCAGATTGTCCTTAAACCTCTCCTTACGAAGGAGAGGTGCCGCAGGCGGTGAGGTTCGGGCAAATGTTAAAACTCCACTTCTGAATCTAGATAAGGTTTATCTCGCGGAAATTGGGATGTTCAATGATCCTCATCCCTCAGTAACCGAGTGTCTTTAAGCAGACTGGTTAGGGAGGCAGGCTGGGAAGCCTACCCGACCGGTGATCTACCGGATTGGAGCCGACGGAAAATTGCGATGGCGGAGCCACTCCTTCGGAGTATCGCCGCTGCGATCACAGAGGCTGGCAGCTAAGTAGTGCCAGATTTCTGGTAAACCCCTACAAGGTTAGTTGAATAAGGGGGGCAATCAAATCCAGGGTGTGGATAGCCCCTTTGATTTTACGCACAGCCCATGCCCGGAGGACTTTAGGGGGGCGACAGCGGGGGATTTGCGATCGGTAGCGCTATTGTGAAGAAGCCGATAAGCGATCGCGGCTCCCCCTAGAAAGACTGATCGGGATCTGGGGGCTGAAGCAGGTGGTGGATGGTGTTGATCAACACGGCGAGTTCGACCGGCTTAGGAATGTGCCGTTGAAAGCCGGAGGCTATTGCCCGATCGCGATCGCTCTCTCGGGCGTAGGCCGTCAGCGCAATGGCGGGGGTGGTGCGATCGCGATCGCGCACTTTTTGCATCAGGCGAAAACCATCCATTTCCGGCATGCCAATGTCGCTCAAGATGATGTCGAAGGTGGCAGCTTCCAGGGTGCGTAAGGCTGCCTGGGCAGAGGCGGCGGCGGTCACCACGGCTCCGTGCTCCTCCAGGGCAAAAACAATGCAGGTGCGGGTGTCTATGTCATCATCGACGACCAAGGCTCGAATGCCCTTCAGCACTTGCGAGGGCTGTGACCCCTGAGTCGCCAGGGGCAAAGTGGGGTGGGCGGTGGGCCGGGGCGTTTGACTCAGGGGTAAGCGCACGGTGAAGGTAGCTCCCTGGCCTTCACCGGGGCTCTCGGCCCAGACGGTGCCGCCGTGGAGCTCCACGAGATAGCGCACGATCGCCAGCCCTAACCCCAAACCGCCAAAGGTGCGGGTTGTCGTCGAATCCGCCTGACGAAAGTACTCAAACACGTAGGGCAAAAAGGAGGTGGAAATCCCTTTTCCGGTATCGGTCACCTGAATTTGAGCATATTGGGGAGGGGTTTTGGCGTCTGGGAGCGAAGGGGCCACGGGCTGTCCTTGGCGATCGACGGCAGCTAGCGTAATGGTGATATGACCGCCTTCGGGGGTGAACTTGACGGCGTTGGACAGGAGATTCCACACGACCTGCTGTAGCCGAGCTGAGTCGCCCATCACGTAGCCCACGGTCGCGTCAAACTCCGTGAGCATGGGCAAGCCCTTCGCTTCTGCTGCCAACTGCACGGTTTCCATGGCCCCTTTGATAATCGTGACTAGATTGGTGGGGGCAATCTTCAAACTTAGTTTGCCGCGAATAATGCGCGAGATGTCGAGTAGATCGTCGATGAGTTGAATCTGGAGTTTGGCATTGCGCTCAATGGTTTCTAGGGCTTGGGCCGTTTTGGTCGCATCCAACCGGCCTCGACGCAGCAGGGTGATCCAGCCCAATATCGGGTTGAGGGGCGATCGCAATTCGTGGGACAGGATCGCTAAAAATTCATCTTTGATCCGACTGGCATGTTCTGCCGCTTCTCGGGCCTGGCGCTCTCGCTGGAGTAGGCGCTCCCGCTCCTGTTCGCTGTGCTTCAGCGCGGTGATCTCCACAAAGCCGCCAATCGCCCCGCGCACTTTACCCGTAGGGCCAAAGAGCGGGACCGCTTTGCCATAGAGATAGCTGACGGTGCCATCGTCAAACACAAATTCCATATCATCGGTCACTTCTTGCCCGGTGCGAGCGGCTTTTTGCATGGGCAACTCGGGCGGGGAAATGTCTTGGCCCTGCTTGCACTGACGGAAGGGTAGGGGGTTGGTGCCATCGGCAGCGGTGGCGGTCGACGGTGAGCCGGGAGCCAGCCGCATCAGCTCATAGGCCGTCTGATTGGCCGTGATGTGGTGGCATTGCGGGTCATGGGCGATCCACATCGCCGCAGGCGTGGTCTCCATGATGGCGGTGAGTTCTTCCGCCCGAGCGTTGGCCAGCGCTTCGCTTTCGATCAGGGCATGTTCAAACCGTTTTTGCTCGGTGATATCGAGGGCGATGCCCGTCATCCGCATGGGCTGTCCGTCCGCATCCGCAAAGGTTTGCCCGATCGCGACCAGCCAGCGCTGCCCTTTGTCGGGATGCTGGATGCGAAACTCCACATTCAGATTGGTGGAGTGGTCTAAAGCTTCTTGAACCGCCTGCTTGACCCGTGCCTGATCCGCTGCAAATACTGAGGCTATCCAGTTTTCGTAGGAGGGAATTACCGTGGTCTCTAGACCGTAGAGGACGTAATGCTCCTCGGACCAGGTTACCTGATGATGGGGGATGTCCCAGTCCCAAAGCCCTGCACAAGCCGCCTTTTGGGCCATGCGCAAGCGTTCTTCACTTTGCCGCAGGGCCGCTTCGATCTGATCGCGCTCGGCTTCGGTCTGCTTGCGATCGTGGATATCAAAGCAGGAACCGATGTAGCCCAAAAATTCCCCGTCCGCCGTAAAGCGGGGCACCCCCACATCGAGCAGCCAGCGGTACGCGCCATCGTGGCGGCGCAGCCGATACTCCATCTGAAACTCGCGGTGGGCATCAAAGGCCGCGCTGTAGGTGGCCAAACACCGCTCCAGGTCATCGGGATGCACCCCCTTGGTCCAGCCCTGGCCCCATTCTTGGGCGGGGGTGCGGCCGGTGAAGGTTAGCCACGTCTGGTTGAAGTAATTGAAGAACTTGTGGGTGTCCGACATCCACACCAGCATGGGGGCAGTATCCGCCAGATGTCGGAAGCGGGCTTCACTCTCGCGCAGGACTTCTTCAGCCCGTTTGCGATCGCTAATGTTCATAAACGTGCCCACCGCTCCAATAATTTGCTGCTGCTCATTCCACAGCGGTGCCGCACTGATCAAGATGTCGTAGTAGCTGCCATCGGGACGCACCATCCGCGATTCCAAGGCATTACTCGAAATCCCCCGCAAGGCCCGAACCATGCAGTAGTCTTCCAGCGGGATCAAGTTGCCCTCGGGGTCGTAGGCAGTTCCCCAAGCGCGAAAGTCGATATCCAGGGTCGTGCCTTCGGAATCGAGCTGAGCCAGACGTCTGGCTTCCTGGTTGACAAACGTGAGTTGCCCGTTGGCGTCGCACACCATAATGGCGTCGGCGGCCTGCCGGAGAATGGTTTCGAGAATGGTGCGTTGCTCTTGCAGGGCGGTTTCGGCCTGTCGGCGCTGCACCTCGTCGTGCTTGCGATCGCTGATGTCAAACAACACGCCAATCGAGCGCACTGCTTGTCCCTGTTCATCGTATTTAAAGTTGCCTAAGCCCTCCAGCCAGGAAATTTCCCCATTGTCCGCTCGAATCACTCGATATTCGGTGCGGTAGTAGCGCTGTTCGATGCGGGCTTGCTGCCATTCCTGCCAGACCCGCTGGCGATCGTCGGGGTGGATGCAACGTTCCCACATCGCTTCGGACGCGATGCCGTGCTCGGTGGGGGCATATCCCAACATCTCAAAGTGGCGTTCCGACCAGATGGCGACTCCGGTCGTCAAATCTACATCCCAGGTGGCCATTTGTGCCCCGTCCAAAGCGAGCCGTAGCCGTTCCTCGCTTTCCGTCAGTTTGAGGGTTGTGCGCTTCAACGTGGAAATATCGACAGTGGAGCCCGTGATCCCGACCATTGCGCCCGTCGCATCCCGGAGCGGTTCCACGGTGAGGTCAAAGTAATAGTCGGTGCCGTGTTTCGTCACTTTCACCTCGGCCTGGGTGCGGGTGCCGGTATCCAGCACCTGTTGCTTGATCGCGGTAATGGCCTCGGCATCGGCGGGCGATAAAATGTCGCGATCGCGCCGACCCAGAGCCTCCTGAGGGGTATGGAGAGCAGGTTGATAAATCCAGGTGTAGCGTAAGTCGCAATCTTGATTGAAGACGGTGATGGGCGCACTTTGCAAGGCCACGCGCAACCGTTCCTCAGCCTCTCGCAGGGCCACTTCTGATCGCTGGCGCTCCGTCACATCCTGAAATACCGCGATCGCCGAAATGATTTTGCCCTGGCGATCGCGAATCGGGGTGGAATTGACCTCAATCATGACCGCTGACTCATCGGCAAAATGTAGCTCCATCACTTCTCGGGTAATGGTTTCGCCCTGACGCAGCGATCGCGTTAAAGGATACTCGTCGGCAGCGTAGCGATCGCCCTTGGGGCGATAGGCGGTGAAGGGTTCTGACTGCGGATAGTTCCACAGGTCTGCACCGGGATCATAATCGTGCCGCAGAATGTGACGGGTTTGTTCATTGGCCAAGGTCAGCCGTTCGGGGGCCGCATCGGCAATCAACACGCCCTCTGGCATTTGTCGCAGCACCGCTTCAAATCGCGCCCGCTCTGATGCCAGTTCCAGCAGCAACCGTTCGCGCTCCGCTTCGGCCTGCTTGCGATCGTCGATGTCAATGATGGAGCCGATGTAGCCCAAATATTCCCCCTGCTCGTCAAAGCGGGGCACCGCCGAGTCCAGCACCCAACGATATGCGCCCGTGTGCTGGCGCAGTCGATATTCCAGCTGCACCGACTCCCGGTTGCGATGCGCCTCAGAGCAAGTCTCATCAATCATCCGGGCATCCTCGGGATGCAGCGCCGCCAGCCACCCCTCTCCCAAAGCCTCGGCTGGGGTTTGCCCAGTGTACTCATACCACTGCTGGTTAAACCAGATGCCCGCCCCATCCGGCGCAGACATCCAGAACATCATCGGCGAACAGTCGGCAAGGCGGCGAAAGCGGGTTTCACTCTCTTGCAATGCGGCTGCGGCCCGTTGCCGTTCGGTCACGTCGCGCACTAACGCCACAAACCCATCGACCGCTCCCCCACGGTCAAATCGGGGCACATAAGTCGCCTCGATATGGCGCGTGCCGCCCCGCTTGAAGGCAATTTCCTGCTCAAAGGTGACGGTTGCCCCCGCCAGCGCTTGCTCAATATAAGGGCGGATCAGTTGATACCCGGCTTCCCCCACCACATCGCGCATCTGCTGATGGCGTAAGGATGCCGACGATATGCCAAACCAGTCTTCATAGGTGCGGTTATTGAAGCGATACCGCTGTTGATTATCGACAAACGCAATTAATACCGGGAGGGTATCGGTGACCAGGCGCAACTCTTCTTCCCGCTGCTGGAGGGACTGTTCGGTACGGCGATACGCCGTCACATCATTCACCAGGGCGTAATACCCCTTGATGTCGCCGTGCTCATCCACATCGGGGACAAAATAGCGCTGCACCCGGCGGCGGCCCAGATGTTTGAAGTCAACCTCAATCTCTGAATCGAAGGCTCGCCCTTGCAACACGGCATCAATGTCTGGTTTGATGGCCTGATAGGCGGTGGTGCCAATGATGTCTTCGACTGACTGACCGACGATCGCGGCTGGCGTCATCCCAAACCAATCGGTATAAGTCTGATTGGCAAAGCGATAGCGGCGATCGCGATCCACATAGGCCAGCAGTACAGGCAGCGCATTGGCCAGGCGCTCCAATTCAGACACCGGGAAGGGTAAATCATCGGCCTGCTCAAGCGGCCCCCCCCTCACCGTCGCATGGCTACCGCTGGCACATACCCCCGCCACTTGTCCCGCCTCATTCCACAGGGGGCTATAAGACCAGGTGTCTGCTGCCGAGGCGGAGTTGCTGGGGGAAGATGAGTGGAGAATCTCTGGCGGTTGGGGCTGGCCGGTGGCGCTGACCTGCTCTACCCCAGCGAGGATGGGTTGCCAGGCAGGGGAGGGGCGATCGCGGAGCGGATCCCCATTGGCAATGGTCGGGTCAAGCTGGCGAAAAAAGTCAGCGCTGGCGTCATTGTAGAAGAGGGTGCGATCGCGGCCCCAAATGCAGAACATCGGGCAGGGCGTATTGAGCACAATGCTCAGAGTTGTTTTGAGGCTGTGCGGCCAGGTCTCTACGTCCCCCAGGGAAGTTGACTGCCAGTCGCGCGATTGGATCTCTTGGGCAGTCTGACTATTCCCCGACAAAAAGTAACTACCAGACTGTTGCGACATGCATACCTTCTAAGCTTCCACTATTGATCCACCCAAGCGGTACGATTTGGGTCTGTCGGAAGGAGGATTTTGGGCTGAAGTGCTGTAAAGTATCGGGTTGCAGGTCTTGCAGGGGACGCTGCAAATGCTCGGGGCATCGCTCTTGTGATCGTGCCGCCAACGGCTTGAGTGCGGGTGTCCCCGCTTGAGGGAAAAACCGAGCGATCGCCGCTACCCGGTTTGATCATCACTCATCAGTCAAGGCTCAGCGCCTGCGGACCAGACGGCCCCTCAAGGCGACCCCAAGCAAGATGATGGACGCCGCCGCCTATTTCATCACCGTCTCCGCCCAATCAAAGCCGATATGCGATCGCTGCCCGCACCCCATAGTCCAGGTCGGGTTCCACGTCTTCGGGTGGCGTTGCTGATTCCAGGTATGAACCAATCTCTCTAGGTATTGGAACCTCGTTCAAATTTTTGCAAAATCATACCGCTATTCAGCAACGCCCTTCGGGTTGATACTTTATAAAAGGGCTGATCCCCAGGCTCAAATCGTCGCTGGGACCATGGCCACAGGCCTCGCCGGTTCCAAACGATTGGGCGTCCTCGCTCTTGCTCGCTAACGGGGCACACCGAGGATGCTCACTCTCCAGTTGACCGAGGACGACCCCAAACAGTCGGTCATGGCACAACTCGTCATGGTCATTGACATCTATGCCCTGCGGGCAGGCTACGCCAACATACCCTTGCCCCAATCCATACAGTGGCGTTGCTGAATAGCAGTATGATTTTGCCCTCCTGCCCCCCAATCCTGGGGGGAATCGATCGCTGAAGTCCCCCAGCATTGGGGGATTTAGGGAGCTGACAGAAGCCATCAGCTGAACCGATTCATTCCTGGATGCAGCAACGCCGCCGCATCTAGGCAACAGGCACGGCAAAATCGCGGTTCTGCCGATTGAGGGACCTCAGCATGGGGGGAGCATCCGGCCTGATTTTGAGTTTTCTTGGGATAAATGAAGACTATCCCATACACTTGTCAGAGATATAGCTAGCAAACAATCAGCTATGAATCTGTCGAACACGGTAATCTGCGATCGCAGGGAAGCGTTATCGTTGATGATAAATATCCTCAACCCGTTAGCAGCGATGTCATTGCGTCCCCGCACTGGAAGGTAGACATATGGTCAAAGTGGTGTCTGTACACTCCTTTCGAGGAGGCACCGGCAAGTCAAATACAACAGCAAATCTGGCGGCTACAGTGGCTCGCAGCGGTAAGCGGGTAGGCATTGTGGATACCGATATTCAGTCTCCCGGCATTCATGTGCTGTTTGGGTTTGACGAGAGCCATATGAATTTGGCCCTGAACGACTATCTTTGGGGACGTTGCGCAGTCGAAGAAGCCGCTTACGATGTCAGTCATAAATTAGAAGGCCAGGGCACGAGCAACAGCGCGATCTACCTGATTCCCTCCAGCCTCAAAGCGGGTGAAATTGCTCGGGTGCTGCGAGAAGGCTACGATGTCGGCTTGCTGAATGATGGGTTTCAAGGATTGATTCAGGAGCTCAACTTAGACTTTTTGTTCATTGATACCCATCCGGGGCTGAATGAGGAAACCCTCCTATCCATTACCATTTCGGATGTGCTGCTGTTGATTATGCGTCCTGATCGCCAAGATTTTCAGGGCACTGCCGTCACGGTGGACATTGCGCGGCGGCTCGAAGTGCCTAAAATGCTGTTGTTGGTGAATAAAGCGCTGTCATCCTTTGACTTTCCCGCCTTAAAGAAACAAGTGGAAGAAACTTACGGCGCTCCGGTCGCCGCGATCTTGCCGCTAACTGAGGAGATGATTCAACTGGGGAGTAGCGACATTTTTAGCTTACGGTTTCCCGATCATCCCTTAACTCAGATCTATAACAACGTTGCCAATTTGTTGCTGGACTAGCAATCGGGCGATCGCCTGCCAATTGATGAACTGGTAAACGTGCCCAGTGTGGCCTGGATCGAATAAGCTAAGCTGACAAATGACAAGCGCTGCAAGCGAATTTTAAGGAACTGTTGTGCTGATTCGGACATCTTTACTTTCTGCCTTAACCGCGATCGGGCTGTGGACCGCAGCGACCCCTGTGAGGGCACAAGCGCTGTTGCCTTATGTGCTGCCCCTCGACGGTGAGCGGCTAGAAGAGCAAGGGCTCGTGCTGGCTCAAGAGGCGGCCCAATTGGCTCAACTACAACAATACGACTTGGCACTGGCCCAAGCGCAGCTAGCGGCCCAATTGGTTCCCGACAATCCAGCGGTATGGGGGTTGTTGGGCAGCCTGTATTTGCAGGTCGAAGATTTTGATGCGTCCATCTCCGCCCTCAACCGAGCCAAAGCCCTCGAAGCCGACAACACCGCTGTTTTATTTGCCCTGGGGACGGCTCATTTCCGCCAGGGTGATTACGCAAAAGCGTCAGACTTTCTGGAATCCGGGTTAGCACTCGAACCGGACAATCCCGGTGCGTTGTTTGACCTGGGAAATACCTATTTCATGCTTGAGCGGTTTGAAACCGCGATCGCCCAATACGAAAAGTCGGTTGATATCGATCCGGAATTTTGGCCCTCGGTCAACAACATTGGCCTGGTGGAGTACGAACAGGGCGATGTGGAATCGGCCATTGCCCGTTGGGAAGAATCCCTCGAAATTGCCCCCATGGAACCGGAACCGGAGCTCGCGATCGCGGTCGCCAAATTTGCCCAGGGCAACGAAGCCGAGGCTCTGGCAATGGGCATTGCAGCACTAGAGAAAGACAACCGCTATGCCGACATTCAGTTTTTGATTGACAATCTCTGGGGTCCCAAACTGATCGAAGACACCGAAGCCTTTTTTAATCATCCTGACGTGCAGGCCGTTTTGGCGCAGTTGTAAGCCGTGACAATGCCGGTGCAACTAGGCGTTCCTGAACTGTGTGCGGTGATTCGCGATCGCCTTGAGCGATCGCCCCACCGTCGGATCACCTTCGCCGATTTCATGGAACTGGCCCTCTACCACCCCGAGTATGGCTACTATTCCTGCAATACCTCACAGTTAGGCATGGCGGGTGACTTTGCCACCGCCGCCCACCTGGGACCAGACTTTGCCGAGTTACTGGGCGAGCAATTGGTGGATTTTTGGCAGTTGCTCGATCGCCCCGAGCCTTTCCAACTGGTGGAAATGGGAGCCGGCCAGGGACTGATCGCCGACGCGCTGCTGGCCTATCTGCAACGGCAGTATCCCGACTGCTTGGCCGCTGTGGCCTACACCCTAGTGGAAACATCCGCCGCCCTGCGCACCGCCCAACAGACCTGCCTCGCCCGCTGGCAAGCCCAATCGGTTCCCATTACCTGGTGCGAGTTGAGCGACCTTCCGCCCGCTTCGGTGACGGGCTGCTTTTTTTCCAACGAACTGGTCGATGCCCTACCTGTGCATCGCGTCACCCTCACCGCTGCCGGGTTGCAAGAGCAATACGTCACCCTCACGGGGGATGAGCAACAACCCTTCACTCCGACCTTGGGGCCTGCGTCCACCCCCCAACTGACCAATTACTTTCGCTGGTTAAACATCCCGCTGACCCAGCCCCCCTGGCCTGAGGGCTACACCACTGAGGTGAATTTAGCCGCACTGGACTGGCTTACCAAAGTAGCCGAAAGACTCCATCGGGGTTATGTGCTCACTTTGGATTACGGCTACACCGCCGATCGCTACTACAGCCCGACGCGATCGCAGGGCACCTTGCAATGTTATTACCGCCACGCCCACCACAATGATCCCCTGATCAATATCGGTCAGCAAGACATCACGGCCCATGTTGATTTCACCGCTTTAGAGCGCCAGGGCGATCGCTGCGGCTTGAGTACCCTGGGTCACGTTCCTCAAGCACTGTTTTTGATGGCGCTGGGGTTGGGCGATCGCCTCAACCAACTTTCTCAACTGCAAAATACTGACAGCCAAACGGTGCGCTACGCTCTCCAGCGTCGCGAAGCCCTCCATCAGCTCATGAACCCCATGGAACTTGGTAAATTCAACGTGCTGATTCAAGGCAAGGGGCTCACCGACCCCAACCAACGCCCCCCCAAAGGCTTAACCGTGCCCCCACTGATGTAGGTCGGTCCACTCAGTAGATGGGCTTAATTATTTGTAGGATGTGTTAGCGCCAGCGTAACGCATTAAATCCCTGTGGCATGGTGCGTGACGGCTTCGCCTAACAGCACCCTACAACATTGTTTGTTGATGTCCACCTACTTCTCAGCCGCAAAAAGACCATCGAGTTGCCGAATAACCAGCTAGAAAAGGCCGATGATCGGCGGGGACAAAATATTCAAACTGAACTGTTTACCCGCGATAGCCAGATCATTCCGCTGACTCACCTCCAGCCACCGACGCTGCGGCCCCACTACCCATAAGGAATGGAAATTCAATCAGTTGGATAGCCGTCTCGGCTGTCCCTAGTACAGTGCGGCGTAAATTTGCACACCCTTAGCCCTCACCCTAAATCCCTCTCCCAACTTTGGGAGAGGGACTTTCAATCGGTATCGAGACTTAAGCCGCCGGGTACTAGTCCGGCCAGGTCGATTCTTCGCGGAAATTTAGATATTAAATGATCCTCATCCCTCAGCTAGGAAGAATCGGCAGAGGCGATCGCTGCCCCCTACTGCAACTTGCTTTGCAGCGATTTTAAAAATTCCGTATTCACGCCTGATTCACGAGTGAGGGCGATTTTGCCGGTGCGGGCAATCTCCCGCAGCCCAAACCGCGCCAACACCTGAACGATCGCCACCATCTTGCCAGGGTCGCCAACCACCTCAATCGTGAGCGAGTCTTCTGAGACATCCACCACTCGCGCCCGAAAAATTTGCACCAGTTCCAAAATCTCGGAGCGGTTGCTGCTGGTGGCGTTGACCTTGATCAACATAAGTTCCCGTTCGACACAGGGAATTTCAGTAATGTCCTGCACTTTGAGGACGTTGATCAGCTTATAAAGTTGTTTCGTGATCTGCTCGATCACCTGGTCGTCCCCCGGTACCATCATCGTGATACGGGATACCCCCATCTGCTCTGCTGGCCCTACCGCCAGACTCTCAATATTGAACCCCCGCCGCGCAAACAACCCGGCAATACGAGTTAAGACGCCCGCTTCATCTTCGACCAAAACTGACAATGTGTGTTTCATAACTTCGGCAACCAGACTGCCGCCCCAGACCAGTAACGTGTGCAAGACAACAGCTAATCGTAACTTGACCAGCGGCTTTTGTTAAGAGGCCCCAACGGTGAATCAGGAAACGGTGAACATAGCCGTCAGTAGGAGTCGGTGAACGGTGGTTTTGGCCTCCTGAGCGCAGGGATGAGGGGGAGTCAGTTCCGATTGACTCGACACCTCAGAACGGCCTGCCAAACCTGGCCCAGGTCTCGGTTACTGCAACGCGCGATCGCTCTGACAACAATGGCTCCAGCGACTGTTCAGCCAGCCTATTTCGTTGGCGAGCTTAGCATAATGTAAATATTTTGTCTGACTTCGCAACGAACTGATGTGCAGATTTAGACTTCACCCTTAATATCGGTAAAGATATCTTCTGAGACCTGACGAATGAGCGGGTCACTCCCTTGAGGGGTTTTCCCTCTGGACGAAATTTAGGGCAGCCATTAGGCTATAGGACGACTGAAATTTGCGTCCGTCGTTTTCGTATTATTTCCTATTTTTTTCCGCGCATGCGAAGCCGAAATCCTCGAAACGTCCCTCCCATTAATGAAAACATTCGTTTCCCGGAGATCCGTCTGATTGGGGCAGATGGAGACCAGTTGGGCATCATGTCCCCCAGTGAGGCTCTCCGGATGGCTGAAGAGCTAGATCTCGATCTGGTGTTGGTGAGCGATAAGGCGACTCCGCCGGTCTGTCGCATCATTAACTACGGTAAATACAAGTTTGAGCAAGAAAAGCGCGCCCGCGAAGCCCGCAAACGGCAGCACAACGCCGAAGTCAAAGAAGTCAAGATGCGTTACAAGATTGACCAGCATGATTACGATGTGCGGGTCAAAAGTGCTCATCGCTTCCTCAAGTCTGGCGATAAGGTCAAGGCCACCGTCATGTTTCGGGGGCGCGAGATCCAGCATTCTGACCTGGCGGAGAAGCTGCTCCGGCGCATGGCCAATGACCTGGAAGAAGTTGCCGAAATGCAACAGGCTCCGAAACGGGAAGGTCGGAATATGATGATGCTGTTATCGCCGAAGAAATAGCCATCCGGGTGATTCGGTAGGTGATGGCCACTGACCTTTTTTGTCTCAGGTATGAACTCAAGCCGGACTGCACTACCGCCGCTGTCAAACTGGCAGCAAAGGCTGCTGCGCATCATTAACTTGCGGCCCAATGAGGCCGAACGCACGTTTTTGATGTTCAGCTTTTACACGGCCACCTCCATGGGCATCCTGTGGCTGGAGGTCAGTTCGGCGGCCCTTTTTCTAGAGACCTATGGCCCGGCTTCGCTGCCGTGGATTTACATTTTCAGCGCTGGCGTTGGGTTTGGGCTGACCTTTGTTTACTCTTGGCTCCAGAAGTTTTTGCCGCTGCGCCGGGTCATTGTTATCATCGCCGTGCTAATGGCGGTGCCGGTGCTGCTGTTTCGGTGGGGGCTGGCCGTTGAGCCGTTATTGCCGTTCACAATTTTTGGCCTGCGCCTGTGGATGGAAGCTATCTACGGACTCAATGACTTAAACGTCTCGATCACCGCCAACCAGCTATTCAACATTCGTGAAATTAAACGCACCTTTCCGCTGATTAGCAGTGGCAACTTGGTGGCGGACGTACTCAGCGGCTTTTCCGTCTTCTTTTTAGTCTCCTTTGTGGGGCTGGATAACGTGCTGGTGCTGTCATTCGTAATCATGATGGTGGGGGCGGGGGTGCTGCTGATCATCAGCCGAAACTACGACCACGCCTTTCCTGACTCCTTGCAGCGCCAGGCCGAAGCCGGTCAGGATGATCACAAAGCCCAGCGATCGCGGGGCACCATTCGCAGCTACGTGACCATGCTGTTCAGCTTTTTTGTGCTGGCGCAGATCTTGATGTATCTGATCGAGTTTGAATTTTTGACCCAGCTCAATATCAACTTGGAGGCGGATGGGATTGCCGCCTTTTTGGGGATCTTTAGCGGCTTACTGGGCCTGATCGAACTCCTGACCCAGTGGTTTACCTCCAGTCGTCTGATTGAGCGGCAGGGCGTCTTTGCCGTCTTGGCAATCTTGCCCCTGGTCATCGTCGGGATCAGCTTGATGACCCTGGTGGGCGGCTTTCCAGCTCTGCTAGGAGGCTCCGCCCTCTTCATTGGGCTGGTCGTACTCAAATTTTTTGACGAATGGCTGCGCTACACCCTCGTCGCTAGCACCCGTCCGGTGTTGTTTCAACCCATTCCCGATAGCGAGCGCACGCTGTTTCAATCGCTGGTCGGCGGCATTGCCGAACCGCTGGCCATGGGGGGCACGGGCGTCTTTATCTTGCTGGTAATTGCCTGGGCCAACTACCTCGGCTTTAACAATCAATTGCTGCAGTCTCAGTTCTTTTTGGGGGTGGTGGCCTTTTTGGCGGTCGTCTGGTTAATCGCGATCTTGCTGTTGCGATCGCAATATCTGGAACTCCTGGTGAAAAGTGCCCAACGGGGCTTGTTGAGTTCTTCCGAAGCGAGCTTGCGGGCGTTGCGTAAGGCGATCGTCGAAGCGCTGGAAAAACCGGGCTCTGAAGCAGACAAGCGCTCTTGCATCGAAATTCTTTCCCAGTTTGATCCCCATAGTGTCGGGGAGGTCTTAGCTCCCCGGCTGGACTCATTGCCCCTGTCACTGCGTCGCCAGAGCCTGGAAGCCATGCTGGAGTATCCCAAGCGGGAGCACACCTCCGCCGTAGTGCAACTCATCGACACCCACGAACAGCCCCCCGAAATTTTGGCGCTGGCCCTGCGCTACATCTGGATTACGGAAGATAATCCCAACATTGACCATCTCCATTCCTATCTTCAGCCGGAGGTTGATCCCGTGGTGCGGGGCACGGCGGCTTCCCTCATGTTGAAACACGGCAATGCCCGCGAAAAAAACGAAGCGGTCAATACCCTGCGGCAAATGCTGACCCACGAACGCGAACGCGAGCGCGTCATGGGCTGCCGGGCCTTGGGCGAAGCGGATTATCTGCAATCACTGCGGCTCTATATTCCCAATCTCTTGCAGGATGAGTCTTTGCGGGTCAGACGAGCACTGCTGGAGGCGATCGCCGCTACCAACCTCAAGGAATACTACCCCTCCCTCATGAAAGCCTTGCAGTACAAGTCAACCCGTGAGGCCGCCAGCCAAGCCTTAACTCGCCTCGGCAACGACGCGATCGCCATGCTCGAAGAAGTCGCCCTCGATCCCTATCGTCCCGATAGCTTGCGTAACCAGGCCTGGCAGGCGATCGGCAACATGGGCAGCGACGCGGCGATCGACTGCCTCCTGCAAAACCTGATTACCAGTTGGGGCAGCACCCGCCGGACCCTACTGCGCATCCTGTTGCGCATGATGCAAGAAACCGGCTTTAAGCGGAATCAGGGCATTGACGCCGCCCTCGATCGCTTTGGTCGGGATGGAGTCGAAGATTTGATCAACCAGGAACTGACCTTCATCGGCCAAGTCTATGGCGCGCTGCTCGACTTGGGTGACGCCACGCTCCAGGGGCGTGAGGCCGATTTGCTCCAGCGAGCCCTGGAAGAACAACAGGGAGATGCGATCGAACGGATCTTCATGCTGCTGCGCTTCATCTCCCCCCCTGGGGCCATTCAAGCGGCCCAAATCAGCTGGCAAGGGGGCTCTGCCTCCAATAGCGCCCGAGGCATCGAGATTCTCGACAACACCCTGGATATTCCCAGCAAACGCGCCATTCTCACCATTCTCGATCGCCGCAGTTGGTTAGAAAAAGTCGAAGTCCTCAGCGAAAGCCACCTGTTTGTCTATCACCCCATGCCACCCAGCGATCGCCTGCGGTATCTGCTCGACCTGCGCTACTTCCTCTCTGACTGGGCTTTAGCCTGTTGTTTTCATCTCGCCCGAGCCCAACGCTGGGGGCTGAGTGCTGAAAATACCGTCGCGAGTCTCAAACATCCTGTCGGCTTTGTCCGCGAAGCCGTTCTCTCCTACCTCAAGGTCGCCTCTCCGCGCGTTCTGCGAGAACTGCTCCCCCTCATGCGCAACGACCCCAACGACCTCGTAACTCACCAGGTTGAGCAACTCATGACTGAACTCCAAAGAATTTGATCGGAGATTAGGGTTTTAGGTGCTGGGTTTTGGGTGCTGGGTAAGGGGTAGGCATCTGGACTCATACCGACTATCTCGAAGATCCGCAGGAACAAAAATGCCGGGCTGTGGTGCATTCGCTGCGCTTTAGCGCAGCCATGCCCATAGGGCTATATGACACCCTACCAATGGGAAATCTTTTCCAGAGATCTCCCTAGCCCCTAGCCCCTAGCCCCCAAAACCTAATCCCCACACCCTGCCACCCTGCCACCCCCACACCCTCTCCCACCAATTTCTGGGAACCCTGGAAGGGCTATGTCACAATGAAGGGCATTACGCTTAAGGAGCAAGTACGTGCTGGAAGCGCAGGTGCATGAACAGTTGCGGGCATTTCTGCGACATCATAGCAACACCGACTGGCCTCACCATCTCACCATGGCCCGTCTGTCTGCGCGGGCCTTGCGTTTGGGGCGCAGTTCGTTGATGCAGGTGGGGGCATCGGCCCTTTATCAGGGCCACTATCGCCTGAGCTACTTGATGTCTTTGCTCTTGTGGCCCGAGCCTGCTGTGCTGGTGGTGCCTGAGGTGATTCGGCAGTCGGTGCTGCAGGGAGACATTCCCCGGCTGCAGGAGTGGATGCCCAGTCAAAAACCTGTGTTGTGGGGAGATGAGTGGCCCCATGAAAATTTTCGAGGATTGTTTCTCACCAGTCCGGCAGTCTGGTTGCGCGATCGCCTCTATAATCAAAATCGCTTTCCCACAGGCATGCCGGTCTTCATTGATGGCGCTGACGACCTGGAACATTGGATTCGGGAGGTGCTCACAGTCACCCTGGATGCCCACGCCTGGCAGACCTTAATGCAGGCCTATCCTCAACATCAAGCCCTGATTCGCGACATCCGGGTGAGCCTGACCCACCAAGTCTTTCAGCATCCGGCCAATCCTTATCAATGCCATTTGGTGGATGAGCCCGAACGGCAAGTCCTCATGGCCCTGCGCGCGATATTGTTAGATGGGGATGCCGCCCAAGCGGGAATGCCGCCCCAATGGCAACGGTTTTGGGCACAGATGGATCGCCCTGAGTCGCTCCGGTGGACCCGGCTAAATCGCGAAAGCGGACAGTGGACGTTAAACTGTGCGCCCATTGACGTGGCCCCCTTCATCGCGCCACATTGGGTGCAGCAGCCCCTGGTGCTGATGGGGGGAGCCCTCGATGCCACCACCGACGCAACGGAGTTTCGGCAGCGGCTTGGCCTGGAGGATATGACCTGCCTCAAGTTCAATCCCGATCGCCACACCGAAGAAATTCAACTCTATTTGCCCGATCGCATTCCACTGCCCAACACGGCGGAGTTTCAGCCTGTGTTGCAGGAGGAGCTGGCCTATCTGGTCGTGGCGGGCACCAGTCGCGGGGGCTTTATGGTGGTGCTCGTGGATGACACTCCCCTAAAAAATCAGGTCGCGTCTGTGCTGGCGTCCCAATTTGGCTCACGGGTGCAGGTAGAAACCACACACCTGCCAGAGAACGGCGTGCTGGTGACGGGTTGGCGCTATTGGCAAGACCAGCAAACCCAACTGCCTCCACCGCAGCTGCTGGTCATGGCGACCCTGCCCCTCCCCTCGTTAGAAAATCCCCTGGTGGCGGGTCGCGTAGCTTATTACAAGCGATTGCGCCAGGACTGGTTTCGCCTATACCTGCTGCCTACCGCCCTGATGGAACTGCAGCGAGCGATCGCTCCGGTGCGAGCCAACCAGGGCACCGTCGCCATTTTGGACAATCGGGTCAACCACCGCAGTTACGGTCGGCAAATCTTGCAGGTCCTCGATCCCGCCCTCCGTTTTCATCAGCGGCAACATCTCTGGCTATCCGAGCCAGCGGCCTTTTCTCCACGGCAACCGCGCTATTAGAACGCGGTATTATCAGAAATGAACGCAACGGTGATCACTCACCCTGCGATCGCACTTGTTAACATCCCCACATAGGTCTGCCATGGGAGAAGCAAAACGCCGCAAAGAACAGTTGGGCGAAGACTACGGCAAAGCAGAAAAGATTTTGCCCTGGGTACCCATTACCAAAACCCAGGGCGAGAAATTCGTCAAATGGACTACCCAAGGAGCTTGGATCGGCATTTTTGCCATGATCTCCCTGTGGGTGATCGTCCGCTTTATTGGCCCCGGCTTTGGCTGGTGGGATGCCAACGGTTAACGGTAGCCGCCAGCTAGGACTATCGCTGAGGGCGGCGCTGGTTGCTAAACAGGAGTAATAGGGCAGCCGTCGTCAACATCGCCCCAGCCACACAAAAGCTCAGGACGACCCCCAACGGCAACTCAATAGATTGCAAGCCCAAAAATTGGATGGCGACGGGGGTCGCATTTTGCACAGAGAGGATGGCGATCGCGCCGATCCACAAGGCTGGAATGATGATGAGCAGCAGTTTTTGCATCCGATTTAGGCTCCACGGGTTATTGTCATTCTGCCACTGAGTTCGGCGACAAAATAAAGTTGCCAGCAAACCCACTCTTTAGGTAGAGTAATAGACCGGGCGTTTGAAGGAAAATTATGGCTAAGCGAGTTCAAGTCGTTTTACAAGAAGATATTCGGAAATTGGGCATTTCGGGTGACCTCGTTGAGGTGGCTCCCGGTTATGCTCGCAACTACCTATTTCCTCGTGGATTGGCAGTTCGCACTACCCCTGGTGTGCTGAAACAGGTCGAGCGTCGTCGCGAAGAGATTCGTCAGCGGCTAGAGCAAATCAAGAAAGATGCCGAGTCGATGAAAACCGCCCTCGAAACCATCGGCATGTTTGTCATCAAAAAGCCTGTGGGTGAAGAAGAAGCCATCTTCGGTACCGTCACCTCCGGAGACGTTGCTGATGCGATTCAAGAGGCAACTCAGCGCGAGGTTGATCGCCGTGACATTTCCGTTCCCGATATCAACAAACTGGGCGAATACAAAGTCACGATCAAGCTGCACGCTGATGTGACCGCCACCATCAACATCCGCGTCGCCGCTGACTAGCCCCAGTATCAGCGCCCGCCAACTGAAACCAGGTTAGGTGCGATCGCCTAGCCTGGTTTGTAGCATGAAGGATTGTCCTAAAATAGCTCTGCTCTCAGGCCCCCGGTTTTTGCCAGGGCGATCGTGTCAAGATGCCCCGTAGATCAATGATGTGGAGTAGAGCAATGTCCATGCCACCGTTGGGTCATCATCGCCGTTAGGCGTCTCCGGTGGTTAATTTGGTCGCCAGTAGTCCCGGCGAACCGGCTGCGGGGACGGCTGCCATTCTGCTGGTAGAGCGGCGAGCTTCTCTGCAAAATCCCCAGGTTGCTTTTTGAGTTCGTTGAGCATGACCAAGGCCGTTGACCAAGTCAATGTCGGCGTTTGAAACAAGGTGCCCAGAGCCTGCAAAACCACTTCTTGATCGGGAAGATGTTCACTGTTGAGGGGTTCCACCCGACGCAACGGATCGGGCCGAGTCATCAAAAACGCCTCTCTGACCGTTTCTCGAATTTTGTCTTTAAAATCCCGCTGGGCAAGTTGCTGTTGATGCTGCCAACCCTTTTGACTGGAGGCGTATAACGTGGGGAGTCGGTTGAGGGTATAAGCGATGACTTCCTCAAGTTTGCGAGATTGGCGAAACCACCGGGGCATGTCTCGAAACTGCCGCATGATTTCTTGGAATACTAGACCTTCCATAACGTTGATGTAGGGCCGGTCATGCTTAAACGGCTGGGCAGTATTCATGGGGTTACACATCGTTGGTCGATACCGACACTTTAGTATTCCCGGTCGGTTATGCCTCCCCCTCAGGGATGGCGGCAGATTCACGAGGTCTTTGCAATCGAGCAGATTTCGGTTGAGAGAAGATGAACAGTACTAGATGCGTCCGCAAGATGTGGGCGGGCGACGCTAAATCGAGTCATTTCCCTGGCCCCGCTCGCGGCATAAGAATGTCCCCCGGTTTGATTCAAATTTTGCCCCACACGATATTGATAGGACTAGACAAATCCCATCCAAACTAATGGTTACTTTGCTAGAAACTCGGCGGCAAATTGGCCGCCAAGGAGCCGGTTAGCTCAACGACTGGCTCGGTGCTAAAGTTTGACCTCAGGAGTGGTTATGATATCTTGGCCGATGCCAAATAGTTGCTTGCATCATCGACAGGCAACAAGCCAGAGTCTTTTGCCAAGATAAAATCGGTTGCCCAAGAGCCAGAGAGACTTATGAAATTAAAAAGCAGCCTGTTGGTGATCTTATTGGTGTTAGTCGGTGGAGGGGCAGCGGCTGGGGCGATCGCGGCCTACTACTGGCAACGGGCCACGGCAGTGCCGACCTGGTACGCCAGTAGCGCTGCCGATCGTGATCTCGCGATCGGGGTCAGCTCTAGTCGTGAGCTATGGCAAAATAAGCTGGCAACGGGGGATGCCGACCCAAATACCGCTGGCCGCCAGGTCGAAATCCAGTTAACCGAATCCGAAATCAACCAGCTCCTACAAGAAGAGTTATCCCAATTGTCAACGACTGACCCCCTAATGGAGATGACCCAGGGGCTCAAAGCCAGCCTTGCGGGCGATCGCCTACAGGCTGGCCTAGTGGTGAACCCGTCTCAGCTGCCGATGCAGGACTTCCCCCCAGAAGCCCAACAAACGCTGCAACAAGCCCTGAACTCTCTGCCGCTGCTGGAAAATCAAGCATTTTATCTCGGCATTACGGGCAATCCCACAGTCGAAAATGGGCAACTGGTGCTGGGTGATGATACACGCTTTCAGATCGGCAATGTACAACTCTCGCTCGCTGAGGTTGCCCGCATCGCAGGCGTCAGCCCCACTCAATTGAGCGATCGCATCAATGGTGCGATCGCCCAGAGCGGAGTCACGCAGGATGACCTGACCATCATGGATGGCCAAATTATCCTGCGGGGGACTGCCCAGTAAGGACGGTGGAAAAATAACGTCCCTTTACTAAACAGTGGCGGGGTCGCTATTTTCGCAGGCATCAAGCGCACCTGCCAATGGACAGCCCAGACGGCTATCCCAACTGTTAGAATTTCGATCCCTTCAAGAAGGCTATGCTTCAATGAAACGGGGACTTCATCTCGTGATGAAACCGCCCGCTTTCTGCATTCAGTGCTCCCTCTCGGCAGGGTTGAGCATGAACAAAGTCGATGAAACGCGCTTCATATTGCGCTCCGAATCACCGGTCGATGTGCCCAACTACTCCCTGGCAACCTTGGGCGACGAGATTGAGGCCACCGCGGGGGAAGGGACCTCGCACCCTGGTCCGTGCACCGATCACGCATTTTGCAGATCCCACCCCGCAACTGCGGAAAATCGAAAACCGCATTGTGCGCTACGAGCGTGAAGCCGATCTACTCAGGCTGAGCTTGGCGTTCACGCAGTGGCTCCTGAGGGCAAGCCTGTTCTCCCGTTCGACCGACTCAGGGCGAACAGCAAACTTTCCAAAATGAGCATGGCTGATGATTAATCGTTTGGTCGCAATCCAGCCGAGTTGATCTGCTGGCAGTGCAGGCGCGCACCTGGAGTAATTGGAGGCTTAAAGCCCTCCGGGTATACCAGAAAAGGGGGCGAACAGCACTGAAAGACTTCACAGGCAACTTATGTGTATCAGGTAAGTAGCTGGGCTGATTTAACTGTAGGATGGGTTAGCGGTAGCGTAACCCATGCGGGTGTTGGGTTTCGTTCCTCAACCGCAACCTACGGCGTCTTACGTTTAATTGCAACTTCCTACTTAGCCCCTTGGGAGAGAGGTTTGGAGAGCGCGCGAAATCAGCCGGTCGAACTGACGTTGTCCAGTTTTGGGGGCCACCATAGTTGAATGTCACTGAACTAAGGCTGTTGGGCAGTGCCCATCCTACGGCAGACCAAGGCTTTCGGCGATCTGTGAGGGTTGATTTTCGCTTATGTCAGTGCCATTCCACCACAGTTTACCGCGAACGCTTTTACCGACTGCCTGCAACGCTCGGAGGTGCAGATCGCAATGGATGGTTGAGGCCGCTGTCATGACAACATTTTCATCGAACGATTATGGCGATCGCTGAAATGGGAGTTGATCTATCTCAAGGCTTTTGATGATGGTCAACACTTGTCTCGGGAGGTAAGCACTTGGTTTCGTGGGTATAACCGTCAACGACTCCATCAGTCACTGAATTATCGAACGCCAGATGAGATTTATGAGCAAAGGCGCATCGAACCCTTTCGAGCGAGGGTTAGCAGCCAGCCAAAATTCTGCTGCCGATGTCAACATCAGTTATGTCCAAATTGAGGAAAGCTGGCGATCGCTGCCACCCAGTCAAAGGCGATCGCCAGCCGCGATAAGAAATTGAGAAAACAGACTCAGGCGAGGCTTGAGTTCTGGGTTTTGAGTTTTGAATAAATTAAGTTACTAACTCAGAACTCAAAATTGTGAACTTAAAACGCACTGTCTCCTTAGATTCCGAACGCCGACTTAACTTGGCTGCACCAGGTTTGAATGCGCTCTTCCGTCTTCTCCGATTCATTGTCATCATCCAGCGCCAGACCACAAAACTTACCGTCTCGCATCGCCTTGGAATCATTGTGCTCGTAGCCATCTGCAGGCCAATAGCCCACCGTTTTGCCCCCCAATTCAGCAATTTTTTCCTCCAAAATGCCCATCGCATCTTGAAAATTGTCCGCATAGCCCACTTGGTCGCCTGTACCAAAATAGGCCACAGTTTTGCCGCTGAAATCTACGTCGTCTAAGTCTTCGAAAATGGCGTCCCAGTCGTCTTGCAGATCGCCAATATTCCAGGTGGGGCAGCCGATGATCAGGTAGTCATACTCGGCCAAATTAGCGGCACTTTTGTCACTAATATCGTGCAAATCGACCACGGCGTCGCCCCCCAAAGCCGCCTGCATTTGCTCAGCGGCATCAGCCGTTTTGCCCGTGGTAGAACCGTAGAATAATCCAACTTTTGCCATGATGTTTACGCTTGAACGGTCATTTGTAATTCAGTGAGGTCTTTTACTAGGGCATGGTTCTCATCAGCCACCAAGGAGACCGATGGGCCGTCCGCTGGTCGCCGTCTAACAGTGCAGCGCCTACCAGCTACTTTGCAGCAATGCCGGAGGCGTACAGAGAAGAAGATTTCTCAATGAGGAATGCTAGACGGCGTCACCGAGAGACCCCAAGCCTTTGCTTAGGAATAAATCGGCATCAGCTACCCTAAAAGAACAGCCCCACTATTGACTATCTTTCTCAATAGTTGAACTCACTATACCTGATATTTCCTTTGATGAGAACTGTTCTTGTTAAAGAATCTGAAAATTAAGAAGAATACGGTGGCGAATCAGAGGCGCTTGCAGAAGGCAAGGCTGACAGCTTCGGACCAGCAATTCTCAGTATGAGAACAGTTCTCATTTTTGGCTCATCCATGAGTCCTGAAAGGCCTGTTCCTTCGTTCGAAGAATGATATGTCGAGTGCCATCAAAGCCCAGAAATCAGTACAAAGGCATCAAAATGAGAATTGCTGGCTTCGGACACAAATACCTCCTTGAAAAGGGTAAAACCTGGGGGCCTGACAAAACTCTCAAAACCCTTATTCTGCCGTAGGTTGGGTCAGCGCTAGTGCCACCCAACGAAGCCGCCTCTGGTGTTGGGTGGCACTTTGTTTTACCCAGCCTACGCGAGGAACTGTTGTCAGTCCATCGGGGGGTAAAGCAGACTTTGATTGGCCGCATTCAACGAATGATCCGGTGGTAGCCTCGATATACCCGGTAGAAAACTCCTATACATTTGATAGTTATTCTCAATTGCTTGCATCTGAGGGCGAGTGAACAGGGGATGGATGGGGCGATCGCCATTCCGTAGAAGCGGTATCAGAGTCAAAAAAACTCCGTTTAGGGGCCCTTTTCGCGGTTCGACTGCCCTTAAGCTACTGACTGGCAGCTTTCTAAATCCCCGGTTATGCATGAGTCTCGGCAATCCTATCGACGGTTTTTAGTCACCTATCTCAGTCCTCAGTGGGGGCGGGTGGTCTGGTTGGCGATCGCCCTCCTGAGCAGCATTGCCCTTCAGGTCTTCAACCCTCAAATCTTGCGCTACTTCATCGATACCGCCGTCGCCGGAGGCCCCCAGCGGTTATTGGTGCTGGCAGCAGTGGGATTTGTGGCGATCGCCTTCCTGCGCCAGGGCCTCGAAATTGCTGCCACCTACTTCAGCGAAACCGTTGCCTGGACGGCGACCAACCAGCTCCGCCTAGACCTGGCAAAGCACGCCCTCGGTCTTGACCTCGCTTTTCACAAAGCCCACACCCCTGGAGAGTTGGTAGAACGAGTCGATGGTGACGTTGATGCCCTCTCCCGCTTTTTCTCCCAGTTTGTGCTGCAAGTGGTGGGTAACGGTTTGCTAGTGGTCAGCATTCTGATTGTGCTGTGGTTCGAGGATGGGCGAGCCGGGTTGAGCCTGAGTCTATTTACCCTGGTAGCCTTGGGGATCCTCGGCCGGTTGCAGTCCCTAGCGGTGGCACCGTGGCGCACCTACCGCCAGATCAGCGCCGAATTCTACGGCTTCATCGCCGAGCACCTGGGCGGTTTGGAAGACATCCGCGCCAATGGAGCCGTCGGCTACGTCATGAACCGCTGCCATCAAATCATGCAGCGTTGGCTAGCCGCGTTTCACAAAGCCCGTTTCACCAGCACTCTGCTGTGGGGCAGCACGGTTGGTTTGTTCACGATCGGAAATGCGATCGCCCTCGCGATCGGGGCCGACCTCTGGAACCGCAACACCATCACCATCGGCACCGTCTATCTGCTGTTCTACTACGCCACCCTCCTACAAGACCCCATCGAGCGCATCCGCGAAGAACTGGAGCAGTTTCAGCAAGCGATCGCCAGCTTCCAGCGCATTCAGGACTTACTCGCTTACCAGAGCCAACTTGGTACTGGCGGACAAGCCGTTTTGCCCAAGGGAGCGTTATCGGTCACGTTTGACGAAGTGTGGTTCAGATATGGAGAAAAGCGGGAAAATATTGAAGATTTTGAAGGTAAAGGGGCTCTGGTACCAGGTGCTAGGTACCAGGCAGTCCCAAACCCCCCACCCCCCACCCTTAATCCCCAAAATCTCATCCCCAACCCCCCATCCCCATCCCCCCATCTCCCCACCTACACCCTTCAATCCCTCACCTTCCACCTCCCCGCCGGCCAAGTCCTCGGCATTCTAGGGCGCACAGGTAGCGGTAAGAGCACGCTAGCCCGGCTGCTACTGCGGCTTTACGATATTCAACGGGGACAGATTCGCTTAGGGGGCGTCGATGTCGCTCAAGTGCCGCTACGGGAACTGCCGCACCAGGTGGGCTTTGTCACTCAGGATGTGCAGTTGTTTCAAACAACAGTGCGGAACAATCTGACGTTTTTCAATTCCCACATTCCCAATCGCGCCATTCTACAAACGCTGGATGAGTTGGGACTCATGCCCTGGCTGGAGGTCCTGCCACAAGGGCTCGATACAGAACTCGGGGCGGACAGTGGGGGACTTTCAGCAGGGCAGGCGCAGCTTCTCGCGTTTGCCCGCGTGTTCCTCAAAAATCCGGGGCTGGTGGTGCTGGATGAGGCATCGTCGCGGCTCGATCCCCTGACGGAGCAGCTGATCGAGCAGGCAGTAGATCGGCTGCTGGAAAACCGGACGGGGATGATCATTGCCCATCGGCTACAGACGGTCGAGCGGGTAGATCAGATTTTGATTTTGGAGCAGGGGCAGATCGTGGAGTATGGCGATCGCCGCTCCCTTGCTAACAATCCCCAGTCGCGCTTTGCCCAGTTACTCAAAACTGGGATGTCTACCCAGTCTCACTAGTACCGCTCGGCGTCAATATGTTCACTATTAGCGATGATGGGGGTGCAGGGTTTAGGGTCTCAGGTGGAACCCTTCACCAGGGTAGGGAGACTGCCGCCACGGAGGACTAGCGAATGGATTAAAGAATGCGCCTGGAAAAAGAGACCCGTCGTCGAGTGGGTCCGCCCCTCCCCCATCTGCTCACAATCTCCGCCCGTCTGTGGTGCGCCCCCCCAACCCACAGGTTGCCGCATCCTTGGTAGCGGTTGGAGCGTCGCGATCGCGTCATGGGCCTCTGCGCTGCGATCGCTCAGCCGCCTTCATTAACCCGGTACGTCAGAGCGGATCGTCATCTGCGTACCATGCAGAGGCTGGCTTAGGGATGAGGATCATTTAACATCCCAATTTTCGCGAAGAATAGACCTCACGGACAAAGGATGGCCGAGACGGCGATCCCAACTGATTGAATTTCCATTCCTTAGTTCTTTTCAGCCCAGGCGGGGTGACTCATCAGGGCATCCATCACCCGCACGCCCCGAAGCTGATTGGTCAAGGGCAGGTGACCGATCGGGGCCTCTAAGCTCCAGATAAACTCTCCAGGATAGCGAGTCCAAATGTTGTCTTTCTTCCAGGCAATCCGGGGCCAAAATTTATCCCAGTTTTTGCCAACCCCAAGCCAGATTTCCCGTTGTTTAGAAAAGCCGAATTTGCCTTCTGAGTAGATTAACCAGAGTTGATCGAGGGTTTGTAGATCGAGGTTGGGGAAGATATTGACTTCGGTAAAATAAAGCCATTTGCGCTTGGCCGCATTGGCACCGGCCAGCTCACACATTTTTTGCAGAGTCAGGCGATCGGCCAACTCAAAGTCTTGCTGCATGAGCGCTGTTTGGATTTCGCTATAGTCCACCCCACAGTCAGCAGGCAGGGTTAGCAGGCCGTCTGCAAAGTGAGTTGCGAGAAAGGCTTGCACGTCGGGATCATCGATTTGATACAGCCATTGCAGCGATCGCCCCGCCGCAATGGAAACCGTTGCGCTCGTCTGGGCCTCCTTTAAGAAGTCCATCATGACGTGGTAGCCAGGTGGCCCCGCTTCGACTAGCTGGGGCAGGGCGGCGAGTTGCTGCTTGAGGGCAGTATCCCAAAGTTGTGTTTTGAGAGACTCCAACAGTTCTACAGAGGAGGGCGAATTATTAGCGATAGAACTGCTCATACTAAATGACAAAAATTTTTGTACCCGAAGTTTTTCCGTCTCGATCCTACTAGGACCGCTGAATACCGATGGTGAAGTCCTTTGATCCTACAACTCAAACCGTTCACTATGGTCGAATGTTCAAGGAAAATCTCATTCGGTCGTCGGGAGGCATGGGCATTGTGCCGATTGCCGCTCGGCGATCGCTGCGGACTGACCACGCCAAAAGCCTGTCAGAGCTGATGTTAAGCGGTTGAGTAGGCGTTGACGACAGATATTTTTGAGGGCAAAGGCCCTGACCTTTAATGCCCACAGGTGGACGGTGATCGTGCTGCCTAGCAGAGACGGTCGTGGCAGCTGAGGCTCTGGTTCGATCATCACGAAGGCCCCTACCGTGTACAGACATGGCGAAGGGGAGATCAAAATCCTCCATTGGCCCCCCGTGGCTCCCCAATTCCGGGAAAACCCAATGGCAAAGTCTCCCAGAATGGCCCTCTGGCCACGCTTCGCGACCGGGGGATTTAGGGGGCTGTAAAGCCGGAAACCACATCACCCAGAATTTGTGGGTACCCCGTAGCCCCCTTAAACAGACCTAAAGATGAGATTACATCAAGGCTTTCCGTATTCTGGGTGACCGATAAATCTTGGGGACTCTCCACAATGAAGGGTGACCATCGTATGGTAAGCCTTACTACATCGTTTTTCAGCGAGCGCCTATGTACGAACGTATTACTCCGCCCACGACTGGCGAAAAGATTACTTTCCAGAATGGTGAACCGGTTGTTCCGGATATGCCCATCATTCCGTTCATTCGCGGTGATGGCACCGGGGTCGATATCTGGCCTGCCGCTCAAGCGGTGTTTGATGCTGCCGTGGCTGCGGCCTATGGCACTCAGCGACGCATTGTTTGGTTCAAAGTGTATGCCGGCGACGAGGCCTGTGACCAGTATGGGCAGTATCAGTATCTGCCAGAAGATACGCTCCAAGCGATTCGCGACTTTGGCATGGCCATCAAAGGCCCGCTGACGACACCGATTGGGGGCGGCATTCGGTCGCTGAATGTGGCGCTGCGGCAAATTAATGATTTGTACGCCTGTGTACGCCCGTGCAAATACTACGCGGGTACGCCTTCGCCCCACAAAAGCCCGGAAAAGCTGGATGTCATCGTTTATCGAGAGAACACCGAAGACATTTATCTGGGCATTGAGTGGAAACAGGGGGATCCGACCTGCGATCGCCTGATCAAACTGCTGAACGAAGACTTGATTCCCAGCACGCCTGAGCACGGCAACAAAAAAATCCGCTTGGACTCAGGCATCGGCATCAAACCCATCAGCAAATTTGGCACCCAGCGCCTCGTTCGCCGAGCCATCAAGCACGCCCTGCGATTGCCGAAAGCCAAACAGCAGGTCACCCTGGTGCACAAAGGCAACATCATGAAGTACACCGAAGGGGCCTTTCGCGACTGGGGTTATGAACTCGCAACCTCCGAGTTTCGGGATGAATGTGTGACGGAGCGCGAATCCTGGGTGCTCAGCAACAAGGCAGCCGATCCCGACATTTCCATCGAAGACAATGCCCGGCAGGTCGAACCGGGCTACGACTCTCTCACCACCGAGAAAAAAGCCGAAGCTTGTCAAGAAGTCGAGGACATTCTCAATAGCATTTGGGAAACCCACGGCAACGGCAAGTGGAAAGACAAGATCATGGTGAACGATCGCATTGCCGACAGCATTTTCCAGCAGATTCAGACCCGCCCCGATGAGTACTCCATCCTGGCGACAATGAACCTCAATGGGGATTATCTGTCGGATGCCGCCGCCGCGATCGTCGGCGGTCTGGGCATGGGCCCCGGTGCCAACATTGGCGATACCTGCGCCATCTTTGAAGCGACCCACGGCACCGCGCCTAAACACGCTGGCCTCGATCGCATCAATCCCGGTTCCGTCATTCTCTCGGGGGTGATGATGCTGGAATACATGGGTTGGCAAGAAGCCGCCGACCTGATCAAGAAGGGCATCGGCGGGGCCATCGCCAATCGGGCAGTCACCTATGACTTAGCCCGCATGATGGAACCCAAAGTTGAAAAGCCGCTAAAGTGTTCGGAATTTGCCCAAGCGATTATCAAGCACTTTGACGATTAGCCTCGAACTTCCATCATCCATAACGCGATACGTGAGGGGATATGTTGGCACACTGCCCATATCCCTTTTTTTGTGAATTTTATGGAAACAGCCGTTACTCACCTGTATCTAAGGGGTGAAGTCAACCGGCATTTGATCCAGGCAATGGCTTGCGGCAGCAACCTTGCAACCCCATGAGCTGCCTAAAAAGGTTTCCATACCGCTGCTGCGCATCTGGTCAAGTGCCTGGGCAGACTAGGGACTGACCGAGCAACCAATCTCTTTTGGACATGGCGCGATGGGAATTTTCGAAAAAATCACCGGCGAATTTGTCGACATTATCGAATGGCTCGACCAAAGTAACGACACTATTGCCTACCGATTTGAGCGCTTTCAAAACGAGATCAAAATGGGAGCCAAGTTGACGGTGCGGCCTGGGCAAAAGGCCGTTTTCGTCAATGAAGGACAGGTGGCGGATGCGTTTGACCCTGGCATGTATACCCTCTCTACACAAAACATGCCGATATTGAGCACCTTAAAAGGCTTTCCCTACGGGTTTAATTCCCCTTTCAAGGCTGAGGTTTACTTTTTTAATACCAAGATTTTCACTAATTTGAAATGGGGGACGTCGAACCCGATCGCGGTTAATGTGCCTGATTTGGGCGGCACCGTGCGCATTCGGGCCTACGGCACCTACAGCATGCGGGTACAAGACCCCGTGCACCTGTTGCAAGAATTGGTCAGCACCGATGGCCTCTTTCAAATTGACGAGATCAGCGATCAGATCCGCAATATGCTGGTGTCGTCATTTGCCACCTGGTTGGGGCAATCAGGACTGAACTTTGCCGATTTTGCCGCCAACTATCGAGCCTCCGGCGATGCGATTCGTGTGGCCATCCAGTCCGATATTGAAGCCTTTGGCATCACCCTGCCGCACTTTTTGATTGAGAATATTTCGCTGCCGCCCGAAGTCGAGCAAGCGCTGGACCGCCGCACCTCCATGAATGTGCTCGGCAATCTGCAAGCGTACACCCAATATCAAGCAGCGAATGCGATCGAAGCTTCCGCCAAGAACCCCAATGGCGGCAATCAAGCCGTCGACCTGGGGGTCGGCCTGGCGATGGGCCAGCAAATCGTGAATGCCATGCAGGGCAGTGCGGCAACCCAAGCCACCCCAGGGTCGCCCCAAACGGCTACAGTTGGCCCGCCGCCCCCACCGCCGCCGACATCAACTCAGTGGTACATCACCCGCGATGGCCAAAACTTTGGTCCCTTCGCCGCCAACCAGTTGCTTGCTAACGCCCTGACCCCCCAGTCATACGTTTGGAGCAATGGGATGTCTGGTTGGCAGCCAGCCGCCAATGTGCCAGAATTAGCCCCCCTATTCGGTGCGCCCCCGCCGCCCCCACCCCGGCAGTAATTGTGCAAACAGGCTCATCACACTCCTATGACGACTTCCACTTCACCGTCCTCCAAGCAGGCCTCACTCTGTCCGGGATGCGGCGCTGACTTAGTATTCAATCCCACATTAGGTAAGCTGTCGTGTCCTTATTGCCACAGCGCCAAAACGGTCATGGGCACTGCCCAAGCAGTTGAGGAGCAGTCCCTCGACGAGTGGCAGCAGCGCAGTAATCAGGCCCAAACGTCGCTACTTTCGGCCCAGGCGTTGGAAGTGGACTGTCACAGTTGCCACGCGAAAATCACCTTTGAACCGCCGGAGGTGGCGGGCGACTGTGCCTTTTGCGGTACGCACCTCACTGCCCAGGCGCAAACGGCTAATCCGATCATGACCCCAGGGGGCGTTTTGCCTTTCAAAATTGGGCGCAAAGAGGGACGCCAGCGGCTGACGAAATGGTTAAGTACCCGCTGGTTTGCCCCCTCTAGCTTGAAGCAACTCGCCCAGCATGAATCTTTGACAGGGATTTATCTACCGTTTTGGACGTTTGATTGTCAGACCCAAACCCGCTACAGGGGAGAACGGGGAACCTATTACTACGTCACGAGAACTCGCCAGGTTAAGAACTCTGATGGCGAATGGGAAACCGAAGAATATCAAGAGCGGCATACCCGTTGGCAGGCTGTATCGGGGCAGGTCAGTCGCTTTTTTGATGATGTGTTGATTCCAGCGATGAAGACGGTAGACCTAAACCGCCTGGAAGACCTTGGCCCATGGCCCTTAAAACAATTGGTGGCCTATGATGCATCGTTCTTACAGGGGTTTCGCGCGCAGCGCTATCAGGTCAGCTTGTCCACTGGGTTTAGCCAGGCGAAGCGGGTCATGGGGGCACACATTGACTCAAGCATTCGCTCGGATATTGGCGGCGATGAGCAACGCATTCATTCCCAAAACACGTCTTACCGAGACGAGACCTTCAAACATATTTTGCTGCCGGTGTGGATGGCGACCTATCGCTTTAAGAACCAGCCGTATCAGGTGATGATTAATGGCGAGAGTGGAAAAGTGGTGGGCGATCGCCCCTACTGCCCGTTCAAGATTGCAGGGGCCATTACGGGGGCGCTGGTTGCGATCGGGACGATTTGGGGGGGCTATTCCTACTCCCAAGGGGATTGGCAGCTACCAGATTGGGGGGCTCAACCGCAGTCAGCCATGACCTCACCGCCACCGTCTGAGTCTGCTCCACCGGCTGAAACGATTCAGCCAACACCGCCGCCCGCGGCTGAGGAGGCTCCCTCTGAGACTCCGAATCCAGCATTTCAAAAGGGGTTGGCCCTTGCGGGGCAGGCCGCGAATCAAACTCAAACCGCCCAAACCCGGCCAGAGTGGCAAGCGGTTACCACTTTGTGGGCACAGGCGATCGAGCAGTTGAAGCAGGTGCCTTCCTCGGATGTGAATGCCGCGATCGCGCAGCAAAAGATTCAGGAATATCAGAAGAATCTCAACTATGCACGAGAACGGTTGGCCAATGCGCCATAGGGATAACCGACATTCCGTGGGTCGACAACGGCCCGATGACAACTCGCCGGAATTAAGCAGGTGGACACAAATAAACGACACTGTAGGATGCTGTGAGGCGAAGCCGAAACGCACCATTCCAAAGTGATTTGATGCGTTACGCTGGCACTAACACATCCTCCAAATAATTAAGCCCATCTACTTACCAGCAAGCCGTTGTGGATGCATTGGCAGCCGTTAGGCAAGAGCTAGGAATGGAGTCAATATAAATTTACTCCGCTTTTGAAACATAAGATGAGCGCTGGACTTTTGAAGCATAAAGTGAACGTTTGTCCAACTTATGGGTAAAGTCACACAATCAACAGCTTCCAGAATGATTTAAAAATGCGGATGGCGAGACTCGAACTCGCACGGCAAAGCCACACGCCCCTCAAGCGTGCGTGTCTACCAATTCCACCACATCCGCGTGGGAGGTACGGTGCTCAGAGGGATTGCAAGAACCGCTCATCTAAGATAGCTCAGATTGAGCCGTTTTCAATGGCAAAATTTGAGTCTGTTTACGGTTCTGACCATGGGGAGAGATCACCTTTGAAGCACTCAAGCGCTGCGATCGCTAATCTAGCTCAGGCGATCGCGCCTCGCGGTGGCCTACGCGGCAACTTTTTGCTGGCCCAAAAAGCGCTGCAACCGCATCAAATTTAGACTTTGCCCCAGATTAATCGGCAGCACCGAAATGCCCTCAAGTCGGGACTGTACCCAGCCATCGCCCCAACACCATTCATGAAAACCATCGACGCCTTCCCAGAGCAACAGCCGAATGCTGTTGGGAGTCAGCTCGATGACCTGGTGTTGCACCTTGAGTGGCCCCAGATAGCTGGTGAAGGTCGTGCCCTTTTCGAGCACATCCGGCAGGCCCACCGAAAAAGTTTGCGGCCATAGCCACTGCTTAAACTGACGCGGCTGCAGCAGGCTATCGCGAATCACCTCAGCGGGGGCGTCTATCTCCACCCGCACCGTCGATTGCTGAAACGTGCCAATCATAAGCTTCCATTTGCCAATACACGTTTATTGTGACCCAGTGTGGCAAATTTTGTCGGGGGCGGCGACTGAGAAAGGGTGGGGGCCTGGCGGCGATCGCACCCTTTACCCACTTACACATGAGGCGGCCCCCCCTCTCAACTTTGTGGGTGCGGCTGTGCGGCCCTGCTGGTATGCCCCTACCGATGGAAAATTAGTCGGTCAGCCATTTTTCACCAGGAGGCCGGGAGCGATCGCCCCAAAATTTTCGCTAGCGACGTTATTTTCTGAAACATCACGCCGGACAATGGAAGGCGTTACTGTCTTCAGGTTGCGCTATGGATGCCAAAATCACTGTTTTACCGTTGCTGCAAATGGCCTCAGGCGATACGTTATCGCTGCAGCACTACTGCTTTGTGGGGGCACATGCTGGCAAGGTGGTGTATGTGCAATCGAATCTCCACGGGGCGGAGGTGGCGGGCAATGGGGTGATTCATCGTCTGCTGACCTATCTCAACACCCTGGAGGCGACGGCCCTGCATGGGGAGATCCGACTGGTGCCAGCCTGCAATCCCATCGGGGTGAATACGCGGGCGCACAACTTTGGCAGTGGGCGCTTCAACCCCTATGACGGGCACGACTGGAATCGCATCTTTTGGGATTGGGAGCAGGAGCATCACGGAGCCCGAGCCTTTGCTGAGAAACATCGGGACAGCGATCGCGCCACCATTCAGCAAGCTTATCGCCAGTTCATTGGGCAACACTTTCAGGCGGAACTCGACGCCCTCAACTCCCCGGTCGGCAGGCCTGTCCATGAGCGCTACCGCACCCGCTTGCAGCAGTTGGCCCTGGATGCCGACATTGTGATTGACCTGCACACCTCGAGCAATCAGGGATTGGTGTATACCTATTACTTTCGCGATCGCGCCGATGCAGTGCCCTACTTTGATCTGGACTTCGCCATTCTGCTGGATGAGTTTGATGGCAACGCCTTTGACGAAGCTTTCATGAATCCCTGGCTGGAACTGGAACAGGCCTTTGCCGACCTGGGGCGATCGCTGCGGTTTGATGTGGAAGCTTGGACGCTGGAGCTGGGCACCGGCATGAAGCTAGAGGCCCTAGCCGTGGAACGGGGCACCAAGGGCGTGCTGAACTACTTGCGCCAGCAGGGCGTTTTGCAGGATGACAAGGACATTTTTCATCAGCCGGTGCCCCTGAGCCGCACCAGCCAATTGACGAAGTACTACGCTACGGCGGGGGGCTTTGTGCAAAATCGAGCCGCGATCGGCACCTGGGTAAAGCCGGGAGAGGTGCTGTATGAGCTGCTCTGTCTCAACAAGACCGGACAGTTACCCACGACGGTGAAGGTGGCGGCGCAGCAGGCCGGGCTGGTTTACGACCTGTCGACGAATGAGGCGATCAGTGAGGGGGAGTATGTGATGGCGGTGATGGTGCCGGATTAGTGATGGTGCCGGATTAGTGATGGTGCCGGATTAGTGAGGGTGTGAGGGTGGTTGGGACATTTTGGCGATCGCGTTGTCGCTATGAACGCTTGCGGGCGATGGCGCGATCGTAGGCCGGATCATGTTCGGCGAAGCTCAAGATTTCGACCCGTCGGGGCGCAGGCGACTCGTAGATGCGATACACCAGCCGGTAGGCTACCCGATTCCACTCAATCTCTAAGGCCCGATAATGCTTTAACGGCCCTTTCAGAGCATGATTCGGAATGCCGCGAGCATTGACCGGATCAAGGGTCAAAATTTGCTGATAGCGGAGTAAATCGTGACGCAGTTCGGCGGGCAGTTCTGGCACATCTTGGGCCATGATGCCCTGATGCAGGTTAATTCGATACCGGTTTCTTGTACCCACGATCCACCAACCATTGATCCAGCCTTGCCAGTGCGGCTTCGTCAATTTCGTCGCCAATTTCCATGACGGTGATCCACTTGGAGGGATCGTCGCTATCGCCCAGGCGTTCAATGGCACGTGCCTCAGCCGATTTGGGGCGCGGGGCAGCGGCTGTTTGGCGCTTCCAGATGAGAAACTCCACGAAGTCGTGAACGGTTTGTAACTCGTCGGCAGACAGCGTGTGGAGGTGTTGGGTGATCTGCTCGATGAGATTGGGGGTGGGGGAGTCTGACATGGCGATCGCGGCGTGAGCGGTTGGCTTTATTCTGGCACGGGCGAGGAGGTGGATGGGTAGAGTGGATAGCAGGTCTGGGATGTTGGATATTCCGGGGGAATCTGGGAGGTTTTGCGTAATTGCCCCACAAGTTACGAGTTTCTCGGCAAAATGAGGGAGTTATGCTGAAACCCAAATTCTTCTTCCTGGCCCTGGCTTTTGCGCTGTTCTCCGTGGCGCTGCCGAATCTGGCCCCGGCGCTGTCAGCGGATGCCCCTGTATTGACACCGGGGGACAACCTGGTGATTGAAAATATTCCGCCGATTCCCCTGAGTCTGGTGGAGCAGGCCGATCGCTACACGCAATTTCGCACGGCATCCCTGCAAAGCTGGCACCCGACCCGGCGCGAGATGCTGATTTCGACCCGGTTTGGCGACACCTTTCAGACCCACCGGGTGAGTGAACCCCTGGGCACTCGCTACCAGCTCACCTTCTTTGACGAAGGGGTGTCGGGGGTGAGCTACCAGCCCACCGAGGGCGATTATTTTTTATTCAGTAAGGACATCGGCGGCACGGAGGCGAACCAGACCTATCGCTATGACGTGGCGACGGGGGCGGTGACGCTGCTGACGGATGGCACGTCGCGCAACAGCGGTGGTGTCTGGTCCACGGCGGGCGATCGCATCGTCTACACCTCAACCCGGCGCAATGGGGCCGATGCCGACCTCTATGTCATCAATCCGCGCGAGCCGGAGAGCGACCGCTTGCTGGCGGCAGTGCCGGGGGGTGGCTGGTTTCCTACGGATTGGTCGCCGGACGATCGCCAGATTGCCGTGATTGAGTACATATCCATCAACGAGGCGAATCTGTGGCTGTTTGATGTGGCCACGGGGGAGCGCACGTCGCTGACGCAACAGTCCGGCGACGTGCCGGTGGCTTATCTGGACGGCATTTTTAGCCCGGACGGGCAGCGGTTGTATACGGTAAGCGATCGCGATTCGGAGTTTTTGCACCTGGGCTATCTGGATCTGGGGACTGGCGAGCTGACCCACCTCACCGCCGACATTCCCTGGAATGTGGAGGCGGTTGACCTGTCGCCCGATGGCTCGCAGATTGCCGCCATCCTGAATAAGAACGGCGCAAGCGTGCTGTACCTGATCGATGTCGCCACGGGCGAAAAGCGTATGTTCGACACGATTCCTGCCGGGCAATTGCAGGGGCTAGAGTGGCGCAACAATGAGGAACTGGGCTTTACGCTGTCTTCGGCGCGATCAACCGCCGATGTGTTTGCCCTCAACGTGGCGACGAGCGAACTGGAGCGCTGGACCCACAGCGAAACCGCTGGCCTCAATACCGACACCTTTGCCGAACCGGAGCTGATTTCCTGGGAGAGCTTTGACGGGCGCACCATCACCGGCTTCTTGTATCGCCCTCCGGCGGACAAGTTCCCCGGTCCGCGTCCGGTGGCGATGTACATCCACGGGGGACCAGAGGGGCAGTTTCGTCCGTCTTATCTGGGGCGGCTCAACTACTACATGAATGAGTTGGGCATTGCCATGCTGTTTCCCAATGTGCGCGGTTCCACGGGTTATGGCAAGACGTTCACCAAGCTCGACAACGGCTACCTGCGGGAAGACTCAGTGAAGGACATCGGCACCCTGCTGGACTGGATTGACGCCGAGCCGGGACTGGATGGCGATCGCGTCCTGGTCAGCGGGGTCAGCTATGGCGGCTATATGTCCCTGGCGGTGGCGACCCACTACGCTGACCGGATTCGCGCCTCCATCAACGTCGTCGGCATCTCCAACTTCGTCACCTTTTTGGAAAACACCGAGGACTATCGCCGCGACCTGCGCCGGGTGGAATACGGCGACGAGCGCGACCCAGAAATGCGCGAGTTTCTGATGGAAATTTCGCCTCTGACGAACGCCGACAACATCCAAAAGCCGATGCTGGTGGTGCATGGGGCCAATGATCCCCGCGTACCCCTGAGCGAAGCCGAGCAACTGGTGGAAATCTTGCAGGGCAAGGATGTGCCGGTGTGGTACCTGGTGGCGACGGACGAGGGCCACGGCTTCTCGAAGAAACAGAATATCGACTACCAGTTCTATACGAACATTCTGTTCATGCGGCGATTTTTGCTGGATGAGGCGGTGGGTGAGGGAGTGTGAGGGTGGCAGGGTGGCGGGGTGTGAGGGTGGTGGAGTGGGTGTTGGGTCTTTGGGACGGCAATTCGGGCAGGTTGGATAGCCGTCTCGGCTGTCCCTTGGCAGGGCAACTTTGGGGCGAGGCAATTTCATCGCATCCCGCTCGATTCCCCAAATCCCAGTGCCATGCAAACATCAATCCCGAATTCCGAATTCTGCCCTCTGAATTCCGACCTCTGAATTTCGAATTCTGCCTTCTGAATTCCGCTAAGGTGATAAGCTAGCTGCGCACTATCGTTGTCCCAACGGTGAACCGCCCTGTGTCTGACGCTAAACCCGCTCGTTCTCTGGCCAATATCGCCACCATCGTGGCGGCGGCGACGCTGATCAGCAAAGTGTTTGGGCTGGTGCGCCAGCAAGCGATCGCGGCAGCCTTTGCCGTCGGCCCGGTGGCGGATGCTTACAATTTTGCCTATGTGATTCCGGGCTTTTTGCTGGTGCTGCTGGGGGGCATTAACGGGCCGTTCCACAGTGCCATCGTCAGCGTGGTGGCAAAGCGCGATCGCGAGGAAATCGGCCCCCTGGTGGAAACCATCAGCACGTTAGTCACGCTGGTTTTGCTGGTAGTGGCGGTGGGCATGGTGGTGTTGGCTGCGCCGATTATCGATTTTGTGGCCCAGGGCTTGAGCGATACGGATCCGGCGGCGCGGGCGATCGCCATTCGCCAGTTGCAGATCATGGCCCCCATGGCGATCTTTGCGGGACTCATCGGCATCGGCTTCGGCACGTTGAATGCGGACGACCAGTACTGGCTACCGTCGGTCAGCCCGATGTTCTCCAGCGTGGCGGTGATTGCCGGGTTGGGGCTGCTGTATGCGGCGATCGGCAGCGACATGACCCAGCCCGACTATTTCATGCTGGGCGGTGCGGTGCTGGCGGGTTCGACCCTGCTGGGGGCGGTGATGCAGTGGTTGGTGCAGATTCCGGCGCTGTGGCGATCGGGCCTGGGCCGACTGCGACTGCGGTTTAACTGGCGCGACCCCGGCGTGCGGGATGTGTTCCGGATTCTCGCCCCGGCGACGTTTTCCTCCGGCATGATGCAGATCAACGTCTTCACCGATCTGTTCTTTGCTTCCTACATTCCGGGGACGGCGGCGGCGCTGGGCTACGCCACGCTGCTAGTGCAGACGCCCCTGGGCATCATCTCCAACGTGATTTTGGTGCCGTTTTTGCCCATTTTTGCCCGCCTCGCCGCTCCCGAAAACTGGCCGGAACTGAAGGAGCGCATTCGCCAGAGTTTGATGTTGGTGGCGCTGACGATGCTGCCGCTGGGGGTGCTGATCATGACCCTGGCGCTGCCCATTGTGCAGGTGATTTATGAGCGGGGGGCGTTTGACCTGGCGGCGGCGGAAATTGTGACGGCGGTGCTGGTGGCCTACGGGTCGGGCATGTTCGTCTACCTGGCGCGAGATGTGTTGGTGCGGGTCTATTACGCTTTGGGCGATGCCCAAACCCCCTTTCGCATCAGCCTGGTCAACATTAGCCTCAACGTCGTGCTGGACTACTGGTTTATCCGCTGGTTTGGCGCACCGGGTCTGGTGCTGGCGACGGTGGGGGTCAACATCACCTCTACCCTGGCGATGGTTTTCATCCTCAATCGCAAGCTTAACGGTCTGCCCTGGGTCGACTGGGGCCGCTCCATTTTTGCCCTCACCCTGCTCAGCGGCGGCGCGGGACTCGCCACCTGGGGCACGCGCCTGGGTCTGGAGCAGGTACTTGGCATCGAGGGCTTTCTCAACCGCCTGCTGCAACTGGCGATCGCCAGCGCGATCGGTCTCACCATCTTTGCTGTCGGCACCCTGGCCCTTCGCATCCCCGAAGCGACTTTGTTGGTGAACCGGGTGCGATCGCGTTTCACCCGCCGGTAGGGTGTGAGGGTAGGGACATTCTGAAAGGAAAAGGGTCGCATAGGCAGTCGGCGATCGCCTGTTTGTGGGGCGATCGCGCTACCGAGTTCCAGCTTGAACGATACGGCTGAAGGCGATCGCCCTCAATCCATCACGTTGGAGCTTGGGAATCAACCGTCTTCTCTCGCAGCTTTTAGCACCATTGAGTAAAGTTGGCGGCTGACGCGAAAATTAGCCATTTCAATGAGCTGATCCATCAGAATTTTGACGCTTGGAATGAGGGTATTCTGCTTAGCTTGTAGGAGAACGCCTAGTAAACCAATCAGGTTGAGCCCGTAATGGGTTGCTAAGGCTCTACCCCGCCGCTCATCCATCAAAATTAAGTCAGCTTTGAGTTCTACTGCTAACAGGATCGCTTCGGCCTCTCCGACATCAATATTTTGCTGACGGGTTTGGAGGGCGATCGCTCCTTGATCATCGGTAACGGTCTGAACTTGAATCCAGGGCAACGTTTTCACCTCGACTGCGCCGGGAACCGGTTTGCCTGCTCCGGCCATTTCGGTGTAGACCGCTTGAGGAATGACGATGCTGCCGTAGAGCTGTCGCAGTAGATCGAGCTGGCCAATGGCGGCAAGGTTTGTAATCGGGGAGGTGTCGCTGACAACAATCACAGCAGGTTCATTGATTGCAGTGTGGCCACATCCGCCTGAAGATCTTCGACATCGTAGTTGATGTATAAATCTCGTTTTGCCAATTCATGCTGAAATTCAAGCACGGTCAAACCCGTCCACGCCCGAACTTTGCCACTGCTAATTTTTTGTTGCTGATACAGCATCATGGCAATCTCTAATTTCAGCTCATCTTCCTGCAGTTGGCTGGCATGGAGGATGTCATCAGGAATAACCAGGCTCATAGGTTGATGGGAAGAGATGACTTAACTTTCAATATAAGCGATCGCCCCTCGTTACTCCTTGCTTGACTGCGGCTGAGCTAAACAGTATCTACGGCAACGAGCGATCGCACTCCCTCAAACGACTTCGAGTCGCGCGTATAAAGTTCCTGGTCAGAGGTTTTCAGGGCTGTTCCCTCGCGGCAAGCGGCCTTGGGAAATCCGCTGCACCAGGGTTGTTAGGTGTTGAATGACCAAACCCGAAAGGTTGACAACGAGAGCCATATTGGTTGACAATCAGAAAAGGTAAGTTTGCCAAAAGAGAGAGGCGTAAGTGTCAAAAGTGCGAAAGCGTGGTGAACAAATTCGCCAATTTATTCTGTCCAACGTTGAGGATCATCCCAGGGATATTGCTGCTCTAGCAGCGCAAGAATTTGGTATTACCAGGCAAGCTATCAACAAACATATCAAGCGCTTAGTAGAGCAAAAGGCTCTTTCTTTTAAGGGCTCAACCAACAGCAGAATTTACTACCTTCATCCCCTGATTGAGTGGAGACAAATATACTTTTTGGATACTTCCCTTGAGGAGGATATCGTATGGGATTCTGATATAAAACCTTTGTTGTCTGATTTGCCAGATAATGTTAAAGATATTTGGCTCTATGGCTTTACTGAAATGTTAAACAATGCTATAGACCACTCATCTGGAGCAAAAGTATTCATTCAAGTCAAAAGGACTTCTTTGTCCACTGAGATCATGATTGATGACGATGGCGAAGGAATTTTCAGAAAGATTCAGCGCTCACTGGAACTAAATGACGAACGCCACGCGGTTCTTGAATTAGCTAAAGGCAAGCTTACAACTGACCCAGATCGTCATAGTGGCGAAGGTATTTTCTTCACATCTCGGATGTTTGATCAATTTGCAATACTTTCTGGAAATGTATACTTCTCTCATCAATTCAGCAAGGCTGAAGATTGGATTTTTGAGAATGATAGTTCCCAAGATGGCACAAGCGTTTTTATGGAACTCGACAACAATACTTCCAGAACCTCCAAACAAGTATTTGACAGTTTCTCGTCTGGAGATGATTATGCCTTCAATAAAACAGTCGTCCCTGTGCGTTTGGCACAGTATGGGGATGAAAGGCTAGTATCGCGTTCTCAAGCTAAAAGGCTATTAGCTAATGTCGATAAGTTCAAGATAGTGATCTTTGATTTCTCTGAAGTGGAAGCGATAGGCCAAGCTTTTGCGGATGAAGTGTTTCGAGTTTTCAAAAAGCAGCACCCAGAAATCCAAATTGTTGACTTGAATGCAAACGAAGAAGTGAAGAAGATGCTTAACCGTGCTGGAAGTGTTCTGGGCACCTAACGATGAAAGCCAGCGGCGGCAGACGACTTATGCGATAACCAGAGCTTTTAGACCGTCCGCTGCGCTGAGGTGTTAGACCGTTTACGGCAACTTGGGCTTAATCTCAAACTCCATTTTGGAACGGTAGAAGCACACATCAAATTCCATGAAAAAATTCGTCTGCCCTAGAATCAATGGTGCATTGGGGCTTTTAGTCCAAGCCAAGGCTAACTGAACTGGAGCAATATCCCCAACTTGAACCATTGCGGAGAATGGTATAGCCGATTGGTTACCCAAATTTCCTGCCAGTTGAATGATTGCTCTGCTGTCGTCCCAGGTAGCTCCAAGCTGTAGACCCAGTTCATAGGGCATAACATTGATAGTTGCGCCGCTGTCAACTAGGCCAAGGGCTTCAACGGTACTCCCCTCACGGCGAAAAATGAGCGGCACCCGTGGAAGGCTATCGAACTCGTTTTGGGAGGGATCAGTAGTGGAATAGCGGAAACGCATGACAATTAAGCCTGATCCGCCGACTCTAAAGCTTGCATTAATGCAGAACCAGCCCCAAAGCAGTTGTAGGGGGTTGGCAAATCATAGGTTTTGAAGGGTTCCAAGGGCGAGATATCCTCTGCTGCTTCTAAATCCTCTGCCAAAATCCGAATTAGCTTAAGCTTCTCGGTGAGGGAGAGTTGGCGGACGGAGGGAAGCACCTCAGATAAAGTCATATATATTCCTTTGCTTAGGGCTTTACAACTCAAGTTTAATCTTAATCAGCTATTGCCGTGTAAAACTGCCATGGCACAGTTTGGTTTTACAACTGCACCTGTCAACTGGAATACACACCATAGGCTCATATGAGCCGGTATAACAATCACGATAGAGATTAGCAGAATAAACTTGTGCCTAACAGCCCAATGCCTCTAACAATTTAGAAGGAGTTGCTTTGATGATTACCTTTAATCCGGATATAGTGGACAGGTTTGTGGGACGTGCTGTTAGCGAGTTCACAATAGCTAATTTACCACCGTTAAATTCTGAATTCCCTAACGTTGATAGTTGGATAGTCGCACACTTCATTAACAATGTGACAAGTCAAGTAGATGGTGTAAAAATACCATCGTTTGTAAGGCAGCTTACAGTCAATTTGATTCGTCGTTCGCAGGCATGTGTGAATGCATATTCAGACGGAAGAGAATTTACGCTAAAGTTTCTCGACACTTCTCCTTTAAGCCCTAATGTTTCGGTTTACTATAGCGCTCTTTTCTATTGGGAGACTTTATTTCTGAATTTAGGCATTTGGTCGGAAACATATAACAGGCTAGCCAAGCAGAGCAATTTGGAAAGGTTCTTTGAGAAAAATGACAGTAGCCGAGAAGAGCAAGCTTATGGAATTTACTGTGTGATCAAGCATTCGACTAGCCAGGATGAAGCTGATCTACTACCGATATGGATTAATAATGAAGGTTTCCATGGAGGTCAGTGGACTCTCAGTTTCGTAGAATTAGCTGATTTAGTTAGAGACATTGCTAACTTCAGCCAAGAGTTTATTGACATTCATCCTCGGCGAAGATGATGGGAAGTAACATTTGCGCACTCAATTTGCGGTCTAACTATTACTTAGAGGGAAAGTTTCCACCTAAGATCCCTATACGGGTATATAGGTGGAAAATTTTCAGCCTAATCCCCTCATTTGGGTGATTAGGTGGAAATGTGTCAGCCTAATTCACCGTATGAGGATCTTAGGTGGAATTATTCTGCCTATTTCCCCCCCAGTTATAGCCATGTAACTGCGAAGAGGGAGAAATTCTTTAACTTCTGTTTATCAGAAGCGATCCCGCAGGGTGTCCAGAGGACGATCGCCCCGCGAGAGCAGCTAGACCACCGCCCCTGCGTCAACAAATCAACAAATACGGTTGTACGGGGCGATCGCTTCTTGTACTATCTTTCCTACGGGGAATGGTTCTAGGCGGGGAAGAGAGGAGCTACGAACTCCTCAAATCCCCTGAACATCCCGACTTAACCGTGGTAAGACGAGATATCTGGGATCATTTTATGATCTAGCTTCTTCGTTGCGCCTCATTTGGGAAACGCTAGACAC
>Ga0081535_100246_pt1 | contig 47656 bp, 38 predicted proteins | sample HotLakmasection3_FD_71020 | JGI IMG/M metagenome (GOLD analysis project Ga0081535, IMG submission 71020) | Hypersaline microbial mat communities from Hot Lake, Washington, USA - Section #3 (SPADES assembly) (version 2) | ecosystem: Environmental > Aquatic > Non-marine Saline and Alkaline >... | reverse complement strand
CGACAGATTAAGCGTATGGGAATTCAAAAATATGTCGTCAGACCAGAAATCCCATCTAGCCACCAACGCCGACATAGCGCGTTTTATGTGGGGCAACAGTTACCGATTTGGCTCCAGTTACAGCAATTGTGTCAGGAAACATTGGACGAGCTTTTGCGTATTAACCGTCGTTGGATCAACTTTTACAAGCAGGGACAGCGGGCTATAGAGCTTGCTATGTCTACGTTCTGAGCCCGCTGTCGCCCTGACAGTTATGACCCTGTACTTATACAAATCAAAATTTGTTTGTCGAGAATATCTAAGGCTGGTTAGCTGGGGCGTCCCAGGTTTCTGTGGGCATCGCATCGGCTTGCTGGTGCGATGGGTCGAGCCAAATAATTTGCACCTGCCCTGGCGCGATGCGGTTGCTTTGTTCTTGCATAATGCGTTGTGCCTGTTGGGGATCAAACCGATAGTTAAAGTCGGTTTGCAACTGCTGCACCCGTGCATCCAGTGTAGAAACTTCTTGTTCAATCTCCTGCAACTGCTCTTGCTGGGCGATCGCACGGGGCACAAGCCGCACCAAACCTGCAGTAACTACGGCCATGAGCACCAGGCAAATCCCTAGCTTGCTTCCCACCTCCAATGCCATTGCCCGGTGCGGGTCTACCGGAGACGCTGCCCGAGCACGTCGCCGCTTTCGACGCACCACCTTCGAGGGTGGTGGCGAGTCAAGGGGAATGACCTGAGAAGAACGAATCGCGCTCATTTAGATAAACCTGATCGGAGGAGGCAACTGAAGTGCCGATAAGCCTAACTCAATATAATTGCTCTCGCTTGTAATCGCAAAATAACATTTCTTAAACCTGGGTCGGTAATGGCTTGAGAGATCTCACCCTGGGCAGAGTTATTTGCTGAGCAACCCGATTCAGCAAAAAGCAATGGATATTCACCTCCATTTTCTTGCCAATTCCTTTGGGGGTAAACCCAGGGGTGGGAAAGAAGCTGGGGCGATCGCTATCCATTGCCCATTGCGTCTGTCTATCGTCTGTCTATTACATGCTGCTACATGCTGCTGAGTGCCCCCCGGCAGTGATTTGTGCCATAGGGAATAGACAGCCTGGTATGGGGCAAGCCTCCCAAGAGAAACCTACCCCAATATAGGGATTTACTTGTAAAGCTCGGTCGAGAGGCGGAACGCCATAACTGCGGGCAGCAGTGCGATAACCAGAGCCACAAAAATTTGAGTATCTGAGATTGCCATGATTAAAACTCCTCTATCTGTGAAGGATCTGAAATGTATGTCAAGTGCAATATTGCTAGAACGGTTACCCATTCTTAGGTTGAATGGCTTTAACCTACATTAGTTTCAGCGATCGCGCCCAGTTCTCAAACGCGTTTGTCATAGAGCTTAATATTTGGGGCACAGAGGCAGGACTCTGCAGACCAATAAAAACCCATATTTGGGAGAGTAGGTGCGGCAAAGCCGCACCTACTCGATCCTTAGGAGCGATAGACCGGAAGCGTGAAGTGGAAGCAACTGCCCTGGTTCACTTCTGAATCTACCCATATTTGCCCATAATGTGCCCGCACAATGCGCTGGCAGAGGGCTAAGCCAATGCCATAACCATCTTTGCTTTCATCCCGCTTCAGACGGTAGCGATCCTCAAAAATGCGCTCTCGGTTTTCTTCGGGGATGCCTGGTCCTGTATCGCATATGCTGACCTGCACCTTTTGGGTTGTGCGGTGCAACACCGAAAGCTGAATCGTGCCATTGACGGGGGTGTATTTGATGGCGTTGTCAAGCAAATTGGTTAACACCTGCCGCACCCGCTCTGGGTCGGCATAGACCTGGGGCAAGTCGCCAGGAATATCAGTCGTAATCTCCTGTTCCTTTGTCTCAAACTGTTTTTGCTGATCCTGCAAAACCTCTTTGCACAGGGCTGCGAGGTCGAGTCTTTTGGGTTGAATTTGCAGGTAGCCGCCCGATCCCCGTGCCGCCTGTAACACATCGGCAATCATGCGATCGAGTGCCTTTGCCTGGGTGCGGGCATGGCGGATGACCTGGGAGACAGTATTGCGATTAAAGCGATCGCTATATCCCCCGTCATCCGATAGCCCAAAGCCCATTTCCAGGGTTTCGAGGGCGATCGAAACTGCCGTGAGGGGATTGCGCAAATCATGCGCCAACATCGCAATCAACCGATCCTTGAACTTTAGTTGCTCCTGAAACTCCTCATTCTGCTGTTTCAGCCGAAAAATCTCATCCGAGAGGTGAGTAATTTCGGTGATGTGGGAAATCGGGCTAAAAGCCGCCGAGTTGTTCTGAGAATTTGAGTTCCCTGTACTTTCATTAAAGTTGTCCCAGGGGCTTGCCAAATCCTTAAATTCCCCCTGTTGCTCTGCCTGAAAGGCTTCTGCCGTTTGCTGCCAGCGCGACCACCAATGGTCAAGCTGCGCCACGATATCGCTTCCAGCAAGGATGTGGCGGGGTTCGGGGTGGTATTTGATGAGCGCAGGTGTTGCCACTAACTTGAAATGCTCGACCAGATGGGGTTGATCTCCCACATCAATAATTTGCAGATCGAATGGATAATCTTTTCCCAGAGCATTGAGGCGAGTACGGATCTGCCGGATCTTCTCACCAGAACTGGGGCGCTTGTCTACAAACAGGAGCAGTTGGAGTGGGGTTTCGGAACTCGTCGTGAGGCTAGGAGATGCTTCCATGACGTTGAAGCAATGGCACAGTAAGAAAGGACGGGACAAAAAACAGCCAGGGGATCAGCATCTTAGTCAGGAAAAGACAGGCGGAGTGGCAATGGGAAGTGCAGAGAACGCATTCACGAATTTAAACGGATTCACGGAGGTACAGTCCTTGCAAAACCGACAGCAACCTGAGGAAATAGCTGAACCTGACAGAGAAGGTCAGTAGGAACGGCAAGACAATAAGCTATCCAGATGCCTTCAAAACTAGACTAAGATAGCCACTTCAGTAAACGAAAACCAGAAGTGGGAACAAACGTGGAGCACCAGTAAAAATAGAGCAGGATAAAACAGGAATAAGATCAGGGCGCATACAGTTGCTACCTATGTCCTCTTATACCTGTTAACGTTAATGGTCAACCTGAAATGGTCAACCTGAAAAACAGATGAGGGTAGAGGAGAACAATTTAATCCTTGTTCATAGCTTAAATCTTTCTGTAACTCCTTCAAAAGATAATTGCAGAAATGGTAGATTAATCAAATTTAGTTTTGGGCTGTCTAGCCATTGATTCTAGTAAATTGGGATGACACTCTGAATGCTCCCTAACTCCTGGCTGATGGCGTTAAAGCCATGTCAACCATGGGTCTTGCCCTATTTGCTCAATCCTTTATCCAAGAAATAGTACGGTGGGGTAGTTGATGAAGTTGTGCAAAGACGCCTCTTCATTCTCTCCCACTCAGCAGGAAATTGAGAGAGCATAGATTTATTCCACAAGGCAAGCTTCTGGTTCACTGCGAGAGCCAAATGCTGAGTTACCTTGAACCAGAATCTAAGGTTTTGTCTCTTTCGGGAGGACAACTCCCCTGGCGATCGCCCTCCCTTTTTACTGGTCTCCCTCCATTTTTTGCAGGGAATGCTCTATCCTTGCACTCTGGATACTTCTATGCCCCCATAGATCCTGATTTACACAAAAGCAGTGGATAGGATAGGCATTGCCCACAACCTGATACCGACCAATCGGTGGGGCTATTTCTGCTACCGCCGTTGGGGAGTCGGCTATGAGGTGAGTGTTGCTCATCTTAACCAATGGGGGTACGACTGAAACTTGCAGCTTAATCGGAGGAATAATCATAGAAAAGCGCATACCTTCGATGCATTTTTTTGATGAATCTATTTGATGAATCTATTCAAACGGAACGGATGACAGAGGAATGAAAATTCTGGCGTTGGCATGGGAGTTTCCCCCCCGAATTGTTGGGGGAATTGCCCGCCATGTGGGAGAGCTATATCCAGAGATCGCGCAACTGGGGCATCACATTGACCTGTTGACCGTTGAGTTTGGGCAGACGCCGCATTATGAAGTGGTAGATGGCATCCATGTTCATCGTGTGCGCGTGATGCCAGGGCATGACTTTTTCCATTGGATTGGCAATATGAATGACAGCATGGGGCAGTATGGCGGCAAGTTGCTGTCTCGAGACGGTCCCTATGACCTGATCCATGCCCACGATTGGCTGGTGGGGGATGCGGCGATCGCCCTCAAGCATATCTTCCGCGTGCCCCTGGTCGCCACCATCCACGCCACCGAAGCCGGACGCCACAACGGGCTGCACAACTCCACCCAGCACTACATCCACGGCAAAGAGTTGCGGCTGGCTCATGAAGCCTGGCGGATTATCGTTTGCTCCCGCTACATGCAGCAGGAAGTGGAGCGATCGCTCCGCAGCCCCGCCGACAAAGTGGACGTGGTCTACAACGGCATTTGCCCCGAGAAAAAGCCCGATCGCTCCACCTTTGACTACCTCGACTTCCGCCGCCGCTTTGCCAGGGATAACGAGCAGATTGTCTATTATGTGGGGCGCATTACCTACGAAAAAGGGATTCAGGTTTTACTCCGTGCCGCTCCCTACATCATCAAGGCAATGGATCGGCTGGTGAAGTTTGTGATCATCGGTACAGGACAGATTGAACCCCTGAAGCAACTTGCAGCGGATCTGGGCATTCAAGATTTCTGCCAGTTCACCGGGTTCATGCCCGATGAAGACCTCAACCTGTTTCAAAGCATTGCCGACTGTGCCGTCTTTCCCAGTCTGTACGAACCTTTTGGGATTGTGGTGCTAGAAAGTTTTGCGGCTCAGGTTCCGGTGGTTGTCTCAGATGTGGGGGGCTTGCCCGAAGTGGTACAACACTGCAAAACGGGAATTGTTTCCCAGGCAAATTGCCCAACGTCTCTGGCGACGGGCATCCTCCAGGTGTTGCAAAATCCAGAATTTGCAAAGGAAATGGTCGATCGCGCCTATCAGGACTTGCAGAACCGCTTTAGCTGGGCACAACTGGCAAGCGAAACAACGGAAGTCTATGAGCGCATCACCAAAGAACGCCAAGTGGTTGCCTGGTAGGGATCGCAGATCAAACAACCTGTAATTTTGTTGTGAGAGGGACGGCGCAGCCATCCCTCTCACAACAAAATTACAGGTGGGCAGGTGATTTTGGTAATTTTGGGAAAGCCGCGCGATGCGTGGCTTTCCCAAAAATAACCCTGGTTTTGAGCGCATGACGCTATACCGATGAATCGAACAGATGATCTTTGGTAGAGTGACTTAGGAGCCAGCGGCGCGAGGAGCGATCGCCTGCCTCCTTTGTCGTTCTGGTGATTTCAGGGGATTTGCCCCGATGAGTGCTACGCCGTCTCCCCCCAAGCTGCGCCCCTACCAGGTGCAACTGATCAAAGACCTGTATCAAACCCTGGGCATGGGCTATCACCGGGTGGCGATCATCGCGGGCACCGGGGCGGGCAAGACGGTGATTGCGGGACAGATCTGCGCCCATGCCGAAGCACGGGGCTGTCGCCTCCTGTTCCTGGTGCATCTGGATGTGCTGGTGGGGCAAACCTTCGAGAAGATGGAGGCGTTTGGGCTGCACTGCGGCTTTATCAAAGCGGGCTGGAAGGAAGACCCTAGCGCACCCATCCAGATTGCCAGCGTGCAGACAATGGCAAAGCGCAACTGGTGGCGCAAGTGGAAAGCCGATGTGGTGCTGTATGACGAAGCCCACACCACCGTTTTCAGCCAGGTGGGGCAGCAGCTTATCTACCGCACCCACCCCGACGCGACCCACCTGGCGCTGACAGCGACCCCCTACCGCCTGGGCAAAGAGCAGTTGGGGGATCACATGGAAACCCTGGTGTCGTCTCCGGTGCCCTCGGAGTTACAGCGCATGGGCTTTCTCGCGCCGATGAAGTATTACGGGATGCCCCTGGAGAACCAGATTGACCTGGAGGGGGTGCGGACGGTGGGCGGCGACTTTGACGAGCGGGATTTGAAGATTGCGTGCGATCGCCCCGAACTCGTCCAGCGCATTGTAGAGGAATGGCTCCGCCTCACCCCCGACAAGCGCACCATCGCCTTTTGTGTGGATGTGGAGCACGCCCGCCATGTCGCCGACGCCTTCAACCAGGCGGGGATCTCTGCCGATACCGTCGAAGGCAACACCCCCATCAAGGAGCGCCACCGCCTCTACCGCGCCCTGCGCGACGAAGAGATCCTGGTGCTGACCTCCTGCAACGTCATCAGCATTGGTTTCGACGAACCCAGCGTGGAAGTCGGGTTGCTGCTGCGCCCCACCCAGTCCCGCGCCCTGCACTTCCAGCAAATCGGGCGGGTGATGCGGATCTCGCCCAAAACGGACAAGCTTCACGGCACCATTCTGGATCAGGCGGGCAACCTGAAGCGCCTTGGCTTCCCCGAAGACATCCAGAGCTACAGCCTGCCCACCAGCGCCGAACCCGAAGGCTCGGGGCGCATCCCCTCCAAGCAATGCCCCTGCTGTGGGCGCGTCGTCTGGATTTTTGTGATGACCTGCCCCGAATGCGAACACCACTGGACCAACGAAGCCCAGATACCGCTAGAAGACCTGGCAGAGGTACTGAGCGAAGAACAATTTCTGATGGTGCAGGGCTATGAAATGCAGCGTGCCTTTCATGATCTTCGCAAACTTCACTATCAAAAAGGGGCATCCCCTGCCTGGACGACTCGCAAGTTTTTTGAACAGTTTAATTGCCTGCCAAAAGATGCCTGGTGTCAGGGGTCAATTTTTGGCAAACACCCCACCCCTGAAGATAAGTACAACTACAAGACCTACCTGACCCACCTGGCGCAACGACAGGGTAAGTCTATCTCCTGGGTGATCAGCGAATTTCAAAAAGAATTTGGAAGCGCCGATTGGCAAGCCATCTTTTTCGATCAAAAAAGTAGCTAATTCAGAAAAATTTACGCCTCAGATCTTCGACTTCTTGAAGAAGTCGAAGATCTTTCTGCATCGAGATTTCAGCCTTTTTTACGCCAAGATTTTCTGCTTGAAGCTCTCCGAACCCCCTTTCAAAACACTTCGAAATAGGGCTAAGCTGATGAAAAGCTAGTGCATTTGTTTTTCAGTGCAAATGTTTTAGTCCCATCTCTCTCTATATTTCCGTATTTCTCCGTAGGATGCGTTAGCGAAGCGTAACGCATCAAACCTCTGCTACATGGTGCGCTACGGACTGATCCAGCGTACCCTGCATAATTTTTTCTTATGGGTGAGGGGAATGATCAAACTGCTGCATCTTTCGGATATTCACCTGGGCAGTGGCTTTACCCACGGCTATATGAACCCCGAAACGGGTCTGAACACGCGCTTTGAGGACTTTGTGAAAGCGCTCAGCCTGTGTGCGGATCGGGCGATCGCCGACGCCGTAGACCTCGTCCTCTTCGGTGGCGACGCCTTCCCCGACGCCACCCCACCCCCGCGCGTGCAGGAAGCCTTTGCTACCCAGTTTCGGCGACTGGCAGATGCCCAGATCCCCTCGGTGCTGCTCGTCGGCAACCATGACCAGCACGCCCAGGGGCAGGGGGGCGACAGCCTGTGCATTTACCGGACACTGGGGGTTCCTGGCGTCGTGGTGGGCGATCGCCTCCAGACCCACCGCATCGCTACCGCCAGCGGCGCGGTGCAGGTCATCACCCTCCCCTGGATCACCCGCTCCACCCTGCTCACCCGCACGGAAACCGAAGACCTGTCTGTCAGCGCCATCAACGAGTTGCTGATCGATCGCCTGCGGGTAGCCCTGGAGGGCGAAATCCGTGCCCTCGATCCCGACCTGCCGACGATCCTGCTCGGACATCTAATGGCGGATACCGCCGAATTTGGTGCAGAACGCTTTCTGGCAGCGGGCAAGGGCTTTACCGTGCCCCTGGCGCTGCTGGCGCGTTCCTGCTTCGACTATGTGGCGCTGGGGCATGTGCATCGCCATCAGGTGTTGTGCGATGCACCCCTGGTGGTCTACCCCGGCAGCATCGAGCGGGTGGACTTCAGCGAGGAGAAGGAAGAGAAAGGCTTCGTACGGGTAGATCTGGAGCGGGGACGGGTGGAAATGCAGTTTTGCCTCCTGCCCGTGCGCCCCTTCCACACCATTCGGGTGGATGTGTCGGAGGCGGAGGATCCCCAGGCGGAGGTGTTGCGGGCGATCGCCCACACCCCCATCGAAGACGCCGTCGTGCGCCTGATCGTCCAGCTCCAGTCGCACCAGATGGAGCAGATTGACCTGAACGAGCTTCAGGAGGCGCTGCAAGCCGCCCACACCTTCGGCATCTATCCGGAACTCACGAGCCAACTGGCACGTCCCCGCCTGCCAGAGTTGGGCAGCAGCAACGGACTCGATCCCCTGGAAGCCCTCAACGCCTACCTGGAAAACTCGCCGCACCTGGCAGACTTGTCGGCGGATATGCGTTCAGCCGCTGCCGCTTTACTGACCGCCGATGAAACAATTGACTGGGAGATGGAACCGGAAACCCTGAAGGAGCGGGAGGAGGAGGCGATCGCCACTGCCCAACTCCGCCTGTTATAAATATCACCTGATTTCTCTTGCCCCTGAGAAGAAAGCTCAAGGGTGTGTTCAGTCAGCCGTTGGGGGTGCAGCTACGTGCGAGCAGCCTCGTATTACTACCCACGAAAGGGATACAAAATTATTAAGAGAAACCGAAAAACAGATAAAGATTCCGTAAAGCCGATTCAAAGGTCTAAAAGGCTGAAAATCTTTTGCAGCTTAAGATTCCTATGTTTTTAACGGCAAAACGCATTATGAAGTTTGTGTGAAGTTGCGGAATGAAACCGAGTGTTCCTGATCCCCGTTACAAAAAATTCGTGTTAGTGTTATCCAGTTCCACAACTCGACTGTGAAATCGTTATGAGTACGAGTTTGGTAGAAACAGGGTCTGCTGGCTTTGGGCAGCATCTACTCCGTGCCCTGTTTATCCAAAATGAACAAGTTCAGCGCTTCTCTCACAGAAACGCTATGAGACTGCCACCAGGCGGTCGCTCCGACAACAGGTATGGCTGTCTGGGGTTGCAAGTGTTCCAAACTCGACTCTTTGCTGTTTTTCAGTATGGAGTTTATGAATCAGTATCTTTGGAGTGGTCTTGCGACTACTGCACTTTTGGTCGGAACTTTGGGTAGCGCTTCCGCTGAAGCCTCTCAACCTTCTACCAATAATGAGGAGTGGACAGAAACTTTATCTGTCGCTAAATCATCATCCGATGAGGTGTCCCCTAACACGGCTCAATCTACGGCTTATGCGGCTCCGCTTCCCTCAGAAGCGCCCGACGCAGAAGCCCCCGAGCCAACCGAAACACGGTTTATTGGGATGCAGCTTGCAGCCCAATCGACGGATACCGCTGATGCGGCATCCGTCCAAGTACAGCCCCACACCGTTCAGGAACTCCAGGCAAGTATTTCTGGGTTCAATCTGAGCACCCCGCTGGATTCCCCTGAAGCAATGGCTGTGCTTTTGCCGCCCCTGGAGCTACCCCAGCCGATTCCCGAACCCGAACCCGAACGGCAGGTTCTCAGCGAACAGAGCGGTATGGCGTCCTGGTATGGACCCGGTTTCCACGGCAATCGTAGTGCCAGTGGTGAAGTATTTAACCAAAACGCCCTCACGGCGGCGCATCGAACCTTGCCTTTTGGCACTCAGGTACGCGTCACCAACCTCAATAACGGGCAATCGGTTGTCGTCCGCATCAATGACCGGGGACCTTTCTCTGGCGGACGTATCATTGACCTGTCTCGTGGGGCTGCCAGCGAAATTGGCATGGTCAGCTCTGGAACCGCACGGGTAAGAGTTGAGGTTTTGAATTAAGCCCGTTAGATCGATTCAGATCATTTCAAGTTTGTGCCCGCCAGTCGGGACGACAGCTATGCTCTGGCTACGGTATCGGACAACTTTAGGAGTTGTGGAACACCGATACCAGCCGAGCTTCCCTCTTCAACTCCCTGGAACCTTCGACGTTAGCGCTTTGCTCGAAGTTCCAGCGGATTCTCAAAAAATAGGCATTACATCTGCCTGGAAAGAACATCGGACAACGATTTCAGAGTTGTGGAACACCGATTCTTTCCAGGCAGTTTTTTATTCTTCTTTGCCATACTTTGCGATCTCCAGGAAGGAATATCCCGATTTTTTGAAAGAGGGCGCGGCTTAGCCGCGCCCTCTTTCAAAAAATCAGGATTTTATTAATCCGCAGATCCCTAATGGCTGCTCTGGATGCCCCGAATGCGAAGTTGTTGAATGAAATATTCTTCGAGGGTGGGGCGGGCAAGGGACATGGAGAGGAGTTGGGCTTCCATAAGTTGCAGGCTGGCGAAGAAGTCCTGGGGTTGCCCCTTGAGGTGCCCTTCCCAGGCTCCGTCTTTGAACTGGAGGTCGGGCATCCATTGGCGCAACACTTCGGGGTTGGCGTCGCGCACCTTCGCCCGGTAGAGGTTGGTTGTGCCAAGCAGTTCATCCAGGTTGCCGACGCAGATGAGTTCGCCATTTGCCAGAATACCGATGCGATCGCAAATCAACTCCACATCCGACAAAACATGGCTATTAAAAAAGATCGTTTTCCCCTGCTGCTGCAAAGACTGAATGATTTCGCGGATCTGGTATCGTCCCAGCGGGTCTAGTCCAGACATGGGTTCATCCAAAAACACCAGATCGGGGTCGTTGATCAAAGCCTGGGCAACGCCAATCCGTTGCAGCATCCCTTTGGAATAGCGGCGCAGTTGCTTTTTCTGGGCTGCCGATCGCGCTAATCCCACAAGGTCAAGCAAATCTGGGATCCGCTTTTTCTGCTCAGCTTTGGGAATCTGGAACAGCCCGGCAGTGTATTCCAGCAACTCCCATCCGGTGAGGTAGTCGTAGAAGTAGGGATTTTCGGGGAGATAGCCGATGCGGTGTTTGATAGAGCGATCGCCCAGCGGTTTCCCCAGGATGGTTGCCGTGCCTCCATTGGGGCGAACGATACCCAGCAGAACCTTGAGCAGGGTCGTTTTGCCTGCCCCATTTTGCCCCAACAATCCAAAGGTTTCCCCTTCAAATACATCCAGGGTGCATTGGTTCAGGGTAGGAATTTTTTGATTCAGCCAAAATCCCGTGCGATAGACCTTGCTGAGTTTTCGCACCTGGATCACTGTAGGCGTCTCTTGCGGTTGCACAGGCGGCATGGGGTCGGGAGTGGTGGGAGCGCTGTTATCCATAAGCCATGTTTTAGAACGAGAATCTGGGACGAGGTCAAGCTAAGTTCAGGGTAAAGCCGTCATGCGGCTGGCAGTAACTATCGTGTTTGACGGGGACGGGATGTTGGACAAGAAACCAACCCAGCAAACGGGAATGGAAAAGAAAGGAGTAAAGTGTGTAGGGAATGCTGTCTTTACTTGTTCCCGATTTTGCCAAGTTTCTTGCCAATCTGGAGCAAGAATTTATCTGAGCGAGAAATCGCGTAGACGGCATACAAACCAATTGTGGATAAAAACCTGGTATTGCGCAGAGGGATAGAGGGATGACTCGGTCTAAGATTGTTGCCATTGTTACGGGAGCCATTGCGCTGTTGCTCAGTATCGGCTATCTGTTGCTGGTGCAGTTACTCGATTTTCGGGGCGAAATGATACCCGCGCCTATTGATCTCATGATTCCACCTTTGCTGTTGCGGTTCTTTTCGCTCTAGCAGTGGATGATCCGCCTTTCGAGGACGGTTTAGGGTAAAGGTAGGGGATTGCCCTTGCCTGGAGCTTAATGCGGGCGATCGCCCTCACAGTCAGGATAGTTGAGTCTGGATAATTGAGTCTGGATAGTTGAGTCAGGATAGTTGAGTCTGGATAATTGAGTCTGGATAATTGAGTCTGGATAGTCACCTGATTCTGAACGGCTGCTTCCCCTACCCGTTTTTCACTTTTCGTTTCTATTAATCCGTCTGTATCAATCTGTCTCTATCAATCTGTCTGTATCCATCCGTCTCTATCAATTTATTTGTTTCTGCTTGGTTTTTCCCTGTGCCTACGACTGATTCTTTGCCACAAACGTTGCCGCTAACGCTAACCGTGCTGGGAGCTGGAGCCTGGGGCACGGTGCTATCCTCCCTGGTGGAGCGCAATCAGCATACGGTTCGGCTCTGGTCGCGGCACAGGGAACTGACCATGGAAGCAGCTCTAAAAGGTTGTCCAGTGATCATTTCTGCGGTTTCCATCAAAGGGGTTCCAGACGTGGCGCGGCGGGTGCGGGCGATCGGGCTGGCTCCCGACACCATTCTGGTGAGCGCCACGAAAGGGCTGGATGCGGCAACAACCTGTCTGGCATCCCAGGTGTGGCAAGAAAATTTGCCCGACCACCCCATTGTGGTGCTGTCGGGTCCAAATCTGGCAAAGGAGATCAATGCAGGGCTACCGGCGGCGACCGTGGTTGCCAGCCATCAGCCAGAAGCCGCACAAACTGTGCAGCGGATTCTGGCATCGGAGCGCTTTCGGGTCTACACCCACATCGATCCCCTGGGTACAGAGTTGGGTGGGACGCTGAAGAATGTGGTGGCGATCGCCGCTGGGGTCTGCGACGGTCTGGAGTTGGGAACGAACGCCAAATCTGCCCTGATTACCCGTGCCCTCAGCGAAATGACCCGGGTGGGCACCGTCCTCGGCGGCAAAACCGAAACTTTCTTTGGGTTGTCGGGTTTGGGCGATTTGCTGGCAACTTGCAACAGCCCCCTCAGCCGCAACTACCAGGTAGGCTTTCGGCTGGCGCAGGGGCAATCCCTGGAAACGGCGCTGGCAGAAATTGGCGAAACAGCGGAGGGGGTCAACACTGCTAATGTGCTGTTTGAAATTGCCCAAAAGCAAGATATTTCCATGCCCATTGCCCATCAGGTTTATCTGTTGCTGCACCAAAAAGTGACCCCGACCCAGGCAGTGGGAGCTTTGCTGGAACGCGAGCTAAAGCCTGAAACCCCAGGAGCATGAGGAACCATTTATGAGTTTGTCGAAAACGGAAGCGAAGCAATTGTTGGAACGTCTGGTGTTTGAGGGCGATCGCCCTGACGACTGGACGCAGGACGTCTGGGGACTCAGCCCCACCCTGGGCGAAACCGCCGCCCGCCTGGTGGATGCCTTCAATGCCCTGGTGGACTGCTGCCCCGACGAAACCCTGGAGAACCTGGTACAGGGGCTATATCGGCAGAAGAGTGACAGAGACATAAACTACAGAGACATGAACCACAGAGGCACAGAGGACACGAAGAGGTAGCTGGTTTCCCTTCATCTAACTGAGGTGTAATTCTTCGGGTGATTAAACTACAATCTTGAGTCGCTAAAATAATCACCATAGAGTTTGGCGAAATCCTCCAGATGACACCTGTCTCTGGTTGGGTTTCCATTAACTTTCTCTAAACAAATTCGTTAGGGAAATTCGTTAGGGCGAACCGTTGCGTAAGCCCTGGTTGTTTCTTCTCTGGTTGTTTCTTTTAATTGGCTGAACGATAGTGAGATCCTTTGATATGCCTTCCCCTGCGGATGATTACAGCCCTCCTGCCGGATTTCAGTTCGATTCCATTGAGGCAGCGCTGGCAGACCTGAAAGCAGGCAAAACCATCGTCGTTGTCGATGACGAAAACCGCGAGAACGAGGGTGACCTGATTGGAGCCGCCCAGTTCTGTACCCCCGACATGATCAACTTCATGGCAGTGGAAGCACGGGGGCTGATCTGCCTTGCCATGACCGGGGAGCGGTTGGATGAACTGGAACTGCCGCTGATGGTGACGGGTTCTGCCTTTGAGGATAGCTACGAGCAAACGGCATTTACCGTCAGCATTGATGGAGCCTTGCCCCTGGGCGTGACCACGGGCATTTCCGCCGAGGATCGGGCGAAAACTATCCAAATTGCCATCAACCCCAATAGCCGACCTGCCGACCTGCGACGACCGGGGCATATTTTCCCATTGCGGGCGCGGGAAGGGGGTGTGCTGAAGCGGGCAGGGCATACCGAAGCCGGAGTGGATCTGGCGCGACTGGCGGGGCTATATCCGTCATCCGTCATCTGTGAAATTCAGAATCCAGACGGCTCAATGGCGCGGCTGCCAGAGTTGATTGAGTATGCGGCGCACCACAAGCTGAAGATCATCAGCATTGCCGACCTGATCAGCTATCGCCTGGAACATGAGCGGTTTATTCAGCGGGAGGCGATCGCCGATCTCCCCACCCAGTTTGGGCTGTTCAAGGTCTACGGCTACCGCAACTCCCTGGATAATTCGGAGCATCTGGCGATCGTTAAAGGCGATCCTTCTACCTTCTGCGATCGCCCTGTCATGGTGCGGGTACATTCCGAGTGTCTCACTGGCGACTCCCTCGGTTCCCTGCGGTGCGACTGTCGCCTCCAGTTACAATCTGCCCTGAAAATGATTGATGCCGCCGGAGAAGGCGTCGTTGTTTACCTGCGCCAAGAAGGACGCGGGATTGGGCTGATCAACAAGCTCAAAGCCTACTCCTTGCAAGACATGGGCTTAGACACCGTGGAAGCCAATGAACGCCTGGGCTTCCCCGCCGACCAGCGCAACTATGGCATGGGCGCACAAATCCTGAACGACGTAGGCGTGCGCCAGTTCAAGCTGATCACCAACAACCCCCGCAAGATCGCCGGACTCAAGGGCTACGGGCTGGAAATGGTCGATCGCGTCCCTCTCCTCATCGAAGCCACATCCTATAACGCGGCTTACCTGGCGACTAAAGCCGAAAAGCTGGGACATCTGCTGCTCCAAACCTATCTCGTCACGATCGCCCTGCAATACAAAGACTCCTTACAGTCTGTAACAGAGCGCTACGAACGACTGGAGAAAATTCGCTACCTGGCACAACAGCGGGATTTACTGCTGCAAGAAGAAGCCCGTCCCGTGGCGATCGCCCTCTTCAACCACGCGCCCCTGATCGTCCACCTCGGCTTCGACCAGGCACAGGGCGTGAGCGCAGACTGGTATCACCACCGAGATCATCCGGCATTGGAGGCGATCGCCCAGCTCCTCGACGAACTCGCCACCTGGCAAGACCTGGAAAAAATGGAATTTCTCTTCTCCCCAGGCAGCGATCCCATGTCCAACCTGCAAGTCCAGATCAGCCGTCAAATCTTTCGCCTACCCCCACCTTCCACCCCCAACGACATAGTCCCCTCGTCCCTGTGTAAAAACCTCGAAACCCAGCGGATCTACACCTTCTCCCGCCATATCCAGAACGACTAAGGATCACGTATGAAATAGAACCTGGAATTTTTGATGAGAAGTGCGGCAATGCCGCGCTTCTCATCAAAAATTCCAGGTTCTATTTTGTACGTGATCCTGAGAAGAGGAACCTAACCATTTAGCGTTGATGAACGATAGGTCAGCTTGCAGGGATGGGGATAGAGCACCGATGGACGGCGACGACTAACCTCCAAATTGCTGCACGTACTACCCAAGCTCTTCGGCTGACGGGGTGGTGGCGTGACGACTCGCCCAGGGATAGCGGCGAGCTTTCTTGGGGAAAGGGAGGTTGCGGGATGCGTGAAAGTCTTCTTGCACTTTGAGGGTGAGCCGTCGGGAGACTTGCCGCACAATTTGGTTGAGCAGGCGATCGCCCGTTGATTGGATAAGAGACTGGGGCAGGGCATGAATAAACCTCGGGAAGTGAATAGCCACGTCGAGATGCAACTCCCATTCCACCCCGCTCATGACCCGTGGTGCATCAGCGGGAAGTTTTGCCGCCGCCGCTTCATCAATCGGCAACTCAATCAGGTGCAGCGCTGCTTTGAAATCGACATCGTAGCCCGGAGGGGTGTAGTCCGGGATGGGGATCGTCTCAATCCGATAGAACCCATCCTCATCCTGGGGCAACAAATGTAAGCCAATTTTGGGTTCAACTTCATAGCCCAGTGCGCCAAACTTGCCGATGCTCAGGGCATAGCCATTTTCCCCCAGCGGCTCGGCGGTCATGGGGCTGGCGCAACGGCGGAACCACTCCGAATGGACATCAAGGTAGTCCTCAACCGTTTGGGGCTTTGCCCACATTTCCATGCAGTTGGTGTAGTAGCCACGGAAATGGATGGGTTCTGCTGACTCAGCGATCATGACCTCTGCCCCATCCTCTGGGCGGGACTCATGGGCTTCGTTGGTGTTGGGAAACTCAAGAATCCGAGGGGGTACGTCAAAAGATTGGTTATCTAAGGAGTTTGCTTGCATGGTGCGCTCTCTCTGCAAAGAAGTTAGCCCAGAGTGGGATGGAAAAATTCTCAGGTTCCTGAAGGCAGATGAAATGCCAATACAGGGCTTAGAGGAAACAGGTCCAGGAGGATCCAGAGACTAGAAGGATCTTGCAGGCTTGCAAGGGAGCAAGGAACCAGCATGGCTGCGGGGCAGCTCAGCGTCCACTGAAACTAGCATATCCTGGCATAAAACCATGTAACCACCCTTAAGTTTTAAAAACCCCAGAAAAAACCTCAGAAGTTCGTTTCTGGATTCGAGAAGAAGGTACAAGATTTCGGAAAATTTACCGAGCGATCGCCCTCAAATATCTATGCTGCCCAAATTGCCCTCCCTTGGGTGCTCGGCTTGAAAATCCGCAGGTATCACTGCATCTCTATTAATATGGGTTGAAATTTATAATGGCTAACTTTTGCGGGAAACTGGTCGAAATGGTGAGGCTTGCCTATCCAAATCGGTCTCATAGTGTAAGTTGATGATTAGTGATTTAGACGAAACCGATGAAAGCATTTGTAGCAGGAGCAACGGGACGAACCGGGCGGCGCATCGTCGAACAACTGGTGCAGCGTGGCATCCCCGTGCGGGCACTGGTCCGCAGTCGCGAAAAGGCAGACGAAGTGCTACCCCCCCAGGTAGAAATCGTCGTGGGTGATGTGGAAAAGCCGGATGTGTTGAGGGAGGCGATCGCCGATGCCACCGTGCTGCTTTGTGCCACAGGCGCGACGCCCAGCCTCAATCCCCTCGGTCCTTACCAGGTCGATTACGAGGGCACTCGCCATCTGATTGATGCGGCAAAAGCCAAGAATATCGAGCATTTTGTCTTTGTTTCATCCCTCTGCGTTTCCCAGTTTTTCCATCCCCTCAACATGTTTTGGCTGGTGTTGTACTGGAAAAAGCAGGCAGAAAAAGACCTGACTCAGAGCGGCTTACCCTACACAATTGTGCGTCCGGGTGGGTTGCTGGATAGCGACAATGAAGATTTCATCGTTATGCAGGGAGCCGATACCCTATCGGAAGGGCGAATTCCCCGGACGAAGGTGGCGCAAGTCTGCGTTGAGGCATTGTTTGACCCCAATGCCCGCAATCAAATTGTGGAAATTGTGGCTCAGCCCGATGCGCCCCAGAAGCCACTCTCTGAATTATTTGCTAGCGTGGGTGCGTCTTCCAATCAGGTTGTTGATTCCACGGTTTAAGGAAAACTGCCCGTGAGTGCGGTAAACAAACAGGACTTATCTCCCCCCTCGACAACGCGGCGATCGCCCTCATTGCTCGGACGCATTCTGCGAGTCGGGGTGCTAGCCGGAATGACGCTGACGGTGTTGCAGTATATCCGCAGTCCTGAAGCGCGATCGCCTTTCGATCCCTACTGGAACTCCTACGATCCACCGCCCCTGGTGATGGAGGGAGGCGATCCCTATATCCGGGCACTGATGCGCACCATTTCCTACAGTGAGGCAAATGATCCCCAGCCCTACTCGTTGCTCTATGGGGGCGATCGCATCACCGATTTGAGTCGCCACCCGGATGACTGCGTGCCAATTGTGGCAGGTCCGAATTTGGGCGACTGCACGACGGCGGCTGGGCGTTACCAATTCATCACCACAACCTGGGAAGAGCAAGCCGAACGCTACCATCCTGACCCCGACGGTTGGTGGTTGTGGCGTGCCTACAGTTTTGCCCCAGAGCATCAAGATGAGGTGGTTCACGATTGGCTGAATGATCCCGGTGCCTGGGGTGCAGACCTGGGTGGATTACTAAGGGAAGGACAATTGGAGGATGTGCTGTATATTCTGTCGCCAACCTGGACGAGCCTGGGCTATGGCATTGAGACAAATGCGTTGACCGATGCGCTTCCCTATGTTTACGAGCAGGTCTTGCAAGAAGAACTCAATGGGTTAGAAGAAGTGTCTTTCTAACGCTCCAAAACCTTCCAATCCTCCAGGACTTGGGCGATCTGTAGAAAAGGATCTCTCCATTTTTTTGAAAAAGAGTGTAGCTCAGCCGCGCCCTTTTTCAAAAAAATGGAGAGATCCTTTCTTGGAAATCTCCTTGGCATTGCCAAGTTACACCAAGTCCTCGAAAACCAAAACCAGATATTTTTTTGAAACGCCAGCTACGCGGGCGTTTCAAAAAAATATCTGAAGTGGTATTTCAGAGAGTAGGTATTAGGAATAGGAGGCGGTGATTTTTCCGGCGATCGCCGACAAAGCCACTGTCCTCGGTGAAGCCAGGTAATTCTGAGCCGTTGGGTCGCCGCTGCGCCCTTTGAAATTGCGATTGGTGGCGTAGATGCCGACTTCCTCTGCGCCGAGGGTGCCCATGCCTGCGTTGATGCAGGCTCCGCAGCCAGATTTGAGGAGGGTGGCTCCGGCTTGTTCGAGGGTGGCGAGGTAGCCGAGGGCTTCGGCTTGCTGGCGCACCTCCTGGGAGGCAGGGACGACGAACAGGCTGACGGTGGGGGCGACGCGGTTGCCCTTGAGGACTTCGGCGGCGGCGGCGAGGTCGTGGAGTTTGCCCCCGGTGCAGGAGCCGATGAAGGCGCGGGTGATGGGGATGTCGCCCAGGTCGCTGATGCCGACGACGTTGTCGGGTTTGGGCGGGCGGGCGATCTGGGGTTCCAGGTGGCTGAGGTCGAAGTGGTAGTGGTGGGCATATTCGGCGTCGGGGTCGCCCAGGATTTCCTCGAAGGGAGTTTGGGTGCGCGATCGCACATACTCGCGGGTGGTTGCGTCCGGGAGCATGATGCCGCACATCGCGCCGCACTCCACCGCCATATTTGCCAGGGTCATGCGCTCGTCGATGGGCAGTTGCCCGATCAGGCTACCGCGAAACTCCATCACTTTGCCGATCGCCCCATCACAACCAATCTGCCCCAGGATGAACAGCATGATGTCTTTGGCGCTGAGGTGGGGTGGCAGGGTGCCCTCCAGGTCGAAGCGCAGGGTAGCGGGGACGCGCAGCCACATATCCCCGGTGGCAAAGATATTCGCCATGTCTGTAGTGCCAACGCCCGTGGAGAAGCAGCCAAAGGCTCCGTAGGTGCAGCTATGGGAGTCTGTGCCCGCAATTACCATGCCGGGACGGATGAAGCCCTGCTCTGGCAGCAGCACATGGCAAATACCCGCTGCCTCTCCTGGCGAGATCACATCCAGCAGATGGCAGCTTTGTTCCTGGGCGAACTGCACCATTTGCTGGTGCATCAGCGGGGCTTTGGGGTCGTTGCGGATGTCGTTGATCTGAATGAAGTGGTCGGCAACCAGAACGATGCGATCGCCCGCCCACACCTTCGCCTCTTGCCCAAAGTGCTCGTAGAACAACTGCCCCACGGGTCCGGCGATCGCATCATGGGACATCGCCAGATCTACCTGGGCAAACACCACCTCGCCGGGGCGCACATAGGCGTTGCCCGATGCCCGTGCCAGCAACTTTTCGGCGATCGTCATGGGGCGCGGCAGGGTCGTGCTGGGGGGCACGGTGATTTCACCCCGTCGCCGCTGTTGGTTGAAGGGGAAGAGTCCACCGGATTGGGCGATCGCTTCCACCACTGGATTCTGCTGCGCGTCACCAAGGATTTCCAGCGGCAAGCCGATGTTGATGCTGTTGCGGTAGAAAATTTCGGCAAAGGACCTGGCACGGACGACGCGGATGCCTGCAGCTTTGATGGCGATCGGCGCAAACTCGCGACTGGAGCCACAGCCAAAGTTGTGCCCCGCTTCGATGATGTCGTACTCCAGCAACTTCCCTTCCCCGATCAGATGCTCCAGGGCATAGCACTTGAGGTAGTCGGGGTCGGGGTTCGTGCCGCGCTTGGCAGGGATGATGTCGTCGGTGTTGATGTCGTCGCCGAGAGGGAGGATGCGGTCAGTCATAGGGCTTTGGGAAAGGTAGAACCACGAAGGCACGAAGACACAAAGACGTTCATTCAACTCACAGCCGCGAGGGGCAACGAGAATTTCACCCGCAGACAATCAGGCGGAATGCCCTCCAGTTCCAACCGACTGCCCATGCGTTCCAGGATGAGCTGATCGACATGGAGCAGGAGTTCCGGGCTGAGGGTGGGGGTGGGGACGGGCGTGGATTTGAGGGCTTTGGGCGCTTGCAGGGTAGTCTCCATCCAGTCGATCGCCTCTTGCCAGTGTTGGGTGGCGCAGGTGTCGTCCAGTTGCAGACAGACCTGCTGGTTGGGCTGTGCCTCGACGCTGAAGCGGAGGATGCTGCCTTTGTCCTGGGCGATCGCATGGTTGAGCCGATGCACCAGCACTCGCCGCAACCAGTCGGGGTCCGCTTCCACATGCAGCTTCGGGTCGATGGGTGGGATCTCCAACCGAGCATTGCGATCCTGGGCATAGAGGCGCACGGATTGATGCACGGTTTTAATCAACCCCGCCAGGTTAACGGGCTGAAGCTTGAGGGGTTGCTTGCCCAGGCTGATTTTGGAAACCTGGATCACCTCATCCAGCAACGCCAGCATTTTGACGGTGGTTTGGTGCGCCTGGGCAACAAACTCGCGTTCCTCTTCGGGGTTGTCGCACAGGTCAGCCAGGATCAGTTGGTGCAGCCCGATGATGCCGTTGATGGGCGCGCGCAGTTCGTGGGCGGTGCGTGCCAGAAATCCGGCGTTGAATTCCGCCGCTTCCACTGCCAGGTGATAAGCCAGATGCAAATCCGTTGTGTCGCTGTCTCCAGTGAAACCGTGAAATGTGGTGTCCTCAGACTCCAGCCGTTGCCATGCCAGCTTGGCGGCTCCCACCATCCCAGCCTGGTTGCCCAGTTCGGCGGTGAGGATATGCAGCCCTTCGCGGGAGGTGGGCAGGACGCGCTTTTCGATTTCATCCAGCAGGCTGGGCATGAAGTAGGGGGCGCTGGCGCTGATGCCGCCGCCGAGGATCACCGCTTCGGGGGTAAAGATATAGACGAGGTTGGCGATGCCTGCGCCCAGGTCGCGCCCATAGGTTTCCCAGAAGGCGATCGCCTCCCTATCCCCCGACGCTGCCCGTTGCCCCAGTTCCGCTGGCTCCATCCCGGTTGTACGGCGAATCGCCTGCACTGACACCAGTTGCTCCAGGGAGCCGTGGTTGCCGCTGTTGCAGGTTACCCCCGACGGATCGAGGGTGATTAGCCCCAGTTCGGCTCCGGTGCCATGCCGCCCGACGAATAGCTTGCCATCCAGAATTACCGCTCCGCCCACGCCCGTACCCAGGGTGAGCATCAGCACATCCCGATAGCGCTGTCCTGCCCCCAGCCAGCTTTCCCCCAACCCGGCGCAGTTGGCGTCGTTCGCCGCAATCACCGGGAGGTTGACTTTGACTTCCAGTACATCGGCGAGGGGAACGTTCTTCCAGCCCAGGTTGATGGCGACGAGGGCGATACGTCCGGTTTCATCGACGGGACCGGGGGTGCCGATGCCGATGGCGAGGCTCTGGCGATCGGGGTCGAGGGTGTGGATGGCAGCGGCGATCGCCTCCAGCACCGCCTCCGGTTCCGCTGGCTGGGGCGTCGGCACCGTCAGGGTTTGCAAGATTTGCCCAGCAGCATCGAAGCGCCCTAGTTTGATCGCCGTTCCGCCCAGGTCAACGCCGATCACTTGCGGGTTGGTAGCGGTAGTAGTTGGTTTGGCAGATGTCGGCATTACCCCAGTCATGCGTTCTCTCACGGTTGATTCTTCTAATTGCGGTTCCAGTTTTCGCGGCGGAGCAGGGGGTTAATAAACTCATTCAAGCCTTCGCCCACCAACGATAGCCCCACCACCAGCAGGGTCAACGCCAGCCCCGGAAACAGTGCCGTCCACCAGATGCCCGTGGGCAAAGCATCCAATGCCTGGCGCAAGTCCAACCCCCACTCCGGTGTCTGATCGGGCAAGCCCAGCCCCAAAAAGCCCAGGCCGCCCAGCACCAGCACCGCATCAGCGGCGTTGAGGGTAAACAGCACGGGCACACTCTGGATCACGTTAGCAAACAGGTAGCGGGACATGACGCGCCAGGGGGATGCGCCCATTGCCTGCGCCGCTTCCACGAACAGCTCGGTTTTGACGCTGACGGTGTGGTTCCGCACAACCCGGTAATACTGCGGGATGTAGGCAATGCTGAGGGCGATCGCCGCATTCAGCACCCCCCGTCCCACAATAAACGCCAGCGTCACCGACAGCAGCAACCCCGGCAGCGTGTAGACCGTATCCATAAAAAACAGCAGTGCCCGATCCAGCTTGCCCCCCAGATAGCCACTTACCATCCCCAACGGCACCCCGATGAACACACTCATCATGGTTGCCAGCACCACCACCTGAAGCGCCACCCGCGCCCCAAACAGCGTGCGCGAAAACACATCGTAACCCTGGCGACTGGTACCAAACCAATACTCCGCCGAGGGCGGTTGGTGGACAGGGTTGGTCAGCGTCTCCATTGGGTCGCGGAGCCAGCCCCAGGACTGCATCAGCGGGGCAAACAACGCCACCAGCACAAAGAGCAGGGTAATAACAAGACCGACCCACATCAGTTGCATGGAGAGGGTGGGGCGTCGCAAAAACGACGGTCGTTTGGGGAACGTCAGTGCCATAAAACCAACCGAATGCAACTTAGCGGTGACAAAACGCACAGGAGCGAAACCGCAATTCCCTATTCTGTCATTTCATGGCTCCTCCAACGGCTTTCCTCCTAAAAAAATTGCGATGGTCAGACCAACATTCTCGCCATTTTTTCTCGCCGTTTTTTCTCGCCGTTTTTCAAGACCGCTAATTCTGATTGCATGAAGCGTATAGAAATCAAGGGTCTTTAAAGATCGGGTGGTGGTATTGAGGTAATGATTTTTGGGTGGGTGGGCAACGCCCACCCACCCAAAAATCATTACCCTTTGAGGACTACCAAAGATCGAAAAGGTAAGGTATAAAACACTTCCTATAACTATCCTGATGCCTCCGACTCTGGGTTGTAACACGAGGTATTGCTTGATTGTTCCTTGTGGTTGAGGTTTGACTATGCGAGCTACCCCTATCGCTGCTTGTGCTCTGGCTGTGCTTGCCCTGGATGATGCAGTACAGGCAAACCCACTCCCCCTTGATACGGCGAATGCCTCTTTTGAAGATACGGCGGTAGCCCCGAGGGAAGACGCCGCAAGCCAGGACAAGATGGAGGCGATCGCCCCCCTCGCCGCTCCAGAAAGGGCGACCCCAGAGCGGGGGGCTTTGCGGGTCGGGCGATCGCTCCCCCATCCAGCCACCACTTCGCCCACAGCCGCAGCGTCACTCCCATCCACTCCCCCCAACGTTGCTGTAGGGTTGCAGGCGGAAGAGACTTCGCGCCCAATGCCGCTCCCAGTCGCCGCTGTCAGTGAACCCGAAGTGGCTGCATCCCTGGAATCCATCGAGCGAAGCACCCCCTCATCGACTCTTGCCCGTCAATCCGAAGAAGCGCAAAGTATCGCCGCCCAACCCGCCACCTTTGAACCCCCAACCGGGGATGCCGCCGAACTCGTCAATCCTGACGGCAGCTTTGTGATTGCGGATGTGCCGCCCCCACCTCCACCCGCCGAGGAAATCGAAGCGCTACAAAATCGGTTACGCGACATTGAGGCTATTGCAGATTTTGGCGACACCTTTGAGGGATCGCCCGCCATCACCATCGCCATTCCATCGGGCTATGGGGCAGACGAGGGCATTGGCTTTGTCAGCACGGGCTTTCAGAGTAGCGTGCGGGGCAGCGACGAAGCCGACGCCACGGCTACCTTCGGTGTTGGACTGGGCGATGCGGAAGATGCCGTTGGCGTCCAGCTTTCCTACACGATCGCCAGCTTTGGCACCAACCGAGATTTTGGGACGGGTGGCTTCAATGCCAAAGTGCATCGCCGCATATCCGACAACGTCAGCATTGCAGCAGGCTGGGATGGCTTCATCAGCGTTGGGGATGATAACGACTTTGAAGACAGCGTTTATGGCGCTGTCACCTATGTGGGTGAACTGAATCCCGATATCAACGACGCCTTCAGCCGCATTGCCCTGACCGCTGGCGTTGGCAACGGTCGCTTCCGCACCGAAGACGCCATTCTGGATGAAGAAGACACCGTGGGCGTATTTGGTAGTGCCGCTCTCCGGATTGCGCGTCCCGTCAGCGCAATTGTGGAATGGACGGGTCAGGACTTGGCACTAGGGGTTTCCATTGCCCCCTTCCGCGACTTCCCCCTCGTCATTACCCCTGCCTTCCGCGACCTGGCGGGAGCTGGAGATGAGGCGCGTTTCGTTCTGGGTGCCAACCTGTCTTTCCGCTTTTAGTTTCGGTGTTTGAGCTTATATCACGGGCTTTGCCCTCACCGTTCGGCTGAGCCCACGCCGAAGCCCTAAATCCCTCTCCCAGAGTAAAGAGGGACTTTGAAGACCGGGGTGTGCTGATCAACAACATTTTGTTTATTTCTCGTCGGGAGGCTGTTATGCGGTTGCCATTCACACCTACGGTTCACAAAGCTGTTACGCCAACTGGGAAAGGTGGGGCGATCGCCACCCCTCTCCTCTGGCTGGCAGGAGGGCTGGCAGTTGCTCTCAGCGCCACCCCTGCCCAGGCGAACCTGTCCGACATTACAGGGACAAATCCTGATCTGATTTATCCCGACGAAATCGAGGTAGAACTCTCAGCGACCGCCGCTGCCCTCTCCGAAGAAATTGCGGAGAACTACGAAGCCTGTCTTTCTATCTGGGAACAGGACGACCCCATCACGCTGCTCCCCGAAGACGATCCCTGCGAAACCTTAAAGTACCTGATGGAAGAAGCCCGCCAGTTCCTCCAAAACGCCGATGCCCAAACCCTGGAAGACCTGGAAGCCGAAGTCGAAGAACTCCAACGCCGCCGCATCTGGTAATTCCCCCGGCAATCCAAAATCCAAAATTTATAGCGCTACGCGCCCAGAAACAGGAGAGATGATTTCTGGAAAGCGGCGCACTGCGCCGCTTTCCAGAAATCATCTGTCCCAACTACTTGTATAAAGCGATAAAGCTTAAATTGCCCATGTCTGCGTCTTCCTCGCCGCCCGAATTGATTATCACTGCCGGACAAACGGAACGCCAGTATTGGCGCGACCTGTGGCGTTATCGGGAATTGTTCTACTTCCTGGCGTGGCGGGATATTTTGGTGCGCTATAAGCAAACGGCGATCGGCATCGTGTGGGCGTTGCTGCGTCCGTTTTTGACGATGGTGGTGTTTACCATCGTGTTTGGCACACTGGCGCGACTGCCCACAGAGGGAGGCGCACCCTATCCCATTCTGGTGTTTGCGGCGATGCTGCCCTGGCAGTTCTTCGCCAGCGCCCTTTCAGAATGCAGCAACAGCCTAATCTCCAACGCCAACCTGCTGTCGAAGGTCTACTTTCCCCGGCTGATTGTGCCGACCAGTGCCGTCATCGTCAGCTTTGTGGACTTCATGGTGTCGGGCATTATCCTGCTGGGGCTGATGGCGTGGTACAACTTTGTGCCCAGTTGGCGCGTGCTGACCCTGCCGTTTTTTGTGGCGATCGCCTTCTCCGCTGCCATTGGTGGAGGCTTGTGGCTCGCCGCCCTGAATGTGAAATATCGGGACTTCCGCTACATCGTCCCCTTCATCGTCCAGTTTGGGCTATACATTTCCCCCGTCGGCTTCAGCAGCACCATCGTCCCAGAACGGTGGCGACTGCTCTACTCCCTTAACCCCATGGTGAGCGTGATCGATGGCTTCCGTTGGGCAATTTTGGGTGGCGACTCTCAGCTTTACCTCCCCGGCTTCCTGCTCTCCTTTGCTTTGGTGATGCTGATTTTGGTCACGGGCATCCTCTACTTCCGCAGAGTGGAGCGGACGTTTGCTGACATTATTTAGCTGGGGTGGTTTACCACAGAGGCACAGAGGGCATGGAGGTTTTGAGCCTTCATGGGGTCTGCTTTTCTAGCCATCACCCGATAGTTTCGAGGGCGAAGACGATGCCGAAGAGAACGAAGAGTGCGCCGCCGATCGCCGTTAACACCCGCTCCGAGATTTTGCCTGCCACCATCCGCCCAGCGGTGATGGCGATCGCCGCGCAAATGGCATGACCCAGAGTTGCCCCTGCCACCACACCCAGGGGATGGTTCGTGGTTGCCAGGGTCATCGTCGCGATTTGAGTGCGATCGCCCCACTCCGCCGCAAAGGTCAGCGCCAGCGCTTGAAACATCACCGTGCGCCCTATCATTTGACAGCCTTTCAATTGAGAACAGGCTTCCATCGCTTCCGATTCTTCATCGCTGCGACCCGCTTTGGGTGCCATGCGGTAAGCGTCATACAGGAGTTTGAAGCCAAAGCCAAAGAAGAGAGCGATCGCCAATCCCTGCACATAATGCTCAGGGAAAAGCAGTGCCACTTGCCCCAACCCAACGGATAAAACCGTCATCGCCGCCAGCGCACAAATGACACCCAAAAAGACCCAACGGCGCGGATAACGCATGGCTAAAATCGCGCCGATGAAGAAGGTCTTGTCCCCCAACTCCGACAGGGTAATTAATAGTAAACCCGCAGTAAATCCAGTGATCATGCTCGTCTCCCTTAAGGATCAAATCGGGTGTGAGCATGATGAGCATTTAAAAAGACCTCACCAAGCCCATAACCTCTGTGGACTTCGTGAAGGTCTCGCTTGCAAAATAATTGTTTGCTATCTGAACCAGGCTCATCACCAGCATGTTGATTCAGATATCAGACTGTCCTTCGACAATCTGTAGCTACTCCCCTTCAATTGAAATTATATTACCCTAATTTTGACCCATTTTTCTCTTCAATAGTTCAATCTTTTCTAAATAAAATATATTTCGAAAAACAAGCCAAAGCCTTTCATTTTTGTTTCAAATTCTAGGAGGATTACATCGAAAAATAGCCCTGGAAAGCCTGGAGAAAGAAGGAAAGATTGGATTACATCCTTCAAGTCAATCTTTCATTTTCAATTCAGAAACAGTTCATTTTCGTATCATATTTGAATGGAGCCAAGAATAGAGCCAATTTGATTGGAGATGGATTTTTCCCAGTAGATTTCGAAATCTGTTCGAAAACTTTTTTGGAGGCGTAACTCTCAAAAGAAAAGATTGGACGGTATTTCTCACCAAGGGTGCTTCAAGCAAGCGAAGTGGATGTTGTTGCCACTCGACAGGCTGTGGCTGGCATTTAGCCAGGAAAGGCGATCGCTCTTGTGGGTGAATGCCCAGCACTCCGCACCCTCAAGGTTGGATAAAAAAAAGCCAGAGGCGAACCCCTGGCGATGTGTTTTTCTTTGAGTACCCGTATACTCTCAGAATTATCAAGGGTTCCTTGTGCCCTGATACCTGGAGCCAAGTGAACCTCGTCATGGGATGGCGTGATCCATATCACCGCCTTGTGGGGCACAACATTCCCGAAAATCGGCTGAAATCCGCTTAGGGATCTGCGGATTCATAAAATTCCAGATCGAGGGGGTGCGGGCAAAGCCCGCACCCCCTCGATCTGGAATTTTATTTTTAAGCGAGTCTCTGGGTGTGTTTGGAGAAGGTTTTCCAGCACAATTCTGAATTCTGTGATTACAGTAGAAACGGAACCCTGGCAGTGGGACGGGTAGGGAGCGCATTCCCTGCTACGCCCCCGGCTGTGATGTGAAGGAAAGCACAATGACTGTTCGTAAAGACACCCTGTTCGAGCAATTTCTTGCCCCCGTCTTCCAGCATGTGTTGATCGACCGGGATGCCCTGATGGCATACTACCGCAGCAAAGATTGGGAGCAAGAAGGCGATCGCTTCCGCAACCCCAGCATCACCTATCCCGCCTACTACGAAACCCAGAACTTCCACGGCATCGAGCGGGGCTACCTCAACCCCCAGGCGGCGGTTACCTACGATGCCGTCACCCGTTACTTCGTCCCCCCCAACGAAACCTGGGTGCGCCGCGAACTGCTCGACCACATCCACTGCCAGCCCCGCCGCATCCTCGACCTGGGCTGTGGCACAGGCTCCACCACCCTGCTCCTGAAGCAAGCCTATCCCGATGCCGAAGTCGTTGGGCTGGATCTCTCCCCCTACATGCTCGTCGCCGCCGAAGACAAAGCCCTCAAGGAAAACCTCAGCATCCAGTGGATTCACGGTAACGCCGAACAGGTTCCCTTCCCCGATCGCAGTGTCGATCTGGTCACGGCTTCCCTCCTCTTCCACGAAACGCCTCCCAACATCATTGCGACCATCCTCCGCGAAGCCTTCCGACTGCTCCCCACAGGTGGCGAAATGCTGGTGCTAGATGGCAATCAATCCGCCCTCCGTAGCACGACCTGGCTTGCCAGCATTTTTGAAGAACCTTATATCAAAGAATACGCCGATGGCAGCATGGATGCCTGGATGGGAGCCGCCGGCTTTGGTACCATTCGTACGGAGGATGTGTGGTTGGTTCACCAAATTACCCGTGGCGTCAAACCGCTCCCTGGAGAATCCATCCAGTTCGACGAAATCCGAACCGCCGCCCATCCTCAGGCGCAGTACGCCCTGTAAGTCCCTCTCCAGGGGTTTGACAGCATTCCCCCTTGAGCGAAACAATGAGGCAAAGTCCATTTTACTTTGACCCTTCTTTGGATAGGCGCATTCGGTAATTTCCCATGCTAAAGGCAGTTTTGTTTGATTTTAATGGCGTCATCATTAACGATGAACCGCTCCATGACAAACTGCTAGAGCGCATTCTGGTAGAAGAAAACCTGCGCCCCAAACGTGGCGAATTTTGGGATGCTTGCCTGGGACGGAGCGATCGCGCCTGCCTCACCACCCTCTTCGAGCGCCGGGGGCGCATCCTCAGCGACAAAGACCTGGATGCCCTGATTGCTCGTAAATCCCGCTATTACCTCGAAGAAATCGCCAAAATCGAAAAGCTCCCCACTTACCCTGGGTTAGAAGACCTGATCTTCCAGATCCGTGCGGCTCACCTGCCCATGGGCATCGTCACTGGATCCGTGCGTGCTGAAGTCGAACAGGTGCTCCAGCGGCTCAACCTCACCAACACCTTCTCCGTCATTGTTACAGGTGACGACATCACCACCAGCAAGCCCGAACCCGATGGCTATCTCCTCGCGGTCAAGCAACTGAATGAGTTGGGGGGCGATCGCTCTATCCAACCCGAGAACTGTCTGGCGATCGAAGACACCTTCGCGGGCGTTGCCGCCGCCAAACAAGCCGGAATGCAAGTCGTCGGCATTGCCAACACCTACCCCTTCCACATGATGCAACGCTGCGCTAACTGGGCAGTTGATTACTTCACCGATCTGGAATTAGAACGAATTCGCGATCGCTTCTCCGACCAAAACCAACCCCAGGTGGTAGGCTAGAATCTGCAAATCTTAAAATCCACGGGGAATTAGCTCAGTTGGTAGAGCGCCAGGATCGCACCCTGGAGGTCAGGAGTTCGAATCTCCTATTCTCCATTTGTTGAAGAGAAGCGCGGCAATGCCGCGCTTCTCTTCAACAATTCCGGGTTTTATTTCGTACGTGATGCTTAGCTTGAAAGATGAGGTGGGTAAACAGGTGGCTATGGAGTAGCCAGCCTAAGTTTATTCATCTGGTAATTCTTGATACTAACTTGACTACTGGGTCGCCTCTCTAAAGGAGTAGTAGCATACTGGAAATATCATGGTCGTTCAGTCCTGGTACTCGGTATGTTGGAAGTGTTGGTCGCTACGACAGGTGTGGAGTTGGGCAAGGTGGTTCTGGAGCAGGTGCTCAACCTTGGCAAATCAGCGCTGGAAGACTATACGAAAGATTTTTTCAAGGACTGTATTCAAACTGGTGTTGCACGGGCAAAGGTAGACACGCTGAAAAAGCCAATGGCAGAGGCGATCGGCTTTTTCATCAAGCGGTTTATTAAGGAACTCCAGATTAACGATGTGCCTGAAACCAGTATTGAGCACCATTACAAAGCAGCGATTAAGCAATTTGTGCGGGATGAGGCGGTTCGTCCAATTTTGGGCAAGGCGTTTGATAAGGATTGCAAACAAATTGATTATCAGCAATTGGAGCAGGTTTGGACGCAACAGTATCAAGGGGATGGATGGCAGTTTCCGGCAGATGATTTTGATTGGCGCAGGGTAGCCAAGGAATATGTGCTGGAAGTCAAGGGCATCGTAAAAGCGGATGCAGAACTCAGAGGTATCCTCAGCACTGAGTTGCTAGAAGATATTGCCCGAAACACGGCTCAGCTTTCACCGGGCTTTGATATTGAGCGCTACCGGGAGAGCTTGCAGTCCAGTTATGGGTATCTGAAGCTGTACACCCTCGACAGCACCGATCGCACGGACAACATCAAGCTGTGGAATATGTTCATTGAGCAGACGGTGCGCGAGGCACTGCCACCGATGCGCTATGATCTGCCGCTGGATTTGAAGCGCCAACTCCAGGAACAGGGGCAATTGGATGACCTGTCGCCTGAAGCGTTGGAGCACTATCGGCAGGAGTATTTTCAGCAGCCTGCACGGAAGGTTTTGGAGGCAGTGGCAGAGGTGCAACGGGTGGTGATTCTGGGCGATCCGGGTGCGGGGAAATCGACGCTGTTACAATATTTGGCGCTGGATTGGGTGGAAGGGAAGACAGAAACCCTGCCGTTGTTGATTGAGCTACGGGAATATGTGCTGGCTCAATCTGCGAATTTCCTGGAATTCCTCCATTGTGGGCGGGGTGCGGATTGGCAGTTTGACCAGCAGCAACTCCATCAGCATTTGTTGGAGAATCCAACGCTTGTCATGTTTGATGGGCTAGATGAGGTGTTCGATCGCCCCACGCAATCGGCGGTCGTGGATGACATCATTCGCTTTGCCCAACGATATCCCCAAGCTAAGGTTATCGTCACTTCCCGCATCATTGGCTATAACCCCGAACGGTTTCAACACGCTGGATTTCGTCAATTCACGATTCAAAACCTGGACGAAACGGAAATCCATGAGTTTATCGATCGCTGGTATGACCTAGCGATGGGCAGTGATGCGGATAAGGTGCGGTTGAAGCAGCGGTTGAAGGATGCCATTAGCAATTCCAAGGCTATTGCAAATCTGGCAGATAGTCCCCTGTTGTTGACGATGATGGCGATTTTGAATCGACGGCAGGAGTTACCCCGTGACCGGGCAGACCTCTACGACCAGGCATCACGGGTGTTGCTATATCACTGGGATGTGGATCACAAGCGGTTGCAGTTGCCAATGGATGCGATCCAGCGACGGGAAAAGCAGGAGATGCTGCGCTTGATTGCCTATGAGATGCAGGCAGGGGAAGACGGACTGAAGGGTAACTTAATCAGCGCTGATTGCCTCATCCAAGTGTTGACTGATTATCTTCGGAATCAAGGCTTTAGTGACCCTCGTGAAAAGGCTAATCGTCTGATTCAGCAATTGCGAGAACGCAATTTTATTTTGTGCTATCGCGGAGCCGATACCTATGGCTTCATGCATCGAACATTTTTAGAATATTTCTGTGCTCTAGAAATTGTTCATCGTTTTGAAAAACAACGTACTCTTACCTTTGAACAGTTACGTGATGAGGTGTTTGGACAACACTGGCAGGATGAAACCTGGCATGAATTGCTTCGACTCATTTGCGGGATGATCGATGAAAAATTCGCAGATAATTTAATTAAATCCTTGATAAATTTGAGTTGCAACCTGATTATACCTATAAACTTTATTTTAGCAGCTGAATGTTTATCAGAAACCAAGAATAAAAGCTTCAGAGGTACTATTTATCAAAGCTTTTTAGAAAACATCCAAGCTTTAGTTAAGGAAGTTGATAATTTAGCAGAAGAGAAGATTGAATCTGCCATCTTCATGAAGTTATTTGAGACTATTGCTTACACCTATAGAGAATATTTGGAAGTTTTGGATTGGCTAAGATCAATAGCTCTCTCAAGCAAAAATTGGAAAATCCAAATAGCTGCAATATTTGCAATTGTTAAAATTAATAAAGATGACCCAGAAACATTAAGATGGCTTAAATCATGCGTTGCGATTAGTAATAGCTGGGATGTTCACTGGGCATCTATTAGAGCAATCGTAGAAAATTATTCAGATGATGCAGAAACTTTACCTTGGTTGAAATCTTTCTTAAAACCTACTTCTAATCCTGTCCTAAGAAGAGCAGTAGTGAAAGTAATTTCACAGAACTTTAGAGAGGAATCTCAAACCTTAGAAATAATTAAGAATCGGGCATTGTTTGATGATAGTTGGCGAGTAAGATGGGCTGTAGTTGAAGAATTAGCTAATAACTGGAGAAATGATCCAGATACTATACGAATTCTTAAAGATCGTGCAGAAAATGATAATGAACATTTTGTACGGAAAGTCGCAGTTCAAGAACTTAAGCAGTTCATAAATAATGATTTATCTATTTTCGAGTCTTTTCTGAAGATTGTTGTAAATGATTCATTTAATCGGGAAGAGAGTTGGCAAATTAACCCGCGGCAAACTGCCTTAGAAGCTCTACTAAACTACTATCCTGAACAGCCTAAAGTTTTCGAAATCTTAAAAGATCGCGCCCTCAACGACCCCGACGAACAACTACGAGAATGGGCACAGCAGCAACTAGAGAAGATAGAACAGGAGAGATAATAGAAATAGGCTTAGATACAGACAGCACTGAAAAATAAAAGAGACAATCATGGAAATTCAAGAATTGAAAGCCCTAATCAAAGAAAGTATGCGAGAGGTCTTACGGGAAGAGCGATTAATGCTTTGTAAGGTTTTGATGCCTTACGTTGATGATGCAGAACAAGCCGAATTGGAAGCTGAGTTTGGTTCACCTGCCGATTATCAAGATGACGAAACTGTTGATATGACTGCATGGGTGAAGAATGACCATCAAGTTTCGTAAGCAGGCAATCAAGTTCATTGAGAAGGCTGATCCCAATACCGTCAGCCGAATTCGAGAGAAGCTGAATCAACTGCTAACAATAGTTGAGGAGCAGAGCATCATTCCATTTGCGGAACTTGATATTAAGCAAATGAGAGGAGAATGGGAAGGATTTTACAGACTCAGAGTTGGCAAAGTTCGCATCATTTTTACGGTCGATATATCGTCTGGCGATATTGAAGTCTATGCGATTGGAAATAGAGGTGATATCTACAAGAATAGCTGATCCCCTAACTGCGCGAATGGGTACAGCAGCAACTAGAGAAGTTGGAGAAAATTGAGGAGTTCGATGGATGAGGATGGGGGCGATCGCACTCCGCCCATGCTGCGCGATCGCCCGTTGCAGTAAGAGGGGCGATCGCCTTCCCAAAAATTGCAAACCGTAAACAGATCCGTGATCTTGCGGGTTTAGGCGGAAATACTGGGAAAACTAGATTGGACCTTATGGATGGTTTCCCATGCGCGTCATTACGCTTCCTGAGCCGGGTCAACTGGTGGATGTTCGTCAGAGCCGCTTTGTGGTGACAGATGTGCAGCAGGTGATTCCTCCCGACAATCCGCTGTTGTCGGGGATTCGGCGTGCCCAGCACTGTGTCACCCTGTCCTCGGTGGAGGATGATGCCCTGGGGTGAGAGCTTCAGGTGATCTGGGAAGTTGAGCCGGGAGCCTATGTCCATGACTTGCCGCCGACCGGGTTTGATGCACCAGAGCGGTTGGATGCGTTTTTGGATGCGGTGCGGTGGGGAGCGGCGTCTACGGCAGATATTCGCAATGTGCAGTCTCCCTTTCATAGTGGCATTAATATTGAGGACTACCAGCTCGACCCGGTGGTGCGGGCGATTCAGATACCCCGTGTGAACTTGCTGATTGCCGATGATGTGAGGTTGGGCAAGACCATCGAGGCGGGCTTGGTGGCGCAGGAGATGATTCTGCGACAGCGGGTGCGGCGAATTGTGATCGTCTGCCCCTCATCGCTTCAGGTGTAGTGGCGAGAGCAGATGCGCGACAAGTTTGGGCTGGAATTTTGCATTGTGGATAGCAACCTGATGCGGGAGTTGCGGCGGCGACGGGGGATTTCTGTCAATTCCTGGACGCATTTTCCCCAGCTGATTACCTCCATTGATTTTCTGAAGCGCGATCGCCCCTCATATCCTCCTCCAACCCGAAATCTCCCATTGGTGCCCTGTAGAAATCCTTACTGAGTTTCAGAGGGTGCTGCTATGCTTCCAACCACCATCTCTGCTTTGACTGTCAGACCCGTTGAACGGACGGATTTGCCTAAAATCGCCATCCTTCTGGAGATTTGCGAAGCCATTGATCGGCTGGATGTCAATCGTTCGCTGGAAGAATTGGAGCAGAGCTTTGACTACGAGCCGCCCGAAACTAGCCGGGGGTGGTCATTGTGGGAAGACGCGGAGGGTCATGTTGTTGCCTATGGGTTTTATGGTGTGCGCGATCGGGAGGAAAGGGATAGCGCTTATCTCCATATTGTTGTGCGTCCCGACTACCGTGAGGGCAGCCTGCCTGACGACATTCTCTACTGGTGTGAGCAGGGCATTGCCCAACTGACTCCCGATGCGACGCTGTGGGCGGGTGCCCGCGATACCTTCCGCTTTGATGTGGAGTTGTATAAACGCAATGGGTATGAGGTGGTGCGGCAGTTTGGGCGAATGCAGCGATCGCTCCTAACCCCCTTTCCAGCCCCGCAATTTCCTGAAGGCTTTGTGGTGCGGACTTCCCAGGGAGAAACGGATGCGGAGTGCTGGGTGGAAATGTATAACCAGACGTTTATTGACCACTGGGAGTTTCATCCAATGACGGTGGAGGTTTACAAAGCCCGGTTGCAACGCCCCATCTATCAACCCGATTTGGATTGGGTGGCGATCGCCCCTGAGGGCACCTTCGCTGCTTTTGCCACCTGCGGCATTGCTGAAAAAGCCAACGTTCGCACGGGTCGCCAGGAAGGTTGGGTCAATATCCTCGGAACCCGTCGTGGTTTCCGCCGCCAGGGGTTGGGACGCGCCATGCTGCTGACGGGGATGCAGGCGCTCAAGAATAGTGGCATGACCACAGCGTTATTGGGGGTGGATGCGGATAATCAAAACCAGGCACGCAAGCTCTACGAGTCGGTTGGCTTTGAATGGGTTCACACCTTCCTTTCCTACAAAAAGCAGTTGGAGTAATCCAAGAAGTAATACTAATCGCTCATGCCAGTGACAGCACGCGTTGCTGTCACTGGCACCCCAAAGAATAAAACGTACATTTTTGGAGCCGTCCTAGCTCTTGGGGAAATGCGAATTAGGGCGATCGCCCGAGTCAACTTAAATGAAGTAATCCCAAATCCGAATAGCAAACCCGTAAATATTTTTTGTGAAACGATTGCTCTGCAATCGTTTCACAAAAAATATTTACGGGTTTTACAGTCAAAATCTGGTGTAATCCCTCATCCTGCCATGCCTATATGGGTTGCCCAACTGTCGGGCTAACCGTTTGATGGCGGCAGTAGCAGGATGCCCGGATTGGGACTTCAGCCTGGGCGATCGCCTTATCGAGTTGTAGTTTGATGTGAACTGCCTCCACCGTTTCACCCCGGTGCATCAGGCACTCATTCAGACCATGTAAGCTCCAAACATTATTGGGATGCTGACAAGCCCTGCTCAGGGTCCTGTCTAAACCCAGGTCTGCTCTGTAGATGGCTTCTGCTTCGTCGTAATGCCCCTGCTCCACCAAAAGAGCACCCAGGGCATGGCGGGTGGGCTGCATCCAGCCCCAGGGTTCGTCGTAGGGCAGGTTGTCATCTAGCTCCACTGAGCGGCGCAAATGCTCAAACGCCTTGCCGTAGTTCCCCTTGTGGTACTCCATCTCACCCAACATCATTTGTTCAGCAATTTGGAGAATATCTCGACAAGTGTTGTTGAAGATCATGCGAGTTTCTGGAACGTGCTGATAGGCTTCATCGAAAAGCGCTCGTTCGGCTTCGGCTTCGGCATGTCTTCTCAAGTTAGCCAGCGCAACGGTGCGGGAATAGCGCATCATCGCCGTGGTCACACAATATAGATCAGAATCTTCGGGGAGGGGTTGAGCCAGAATGTCTTCCCAGCGTCCGAAGCGAATGAGGGCATGTTGCTTCATTGGCAAAAAGCCTTCAAACCAGTCTGCCATTGGACGCAAGAAGTCCTCTGGTAAGGCGGCTATCAGTTCATCGGATGTCGCTAACGCCACAGAGGGTTGCCCCAAAAACATTGCGCCGTAAATGGTGAAATGGTAGTTGTGCAGGCGGTAGAGGGTGTAAAAGTTGTCGGCTCCGACCTGTTCAACAAACTTTTGATCGGCTTCAGTTGCTCTTTGGTTGCGAGAGACGACATTCATATAGTCGCCACAGAGCACATCAATGTGGGTTGCCATATGCAACAGATGCCCTGCATCAGGCACTAGAGTGGTGAGGCGATCGCCATGACGTAGCGCATGTTCGGGGTGGGGCGACATCTCCACAAGATGAATGTACATATGCAACAGTCCCGGATGTTCCCACGCCCCTTCTAACTGTTCAAAAGCCGTTTCCAAAACGGTCAGCGCTTCGAGGGTACTTGCCCCTTGCGCTGGCTGGCCCGAAGGTAGATCCCATAGCTGCCAGGGGGTTCGATTCATCAGTGCCTCGGCAAACAAGCAGCAGATATCCAGATCTCTGGGAAAGGATTGATAAACCTGGCGCATGGCATTGGCGTAGGCATCGCTCCAGGGGGCAAAATCTTCGACAGTCGGATTGTCTGGATAACGATGGGAAAGGGCTTCAATCAGAGCATTTTCGATAGGGGTTATCTTGTCTTTCAGGGCTGTTGCCTGGGCGATCGCCTGTTGCGCGATCGCAATCGTATCAGGCTTTTCGTCTTCCTCAAAGGCTATCCAGGGTTTGTTGTAATTGGGACCAATAGCATAGGCGATTCCCCAATGGGACATGGCGCATTCAGGATCATCTTGCAAAGCTTTTTGAAAACAAGCGATCGCCTCTTCATGGTTAAAGGCATAGATCCACATCAAACCTCGGTCAAACCAAACTTGGGCTGAGGATGAAGTTGTTGTAATAGCCCGAGAATAGCGTCCTAAATCGAAGTAATCCATGAACACCACCTCATGTCGTGATGGTCGAACATTATCTCAGGGATCAACAAAGTGATTGTTTTAGTCAAAAAAATTAACTCAGTTTTGTATGTTTTTCAGGAAAGAAGATGCAGCGGAGCCGCCCCTCTTCCCTGCGAGTGAAATACACATAAAAATCAAAAGGTTTCGAAAAAGTCTATGAAATCAGTTTTCCTTCCTGGAGATGAATCAGGACATCTGCTTGTTCTATGACAAAGGGACGGTGCGAAACTACTATACAGGTCGGTTGCCATTGATTGGCTTCTTCTGGTGGGACTACTTCTGGTGGGACTACCTCAGAGTTATAAGGGTTGCGGTCTTGCTTGAGGCGCTGCATTAACTCTTTCCACAGTGTTTGTTCGGTCTTGATGTCAAGCGCACTGGAAAGATCGTCAATGACTAATAAATCGGGTTGGCGCAGAAACATTCGAGCTACGGCGACTCGTTGAATTTGTCCACCGGAGAGCCGCATTCCCTTAGAACCAATTTGCGTATCTAAGCCATCGGGCATATGCGACAAGTCTTGATGGAGGGTAGTTTGGGCGATCGCCCTCCTTACCTCTACCTCACTTCGCTCTAATCCCAGCAGCAGATTCTCGCGCAGGCTGGTGCTGAATAACTGGGGAACCTGCGGGGTGTAGGCAGTGTGCGGCGGTGTGAAGAAGCGATCGGGATACCTGACGAGTTCTCCATTCCAATAGAGCTTTCCGCTTTGCATAGGCAAGAGTCCCAGTAAAACTCGCAGTAAAGTCGTTTTACCTGCACCAATAGATCCCGTGATCACTGTCAGACTGCCGCGTTGCAGGGTGAAACTGATGTCGGTGATGCCGCGATCGCTCCCTGGATAGTGATAAGTCAAGTTAACGGCGCGTAATTCTTCCAGGGGCGATACTTGGGAGGGTGGCGGGGCGATCGCCGGAAGCACAGCAGGCTTTCCAAAGGCATTGGGCAAGTGCAGAGGAGCGGGCTTCACCAGGCGTTCGGCTCCCTGAGGTTGGTGCGGTTGGGGAGAACGAGGCAGGAGTTGACCCATGCGATCGAACGCCACTTCCGTTTGCTTGATTAGAGCCAGAAAAGCCCCGGTGAACCAGAGAAAATCGGTGACGAAGGCGAGGTAATACACAAACAGGGCAAAATCCCCCACGCTAAAGTTCGTGGAGGTTGCAGCCGCGTCTCCCATCATCGTCGCCGCCAGCAACAGGATCAATCCTGTGCCCAGGTTCACCATGTTCTCCAAAACGGAACCAAGAGTGGCGGTAAACACCTGATCCTGCACCATGCGCTGGCGGCGTTGTTCGTTAAGCTGGCGAAAGTGCTGGAGGACGGTATCTTCGGCTCCAGCGACTTGAATTGCCTGCACCGCTGCAAACATTTCCCCCAAAATACCCGTCACTCGCTGCGTCGTTTGGCGGCTGGCGTAGCGGTATTGCTTGATGCGGGTTTCGGCGTACTGGAGGATGAGGGCGATCGCCACCAATGGCAGAAACACAAACAGCGTCAACCGCGCCTGGATCGACAACAGAATGGCGAGAGAAACCAGGGCAAATATTCCCATGCCAGCAATTTCATTGGTGCCGACCACCGCATCTTCTACCTGGGCCGTATCTTCCCGAAAAAAGCTAATCAGTTCCCCCGGTGACACGCTGGTATGGGGACCGTAGGCAAAGGGTTCGGCTCCCGGTCGGCGGAGTAGTTGAGCCAGGAGATTGCGCCGCAGCAGGGCACTCATGGTAAAGCGATGCTGAGTTTTGGTAATGCGTCCAGTGAAGATGGCGACCATTCGTGCCAGTCCTACAGCTAAGAGCAACGCGACCCAGATGAGGGGCGATCGCATTGCCCCTGACGAATCATTGGATTCCGTCAGCGCATCAAAGAATTCCCGAATGATTAAACCCGGTACCAGCGGCAATCCCATGATGAACATCCACAGGATGGAATCCACCCAATACAGCCCAAACGCATAGCGAATCATGCGCCCAAGCAGATGCCAGATAGAACTAGTATTCGTCACCGTTTTTGAGTCTGAATAGCCCTTGTAATTTACACTGGATGGGCGGCGATCGCTTCGACCTCCACTAAATTTTTCACGTCATAGGGGATGACTTCTGATACTTTCTCGCTGGTGCAGGAGCCTTTGAGATACTCGGTTTTATCAGGGTTCGCCACCACATCAGCTTGATAAATATGTCTATCTCCTGTCGAAGTGGTGTACTGCAACTCGACCCGATTAAAGGTTTCCTCCGCATCATGTTCTAAAACCTCTGCTGTAACGCTGTAGGTTAGCCATTCCCAGCCATAACGCAGCAACAGTTCTTTCTCAAGCACCTGAGCCGCCCACGGTAAAACGCCCCATCCGCGATACGCAGAGTTAAGGGTCTGAATGTCTCCAGTTCGGGTCAGGATGGAGGTCAGCGTAGCCGCATCCAGATAGCCGTAGTAGCGGGCTTCGGGAAAGTCGATCGCCGTTGGTGCCATGCGATGCCCACCGATGTGACTGGCTTGCCAAATGCGAACGGAGGGGAGCGATCGCTCCTCTACAATCTTCAACGCCTGATAATACAACGGACTGCCAAAGCGGGAACAGCAGCGATCGCGGCTACCATGCGTGCAAATTAAAATATCCCGGTCGGAATGATCAACAGGGTTTGCAGACAGCGCCTCACCCATTACATAGGATTTCACCAGAGATGCAACCTCTTGAATATCCGTCAGATGAAATTCCTGTTTGAGATATTCCTGAGATAAACCTGATGGCTTGCGAAAGAACAGAACTCGCACGAGGTTTTCCTGCTTCAGATGCTCGTTATGGATCAGCAAGAATCGTGTCTGAAAGCGATCGTAGTCAGCACAAAGTTCCTGGCTCAGTTCCCGCAAATTATCAGGAATTCCTTTCGATTTCATATCCTGTGCTACCCAGGGAGGCGGACATTCGATCGCCACATAAAGCTGATGCTCAGAGGCAGTGCCGATGATGTCTACTCCTGATTGGCGCGATCGCTCAGCACAAAAAACATTCTCCATGGGCTAACCTTGCTCGTTGGTGTGAATCCTATCTACCCATAGAATAACTGAGAACAATTATCATTTTCTGTTCAAAGTCACTGTCTGCTAGCTGATTGACTGACAAAAGTTGATCGCCCTCACCCCAAACCCCTCTCCCAGAGCGGGAGAGGGGCTTTGAGTACTCCTGCGATAGTCTTTCTCCCCTTCTCCCCTTGTGGGAGAAGGGGTTGGGGGATGAGGGGTAATGTTTTGTCAGTCAACTAGTTATCAATTCAGCAGATTTTGGACTTCCTCAAGGATTAACTCGGCGGCGATGGGACCGCGAATACGGCTCCAGAGTTGATAGTCAACAAAGTACACCTGATTGTTTTGATAGGCAGGCAGCGATCGCAATACAGGGCTTTGTTGCCATCGTCGTTGCTCAGCTTCTACTGTATTATCGGATGCAGCCATGACAATAATAAAGTCGGCTTCAAGTTCGGGCAATATTTCAACTGAGAGGCTGGCATAGGAGGTATCTTCTACGTCGATTAAAGTAATTCCCACATCTCTTAAAAGACTGCCAGCATAATCTTGTTGATCATGAAATACCGTAAAAGAGGAACCATCTGTAGCCAGTAACAATCCTTGCTTTTGAGCAACAGTGGGGGCGATCGCCGTCCGAACTGTTTCAAGGGTTTGATTGTGGGCAGTAATAACGGCTTGTGCCGTTTCTTCAGCATCAAACGCCTGGGCCAGCGTCTGGATATTTTGCTGCCATTGATCGGCTTCAACGCCCTTTAGTAGCAGCGTTGGGGCAAGCCGAGCTAACGTTTCATAATTAAAGCGACTTGCCCCTTCTCCCACAATTAAATCAGGCTGTAATTTGAGAATCGCTTCTAAAGAGGGTTGGTTACGGGAGCCGATATAGGCTGGAGGTGCAGTGATGCGATCGCCCAGGTATTTAATCTCCGTCATTTCAGTGCCTACTGAAAAAGGACGGACAAGCGCTACGTCAACCTCGGCATAACCAATCGGCTGCACTCCCAGAGATAGCAATAAATCCATTGCATGAGGATCAAGGGCTACAACCCGTTCTGGATAGTCACAAATGCTGGTGACGCCTGCCTCATGTTGCACATCCCGGCAGGGTGTTGTTTGTTGTGGTGTATCGGGCTGGGGAGCGATCGCTGCATCTTCAACCCGACCAATATTACAGCCAACAATTCCTGCTCCCGTCATTATAAACATGAGTAAGAGAGGCAGTTGATGTAGGAGCAAACGCATTCTCATGGCATCAAAATAAAGCAGTGTATCAGAGAGACAAGAAGAGACCTAATGCCCTAGAGCGTGTTTTAAAGCCCCTCGAAATAGCTGATTTTTCGTGCGCTTCGCGCACGAAAAATCAGCTATTAAAACAGACGATTAGAATCTGTAGGAGACATTGAGCCGAACCGTAAATGGGTTTCCTGGAAAGACAACACTTTCGTTAAACCCACCGATAAAGTGTGTTGTGTCAAAAATGTTGTCGAAGTTCAGCGCCAACCTCAGATCCCTATAGGCGTAATACAGAGCTGCATCAAAAACGACATAGCTGGGAAGGTTTACAGTCTCATCAAACGTGGGTCGATCATCCACAAATGAAAGCCCTCCTCCAATCCCAAATCTGGTACCAGGGAAGTCATAGCGCGTCCATAGAGAGGCGGTATTGAGCGGTGCATTTTCTAACTGCCGACCCACTAAAGTAGCGTCAGTGTCTTCTGTCACTTCTGCATCGTTGAGCGCATAGGTTGCAAAAATTCTCCAATGATCACTCAAGCGTCCAGCAACTTCAAATTCAAATCCCTGACTGCGCGTTTCTCCAACCTGAATCGATCGATTAAAATCGTCAGGATCGGTGACCAGTACGTTTTGGCGGTTCAGGTTGTAGTAAGCCAGGGTTGCAATGAGGCGATCGCCAAACAAAGAGGCTTTTCCACCCACTTCGATCTGCCAGCTTTCTTCTGGATCAAAAGGTCCCCCTTGATCGGGTCCCTGGCTGAATTCGGATTGGGGTACAAATCCCTGACTGTAGCTTGTGTATAGCGAGAGATTGTCGATCGGTTGATAAACGATGCCGCCGCGAAAGGTCAGCGCACCATCTGAAAATTCAACCTCACCTGAACCAAAGTCTCCCTCAAAGTCACTTTCATTCTCAAAGAAGTCATACCGTAGCCCTAACAGAGCTTGCCATTGAGAACTGAAGGTAATCTGGTCTTGCACGTAGAGTCCATATTGACGCAGGCGATCGCGGGACCGATCAAAAAGTAACGTATAGTCATCCGGGTCGGTGCGTCCATACCGGGGATTAAAGATATCAAGAGATGGCACATCGCCACCCCGTTCGACCGGATCAGCAAAGAACCCTTCAACCACATTGTTCTGAATGACCGTATCGGCACCAAACACAAGCTGATGGGCGATCGGTCCGGTCGAAAACTGACCGACCGCATACACATCCGCCGCAAACGAATCTAAGGTAAACTCCTGATCCCGAAAGTCACGGGTGATGGTGCGTCCATCGTCTAAAAGCCTGGATGGATTATGGTATCGATTGAAGTATTCGCCGTGGGAGAATCGCCCCGTTGCACGGAATTCCCAGGTATCAGAAAATTCGTGATCCAGCCCCAGTTGAATCGCATAACCTGTACTACCCGCTTCATCATCCGGTTCGTTGACCGTAAAGCTAATCGGCAACGCAAAAACATCACCGCCGGGTGCGACGATGCCGCGATCGCGCTGTCCTCGGCGATTATCATCAAACCACTCTCCCGTTAAGGATAGGGTTGTGCGATCGCTAACAAGCCAGGTCAGTGAGGGCGCAATCTGCCAGTAATCCGACGATTGAAAATCTCGAAAACTATCGGCTCCCAAATGACTGATATTCAATCGGTAAAGTAGCCTTTCTTGCGCATCAATCGGACCCGTCGCATCGACCTGGGCACCAAATTCCTCATAACTTCCGGCAATTCCTGTAACCGTTACCGAAGGATCACGTTCAGGCTGGCGGGTCACGATATTGATCAACCCACCGGGCTGCAACTGCCCATAGAGCACAGAGGCAGGGCCTCTCAACACTTCTACTCGCTCAACATTTCCTAAGACAGGAGAACTGGTGAAAAAGTTATAGGGATTGCCCCGTAACCCGTTGTAGAACACACTTTCGTCCTGGATACGAAAGCCACGCAGGGTAAAATCCTGATAGGCTGAAAATTGATTTAGTCCTGCGACATTTCGTGCAACATCACCCAGATCCCTTGCTCCCTGGTCTTCAAGCACCTCACGCGGCACAATTTGAATCGACTGGGGCACTTCTAAAATGGACGTGTCCGTTCGGGTTGCAGCGGTTGTATCTTGCACACGATAGGGCGCTTCTTCCTCCCCAGTCACCACCACCTGAATGGCATCGGGGTCTGTGACATCGGCTCCCACAACTCCTGGAACTACCCCCAGCACCAGCGCCTGAGACTCAGCCCTGATGTCAGTTGTCGGAGGTGCATCGGAGCCAGTGATGGCTACGCGAACACCATTCCCAGGCAAGTTGGTGATGCTGATGAATGCAATGCCATCACTTGGGCTTGATTGCTGAAACTCATCTCCCTCCGGCAGCACCAGCACGGCATTGGGGAGATCCACAATCACCGCATTGCCCCTTACAGAGCTAGAAGGCTGTAACACTTCTCCCTCTGAGGTTTCCAGAATTACTTCCAGTCCAGTATCGGTTTGAATCAGGCGGATGCCTGTCACCTCAACAATAGTAGACTGGGCAATCTGGGCGAGCCACTCCTCAACGGTTGTCGCAACCATTGCCTGATCATCATTTGCCCAGGCGGGTTGAATGGCAGACGCAAGTATTCCAACCGTCCCCAGCCCCACAAACCATCCTAAATGCTGTAAACCACATCGCCGTAACAGTCGATCCACGCTTTATTTCCTCACACCTAATTCTTTCAGAAACGATTCAATTAAGAATAGTTCTCAAGAATAATAGCTGGAATCAAGGATAGGCTGGCCACACGGGGAACTGCCAGACGGATCTTTTTAACTGTTAAACGGATTTCTTTGAGCCAGGAACAGGTACAGTTCCCTTCACTACATCCCCTTAGGGATTTGCGGAACAATAAAAAAAACAAGGTTTGTTTGATGAAGCCGCGCTTGGGCGCGGCTTCATCAAACAAACAAGGTTTTTATTTTTCCGCAAATCCCTTACCCTGTGTTTGCATAAAGGCTTTGGGATTTAAGCCAAATTTTTTGCGAAATGCCGCTGCAAAATTACTTTGCTTGGAATAGCCCACAATTTGTGAGATTTCCTTGATATTAAGCTGACGTTCTAACAAAAGCTGGCGAGCCTGTTCCATGCGGTAGTGCCATAAATAGCCAAAAGCCGTCGTGCCAAATACCTGCCGAAAGCCAATCTTCAGCTTGTAATCATTCAACCCCACCTGCCGTGCCAACTGCATTAAGGACGGCGGATTCTGCCAATGCTCGGTTAACAGGTGCCGAGCCATATGAATGCGATCGACATCATCAGCGGAGAGGGGATTCTCCAACGATACAGGGCGATCCATCATTAAACTGTTTAATTGTTCCAGCTTAAGAGCCACCAATTCCCAACACTTGCCCTCCAGATACATCCGCCGCGTCATCCCTTGATAGGGGCAATGCAAAATTTGGGATAGCACCGTCTGCATGGAAGATGTGGTTTGAGTGACCTGATGAAAGGGCGTTGAACCATCACCTGCTACAAGCTTTTGAAGCGTTGGTGACAGGGTATCTGTGTCACTAACAAACCCATGCAAAATTTGCGCCGATGCCAAATGAATATCCACCTGAAGAATCTTCTCGCTTGCCATTTCACGCACTCGGTTCCCCATGCAGGGACCACTTTGGACAAAACTCTGCCCTGGGCAGCGAGAGGCATAATGCCCACCCTGAAGCTGAAATCCAAACTCTAATCCCCCTGCTCCATCGGGGGGAAGTTGAATGAAAATGGCTTCCTGAAATCGGTAGTCGTGAATCAGCAGGTCAATGTCTCGTAGCTCAACCCAGTGGCGGTAGCCCGTCCCCAAATTCTTGGGACATTGCTCAATCCAGTCTCCCAGAAAATGAGCGTCCTGCTTGACTAAACCCTCATCCGTAACAGGTTGCCAAAGATCCTGATAATCGATTTCAGTAAGGGTGACAGTCATGGCATAGGAGAACAACGGCTCTAAGGTGAAAAGTATTTATCTCTCATAGTAATTGAGATATATTCTCAAATGCCTAAAGAAGTTTTGTCAAGTTGTTGAGTCTTGTCTGAAAATTTGGTTAGAAGCAGGGTTACGTCGCGCTTCTAATCGGCCAGACTTTGCAAGCTGGGAAAATCGAGATTGGGGATTCATAAGTAAGGCTTGGCGATCGCCATATTCCACCACTTGTCCCTGCTCCAGCATCAAAATCTGATCCACCCGTTCCAGGGTGGCGAGGCGGTGAGCGATGATGATACCCGTGCGCTGATGGAGGAGGTGGGCGATCGCCTGCTCAAGCTGTGCTTCTGTCGCCGGGTCGAGTCGCGAGGAGGCTTCATCAAGAATGACCACACCGGGATCTTTCAGAAACACACGGGCAAAGGCAAGTAATTGCGCCTGTCCGGCGGAAAGTCCCGAACTGTCGGAACCAAGGAGGGTGTCGAGTCCGTGGGGAAGGGACTGGAGCCAATGGGTTAAACCCAGCGTTTGCAGAACCTCCAGAATACTTGAGTCGGGGATATAGGGATCGAAGAAGGTGAGATTGTCGCGAACGGTTGCTTGAAAGAGTTGGACATCCTGCGTTACCAGACCGATTTGCTGTCGCAGGTGCGTGAGGGGAATGTGGGCGATCGCCGCATCTCCCAACCGAATCTCACCGGAGTGGATGTCGTAAAAGCGCAACAGTAATCGAGCGATCGTGCTTTTTCCACTGCCCGTTCGTCCGACAATGCCGAGGGTTTTCCCAGCAGGTAAGTGAAACGAGAGGTTATCTAATGTCCATGCTGCGGAGGCGTTTGGGCGATCGCCTTCATAGCGAAAGTAGACGTGATGAAACGATAGGGAAAAAGTAGTTTTGGGTAACGTAATTGTTCCTAAATCGTGAATGGGAGAAGTGGTTTGGAGCAGGGATTGAATGCGATGAATGCTGGCTTCGACTTGCTGAAATTGCTCCAATTCTTCGCGGATACGTTCGATGGGTTGCGCCATCAGGTTGGTGTAGTGGAAGATGAGGTAAGCCGTGCCGATGGTGATGGCGTTGCGCTGCCAGAGATAGGCGGCGACGGTGAGGGCGATCGCATTGCCCAAAGTAAACAACCCCACACTACTTGCCCAAAGAATCGTGCTAAAAAAGCGAGCCTTTTGATAAACGGGAAGCCACCGCTGCAAAATGCCATGAAAGCGGTGCATCACATAGCCCACAGCTCCATTTGCTCGAATGTCTTCCCGTCCCGTCAAATGCTCTCCTAGGAACCCAAAGAACTCTGCCCCAATCTGGCGATAGCTTGCCCAGGGGCGCACCGCAAAGGGTTGTAGCCGCAACAGCACAGCCAGCGCCACCAGCGAAAACAGCGCCAAGCTCACCCCTGCCACCCAGTTTTCCAGCATCAAAACAACGATAATGCCACTCAGCAACAAACCATTACCAATGATGTGGATGACCAGTTGGGAGAAGAAGCGAGACAGGATGCTTACATCGCCATCTACCCGTTCCAACAGTTCTCCGGGGGAATGGGCTTTGTGAAAGGCCAGATCAAGCCCCAGGCAGTGCTTTGCCAGGTCAAACCGTAAGTGATTGGTCGCCGTCCAGGCAACGGTTTCGCCAAGATACGTGACCACTACCATCAAAATTTGGGTGAGGATGGCTAACCCCATGAACAGCAATGCTGCCTGGATGAGTCGTTGCTGAGAACCGCCAGAAACCGCTGTGTCGATGAAGTAGCCTAAGATTTGCGGATTCAGGATTTGTAAGCCAATGCTGCCCAGGAGGGCGATCGCCAACCCAATGACCCATCCCCGTTGTGGCTGGAGGTAACGCACCAGCAGTGCCGCATATTGCTTGAGAGGGGTTTGCATAGGACAGCAACCGTAGCCCAGAACAGACGAGAGTACCAGAACAGACGAGAGTACGAGATCCAGAAGAGAGACAGAGCGATCGCCCAGCAGCTTACAGCAAAAATCAACCCATTACCAGACAGTTTTGGCGCTTAACGGGAGTATTTTGACGCTTTGGCGGAATTTTTGCGGTTGCTCAGGTCTTAGTAACGCGATGTGCAACTAAGCTGATTGGCTAATTGCGAAATCAGGAGGTGACCAAATCCTCAAATTGCAACCAAGGTCTACCATAGGACCGATTGAGACAGATGCAGATGGTATGAGCGAGGA
>Ga0081535_100241_pt1 | contig 48325 bp, 43 predicted proteins | sample HotLakmasection3_FD_71020 | JGI IMG/M metagenome (GOLD analysis project Ga0081535, IMG submission 71020) | Hypersaline microbial mat communities from Hot Lake, Washington, USA - Section #3 (SPADES assembly) (version 2) | ecosystem: Environmental > Aquatic > Non-marine Saline and Alkaline >... | reverse complement strand
CAGGGCTGTGGGCCGACGAGGTTCAGGGCGTCGATGCACGCCGCGGCCTTCACCGGGTCCCAGTTCGCCCGCTGGAGGCAGTCCAGGACGCTCTGCGGCGGTGCGATCAGCGACCGCCGGATCACCGCGCACGGCGGGGCTCCCTGCACGAAGCAGGCGTCGAAGGTGTTCAGGATCCCGAGGAGGTCGTCGAAGTCGGTGTCGCCATCGCCGTCCACGTCGCCGGGGCACGGCGAGGGCGGGAAGCTCCCGAGGTCGCAGAAGTCGACGTAGGGATCCCCGTTCGTGCACGGGTCTGCGGGATCGAGGTCGTTGAGCAGAATCAGCAGATCCTCGAAGTCGACGAAGCCGTTGCGGTCGAGGTCGCCGGGGCAGCACGCCGCCTCGCACAGATCGAGGATCCCGTTGCCGTCGAGATCGACCGACGACGTCACGAGACCGAGATCCGCCGGATCGCCGAGCGTCCACGTCGGGTCGCCGAGCAGGATCTCGATCGTGTCGTCGATGCCGTTGCCGTTGCAGTCGTCGAAGGCGGCCGGATCGGTCTGGATCTCGCAGGTGTCGAGCACTCCGTCGCCGGCGGTCGCGCCGCCGCTGCCGTCCGGCACGTACGGGGCGAAGTCGTGTACGAGCGTGCGGGTCCGCATCGCGATCTCGAGCGCGGTGCGAAGGGCATCGACGGAGGGCGGCGTGAGATCCGACTCGAACCGGATGCCGGAAGTGAGCGACGCGATCTCCGCCATCTGGTCCGCGACGGGGGCGAACGGCTGGCCGCCGAGGCCCGGCGTCTGGATGGGCAGGACGAAGACGTCGCGGCAGTCGGCGAAGAGCCCGGCGGCCTCCACGGAGAGATCGTCGAGCCCATCGCAGTCCGCGAGAACGTCACCGCCGTTCCAGGCGCACTCGTCGGCGATCGGGATCACGATTCGCAGCGCGCCCTGCCACGGGTGGGACTGCGCCACGATGGCCGTCGCCGCAGCCCATGATTCGCAGGTGTTGGAGGCGAGCACGCTCACGGCCGAGTAGTCCGTGTCGTTGTCCGGGACGGGCACGGCCGTGCCGTGGAGCTCCACCACCGACTGGCCAGGTTCGATGCACGGGGCCGCGGTGCACTCGGCCCCGATCCCGAGGATCGTGCTCCGGGTCAGGATGCCGTTGGCGGCGAGATCGGCCTCGACGCCGGCAATCAGATCCTCGCAGATGATCTGCCCCTTGGTATCGGTCGAGAGCGATCCGTCGAGGATCCAGACGATCTCCGCGGTGACGCGGTCGCAGGAGTCGATCCGGCCGTTTCCGTCACAGTCGATCGACGGCGCATCCTCGATGTCGCGGGCGTCGGGGCGGCCGTTGCCGTCGCAGTCCTCGAGCAGTCCGGCGCCGATCTCGCACACGTCGGCGATGCCGTTGGCGTTCCAGTCGTCCGCGGGGCACGGCGGAGTCGCCGGATCCGCCGGAATCGGGACGGGACCCCGAGTCACGAAGCCTCGGCTGTCACCGGCCGCGGAGGCGAGTGGGGCTCCGTAGGCGACGGTCGCGACGCCGGACGCGGTGCCGGCGGCGACGTTCGTGATGGGGTCGATCGCGGCGGTGGTGAGGGAGACGGCACGCACGAACGAGCCGTCCGGAAGGCGTGCATGATGCTCGACGAGCGGGTCGGCGGTCGATCCGGGGGTGGTGGCGGGGGCGGCGACGATCAGGGACCCTTCGGCGAAGCGGACGTCGAAGCCGTACGCGACACCATCGTTGCTCACGACTTGTTCCGGCGAGACGTTGTCGACCGTGGTCCACTCGCCCCCGGCATCCTGTTCGACGATGCGGACGGTGCCGGTGCGGATCCCGGGGCCGCCGCCGATGCCGTCGTCCGGTGCGTCTGCACCCGGTACGCCCACGGCGACGGTCCCCCCTTGGACCGCCACCGCCGTGCCCAGGTCGTCGCCCGATGCGAATCCACGGATGACATCGTCGTTGTCGAGCGTCCACGTGCCGGACGCTCCGTCGAACTCCGCGACATAGGCGCGGCCCGTGTCCGCGGCCTGAAACGGCGCTCCGATCACGGCGATTCCGCCATCGATCGCGACCGCGGAGCCGAAGAGATCCTGATTGAGAATGGGCGGCTCGAACGCGCTCAAGGCATTGAGGGTCGCCTGCGGCGTCCACGTCAGGCCGGCGTCGGTGGACTCGAAGATGAACGCTTGTCCCGCTGTGGGGTTCTCCGGCTCGCCCGGCAAGGCCGCGGGATTGAAGAAGGACGAGCCCGGTGCTCCCACGATCAGCCGGTACGCGCCGGTGTCGGAATCGTGCCACAGGTCGACGGCGTCGCCGAAGCGGGCGTCGGCCTCGGGGCCGCCGGGCTGGGTGAGGTCGGTCTCGTGGACCCAGGTGGAGCCGTTCCACGAGAAGATGGAGACGCGGCCGGCGTCGAACAGGCCTCCAACGTCGCGTCGCCGGGATCCCACCGCAAGCAGTTCGCCGGCGAGTGCGACGGAGTCGCCGAACTCCTCACCTGACTCAGGCATCGGAGCGAACGTCGTGTTCGCGGCTTGCCAGATGCCTCCGACGAACTCGGCGGTCTCGACGTAGCCGCTGCCGCCCGGCGAAGGTGCGCCGAAGACCGCCCGTGCTCCGAGGACGTCCACCGACTCGCCGAGCCGATCGCCTGACGGGGCGGATAGCAGTGGTGTGCCGATGGGCAGATCGAGGCAGTCGGTGCAGTCCGTGCCGGCAGCGGCCGCGCTGCCCACCGCGACGCCGAGGCCTGCTGTCAGAAGGCTCCGTAACCCGGTGTGTGTGTGTGTGTCTTACGCATCGATGCGGTCCCCTGAATCTGGTGCTGACGATCAACGTCGCCGGCGGGTCCGGAAGAAGACGGCGGCGAGGGCGGCGAGTGCCCCCGGCGCCGGAACGATCTGGTAGGAGTAGCTGTCGAACTGCGAGCCGAGTGTGAAGCTCGCGCCGTCGCCGTAGCTGACGCCCCTGCCCGGAAAGTCCATCAGGTCGAAGTCGATGGGGATCCCGTCGTCGGGGAGTGTGGTGATCCCACCGGTCAGGCTGAAGCCAGCACCGTCCTCCGGCACGATCCCGAATGGGATCATCGGGATGCTCACTTCGTCGTTGCCGAGGGAGCCGGAGAGGTTCACGAACATCTGCCCGACGGTCTCGGCGGCGAACGAGATGCCCGCGAATGACAGGGCCGCGGACTCGACGTCGTAGACGCCGGAATTGAAGCCCGGACTCTGATCCTCCTGGTCCACGTCGATGACGTAGCTGTAGACGACGGGATCGCCGACCTGCACGTGGCCCCAGGGGTGGTCGGGCACAGGGAATTCGCCCGTGCGGAGGACCACCGAGCCCTCGAACGTGAACTCGACGTAGGTGGCGGCACTGGCGGGCAGGGCCGCGAGCGCTGCGGCGCCCGTGGCCAGTGCAGCGGTGCGAACAGTGCACGCGGATCGACGACGTCGTCGGGACATCGGACGGCTCCTGGATTGGCTGCGGGGTCCCCGGCCCGCCGGAAGTGAGGTGGCCTGGTCCACCGTAGCCGAGCGGCAGGGCGACGCAAGAGCCGCGGCGAGGAATCGGCGGGCGTTCCGGGCGACCGCCCGCTCACCCATCGCTCCGGACTGCGGCGCGCCTCGGCGCGCGACGAGGCGGGCACGACCACCGGTCATGCCCGCCTCGCGGGTCGATCGGGTCGCGGCCGGCGGTCCTCAGGACCGGGCGTACCGGGCCGCCAGCTCCGTCAGCAGTCGCACGCCGAAGCCGGACGGGCCGGGGACGTGGACCGCGTCCCCCTCGCTCTCGGCGGTGCCCGCGATGTCGACGTGGGCCCACGGGACGTCCTCGGGCACGAAGAAGCTGAGGAACGCCGCCCCCTGGATCGGGTGCGCGTCGCGCTTGGGCGAGCTGTTCCAGATGTCGGCGTGCTTGGCCCGCATCTGGTCGCGGTAGTCCTCGTGCAGCGGCATCCGCCAGACCTTCTCGCCCGTCTCGCCGCCGGCCGCGTCCACGTGGGCGGCGAGCTCGTCGTCGGTCGACCACAGACCCGCGTAGGTGGAGCCGAGGGCGACCACCACGCCGCCGGTGAGGGTCGCGACGTCCACGATCGCGGTCGGCTCGTACTGCTCGCACGCGTAGGCGAGTCCGTCGGCGAGGATCATGCGGCCCTCGGCATCGGTGTTCGTGACCTCGACCGTGACGCCGTTGTACATCTCGATGATGTCGTCCGGCCGGTAGGCGTCGCCGTCGATCATGTTCTCGGCGCAGGGCATCAGGCCGATCACGTGCACCGGCAGGTCGAGGGCCGCGATCGCGAGCATCGCGCCGAGCACCGCGTAGCCGCCGCAGCCGTCGTACTTCATCCCCCGCATCGAGCCCTGGATCTTCAGCGAGTAGCCGCCCGAGTCGTAGGTCATCGTCTTGCCCACGAGGCACAGCCGCACGCCGCGGCGGGCCTTCCTCGGCTTGTGCTCGAGGATCACCATGTTGGGCTTGGCGTCCGAGCCGCGGCCGACGTTGACGATGCCCTCGAGGCCGAGCTCCTGGGCCTTCTGGTAGGTGATGACCGTCGTCTTCAGCCCGTGCCTGCGGGCGAGCTTGCGGGCCTCGGACGCGAACCACGGCGGGTTGCAGACGTTGGGCGGGGTCGCGCCGAGCCGCCGGGCCTCGTTGACCGCCTCGGCGACGGTCAGGCCCTCGTCGATCGCGGCCTTGAGGTCGGCGTCCCCGGCGACCACGGTGAGCTTCCCGGACGCCTTCTCGCGCTTGGTCGCGCTGCCGTCGAAGAAGTCGATCCGCCAGCGGGCGAGGCCGAGCGCCTCGCCGATCGTGCGGCCGACGACCGCGGGGTCCATCGACCTGGCCGGGATCGCGTCGAGGTGCAGGCGGACGGCCGAGTCGCCGCGGCGGTGGCAGGCCTTGAGCAGGCGGGCGGCGGCGGTGCGGAGGCGGGCGGCGTCGAGGCCGTCCTTCTTCCCGAGGCCCAGCAGCAGGTGCTTCGCGCCCGCGGGACAGGTCTCGCCGGCGTCGGCCTTGAAGCCGGGGGTGTCGAGGGCGTCCTTGAGCGCCTGCTTGTCGGCGTCGGGCAGGTCGAGCCCGCGGGGCAGGCCGGCGGGATCGCTGAAGACGGCGACGACGTGGACGGGGGAGCGGGACGAGCCGGTGGTGACGCTGCTGTACACGGCGGACTCCGGGGGGTCGGGCGGGGCCGCGGCACCGAGGGGGGACGCGCGGCGCGGTCGGGAACGGTCGGGGGCGAGCATAGTGGCTCGGGCGCGGCGGGGCGGGGGCCGGGCCGGGGGCCGCCGCCGGGCCGCCGCGCGCGCCGCGCATCGCCGCCCTGGTGCTGGCCGCCGGCCGGTCGCGGCGCATGGGCGGGCCGAACAAGCTGCTGGCCGAGGTCGAGGGCGTGCCGATGCTGACGCGCGTGGTCGACGCCGCGCTGGCCTCGCGCGCCGGCCCGGTGCTGGTCGTCACCGGGCATGAGGCCGATCGGGTGTGCGCGGCCCTGGCCGGCCGGCCGGTGCGGCTGGTGCACAATCCGGAGTCTGCGGCCGGCTTGAGCACGTCGCTCAAGGCCGGGCTGGCGGCGCTGCCGGACACGGCGGACGGCGTGCTGGTCCTGCTCGGCGACATGCCGCGGGTGACCGCGGCGGAGCTCGACCGCCTGATCGCCGCCTACGCGCCGGACGAAGGCCGGGCGGTCGTCGTGCCGACCCGGCGCGGCAAGCGCGGCAATCCCGTGCTGTGGGACCGGCGCTACTTTACGGAGATGCGCGGCCTTGCCGGCGACGTGGGCGCCCGCCACTTGATCGGGGTGCACGACGAGCTGGTCGTCGAGGTGGAGATGGACAGCGACGCCGTCCTGACCGACGTGGACACGCCCGAGGCGCTGGCCCGCCTCGCCGCACCGGTGCGCTGAGCCGCACGCAGGGGTCGGGACGGATGATCGATCAGGTCTATCAGCAGGCCATCCTGGACCTGGCCAGGGCCGCCGACGGCGCCGGCGGGCTGCTGGACCCCGACGCCTCGGCCACCGTGGACAACCCGGTCTGCGGCGACCGCGTCACCGTCGACGTCCGGCTGGCGGACGGCGCGGTGGCGGCGCTGGGGCACCGCGTTCGCGGCTGTCTGCTGTGCGAGGCGACGGCGGCGGTGCTGGGTCGTCGCGCCGTCGGCGAGCCGCCCGGCCGGCTGCACGACATCCGCACCGCCTTCATCAGGATGATCCGCGAGGACGGCCCGGCGCCTGCGGGGTGGCCGGAGCTGGAGGCCTTCACGCCGGTGCGCGGCGCGCGCAGCCGGCACGAGTGCGTGCTGCTGCCGTTTGCCGCGCTGGCGGACGCGCTAAACGGGGCGCTGAACGGGACGCGGGCCGGGATCGGGCCGGTGGCCGTGCCGCCGCCCGGCGGCACGGGCATCACTGAACCAGGATCTCGGTGAACAGGACGTCCTGGATGTCGGCCGGACGGCCGGCGGTGCGGACCCGGTGCAGCAGGTCGCCGCGCACGCGGCGCAGGCCGGCGGACCCGCTCAGGTCGGTCACCGAGAGGTCGCGCAGATAGGGCTGTACGCTGTTCAGGATGCGCGGCATGGCCTCCGCGACCAGTGCCGCGTCTTCGGGACCCGTCACGGCCAGGCTCAGGTTGAGCGCCAGGAACCGCGGGCGCGGTCCGGGTCCGCTGAGGTTGGCGGTGATGCGCGGAACCTCGACGAACACCAGCGCCGCCGCCCGCACGCCGGGCGCCATGTCGTCGGCCTCGTCGGCGTCGTCCCCGCCGAGCAGCGCGAACGCCGCGCCGGCGCCGGCGACCAGCAGGACGACAAGGGCGAGGATGACGGAGAGGCGGCGGATCATGATGCGGCGGACCGATCGCGCATGAGGTCGAGACTGCGATCGAGACTACAGGCAAAATCCTAACGGGGTGTTTCCAATCGGCGTAATTATGCCTTTATTTTAAATGCTTTAGCATTCCATGCACGGTGGCGCGCGTGTGCTGCCGCGGCGCCTGCGGGTCAGGCCCGGAAGGCACCGCGGCAGGCGCCACGATGTTCGTGCGTCGGGAGCGTGCATCGGCCGCCGCTCATGTACGACGCGCCAGCAGGCTGCCCACCGTCCGGCGCACCCGGCCGCGCGACAGGCCGATGTCGGCGAGCATCCGGTCGTTCAGGCGGCGCAGTTCGCGCAGACCGGCCCGGCGCCGCCACAGGCGGGCGATCATCCGGCCGAGCGTGATGAACCCACCGGGTCCAGCGGGCATGTACGGCCCGGAGGCCGGTGCAGGGTAGGTCATGGCAGGTTCCTTCCGTCCTTAAGGATTCCTCAACAAGCAGATGCTGCAACCCCTCGGGCCACGGCGCCAAGCCGAAGATATGATTGCGTTATGGGAATCGACAAACGAGATATCCTGCGTCTACTGTTAGAAAATCTAAACGATGGAGCCGCCATGGCGGACCGCCTGCCCTCGCTGAACGCCCTGCGCGCCTTCGATGCCGCGGCACGCCACCTGAGCCTGACCAAGGCGGCGGCCGAGCTGAGCGTCACGCCGGCCGCGATCAGCCATCAGATCAAGGGTCTGGAGGAAGACCTGGGCGTCGTGCTGTTCCGCCGGGTGGGCAAGGAGCTGCGGCTGACCGACGCCGCGCAGGCTGCCGTGCCGACGCTGCGCGAGGCCTTCGACCGGCTGACCGAGGCGACCCGGCGGCTGCGCGCCGGCGAGGGCGACCGCGTGGTCACGGTCAGTGCGCCGCCATCGTTTGCGTCCGCCTGGCTGGTGCCGCGGCTCGACCGGTTCAAGGAAGACCACCCCGAACTTGACGTGCGCATCGACGCGTCGGCGCACCTGATCGATTTCGCCCGCGACGCCGTCGACATCGCGATCCGCTACGGCAGCGGCGACTACGGCGACCTGGACACCGTCAAGCTGTTCGACGACGACATGTTCCCGGTGTGCAGCCCGCGCCTGCTGACCGGCTACCGCCCGCTGCGCGCGCCGGACGACCTGGCCCGGCACACCCTGCTGCACTACGACTGGACGATGCAGCCGGGGGTGCGTCCGGACTGGAAGATGTGGCTGATGGCCGCCGGGGCCGACGTGGACGCCAGCCGCGGCCCGCACTTCAGCCACCAGGGCATGGCGCTGGAGGCGGCCATCCGCGGCCAGGGCGTGGCCCTGGGCAGCCATGCGCTGTGCCGCGACGACCTGGCCACCGGCCGGCTCGTCCAGCCGTTCGACATGATCATGGCGCTGGACTTCGCGTACTACGTGGTCGTGCCGCGCGCCATGCTGCGCCGGCGCACCGTCGTCGCCTTCCGCGACTGGATCCTGTCCGAGGCAAATCATCCCGAGGCGCCGGCGGCGCCCGCAGTCGGGTGACGCGGGGCCAGCATGACCGGCGGCACAAGCTCAGGCGGCCGCGCGGCCGAGACCGTCCAGGAACCCCAGGATGCGGTCGGATACGCCGAAGTCGTACAGGTCGGCATGGCCGCCGGCGGGGACGTAGTGCGCCTCGCTGCGCTCCGCCGCCGCCGCCAGCCGCCGGCCGTGGCGGGCCGGCACGGTCTCGTCGCGCTCGCCGTGGACGACCAGCACCGGCGCGCGGACGCGGCCGATCTTGGCCAGGTTGTCGAACCGGTCGCGCAGCAGCAGGTGGACCGGGACGAACGGGTACCGCCGCGCCCCGATCGCCGTGATCGAGACGAACGCCGCCTCCAGCACCAGGCCGGCGACCGGGTGCTCGGTCGCCATCTGCACGGCGACGCCGCTGCCCAGCGACTCGCCGTACAGCACGACGCGGCCGGCCGGCACGCCCTGCCCGGCCAGCCAGCCCAGGGCGGCGCGCGCGTCGGCATACAGCCCCCGCTCGCTCGGCCGGCCGGGATTGCCGCCATACCCGCGGTATTCGGCCAGCAGCACCCCGTATCCCGCATCGAGGAAGGGGCGCACCTTGAAGGCGCGCTCGCCGAAATGCCCGCCGTTGCCGTGGAAATAGACCAGCGTCGGGGGGCCGGCCGCCGCCCGCCGCGCCCGCGCCGGCGGCGGAGCCCGCGCCGGCCGGTCCGGTGCCCATGCCGGCGGACTTCCGTGCCATGGTCGCGCTGTTCGCGGAGCGCGCCGATCCCTCGCTCCACGGCCAGCTGTACGCCAACGTCCATCCGGTGCGTTATCAGCCGGGCCGGGTCGAGTTCCGGCCGCGCGAGTCGGCGCCGCGCGCCCTGGCCAGCCAGGTCATGGCCCTGCTGCGGGACTGGACGGGCGAACGCTGGGTCGTCACGGTGTCCGCGGAGCCCGGCGACCCCACATTGAGCCAGCAGGACCGCGCCGAGCAGGAGCGCGCCCGCGCCGAGGCCGAGGCCGACCCGGTCGTGCGGGCGGTGCTGGCGGCCTTCCCCGGCGCCACGATCAAGGCCGTCCACGATGCCGTGGCCGCGGCGCCCGATGCCGGCGCGGGTGATGATGCCGCCGAACCCGAGGTCGCGGCCGCCGCGCCCGATCCGGACGAGATGGGAGAGGATTGAGCCATGAAGAACCTGGGCAACATGATGAAGCAGGCCCAGCAGATGCAGGCCAAGATGGCGGAGATGCAGGAGCGCCTGGGCGACCTGGAGGTCTCCGGCCAGGCCGGCGGCGGGCTGGTCGCGGTCACGCTGAACGGCAAGGGCGAGATGCGCGGCATCAAGATCGACAAGTCGCTGGCCGACCCGGAGGAGGTCGAGGTCCTGGAGGACCTGATCGTCGCCGCGGTCAACGACGCCAAGGGCCGCGTCGAGGCGCAGGTCCAGGAGGAAACCGCCAAGCTGATGGGCGGCATGCAGCTGCCGCCCGGCATGAAGCTGCCGTTCTGACGGCGTTGCCTCCGCCGCCGGTGCACGGGCCGGCGCCGCACCTGGGCGCGGCTCCCGCTGCCGTTGCCGTTCCGCCATGATCGGCCCGGAGATCGAGCGGCTGATCCAGCTCCTGGCCAAGCTGCCGGGGCTGGGGCCGCGCTCGGCGCGGCGCGTGGCGCTGTACCTGCTGCGTCACCGCGACGGCACCATGGCGCCGCTGGCCGAGGCGATGGCGGCGGCGGCCGCGGCGATCCGGCCGTGCTCCGCGTGCAACAACCTGGACACCACCGACCCCTGCACCGTGTGCGCCGACCCGCGCCGCGACGACACGGCGCTCTGCGTGGTCGAGCAGGTCGGCGACCTGTGGGCCCTGGAGCGCACCCGCGCCTTCCGCGGCCGCTACCACGTGCTGGGCGGCACCCTGTCGGCGCTGGACGGCGTCGGCCCCGACGACCTGGCCATCCCCGCCCTGGTCAACCGCGCCCGCCGGCCGGAGGTGCGCGAGGTGATCCTGGCCCTGAACGCCACGGTCGAGGGCCAGACCACCGCCCACTACATCACCGACCGCCTGGCCGAATGCGGCGTCGCCGTGACCCGCTTGGCCCACGGCCTGCCCGTCGGCGGCGAGCTCGACTACCTGGACGACGGCACCCTGATGGCGGCCCTGAAGGCGCGGCGGGGGATTTAGGGGCGCGGCGCAATAAAATTACCTCTCCCGGAGGGAGAGGTAATTTTATTGCGTCGCGGGAGCGCTGCGGAAAACGTGATGTCGGGGGCGCTTGAAGCGCTGTGGCGTCGGACAGGACCTGCTTGCGGCAGGCCCCGCCAATGCAGCAAGGATCAGGGATCGCCCACCCCGCTACGTGCCACCCTCCTCCGGCTCCAGCTTCAGCGCGGCGGAGTTCAGGCAGTAGCGCTGGCCGGTGGGGGGCGGGCCGTCGGGGAAGACGTGGCCCAGGTGGGCTTCGCAGCGGGCGCAGAGCACCTCGTCGCGGACCATGCCGTAGCTGGTGTCGCGGCGCGTCTCCACGCGGTCCGGGTCGATCGGCTTCCAGAAGCTGGGCCAGCCGGTGCCGGACTCGTATTTGGTGTCGGACGTGAACAGCGGCTCGCCGCAGCACACGCAGGCATAGGTGCCCGGCGTCTTGGTGTCCCAGTAGCGGCCGGTGAAGGCGCGCTCGGTGCCGTGCTGCCGGGTGACGTGGTACTCCTCCGGGCTGAGCTGCTCGCGCCATTCGGCGTCGGGTTTCTCGATCTTGTCGGGCATGGTGCGTCTCCGTCGCGTCCGCGGGGGGTGCGGGGGAACGCCCCGGTGCCGCACCCGTTCGTGGGTCGAAACATAGGGCATCGGCGGAAACGGGGAAGGGGGACCGGCATGCGGCAGGCGCAGCACACGCTCACCGTAACCACCCGCGGCCAGGGCCTGGTCGAGGTGACCGACCCGGTCGCCCGCTGGGTCGGCGACCAGGGCATCTCGACCGGGCTGCTCACGGTGTTCTGCCGGCACACCTCGGCCTCGCTGGTCATCCAGGAGAACGCCGACCCCGACGTGCGCACCGACCTGGAGGCGTTCTTCCAGCGGCTCGTGCGCGAGGACCCGTCGCTCTACGCGCACACCGTGGAGGGCCCGGACGACATGCCGGCGCACATCCGCACCGCGCTGACCCAGACCCACCTGTCGATCCCCGTGGACCGCGGCCGCCCGGCGCTCGGCACCTGGCAGGGGATCTATCTGTTCGAGCACCGCCGCAGCGGCCACCGGCGCGAGCTGGTGCTGCACCTGATCGGCGACTAGGCCGCCTGCACCGGCGCGCCGACCGCGCGTCACAAACAATTAGACAAGTCTTAACGGAGCCGAAATGACCTGATCGGCCGGCAGAGCGTTTGTCAGCACCTTCCGGGTCGGCCGGAAGGCCGCGTCGGGACGTCCCCCGCTTTGCGCGACCGTGCTGCACAAGAACCGGACGAGGCTCCCCATGATCCGCAAGATCCTTACGCTCACAACCGCGGCCTCGGCCGCCGCCCTGCTGGCGGCGGGGCCGGTCGCCGCCCAGGGGCGCGACCAGATCCGCATCGTCGGCTCCTCCACCGTCTACCCCTTCGCCACCACCGTCGCCGAGCACTTCGGCAACAATACGCAGTACCCGGCCCCGGTGATCGAGTCCACCGGCACCGGCGGCGGCCTGCAGCTGTTCTGCCAGGGCGTAGGTATCGAACACCCCGACATCTCCAACGCCTCGCGGGCGATCACCGGGTCCGAGCGCGAGCTGTGCCGCGAGAACGGCGTCGAGAACGTCACCGAGGTCAAGATCGGCTACGACGGCATCGTCCTGGCCACCGACCGGGAGACCGGCCAGCCGCTCGACATCACCCGCGCCCAGCTGTGGCAGGCGCTGGGGCAGACCGTGGTCCAGGACGGCGAGCTGGTCGAGAACCCCTACGACACCTGGTCCGACATCGATCCGTCGCTGCCCGACACCGGGATCCAGGTGTTCGGCCCGCCGCCGACCTCCGGCACCCGCGACGCCTTCGTTGAGCTGGTCATGGAGGAGGGCTGCATGGAGTTCGAGGCCGTCCAGGAGCTCGCCGAGGACCGCCAGGAGGAGGTCTGCGGCCGCATGCGCCAGGACGGCGCCTTCGTCGAGGCCGGCGAGAACGACAACCTGATCGTCCAGCGCCTGCAGTCCGAGCAGGGCACCTACGGCGTGTTCGGCTTCAGCTTCCTGGACCAGAACCGCGACGCGCTGGTCGCCAGCAGCATCAATGGCGTCGATCCGACCTTCGAGAGCATCGCTGCCGGCGAATACCCGGTGTCGCGGTCGCTGTTCTTCTACGTCAAGGACGCCCACGTCGGCGTGATCCCGGGCCTGGCCGAATACATCGACGAGTTCACCAGCCCGCGCGCCTGGGGCCCCAACGGCTACCTGGTCGAGAAGGGCCTGATCCCGCTGCCCGAGCAGGAGCGTGAGCAGATGCGCGAGCGCGCCACCGGCATCGGCGCGAGCTGAGGCGCATCCGCCCCAGCGTTGCCGCCCGTCCGATCCCCTCTCCCGCCCGTGTGCGGGGGAGGGGACGCGGACCGAAGGATCCGGAGGCCCGAGGACCATGACTCTGTCGATCCTGGCCGCCGCCGTGGCCACCCTGTCGATCATCGGCTACGTTGCCGGGCACCGGCATGCCTGGGCGGTGGGCGGCGGGTCGCGCCGGCACCTCCATTCGCTGCCCGTCTACCACGGCGCGTTCGTGGCGCTGGTCGTGCTGTTGCCGCCGGCGGTGCTGCTGCTGGTGTTCCTGGTCGCCGAAGGGCCGCTGCTCGACATGGTCGTGCGCGGCAGCATGCCCGACCAGGCCATGCCCGAGGCGCCTCAGGACGTGGCGCTGATGATGTCCGAGGTACGCCGCCTGGCCGCCGGCGGGCAGGTCATCGGCGAGCCGCCGGAGCACGTGCGCAACGCGGCCGATCTCTACGCCCGCCTCGACCGGCTGGCCGACTGGGGTGCGGCCGCGGTGATCGGCCTGACGGCGGCGGGCGGATTCGCCTATGCCTGGCGCCGTGTGGCCGCACCGTTCCGGGCCCGCAATCAGGTCGAGCGGATCGTCGCCGGCGTCATGGTGCTGTGCTCGATCGTGGCGATCCTGACCACCATCGGCATCGTGCTGTCGGTGCTGTTCGAGGCGTTGCGCTTCTTCGGCCGCGTCTCGCCCCTGGAGTTCCTGTTCGGCCTGGAGTGGCAGCCGCGCACCGGCATCCGCGAGGAGCAGGTCGCCGCCGCGGGCAGCTTCGGCATGGTGCCGCTGTTCGTCGGCACGCTGCTGATCATGTGCATCGCCATGGCCGTGGCGGTGCCGCTCGGCCTGCTGTCGGCGATCTACCTGTCGGAATACGCCGCGCCGCGGGTGCGGGCGGCGGTCAAGCCGATGGTGGAGATCCTGGCCGGCATCCCGACCGTGGTCTACGGCTTCTTCGCCGCGATCACCGTGGCGCCGTTCCTGTCCAATCTGGGCGACCGCCTGGGCCTGGACGTCAGCTCCCAGTCGGCGCTGGCGGCAGGCTCGGTGATGGGCATCATGATCATCCCGTTCGTCAGCTCGCTGTCGGACGACGTGATCAACGCCGTGCCGCAGGCGCTGCGCCAGGGGGCGGCCCAGCTCGGCGCCACCCAGGGCGAGACCATCGTCAAGGTGGTGCTGCCGGCGGCGCTGCCGGGCATTGTCGGGGCCGTGCTGCTGGCGATCAGCCGGGCGATCGGCGAAACCATGATCGTGCTGATGGCCGCCGGCCTGTTCGCCAACCTGACGTTCAACCCGCTGGAGGCCGTGACCACGGTGACGGTGCAGATCGCCACCCTGCTCACAGGCGACCAGCGCTTCGACAGCGCCAAGACCCTGTCGGCCTTCGCGCTCGGCCTGGTGCTGTTCTTCGCCACGCTGGCGCTCAACCTGGTCGCCCTCAAGGTGACCCAGCGCTATCGGGAAAAATATGACTGACGCTACCGCCAACGGGGCCGCCGCCGGCGCCCATGAGCGCTACCGTTCGGCCCGCTTCCGCCGGCGCCTGCGCCGCCGCCACGCCTGGGGCGCGGTGCTGCGCCTGGCCGGGATCGGCGCCATCGTCGTGGCGCTGGGCATGCTGGGCGTGCTGCTGGTCAGCATCGGCCTGCGCGGCTACACCGCCTTCCAGCAGGTCCAGATCCGGCTCGAGGTCCATTTCGACCCGGCGGATCTGCCGGCTGAGGATGACGGCCGGCCCACCGCCGAGGCGCTGGCCGACGCCGACTACACGCCGATCATCCGCGACGCGCTGCAGGCCCGCCTGGGCGAGGCAGAGGGCGTGGTCGCGGCCCGTGAGATGGGCGCCCTGGTCAGCAACGGCGCCCAGTACACGCTGCGCCGCATGGCCGGCGACGACCCGGACCTGGTCGGCGAGCGGCGCACCGTGTGGCTGGCCGCCTCGGGCGACATCGACATGGTCGTCAAGGGCATCGTACCCGTCGACGTGCAGCTGGACGAGCGTCAGCTCTCCGACCGCCAGCTCGCCTGGCTGGAGGAGCTGCGCGACGCCGGCGACATCAGGACCGCCTTCAACACCGACTTCTTCACCGGCACGACCAGCCGCGAACCGGAGCTGGCCGGCATCTGGGGCGCCTTCGTCGGCTCGATGCTGACCCTGGCGGTGACGCTGATCCTGGCCTTCCCGGTGTCTGTGCTGGCGGCCGTCTACCTGGAGGAGTTCGCGCCGAAGAACCGCTGGACCGAGATGATCGAGATCAACATCAACAACCTTGCGGCGGTGCCGTCGATCATCTTCGGCCTGCTGGGCCTGGCGGTGTTCTTGAACGTCTTTGACCTGCCGCGGTCGTCGCCGCTGGCCGGCGGCGTGGTGCTGGCGCTGATGACGCTGCCGATCGTGATCATCTCGGCGCGCTCGGCGCTGCGCTCGGTGCCGCCGGCCTACCGCGAGGCGGCGCGGCAGCTCGGCGCCTCGCCGCAGCAGGTGGTGGCCTACAGCGTGCTGCCGGTGGCGATGCCGGGCATCCTGACCGGCACGATCATCGGCATGGCCCAGGCGCTGGGTGAGACGGCACCGCTGCTGCTGATGGGCATGGTGGCATTCGTCAACGACGTGCCCAACGGCTTCACCGACGCGGCGACGGTTCTGCCGGTGCAGATCTACCTGTGGGCGGAGAGTGCCGAGCGCGGCTTCGTCGAGAAGACGGCGGCGGGCATCCTGGTGCTGCTCGCCGTGCTGGTGACGATGAACGCCGCCGCGATCTACCTGCGGCAGCGGCTGCAGAAGAGGGGATAGGACGATGGCGGCAATCGAGGAACTGCCCCGCAACGATGACCGGCGGACGGCGGACACCGGCGCCCGCTGCGGCCCGGCCGGTGCCGAGGTGAAGATGCTTTGCGAGCGGGTCAGCGTCTTCTACGGCGACAAGCAGGCCATCAAGGAGGCCGACCTGGACGTGCGCGCCGGCGAGATCCTGGCGCTGATGGGGCCGTCGGGCTGCGGCAAGTCGACCTTCCTGCGCTGCCTGAACCGGATGAACGACTTCATCCCCGTCGCGCGGGTGACCGGGCGGATCACGCTCGACGACGAGGACGTCTATGCAGCGGGCGTCGACCCGGTGCTGATCCGCGCGCGGATCGGCATGGTCTCGCAGGCACCCAACCCGTTCCCCAAGTCGATCTACGCCAATGTGGCGTTCGGCCCGCGCCTGCACGGCCTGATCGACCGGCGCCGCGAACTGGACGAGCTGGTCGAGCGCAGCCTGCAGCGCGCCGGCCTGTGGGACGAGGTCAAGGACGACCTGGACATGCCGGGCACCAGCCTGTCCGGCGGCCAGCAGCAGCGCCTGTGCATCGCCCGCGCCATCGCCACCGAGCCGGAGGTGATCCTGATGGACGAACCGGCCTCCTCGCTCGACCCGAAGTCCACGGAGATCATCGAGGCCCTGATGGAGGACCTGCGGCAGATCTATGCGGTGGTGATCGTCACCCACAACATGCAACAGGCCCACCGCGTCTCCCAGCGCAGCGCCTTCTTCCACCTGGGCGAGATCGTCGAGGTCGGCAAGACGAAGGAGATCTTCGAGAACCCGCAGGATCCGCGCACGCAGGACTACATGAGCGGGGCGTTCGGGTAGCCGGCTGGCCGCAGCGCAAGCGGGCCGGTCTCCGCACCGCCGCCCTCGGGCCGGGCAAGGCTGTCACGAAACGGTCAGCGTCTCTTCAAGGATTTGTCAGAACCTTGCTGCGGGTGTCGGACGTTGATGAAGCGTTTCGTTGCCGGACACGAGCCAACGTCGAACGAGGCCCGATACATGTTCGAAAAGTTGCCTCCTTTGTTGGCAATCGTCGCAGGAGTGGTGCTGTCGGTGCCGGCTTCCGGTGCCTCTGCCCAGACCCGCGACTATGTCCACGTCGTCGGCGCGTATGCCGTGTATCCCTATGCTGCCGCCGTCGCCGAACGCCTTGCCGCTCCGGGAGACTATCCGTCCTCCGTGGTCGAGGCGACCGGCACCGGCAGCGGCATCCTGTTGTTCTGCGGGGGTGTCGGCCTCGACTACCCGGACATCGCCGGTGCTGCGCGGCCGATGACCGAGGCGGAGCGGGCGCTGTGCCGCGAGAACGGGGTCGACGAGATCACCGAGGTTGCGATCGGCCACCATGCGATCGTGCTGGCCACGGCTGCGGCGGACCCGGCGCCCGACCTGACCCGCGCCGAGATCTGGCAGGCGCTGGCCCGGACCGTGGTGCGCGACGGCGATCTGGTCGAGACCCCCTACCGGTCCTGGTCGGAGATCGACCCGTCCCTGCCGGACCGCCCCATCCGGGTATTGCTCCCGGCGCCGCCCTCCGGCACCCGCACCGCCCTGATCGAGCGGATCATCGTCCCGGGCTGCCAGCAGTTCGAGGCGGTCCGGCGGCTGGACGAACAGGCCGCCGATCGCGTCTGTACGCGCCTGCGCGACGACGCTGCGGTCGCCGATGTCGGGCCCGCCATGCCCACGGCCACCCCGGCCGAGCACGAGCCCGCGATCCTCGACGGAATGCGTGCCGATCCCGCCGCCTTCGGTGTCATCGACTACAGCGTCTTCGACAGGCAGGGCGACGGCCTCAGGGCGGCCCGCATCGGCGGGACCGAAGCGTCGGCGGAGACGATCGTGTCGGGCTCGTACCCGGCGGCGCAGCCGCTGCTGCTGTACGTCAAGAACGCCCATGCCGGCATCGTCCCCGGCCTGACGGATTTCCTGGAGCTGATCACCAGCCCCGCTGCCTGGGCCCCCGGCGGCGACCTCGTCGACGAGGGCCTGATCCCGCTATCGGAGTCCGAGCGCGAGCGGATGCGCCGGCGGGTCATGAGCCTTGGCGGCGCCGAGGCGGCAAGCCCCTGAGCCGGGCAGTGCCGTTGAGCGCGGGACGATTGCCCGCGCGGTCGCGCGGTCTTCTGCTGGCGGATCCGGTCGCGCAGGTCATTGAAACAGATCGCGCCGGCCGGAAATGCTGGCGGCGATGTCGCACCGTCAAGCGGCAGGCCCCGCAGTAATCAGGAACCGGTAACAAGGGACGTCGCCAGTGTAGGCTGGGCTAAGCCTGCGAGGCTCAGCTTTGACCGCGGCGACGGGACGAGATCGCCGAAATCGATGCGGCGAAGGAGACCTTTGACAAGGCCGTGGACCCGCGCATCCAAGATTACATGCGCGGGGCATTCAGGTAGGGCTTGCCTACGCCGGACCAATCAACGTGAATGCTACGCGGTCGAGCCAAGCTGCATGATTATTTCAAAATTTGTGCCCTTTTCATGAAAATGGCCCCCAAGGCTTGGTCTATATCGGATAGCTTATTAGTTACGATCTTAGGTTCAACGTTTTCGACCTCCGGAAATACAAATTCAAATTGATTATTAGGCAGAGCCCGAAAATTGAAAAGGCGCCCCTGGTTCCGCTTCTTATAATAAACAACGAATGTATTCTTCAGGGCGGCGTATTTGATGTTGTCAATCTCGCGAAAAAGCGCTTCATCCTTCACAAGGAATGCCAAGCGCCGTCCGCAGTATTCAAAGACGAGAGTTTCGCTCTCGGTTGGAATCGCCCAATCGGGGACGACTTCTTCAGAAGAAGTGGTATCCGCCGCCGGTTCGGCCGATTGGGGTTTTTCAATTTTGAAAACTTCCCTTTCCGCAAAGCCGATCCGCTCAAGCATCTTTCTGTCGAGGAAGGAGGTAAACGCCTGCACGACGAGCGGCGACGTCTCCTCGATGACCCGCTTTACCATCTTACCTTCAAAACCGGCCGACTCGAGAAACAGGCGAACCAGCTTCTCTGGGGGTTCCTCGATCCATGACCCGATAAGCTTGGTAAAGCGCGAAAGGAGGAGGTTGTCCCGGGCCTTTTCGGCAATCTCGGATGGATCGAAAGTCTCCTTCCGCAGCCCACGAATGCCGTTTACTGTGGCTTCATCAAATCTCCCATCTGCCAGATCCTCAAGCGAAAAACTTAAGAAAGCGCGCTCATCCATGATATTCTTTTCAATCGTATCCGCATGGCAAAAATATCGGATGCCATCGGTTATAATGCCGAGCTTAATTGAAGTAATAGCGTTAAAATAACCTCGGATCTGGCCCAAATCCCGCGACAGGTCGTTGCCCACCATTTTCGCCTCGATCGCAATCACGGGCACCCCTTCGCGGCAAATAGCATAATCAACGCGATTTTTATGTCTGTCGTCAAAATCGGCGCTGTGCTCCGGAACAAGTTCCTCTGGATCCAGTATATCATAACCAAGGAACCGAATAAATGGGAGGATGAGGAACTGTTTTGTCATCTCCTCATTTTTGCAATAAGATGACTTAAGGATGATTTCCTTTGCAACTTTTGAAAGATGCTGGCCGAACTCCATGATCGTCACCCCGTTAGGCGCCACGCCTTTCCCCCGGAAGGCGAATCCGTACAGGAAAGCGAATACGTCATTGACGTGTAAAAAGCAACCTTTTGGTTATTTCGTTGGCATACTTAATGAGAAATTTCGACGGTAAAGCATCGACCGGTCCGTTCGGGACGAGGGGTTCTTCGTACAGGCTTTCGGTCTCAGCCGTCGTCAGGAGTATCCTGTTTCGCTTGCCGACGTGGGATGGACGACTTGGCGGTCATGCGGTCTGCTGCCGGCGGACGCGGTCGCGCAGGCCGTCGAAATATGCCGCGTCGGCCGGCGAGGCCGGCGGCGACGCCGCGCCGTCGAGCAGCAGGCCGCGGAGGTGCTGCCGGTCGCGGTCCTTGCGGATCAGCGCGTGGACGTATTCGCTGCCGGTGCCATGGCCGTGCCTGGCAGCCTGCTCATCCACGAACGACTTCAGGGCGTCCGGCAGGGTGATGGTGATCGTCGCCATGACAGGAGGGTATGGGCGCTACCAGTTCATGGCAAGCCCAACCCTGCCGCGGCAAGGACGTCCGGCGCGCCCGGAAACACCGACGTGGCGCGCTCTCCCTCCGGGCCGTGGATGGTGATGGCGCCGTCCTCGCCGACCAGCCAGACCTCGCGGGCGCCGGCATCGAGATAGAGCGACACCTTTTCGGCCATCTCCGCCGCGCTGTCGGACCGCGACACGATCTCCACGCACAGGTCCGGGGCTGCGGGAAAGGGCGTGACCTTGCCGTGCCGGCGGGCGAAATCCGGCGATGCCCAGGCAACGTCGGCCACCTTCACGCCCCCCGGCGTGGCGATGGAGCATTCGGTAATAACTTTGCCGTCCTGGAGCATACGGGGCAGCAGATAGGCGAGCCGGGCCTGTAGTTCACCATGTTGGTTCGAGGCTGGGCTCATCACGATGCGCCCGTAATGGTCAAGCTCGATCTTGTAGGGCAGATCCCGGAGGGTGGGATCGGCCAGCACCTCGGCCCACTCCATCGCTCGCCTCCGCCTTTCCGTTGTCCACGGGCCCAACCAGCTCCAGGCAGGGTCGCAAGCCCCCGCCCCGCGCCCGCCGTCACATGTTCGGATAATTCGGTCCGCCGCCGCCCTCGGGCACGGTCCAGACGATGTTCTGCCTCGGGTCCTTGATGTCGCAGGTCTTGCAGTGCACGCAGTTCTGCGCGTTGATCACGAAGCGCGGGTTGGAGCCGTCGTCGTCGCGGACCACCTCGTAAACCGCGGCCGGGCAATAGCGCTGCGCCGGCTCGTCGAACAGCGGCAGGTTGTGCTCGATCGGGATCGACGGGTCCTTCAGCCGCAGGTGGACCGGCTGGTCCTCCTCGTGGTTCGTGTTGGAGACGAACACCGACGACAGCTTGTCGAAGCTGAACACGCCGTCGGGCTTGGGGTACTCGATCGGCCTGGCGTCGGCGGCCTTGCGCAGGGTCTCGTGGTCGGCATGGCGGTGGCGCAGGGTCCAGGGCGTGCGGCCGCCCAGGTACATTTCCACCCCGCTGTACGCCATCCCGGCCGTGCGGCCCCAGCGGAACGCCGGACGCACGTTGCGGACCGCCTTCAGTTCGTCGTACAGCCAGCTCTGCCGGAACGCCTCGGGATAGGCGGTCAGCTCGTCGTGGCCTTCCGATCCGCCCTTCAGCGCGGCGAACGCCGCCTCGGCGGCCAGCATGGCGCTCTTCATCGCGCCGTGGGTGCCCTTGATCTTGGGCACGTTCAGGAACCCGGCCGAGCAGCCGACGATGCAGCCGCCGGGGAAGGTCAGCTTCGGGATCGACTGCAGCCCGCCCTCGTTCAGCGCGCGCGCCCCGTAGGAGATGCGCCGGCCGCCCTCCAGGAAATTGCGGATGTACGGGTGGGTCTTGAACCGCTGGAACTCGTCGAAGGGCGACAGGTACGGGTTCTTGTAGTCCAGAGCGACGACGAACCCGATCGCGGCTTGGTTGTCCTCCAGGTGGTACATGAAATAGCCGCCGTACGTCTCCTTGTCCAGCGGCCAGCCGACGCCGTGCGAGACCAGGCCGAGCTTGTGCTTGGACGGGTCGATCTCCCACAGCTCCTTCAGGCCGATGCCGTAGGTCTGCGGATCGATGCCGCGGCGCAGGTCGTAGCGGGCGAACAGGTCCTTGGCCAGCGAACCGCGCACGCCCTCCGCAATGAAGGTGTACTTGGCGTGCAGCTCCATGCCGGGCTGGTAGTTGGCGGTGCGCTCGCCGTCGCGCCCGACGCCCATGTCGCCGGTGGCCACGCCCTTGACCGAGCCGTCGTCGTGGTACAGCACCTCGGCCGCCGCGAAGCCGGGATAGACCTCGACGCCCATCTCCTCGGCCTGCTCGGCCAGCCAGCGGCACAGGTTGCCCAGGCTGATCGCGTAGTTGCCGTGGTTGTGGAACGGCTTCGGCAGCAGGAAGCCGGGGAACCGGCGGGCGCCGGTCTCGCTCAGCATCATGAACTCGTCGCGGCTGACCGGGGCCTTGAGCGGCGCCCCCTTGTCCTGCCAGTCCGGGATCAGCTCGTTGAGCGCGCGCGGCTCCAGCACCGCACCGGACAGGATGTGGGCGCCGACTTCCGAGCCCTTCTCCAGCACGCACACGCTGACGTCGTGGTCCTGCTCCGCCGCCAGTTGCTTCAGCCGGATCGCCGCGCTCAGGCCCGCAGGCCCGGCGCCGACGATCACGACGTCGTATTCCATGGATTCGCGTTCCACTTCCGCGTCGGTCACGATCGCTCTCCAGGTCGTTCGGATGGTGCCACGGGTATCGCGGCCGGCTGGGATTGCCCGTCAGACTAGGCCATATTTAAGAGCCATGACCGCACTGCAACAGATTGCCGCGCTGCTGCGCTACTACGAGGCGCTGGGCGTGGACGCCGCCGTGGCCGATTCGGCCGTCGACCTGACCGCGCTGGAGCCGGTGCGGCGCGCCGCCGGCGCCCCGCAGGCGCAGCCCGGAACGGGGCCCGGCCCCGAAGCCGACCGCCGTGCTGCGCCGCCGGCGCGGGCGGAGGCGCCGCCGCCCGCGCGCCGCCCGCCCGCCGCGCCGGCGCTGATCGACAGCGATGCCGCCACCGCCGACGCCCGTGCCCTGGCGGCCGCCGCCGGCAGCCTGGGCGAACTTGAGAACGCGGTGCGCGCCTTCGACGGCTGTCCGCTCAAGGCGACCGCGACGAACACCGTGTTCAGCGACGGCAGCCGGGACGCCGAGCTGATGATCGTCGGGGAGGCGCCGGGGGCGGAAGAGGACCGCCAGGGCCTGCCGTTCGTCGGCCCGGCCGGCCAGCTGCTCGACCTTATGCTCGCGGCGATCGGGCGCGACCGGACCAGCACCTACATCGCCAACATCCTGTTCTGGCGTCCGCCCGGCAACCGCCCGCCCAGCAGCAACGAGATCGCCGTGTGCCTGCCGTTCGTCGAGCGGCACATCGCGCTCAAGCACCCGAAGGTGCTGGTCCTGGCCGGCAACACCTCGGCCAAGGCGCTGCTTGGCACGTCGGAAGGGATCACGAAGCTGCGCGGGCGCTGGATGGACCTGTCGGTGCCCGGCCTGCCGGCGCCGGTGCCGACGGTCGCGATCTACCACCCGTCCTATCTGCTGCGCACGCCGGCGATGAAGCGGCAGGCGTGGCGGGACCTGATCGCGATAAGCAAGCGGCTGGTGCCGCCGGGCGGCTGACGCGCCGGCGCCGCCTCAAGGCAGGCGTCGCCTACTCGGTCGACGCCCGTTCCTTGAACAGGGCCATCGGGATGTCGTACTGCTTGAGCAGGTCGTAGATCGTCGGCCGCGACACGCCCAGCGTCTTGGCCGCCTGGCTCAGGTTGCCGCGGGCCAGGGTCAGCGCCTGCTGCAGCGCGCGGATGTCGGCCTGCTCGCGCGCCTCCTTCAGGGTCAGCGGCGTCGGCGGCTCGTCGGCCGCTTCCAGGTCCAGGTCGCCCGGCGCGATATGCTTGTCGTCGGCCATGATCACGGCGCGCTTGACCCGGTTCTCAAGCTCGCGGACGTTGCCGGGCCACGGGTGGCGGGCGATCGCCGCCAGCGCCTCCTTGCCGAAGCCCTTCAGGGCGCGCTTCTGCACCGCGTTGAACTTCTTGAAGAAGAAGTGGGCGAGCAGCACGGCGTCGTCGTCGCGGTCGCGCAGCGGCGGGATGTCGATGACCAGTTCGCTGATCCGGTAGAACAGGTCCTCGCGGAAGTCGCCGGTCTGCATCTTGGCCTGCAGGTCCTGGTGCGTGGCGCAGACCACGCGCACGTCGACCGGGATCGACCGCCGGCCGCCGATGCGCTCGATGACGCGCTCCTGCAGGAAGCGCAGCAGCTTGACCTGCAGCGGGGTGGGCAGGTCGCCGATCTCGTCCAGGAACACGGTGCCGCCGTTGGCGGTCTCCAGCCGGCCCTGGGTCTGCTTGACGGCCCCGGTGAAGGCGCCCTTCTCGAAGCCGAACAGCTCGCTTTCCAGCAGGTTCTCGGGGATCGCGGCGCAGTTGATCGGCACGAACGGCTTGTCGGCGCGGTTGGACAGGGTGTGCAGGGCGCGCGCCAGCACCTCCTTGCCGGTGCCGCTTTCGCCGAGCAGCAGGACCGTCACCTCGGCCTGGGCGGCGCGCTCGGTCATGCGGCAGACCTGCTGCATGCTGCGCGCGGACGTAATGATCCCCTCCAGCTGCGAGACGCCCTGCCGGTCGCGCAGGCGGCGGTTCTCGGCCTCCAGGTCGTGGACGTGGTAGGCCCGGTCGACGATCAGGTTGAGGATGGCGGGATCGACCGGCTTGGCGCAGAAGTCGTAGGCGCCCATGCCGATGGCCTGGACCGCGTTCTCGCGCTCGTCGTTGCCGCTGACGATGATGACCTTGGTCTGCGGCGCCAGCGTCAGGATGTCCTGCAGCGTGGCGAAGCCCTCGGTGGCGTCGTCGGGGTGGGGCGGCAGGCCGAGGTCGAGGGTGACCACGGGCGGCTCGCCCCGGCGCAGCTGGGCCAGCGCCGACTCGCGGTCGCCGGCGGTCAGCAGCGTATAGCCGTCGAAGCTCCATTTGAGCTGGCGCAGCAGGCCGGGGTCGTCCTCGATGATCAGCAGGGTGCGGCCGATGGCGGTCATGTCGTCGTCTTCATCAGGCTTGAGGTGTCGCTGTCCGCCGGCGCGGCGGGCAGCACCAGGCGCATCATGGTGCCCTGGCCCGGCGCGGTGCGCACGTCCAGGCGGCCGCCGGCGCGCCGGGCGAACTGGCGGCTCTCGAAGGCACCGATGCCGTAGCCGCTGCCCTTGGAGCTGCGGAACGGCCGGAACAGCTCGTTGTGCACGAAACCGGGATCCATGCCCGGCCCGTCGTCTTCGATCTCGATGAGCGCCTCGCCGTCGGCGCGCGCCAGGCGCACGGTGACGTGTCCGTCCGGGCCGGCCGCCTCCGCGGCGTTGCGCAGCAGGTTGCGCAGCACCGCCGACAGCCGCGCCGGCGGCGCCGTCACCGCAACGCTCTCGTCGCGGCAGTCCACGGCGGGGACGGGCGCGGCGCGGCCGACCTGGCGCACCACCTCGTCCACGACCGGGCGCAGGCGGATTGTCTGCGGGTCCTCGGTGTCCCGTCCGCGCTCGGCGTTCAGGTGGGCGAGCAGCCGGTTCACGGCAGTCACCGAATGCGCCACCGTGGCGATCATGTCGTCGATGAACTCCGGGTTGGTCCGGAACTTCGGCGCGTTGCCGGTCAGCAGCGACAGCTGGCCGCTGATGTTCTTCAGGTCGTGCACGATGAAGGTGACGCGCTGGTTGAACTCCTCGAACCGGCGCGCCTCGGTCAGCGCCTCCAGCGCCAGCCATTCCGCCATGTAGCTCGCCGCCTGGCGCGACAGGATGCGCAGCAGCGCCAGGTCCTCCTCGCCCATGGTCCGCGGCACCCGCGGCCGTGCCAGCACCATGATGCCGACCAGATCGTCGTGGTGCACGAGCGGCACGATCCGCCAGGGCCTCGGCATGGCGGTCAGCGCGTCCGGCGGCGGCGGCGTCCCCGCGTCGTCCGTCCGGTCCGCGGCGACGACCCGCGCGTCGCGCTCCAGCGCCTCCACGAACGGGTCGTCGTCGGCCAGGTAGGCGAGCGGCGGCGCCAGGTTCCAGCCGACCCGCCCGGCGAAACCCGCCTCGGTGCGCAGCCACAGCGTTCCGGCCGGCACGTCGAACACGTCGGCGACCGCGCGCACGATGCGCTCGCCCAGCGGCCGGTCGTCCTCGTCGGCCAGCTTGCCGATGAAGCGCAGCCACTCCTCGCGGTAGTCGTACCGGTAGCTGTAGAAGTGCCGGCTGACGAACAGCTTGGCCGCGGCCCGCACCTGCCCCGACAGCACGAACACCACCGCCAGCACCAGCGCGCCGAACACCAGCGTGGTCTGGATGACCAGGCCCCAGCCGCCGCCCAGCGTCCGCACGTAGAACCCGGCCGCCGACATGACCAGCAGGAACAGACCGCTGACCAGGATCGTCGCGGAATGGAACACGATCTGGCGCGACACGTGGACCGGCGGCGCCCAGCGCCGGCTGCGCGCCGCCGAGATCGCGATCAGCGGCACCACCATCGCGTCGATCAGCCCGCGGGCCGCGTTGAAGCCGTCGTTCCAGCGGTTGAACAGGATGGCGTCGGCGTAGATGAACACGTCGAAGGCGAACAGGCCGCCCAGACCGACGACCAGGAACTTGAGTGCCCAGCGCTCCTCCGGGTCGGCATTGCGGTACAGGTTCTCCAGCAGCATCAGGCCGCCGATCGCCAGCAGCAGGCCCGCCACGTAGCGGAGGTTGGTGCCGCCGGACAGCGCCTGCGGGCCGGCCGCCAGGTTCGTCGCCTCGACGACCGCCGCCGCCACGATCAGGCCCCCGGCCACCGTCGCCATCGCGACGAGCGCCGGCGGCGCGCGGCGGCCCGGCTCGCGGTGGGCGGCCAGCACGCTCAGCACGAAGGCGAACCAGACGGCGTTGCGGGCCAGCTCCAGAGGCGAGGCGGCCGCCGCCCAGCCCGGTGGTACGCCGTACGCCGCCAGGGCGACCGCGGCGGCCCACAGCGCCGTCACCCCGCCGGCCGCCACGAGCAGCATGCCCGGCACCGTGCGCCGCCAGTTGACGAGCAGCAGCAGGGTCAGGCCGAGATAGGCGGCCGCACAGACCGCATAGGGGATCGAGCCGACGCTCAAGGGGCTACCGTCTCCTCGTCGCTGCCGGCATCCGCCGGACCGGTGCCGCCCGCACCCGGCATGCCGGCGCTCCACACCTTCCAGGATCCCGCGTCCGCAGGGTTCACACGCCAGAGGCCGTTGCGCCCGCGACGGTACCGGCGCAGTGTGCCATTACCATGGCGCGCATGCACGGCTGCCGCGCGTTCGCAGGCTTTCCAGGCGCGGCATCCGGTCCATGTCCATGCCGGCCCGCCGCCCGCCCCGCGGGTCGACGGCCGCAGCCACGGCCGGCAGGCGTGCTTCACGACGGTGATCCTCGGATGTCGGCACCCGGTACCGCGCAGCGACTGCTCAGCAGCTCGACCTTCACCGTCCTGGCCCTGCTGGTCAATATATCCGCCTCGCTAATTCTCGTCCCGTTCCTCATCGATCGGTTGGGTGACGGCTGGTACGGAACGTGGATCCTGATCGGCACGATGCTCGGATATTTCGTCGTTCTCGACTTCGGGTTGTTCAGTGCCGCCGAGCGTTACATCGCCGTACACTTTGCCCGCCGCGAGTGGGACGAGGTCAACATCATCCTCAGCACCTGCATGGTGCTGTTCTGCGGGGCCGGGCTGGTCGCCCTCGCCCTCGGGCTGGCCGCCGCGGCGGCGGTGCCGTGGGTTGCCGGGGACCCGGAGAGCGCGCGCATCATCCGCGCGGCGCTGGTCATCGCGGCGGTCGACGTGGCGCTGCTCTTCCCGGGCGGGCTGGTCAACGGCATCCTGGTCGCGCAGGTCCGGTTCGACCTCGCGGCGCTGATGGGCATCGTCAAGGTCGCCGTGCGCACGGTCCTCATCCTGGTGGTCATCGACGCCGGCCATTCCATCGTCGCGCTCGCCGCGATCACGCTCGCCACCAACACCGCCGAGCGGCTGGCCAAGGCGTACGCCGCGTGGCGCCTGTACCCGCACCTGCGCCTGTCGCGCCGCCTGATCCGCACCGACCGCATCGGGGCCTATGCCCGGTTCGGCGTCTACAGCTTCATTGCCGAGGTCTCCGAGAAGGTCCGCTTCAGCGTCGATGTCGTCGTCGTCGGCCTGATCCTCGGCGCCGCCCTGGTGACTGTGTACAACATCGCGACGCGTCTGGTCTCGTATTACATGCAGCTGATCGTCAGCGGCGTCGGCTTCATGCTGCCGGTGTTCGCCGCCCTGGCCGGCCGCGGCGACGAGGCCGGGCTGCGCCGCGACTTCCTGTTCGTCAGCAAGCTCGCGGTGCTGGCCAGCGTCCTGTTCGGCGGCGGGCTGATCTTCGTAGCCCGGCCGTTCGTGGAGCTGTGGATCGGCCCGGACTACGGAGCCGCCTTCGTGCCGCTGGCGATCATTACCGCGGCAGTCATGCTGGAGCTGGCGCAGATGCCGTCCGGGCACCTGCTGATGGCGCTCAACCGGCACGGCTTCCTGGCCCGGCTGGGGTGCGGCGAGGCGCTGGCGAACCTGCTGCTCAGCCTGGCGCTGGCCGGGCCGCTCGGGCTGGCCGGAGTGGCGCTGGGGACGGCGATCCCGCTGGTCGTGGCCCGCGTCGGCCTGCTGCCGGTCCATGTCTGCCGGCAGATCGGCCTGGCGCCGATGCACTATGCCAGGGAGATCGGCGGGCTGGGGCTGGCGGCGGTGCTGGTGCAGGCGCCGCTGTGGCTGGTGCGCCCGGCGCTGCTGGAGATGCCCTTGGCGGCGGCCGCGGCGGTGACGGCCCTGGCCTACGCCATGCTCGCCGCCGGGCTGGTCCGCTTCGGCCTGGGCCGCGGGGACCGCGAGCGGCTGCGCGGGCACCTGCTGGCCTGGCTGCACGTGACCCGCCGGGAGGACGCGCGGCGTTGAGCCGCCGCGCGGCGGCCAGGCCCTCGCACATCGGTCGTGCGGACGGTAATGTCGTCGTGCGCGGACGATCCCCGGAGCGGAGCAGAGGATGACCCGCAACACGGCAACCCGGCCTCGGGAGCGACGGCGGCGATCGGCGGCAGGCTTGGCGGCCGCGGCGCTGGCCGCGCTGGTCTGGCTGGCGTTCGGGTGGAGCGTGCCGCCGCCGGCCGCCGCCCCGCAGGCGCCGCCGGCCCCGCGCGCGCACGACGCCGGCGCGGCCGTACAGCCGGCCAACGTGTTCGGCACCGACGACCGTCGCCTGGCCGAGCGGCGCCGCGGCAGCGATGCCGGCCGGATCGTGCTGATCACCGACCCGACGACCAGCAAGGCCGGCACCGGGTTCCTGATCGCGCCGTGCTATGCCATGTCGGCCATGCACGTGGTGCTCAGCGACTACGACCTGGACGCCCGGGCCGACCCGAGCGTCACCTACGAGTACACGGTCTACTTCGGCAGCGGGCGCCGTTTCGGCACCTTCGAGAACTTCACGATCGGCCGGCCGGTGGCCTGGGGCCGGTACTTCGACGCCGTGCCGATCGACGCCTCCCAGGACTGGATCGTCCTCCAGCTCGACGGCTGCATCGGCGAGCGGTACGGCCATTTCGTGCCGCGCGTCCTGGACCTGGGCGAGATCGCCGACCGGCGCCTGCAACTGGCCGGCTATCCCCAGCCGAACGACTTCCGGCACGTGCAGATCGACCCGGACTGCCGCGTGTACGACGCCATGACCTGGCCGATGAACCTGCGCCCGGTCTGGCAGCACGACTGCGCCATCCGCGTCGGCGCCTCGGGCTCGCCGATCTATTTCGTCGAGGGCGACAACAGCTATGCCGCCGCCATCGCCATCGGCGAGCTGCGCTCGACCGAGGACGTGCTGCCGGCGTACGAATCCGGGCATGCCAACATCGCGGTGCCGATCGCCAACGCCCTGCCGGCGATCGAGGCAATCGCCGCCGAGACGCCCGAGCGGATCGCCGAGGCGCAGCGGCTGCTCGGCGCCATCGGCCGCCCGGTCGGCGCCGCCGACGGCGTCGCCGGCCCGATGACGCGCCGCGTCGTCAATGCCTATCGTGTCGATCGCGGCTTGCTCCGCAGCGGCCTGATCGGCGCCGACCTGCTGGCCGCGCTGCGCGAGGACGCGGCGGCCCGCGGCGGAATTCAGCCATAGCGCAGCTCGTACCAGACCAGCCCGAGCCATTCGTGGATGGCGTAGGCCGACCCGGCCAGGGCCTGCGCCCTGGGCAGGTAGTCGCCCGGCACGCCGGGCCAGACGAACGGGTGGTGGCTGGTGAAGGCGGTCGGCGCCGGCACCACCTCGAACCCGGCCGCCTCGAAGGCCAGCACTGCGCGGCGCATGTGCCAGGCGTGGGTCACGAGGTAGATCCGCCGGACCTCGGCCGGCAGCAGGATGCCGGCGCTGCTGCGGGCGTTCCCGGCGGTGTTGGCCGACTCGCGCTCGATCCAGCGGGCCTCGAGGCCGAAATCGCGGCGCAGGCAGTCGGCCATGAGGTCGGCCACGGCGGCGTCGCCGGGGCCCCCGGCCCGGCCGGTCACCAGGATCGGGCGGCCGGTGCGCCGGTGCAAGGTGGCGCCGTAGCGCAGACGGGTCAGCGTGAGCGGTCCGACGGTGTCGCCGCCGTACTCCGGGCTGTCGCTGTAGCGCCCCGCAGCCAGAATCACGATCGCCTGCGCATCGGGAAGGCCGTCGCCCGCCTCGAGCGCCGGGTACGCCTCCAGCCCCTGCAGGGCCAGACCGGCGACCAGCGGCGTGCTCAGCGCGTACAGCAGCACCAGCCCGGCAATCACGAGCGCTGTGCCGGTGCGCGGCAGCCGGCGCCGCAGCAGCAGCCCGGCCGCCATCAGCACGATCAGGCTGAGCGGCGGCAGCAGGAGGAGCTTGAACACGCTGCGGGTCCTTCCAAGGCCGCCGGCGAACGCCGGTCTGCTGCGGCACGGCCGCGGGCGCGGCCGGAGCTTACGTCACGGCGGCGCCCGCCAGCCGTGCGTAGACCGGCGCGTAGCGTTCCGTCACTGCGGCCCAGGTGCGTTCCGCCTCGACGTAGCGGCGCCCGGCCCGGACGATGCCGGGCCAGCGGTCGCGCCCGGCGAGGGCGGCCTCGACCACCTTGGCGAGATCGTCCGGGTCGCCCGCCTTGAACAGATAGCCGGTCCGGCCGTCGTCGATCAACTCTCGGTGTCCGCCGACGTCCGAGGCGATGACCGGCTTCTCCATGGCCATGGACTCGAGCGGCTTGAGCGGCGTGACCAGCTCCGTCAGCCGCATCGGCCGGCGCGGATAGACGAACGCATCGATCAGCGAGTAGTAGCGGCCGACCTCGTCGTGGGGCACCCGCCCGGTCGCGATCACGCGCTCGCCGAGACCGAGCTCGGCGGTCAGCGCGGCGATCCGCTCGGCCTCGGGGCCGCCGCCGACGAGCAGCAGGCGCAGCGCCGGGTGACGGGCCGCCAGCCGGGCCATCGAGCGGACCAGCAGGTCCAGTCCCTCGTACCGGTAGAACGACCCGATGAAGCCCAGCACCGTCGCTCCGGCCAGCCCGAGCCGCGCAATCAGCTCGGCGTCCTTCTCCACGATCGGCGTGAATCGGGCCGGGTCGACCGCGTTCGGCACGACGGCGACCTTCTCCGCCGGCACGCCGCGGGCGACGATGTCGTCGCGCAGGCCGCGGCAGATAGTGGTCACCGCATCGGCACGGTGCAGCGCCCGCGTCTCCAGCCATTTGGTCGCGCCGTAGCGCAGCCCGCCGGGCGCGGACTGGCCCTCGCTGGCCGCGGCGTCCTCCCAGAACGCGCGCACCTCGTAGACCACCGGCAGGCCGAGCCGCCGGCCGGCGCGTAGCGCCGGGATCGCGTTCAGGACCGGCGAGTGGGCGTGCAGCACGTCGGGCCGGACCTCGCGGCACACGGTGAGCAGCCGCGCCTCGGTCGCGCGCATCTCCAAAGTTTCGCGGGCCACCGGCAGGCGCATCAGCGGCGATCGCGGCAGCCGCGTGCGGTGGAAGACCAGGCCGTCCACGGTCTCCGGGTCGGGGCCGTCGCGGCGGTGCCGGCACGTCGTCAGGTGCGCGGTCTCCCAGCCGCGGGCGCGCTGGGCGCGCACGATGCCCTGGGTGCGGAACACGTAGCCGCTCTGCAGCGGCGCCGAATGGTCGAGGATATGGAGGATGCGCATGGGCGGGTGGCCTGCGTCGGGGTCCGGGGCGTGCTCCGGGATCTTGACGGGCGTCCGGAGGGCGGCACGGACCCGGCGCGGCGACGATAGCGGCACGCCGGGCCCCTGTCAGCCTGTCCGACCGGTTCCAGACGGCCGTTGGTCCCGCGCCGCGGCCACCCATATGCTCGGGAAACGCCCATACCGGGCGCCGCCGGTCCCGCGGCGCCCGGCGGCACCGCAGGGGAGGCGCGCATGCCGGCCTCGAAGGAGACATTGGCCCGGCGCATCGACCAGGCCCTGGGCCGCACCCCGGCCGACCTGGTCATCAAGGACGCCCGGCTGCTCAACCTGGTCACCGGCGAGATCGACGCGGGCGACATCGCCATCGCCGGGGATACCGTCGTCGGCATCCACGACACCTACCGCGGCCGGGTCGAGATCGACGGGCGCGGTGCGGTGGTCGTGCCCGGGTTCGTCGACGCCCACGTGCACGTCGAGAGCTCGCTGATGGCGCCGGCCGGGTTCGAGGACGCGGTGCTGCCGCGCGGCACGACCACCGCGGTCTGCGACCCGCACGAGATCGCCAACGTCCTGGGCCCCGACGGCATCCGCTTTATCCTCGACGCGGCCGAGACATTGCGCCTTGACCTGCGCGTGCAGCTGTCGAGCTGCGTGCCGTCGACCGCGCTGGAGACCTCCGGTGCCCGGCTGGAGGCGGCCGACCTGGCGGCACTGCGCGGCCGTGCCCGGGCGCTGGGCCTGGCCGAGGTGATGAACGTGCCGGGCGTGCTGGCCAAGGACGACGGCCTGCTGGCCAAGCTGGCCGCCTTCCAGGACGCCCCGATCGACGGCCATGCTCCGCTGGTCGGCGGCCGCGACCTGAACGCGGTGATCGCCTGCGGCGTGCGCAGCTGCCACGAGAGCACGTCGCTGCCCGAGGCCCGAGAGAAGCTGCGCAAGGGGATGCACGCCCTGATTCGCGAGGGCAGCGTCGCCCGCAACCTGGCCGCGCTGGCGCCGCTGATCACCGAGACGACGGCGCCGTTCACCGCGCTGTGCACCGACGACCGCAATCCCCTCGACATTGCCGAGGAGGGCCATATCGACCATCTGGTGCGCCGCGCCATCGCGCTCGGCGCGCCGGTGACGGCGGTCTACCGGGCGGCGAGCTGGAGCGCGGCGCAGCTCTACGGCCTGACCGACCGCGGGCTGGTGGCGCCGGGCCGGCGCGCCGACCTGGTGCTGCTCGACGACCTCGAGACGTGCGCGATCCGGTCGGTGATCAAGGACGGCCGGCCGGTGGGGGACGAGGCGGCGGCGCCGGTGGCGCCGCCGGACCGGGCCCTCCGCTCGGTACGGCTGGCGCCGGTGACGCCCGAGCTGTTCGCCGCACCGGTGCCGCAGCCCACCGCGGTGATCGGGGTTGCCGAGGGCACGCTGCTGACCGAGCGGGTCGACCTGACCCCGCCGGCCCGGGGCGCCGATCCGGCCCGCGACGTCCTGATGCTGGCGGTGCTGGAGCGGCACGGCGTCAACGGCAACGTCGCGCGCGGCTTCGTGCACGGCTTCGGCCTCCCGCGCGGCGCCTTGGCCGGCAGCGTCGGGCACGACAGCCACAACGTCATCGTGGTCGGCGCCGACGCCGGCGACATGGCCGCCGCCGTGAACCGGGTGACCGAGTTGCAAGGCGGTTTCGTCGCCATGCTCGACGGGAAGGTCGTGGCCGAGCTCGCACTGCCCCTGGCCGGGCTGATGAGCCTGCAGCCGCTGGCCGAGGTCGTCGCCCGCCTGCGCCACCTGCGCGACGCGAGCCGCGCACTGGGCTGCCGCCTGGCCGACCCGTTCCAGACTCTGGCGTTCCTGCCGCTGCCGGTGATCCCGCACCTGCGCCTGACCGACCGCGGGCTGGTCGACGTGGACCGCTTCAGGCTGCTGGCGGCGTGACGGGAAACCGGCCATGGCAGCCCCGGCGGCGGGCGGCATCCCGCCGACAGGGCCGCAGACGCCGTGGCGGAGCCGGGAAGGCTACTCTTCCTCTTCCTCCATCTCCTCCATCGGCTCCTCGAGCTCTTCGCCCTCTTCCGTGTCGCAGGCGGACATGGCGAGCCCCGAGAAAGCCAGCATGCCGGCCAACGCCAGGCGGCGCAGAAGGTCAATCGTCATCGCGTCGATCCTTTCTCGATCAAGTTCAGGCGCTCCGGCCCGGGTCGGAAAGCCTCCCAGGCCGCCAGAGTGCAACCATAAACCGGATGCCGTTGTTGCCATAGCGGCTTGGGATCTTTGTGTGTTAAATCCCCGGCATGAGACGACGCGCGTCTCCAACGTCAGCATCATTCCCGCCGGGCGGCCAAGTCCTTCGGCTTAATTCCTTGGGCTTTATTCCAGTACCGGTGCCGGTGCCGGACCGGGCGCATCCGGCGCCGCACCGGCCGGGCCGCCGGCCACCGGGCGCAGGCAGTTCTGAATCGTGTAGTAGCACTGGGAGAACCGGCGCGTGCCGACACCGCTGGCGGAAACGTAGTTTACGTTGGTGACCACGCCATCGACGATCGTGAAGGTCGTCTCGCAGTAGTCGGAGCGGACCTCGGTGGTCAGCGGCACGCCCCAGCCCAGGCCGTAGTACGGGTGCGTGCCGTAGGTGCCGAAACCCAGGCCGACCGTCGTGCCGGGGTACTCGACGAGCTGCCCGCTGCCGTAGGTGAAGTAGTCCACGTTATCGACGGTCCGCGAACGCTCGGGCACGCCGGCACAGCTCAGCAGGTCCGAGACGGGCAGGCCGATCAGCGCGCCGCGCGCGGCCAGCGCCATCTCGCCCCGATTCGCGGTGGCGCATCCGGCCAGCAGCAGTGCCGCCGCGGCCGCAGTCATCCAGGGCGTCTTCGTCCGAGCTGCCATCCTGTTCTTCCTATTCGACCGGTGCGGCGGAGACCAGACGGGCCGGCGACAGCGCCGCCTCCGACACCTCCGCGGCGGCGAGGTCCGCCGGCAGGCCGGTGCCCGCCGCCACCGCCCCGGCCAGACGTGCCATCGCCGGGGCCGTTGCAATGCCGTAGCCGCCCTGTCCGGCCAGCCAGAAGAAGCCGGGCACGCCGCCCGGCCGCGCCTCATCCCAGCCCACGACCGGCAGGCCGTCGGCCACGAAGTTGCGCAGACCGGCCCAGCGCCGGACGATGCGGCGCACCTGCAAGGTCGTCGCCCGCTCCAGCCGGTCCACGGTCTCGGCCACGTCCAGCTCCTCCGGCTGCACGTCGCAGGGCGGCAGCGGCGTGGCGTCCGCGGGCGAGGCGAGCAGCCGGCCGCCCTCGGGCTTGAAGTACACGGTATCGTCCAGGTCGCCGGTCATCGGCCAGTCGTCGCACGCCACCGGCACCTCCGGATCGAACACGAAGGCCGTGCGGCGCTTGGCGACCAGACCGATCGGCGCGGCGCCGGCCAGCGCGGCGACCTCGTCGGCCCAGGCGCCGGCGGCGTTCACGACCGTCCCCGCCAGCACCGTCCCGGCGGTGGTTTCCGCACGCCAGCCGCCGCCGGTACGCTCCAGCCCGGTCAGCCGCGCGTCGGTGCGCACGGTGCCGCCGCGGGTCGCGGTCAGGCGCAGATAGCCGTGGTGCAGCGCGTGCACGTCGACGTCCATCGCTTCCGGCTCGAGCAGCGCGCCGCACAGCGCCTCGCGCCGCAGCACAGGCACCTCGCGCACCGCCTCGTCGGGGCCAAGCACCTGCAGGCCTGCGGCGTGGCGGCTGCCGTCGGCCAGCGCGGCGTCGAGCGCGGCCTCCCGGCCGGGGGCGCCGAACAGCAGCATGCCGCGCCGGCGCACCAGCGGCGTCTCGGCGAAGCCGGCCGGCGGCGCGGTCAGGAACACGCGGCTCGCCGCGCTCAGCGCCCGGATCGCCGGCGGCCCGTAGGTCTCCGTGAACAGGGCGGCGGAGCGGCCGGTGCTGTGATAGCCGGGCTGCCCCTCCCGCTCGATCACCACCACCGGGCCGAGCGGGGCCAGCGCCGCCGCCGCCGAGGCGCCGGCAATGCCGGCCCCGACCACCAGGAAGTCGCACTGCGCCAGCACGTCCGTCATAGGTCACCGCCACCTTTCGCTGTAGAGCGTATCCGGGAAAACGGCAGGAACGAGGCAAGCCCGCCGTCGCCGCGCCGGTGGAGCCGTCGTCCCGCCGCGCAAGCGACACCAGCGTCGCCGTTCCGGCGCGTCCGACGCGGTGCGGCGTCGCCCTGAATCATGGTTCGCAGGGCGAAGGATTCCCATTCACCGGGAGATTCCTGCCGACCTGATCCGGGCGCCGGAGGATCCGGTCTTCCCCGGTGTTCCCGCCACACCGGCACGGGCATCGCCGCGGCCGGTACGCCCGCAAGATCCCCCGCACGTCATCCACACGCCACCGTAATGGACAAAAAGGTCCGTTCTCGCAAGCGCCGTATAACCGCAGCATGAACGCGGAATTACGGCCGGTGTTCCGCAAAAAATCCTTGGAGCGGAAGTGGCGGATGCTGGCACTTCGGAGGCGCGGGTGGAAGACACCATGGCCGGGTACCTCGCCGCGACTGGCGGATCCTTTGGCGAATCTTGTTCCGCGCATCCTCTAGAGTGCCGCATTTCTCGCGACCGCGGCGTCCAAGGGTTTGGCATGCCGCTTGCTACCCCTTGGGCCGAGCAACCTTGCTCGCCAGGCGCAACAAACTTCCGTGGATCAGACACGATGAAAAGCGTTACCGCCACTCGCAAGCCGCAGCCCGGCGCCGCCGCCGCGCCGCCGGCATGGGCCCGCCGCACATCCCCGGCAAGGGCCGCCTCGGCAATTCCTGCCGCCCGCGGATGGGACCGGCCGCGCCGCTTCTGGCCCCAGGGCCCGTGACGACCAGCATCCGAAGACGAGGGCTGCTTCACCCACGATCGCGACATCGCCTTGACCGAACGCCGTAAGGCCGCACCCGATCCGACTGGAGACTTCCGATGACTGGCTTTTCCGTCCTGACCAATCCCGAGGCCGCCTCCGCCGTCCTCAACCTGAACAAGACGCTGACCCAGCTGAACGTCACGCAGGAGCGCATCAACACCGGCCTGCGCGTCAGCTCGGCCAAGCAGGACGCCTCGACCTTCACCATCGCCATGGGCATGCGCTCCGACGTGGCCGGCTTCAAGGCGATCCGCGAGAACCTGGCGCTCGGCCGGTCCACGGTCGGCGTCGCCTTGAGCGCGTCCGAGAGCATCGGCGACATTCTCAAGGACATGAAGCAGAAGGTCACCCAGGCCGGCTCCGACAACGTCGACCGCGTCGCCGTGCAGCGCGACATCGACCAATTCCTGAACCAGATCAAGAGCATCACCCAGGCCGCCCACTTCAACGGCGTCAACCTGATCAGCGGCGACGAGGAGAACATCGGCCGCAGCATGGGCGTGCTCGGCTCGCTGGACCGGACCACCGGCGGCGACCTGACCATCGACCGCATCTTCGTGGACTACGAGGACCTCTCGGTGGTGGACGAGGACCGCGGGCTGGGCGCCATCAAGGACCTGAGCGTGACCGGCAAGGTCGAGGGCGAGATCGAGACCGCCGCCCATGACCGCGCCCAGGTGAACAACATCCGGTTCGAGGACATGAAGGCCGGCGATACGCTGGCGGTCACGATCGCCGGCGAGATCGTCAACTACACCGCCGGCGCCGACCTGAGCGCGGCCGAGGTGGCCCAGGAGGTCGCCGCGGCGATCGATACCTACCGCACCGCCAACTCCGGCGGCGCGCTCGACTCGGCTCTGGCGGCCACGGCGGACGGCGGCATCCACTCCGCGGACGGGACGCTCTCCCTGCTCGGCGCCAGCACCGGGGCCGGCAACGACTTCAGCGTGACCGCGACCGGCAACGTCACGGTCGAGGAGGTCGGCCTGCAGACCGTCAACAACCGGCCGGTGGGCGGCGGTGCCGTGGCCGGCGATGTGATCGCGCTCGACTTCGCCACGGGCGACCTGGTGACCGCGCTTGGCGGATCGCCGTTCACGCCGACCACGCTCACGCTCAACCTGTTCGGCGTCAGCGACGCCATCTCGGTCGCCCTCGACGGCTCGGAAACCAATGCCGACGTCGCCACCAAGGTGGCCGCGGCGATTACGACCTATGGCCATCCCGACATCGCTTCGGCCGGTGCCGCGGCCGGCGTGGTGACCATTACCGGCGCCGCCAACACCGCCGGCAGCGGCATGTCCGAGAACGGGTCGGTCGGTGCCCTGGAGATCGCCAGCCTGAGCCAGGCCGCCGTGGCTCCGTTCCAGGCCGCAACGAGCACGGAAAGCGAATACATCCAGCCCGACGTGGTGCGGTTCAACCTCAGCGACACGTCCAACCTGAAGACCGGGGACGTTGTGCAGTTCTCGGCGTTCGGCGGCACCGACAACATCCAGGTCACCGTCACCCAGGCCATGCTGGACGACGCCAACGTGCTGGCCTCGGCCGTGCGCACGGCGATCTATGCCGACAGCGACGCCATTTCCAACGCCGCGTTCGACGAGACCGACCAGGGCAGCATCACGGTCACCGAGGGCGTGCTGACCATCTACGGCGCCTCCAACGCGGATGCGCTGGCCGGCAGCGGCCTGATCGACAACAACCTGGTCGGCGACATCTCCGTCCACCGCGACACCACCTACGATCCCGGCCAGATCGTTTCCGCATTCAAGGGCGGCGAGCTGTACACCGCGGTCGAGGCGCCCGAGGACGGCATCGCCGACGACGGCAGCTACGTCAACTTCACCTTCAACAACGTGGAGTACGCGTTCACCTTCGACGCCGAGGCGACCGGCTCCAACATCGGCAACGGCGACCGCGCCTTCGCCGACATCACCGCACTGGTGGACGCCATCAACGCCCCGTCCTCGGCCGGCGGCATCGACGGCCTGACCGCCTCGCTGTCCCAGGGCGAGCTGCGCCTGCACACCACCCTGTCGGGCGCCGAGGTCGGCGGGTTCGAGGCCAACTTCGGCGACAGCAACATCGACTTCGATGCCCTGCTGCGGCGGGTCGACGACGCCGAGACCGTGCTCAAGGCGGTGGTCGGCCAGCTCGGCTCCTCGTCCAAGCGGCTCGACATCCAGGACACCTACGTCGCCAACCTGGTCAAGAGCGTCAACGACGGCATCGGCACCCTGGTGGACGCGGACATGTCCGAGGAATCGGCCCGCTTCCAGGCCCTGCAGGTGCAGCAGCAGCTCGGCCTCCAGGCGCTGTCCATCGCCAACGCCCAGCCGCAGGCGATCCTGTCGCTGTTCAACGGCTAGGGCCCGCCCGGCCGCACCCGCCCGGGACCCCCTCCTCCGCACGCCGGGGGAGGGCCGGGCGCGGCGGCGGACGGCCGGCTGCGGGAGCCTCGCCTCCTCCCGCCCGGATGCTCCCCTCGCCCCGACCCTGCCGCGTTCGCGGAGGGCGGGGTTTTCGTTTTGCGGGCAGCAGGGTCGGTGTACGGGCGGCGGCCCTTCCGCGGGGCCGAAGGCCCGGTCTCGGCTGCGGGCCTGCGGGGGCCGGGGATGAATTCGATATACATGCCCGCATCACCATCCCGTCTTTGCGAGCGCAGCGAAGCAATCCAGTGGCGCCGCGAGCGCGACCCATGGCTTTTCGGGCGGGCGAGGCCGGGACCGGGCCGCTTTGCTGCGCTCGCGGTGACGGCATGGTGCGGACTGTGGACGAGCAAGCCACGGCCGTGCGGTGTCGTCGCTGCTTCGCGGTCTCTTCGCAAGACCCCGGCGCCCGGCCGGGCCCGCCGGATGAAACCGCGAGGCGGCGGGCCGTCGGAGCGCCTTTTCCTGTTGACACGGATGCCGGGACGCGGCGGCCGGCGGTGCCCCCAGGGCGTCAGCCCTGCCCGACCACCGTGACCTCCACGGTGCGGCGGCGCGGGCGGTTGTCGTGGTTGATCAGGATGGCCTGCTGCCAGGTGCCGAGCCTGAGCCGCCCGCCGCGCACCGGCAGCGTCAGCGACGGCCCCAGCAGCGCCGCCTGGACGTGGCTGTGCCCGTTGCCGTCGTGCCAGGCCTCCTCGTGGGCGTAGTGCCGGCCCGGCGGCGCCAGCCGGGTGACCGCGTCCTTCAGGTCCTGCACCGCGCCCGGCTCGTACTCGATGGTTGACAGCGACGCCGTGGACCCGATCGCCGTGGCCTGCAGCGACCCCTCGCGCACCCCCGACGCCGCCACGATCCGCTCCAGCTCCCCGGTCACATCGGCAACATCCGGCCCGACCCTGAGCGCCACCTCGAAACTGTCGCAGTGCACGATCGTGTCCATTCCGCTCTCCCCGGCGCATCCGAACCCTTGAAGTCCGCCATGCTACCAGCCGCCGGCGCACCCGCGCAAACCGGCCCGGCGGGGAGGTGCAGTCAAAACAAACAGATCTTCTTAGAATGCTGAGCAACAGCTGCGGGACTGGCGCAGAATGGCCAAAGGCTGCGCATCCGCGGCATGGCGTGCCGGGAAAAAGAACGGCGCGTGCGGGAGGCTGCTGAGCCGCCATGCCACATACGTCCCTTTACCGAAGCGGCTCCCAGTCTGGTTCCTAACAAGCAGCATTATTATCTCATCCCAGTGGCGCCGCCACCAGCACGACGTTGACGCCGCGATCCCGGCCCGGCCCGTTCAGAGAGAACCCCCCTGACCACGGCGACCGCACCGGTGCGCAATGGCGATGGCGTGCGTCGGGCCTCGCTTCGCTCGAGCCGACCTACGGGATGCACCTGATTCCAAATGCCTTGTCAGCATGACTCGATATCGGTCTGTGAAAAGTCGTTGCCCTTGAACAAAAGAGCCTCGCTAAAAACTCTGGCCAAGGCAAAGGCGAAACCGACGGCGGAGCACGATCGTCGTCTCGAGATAGTTCGCGGCAGACAGCAGCCGCGTCCGGTCGGTCGCGATTCTGACGACAAATTCAGCGCCTTCCGGCTCATTCGATAAAATGGAAACAATCACGGACGAATCGATGACCATCAGGTTGGGAGTCCATCGTCGTCATACCCCAGAATCTCATCCGCACTGCGGTCATCCAGCACCGGCCTGGCGCCGCAGCGTTGGGCAATCGCGGTGAGGCGGTCCACCAGAGCGGAGGGCAGGCGCCGTTCCTCATGCACGCGCTCAAGGCGTTCGCGCAGTGCGACGATCACGGCCTCGGACAGCGGCTCACCCGTGTCTGCCGCCAACTGCTCGGCAAGCGAGACGGCCTGCGGATCATCAATGACAATCGGTCCCATTCCGGCGGTCCATCAGCGACAACCTGCATCCTTTATGTATCCTGCTGTCGGGATCAGGACAACTGCCAACTGTCAAGCCCCTGCGCCATCCCGGCCCACGGCGACCACGCTGGTGCGCAATGGCGCTGCCGTGCGTCGGGCCTCGCTGCGCTCGGGCCGACCTGCGGGGTGCGCCTCCGGGTCGCGCCCGGCGGCGACGCCTCACCCCGTCGCCCCCAGCCCCGCCGCGATGGCGTTCACCGTCAGCAAAAGCTGCGGGATCAGGGCTTCGGCCCCGGCGTCGTCGCCCGCCGCGCGCAAGTGCCGCCAGCGGCGCAGCAGGGCGATCTGGTGGCGGTGCAGGGGCGCCAGGGCTTCCTGGCGCAGCACGATGGCGCGGTGGATGCGGGGCCGGGCTTCGGAGAGGGGGCGGCCCAGGAGGGCTTCCAGCATGGCGCTGGTGCGATGGAATTCGTCCAGGATGTCGGCCAGGAAGCGCCCGCGCACCGCGCTGTCCTCCACCAGGGCAGCGTACTCGGCCATCAGGGCGGTGTCGACGCTGGCCACGGTGGTGGCGGCGTTGGACATGATATAGTCCAGCGGCGCCCAGGAGCCGTCGCGCTTGGCTGCGGCCAGGCGGTCGAAGGTCTCCGGGTCGTCGGCCCGCAGGCGCTCCAGGGCGGTGCCCAGGCCGTACCAGCCGGACAGGTAGACCCGCGACTGGTTCCAGCTGAACACCCAGGGAATCGCGCGCAGGTCGGCCAGAGTGCGCCGGCCGGTGCGCCGGGCCGGGCGCGAGCCGATCCGGCTCTGCTCGATCGCGTCGATCGGCGTGGCCTGCGCGAAGAACGTCAGGAACCCCTCGCGCGCCAGCAGGCCCTGATAGACCCGGCGGCTGTCCTCGGCCAGCCGGTCCATGGCCGGCTCCAGCGGGTGCGGCGCGTCCGGCTGGGCGCGGTGGGACAGGGTGGTGCCCAGGGTGCCGGCCAGCAGCAGCTCCAGATTGTAGGCGGCGGTGATGCGGTTGGCGTACTTCTGCGAGATCGTCTCGCCCTGCTCGGTCAGGCGCAGGTCGCCGGCCGGGGCGCCGGGGGGCAGCGCCTGGATGAACCGGTGGGTCGGCCCGGCCCCGCGGCTGATCGTGCCGCCGCGGCCGTGGAAGAAGCGGATGCGCACCCCGTGCGCGGCGCCGATGCGGGCCAGCGCCGCCTGGGCGCGGTACAGACCCCACAGGCTGGCGACAATGCCGCCGTCCTTGTTGCTGTCGGAATAGCCGATCATCACCTGCTGCACCGGCGGCCCGCCCTCCTCCTGCGCCCGTCGGGCCAGGCTGGCACGGGTCACCGGGTGGGTCAGGAAGCGGTCCAGGATGTCGGGGCTGCGCGCCAGATCGTCGATCGTCTCGAACAGCGGCACGACGGGCAGGGCGCAGATCGCCTGCCCCTCCTCGAAGCGCAGCAGCCCGGCCTCGCGGGCCAGCAGGTAGACCACCAGCAGGTCGGACACGCTGCGCGTCATGCTGACGATCAGCGCACCGGTGCCGGCGCGGCCGTGCGTGTTCAAATGCTCGGCCAGCACGCGGTAGCATGACAGCACCGCGGTCGCCTCGCCGCCGGGGTCGATATCGGGGTGCACGAACGGCCGCGGCGAGCCGAGCTCGCGGGTCAGCAGGTCCAGCCGCTGCGTCTCGCTCCAGCTTGCGAACTCGGTGCCGTCGATGCCGGCGGAGGTCAGCAGCTGGGCCACGGCGCGATCGTGGAAGGCGCTGTTCTGGCGCACGTCCAGGCTGGCCAGGTGGAAGCCGAAGGTGCGCACCAGCCGGGCCACCGGGTCCACGTCCTCATCCGCGATGCGGTGGCCGTGCACAGCCACCAGCGCCTCGCGCAGCACCTCCAGGTCGGCGGCCAGCTCTTCGGCGCGGGCATAGGCGCCGGGCGGCGGGGCGCCGCCGTCGGCCGGCGGCAGGGCGGCGAGCATAAGGTTGATCAGCTGCCGCCACGGCTCGCGCGGGTTGCGGGCCACCGCCGCCGCGCCCGGCGCGCCCAGGACGGCGGCGCGCGCGGCGATCCGGTCGAGCAGGGCCTGCGGCGCCGGCTGGCGGCGCTCCGACAGGCTGAGGCGGGCGCCCAGGCCGGACAGGCGCTCGCCCAGCAGGCCGATCGCCTCGCCGCGCAGGGCGTGCAGGGTCTCCCGGGTGACCTCGGCGGTGACCAGCGGGTGACCGTCGCGGTCGCCGCCGACCCAGGTGCCGAACGACAGCCGCGGCCGCCGCGCCGGGTCGTTCAGCAGCGCCGGGTCGAATCCCGCGGCGGCCCAGGCGGAGTACAGCCGGCGCTCCACCCATGGTAGCGCACCGGGCATGACCGTGCGGAAATAGTGCACAACGTTCTGCAGCTCGGCAGCGACGGAGGGCTTTTCCAGATAGACCTCGCCGGTGCGCCACAGCCGCTCCAGCGCCGCCTTGATGGCGTCGCGGATCGCGGCCTGCTCGCCGGGCGTCCACATCTGGTTCTCGCGCTCGACCAGCAGGCGGTACAGGGCGCGGTGGTGGTGCAGCACCGAGGCGCGCTTGGCCTCCGTCGGGTGGGCGGTGAACACCGGCTCGACCCGAATCTCCGGCAGGGCGGCGGCGATGTCGGCATCGGTGTAGCCGTGGTCGGCCAGCATGCGGAAGCTGTTCTCCCACGACCCGGCCTCCCCGCCCAGCCGGCCGGCGGCCTCGTCGGTGCGGCGCTGCTGGGCGACCGCGTTCTCCTCCGCCTGGTTCAGCAGCTGGAAGGCGATGGAATAGGCCTGGCTGCGCCGCTCGGCCCGCGCCTCGGGCCAGATCAAGGCCTCGTCGGCGGACGGCACGATCCCTGCAGCCTCCGGGTCGCCGGGCCCGTCGGCACCGTCATCCAGCCGGCGCCAGGGCAGCGCCTGGGCCACGCCGGGCTCCTCCAGCTCGGTGAGCAGCTCGCGGAATGCCGCGATCAGGAACCCCAGGTCGCGTTCTACCTTGGCGAAGGCTTCGGCGGCCAGCATGGCGCGTTCCCCCATATTCTTACCGGTTGCCGCTGCGTCCGGTTCTATAAGGGATGAGAGGCGCCGTTTTTAAGAGGGGAGGGCGTCAAAGCCGGTTGTACAGGTCGCGCGGGCGCTGCATCTGCACGCCGGGGAAGGCGTCGGCGCGGGCGGCGTGCAGCACGTCCAGGGCGAACGCCGAGCACGGCCGGCGGCTCAGGCTGAACTCGTGCCGGCCGGAGCGGTATTCGGCCACCTTGGCCTCGGCGGCCTGCGCCTGCTCGGCGGAGATCGGATAGCTGCGGGTGCGCACGCCCGGCCGGTTCAGCGCGTCGGCGTTGCCGTGGACCATGCCGGGCACGCCCGTGGCCAGCTTGCCGTAGTCCCGCTGCGCGTCGTAGCTGCCGTAGTTGCGCGGGGAGAAGCCCCACGCCTCCTGCCGGCCGTCGGGGCGGCGCAGCGCCACGAAGGTGTGCCCGGCCAGGTCGGCGGGCAGCGGCCGGGCGTTCTCCTGGCGGTGCATGTAGGTGCCGACGACCAGCCGGTAGCCGGCCTCGGTGCTGCCGCGCGGCTGGGCCGCGGTGCGGGGCTGCGCGGCCGGCCCGCGCGGCGCGGCAGTCGCCGAGCCGGCACGCTGCGCCGGCTGCGCGGCAACCGGCATCGGCTGGGCGGCGCGCAGGCCCATGCGCTCGGCCTCCTGCTCCAGGGCCGGGTCCTGCACGACGGCGACGCCGCTGCCGAACGGGTTGGTGACCCGGCCGGCGCGCTGCTGGAGCACGTGGGTCAGCTCGTGGCCGAGCAGCTGGTGCCCGCGCGTGGTGTCCGGGCTGTACTGGCCGGGGGCAAAATAGATCGTCGAGCCCAGGGTGAAGGCCAGCGCCTCGATCGCCGGCGCCTCCTGCCCGACCTGCACGCGCACGTCGGAAAAGTCCGTCCGGAACAGCGATTCCATCTTCTCGCGCACCGGCTCCGGCAGGGGCCGGCCACGCCCGCCGCCGGACAGCAGGCCGTCGGGCAGCGGCACGGCATAGCCGCCGCCGGCGCGCTGCACCGTGCCCGCCTGCGGGTTCGGCCGGGGCTGGGCGCCGGCCCCCGGACGGTCGGCGGGCCTGCCGGCGCGCTGCACCGCGGTGGCGTGGTGGGCCAGCACCGTCAGCCGATGAAATCCGTTCTGGAAATAGCCCTGAAGAACCCGCCCGGCACCCGGCCGTGCACCGCCGCGATCCACCTGTGCCATCGCCCCGCTCCGCCGTCTGCGCAACCCTGCAACGAAGGACGACCTTCGCGCGGAAAGTCTACGCGAACCTGCGGGCGGCGGCAACGGTTTCGCGTGTGCGCAAGCCGCCCGCACTGCACGGTGCGACGGCGCCCGGCGCGCCGCGGGCGCTACGGCGTCAGCCGCCGACCACCGTGCCGCCGCGGGCGGCGCAGTCGCGCGGCGTCAGCCGCACCACCTGGCCGTTGGGCAGCCGGCAGCTCACCTCGCCGGCGGCCGGCACCACGAACGGATCGCCCGGTGCGGCCGGCTGCGCCACCCCCGGCGCGGCAACCGCGCCCGCCGTGCCGGCGGCGACGACCAGCGCCACAACCAGACCCAGATTCCGATTCAGCATGACTCGTGCTCCCGATCGACCGGCCGCACGCGCGACCGAACCACCCGAAAGATGGGCGAGCAATGTGGCGCCGCCGCGGCAGTCCTGCAACGAAGCGGCGACCTTCCCGGCACGCGGCCGGACATGCCCGAGGGACGCAATGCAGGGTTCGCTGGCCGCGGCGGATCTGCTAGGCTGCGGAAGGTTGTCGGGATTGCGCAGATCATGACCTGTTTGAGGACGCTAGCCGCCGCCCTGACGCTTGGCATGGCTCTGGGCGGCATGTCGGGCACGGCCGCGGCACAGGAAGACGGCTCGGCCGGCGCCGGCCCGGCGCTGTGCCCGGAGGGGCCGACGCGCGCCTGCATCACCGCGATCGTGTCCGCGGCGCGCGACGCCGTCGGCGCCATCTCCGATCCGTACGAGCGCGACTGGGTGCGGGCGGAGATCGTCGACGCCATGGCGGCGGCCGGGACCAGGGCCGACGCCGGGCGTCTGGCCGCCGACATCCCCGATGCCTTCTGGCGGGCGCAGGCCTACGCCGACATCGCCACGGCGGCGTTCGCGGCGGGCGACACGGACGCGGCGCAGGCGGCGCTGGCGGACGGCGTCGCCGCGGCCGAAGCCGTCGATGCGCCGTTCCAGCGGGTCCAGGCGCTGGTCGATCTGGCCGCGGCCGAGGTGGCGGCGCAGGACGTGCCGCATGCCGAGGAGGCCATCGAGGCCGCACGCACCGTCGCCGCGGACATCGACGACGCCTTCCAGGCCGCGCAGGCACAGGCCGAGATCGCCGGCGGGCTGGCCGGGGCCGGGCGGGTGGACGAGGCGGTCGACACCGCCGCCGGCATCGAGGACGACTTCTGGCGCACCTGGGCCTTCGCCGACATCGCCGCGGCGCAGGGCGAGCGGGGCGAGACCGAGGCCGCGCTCGACACCGTCGGCCGGATCGGGGACCGGTTCCAGCGCGCCTGGGCGCTGTCCCGGATCGCCGTGGCGCAGGCCGAGGGCGGCGACGGCGAGGCCGCCCTGGCGACCGCGGAGCGCATCGACACGCCGTTCCACCATGCCCAGGCGCTGGCCGGCATCGCCATGGAGCGGGCCGGCGCGGCCCCGGGCACGGCGGCCGAGGCCGTCGAGGAGGCCGCGGCGCTGGCGCCGGACATCGAGGACCCGGTGCAGCGCGCCCAGGTCTGGGGCGACATCGGCACCGCGCGGCTGCGCCTGGGCGACACCGCCGCGGCGGAGGAGGCGTTCGGCTCGGCAACCGCGGCGGCGCGGCGGATCGACGACCCGTTCCAGCGGGACCAGTCGCTGGCGGTGCTGGCCGACGCCAAGGCGCGCGGAGGCGACTTCGCCGCGGCGCTCGACACGCTGGACCGAATCGACGAGCCGTACTGGCGCACCTGGGCGCTGGCCGACATCGCCGTCGCCCAGGCGGGGACGGGCGCCGCCGCCGACGCGCTGGATACGGCGGCGCGCATCGACGACCCGTTCCAGCACGCCTCGGCGCTGGCCCGGGTGGCGCGGGCGCTGGCCGGCAACGGCCAGACACCTCAATAGGGCTTGTACGACTTCTCCTCGACCAGCTCGGACTGCAGCGCCTCGTTCAGGCGCCGCTTGAGCGCCGAGCGGCGGTCGTTGGTGCGGTAGACGGAGCGCGCCAGCTCCACGAAGCGCGCGCCAAAGTCGCCGCTGCGCTCGCACTCGCGGATCTCGTCCTCGATCTGCCACAGCGCCTCGTTGACGTGGCGCAGGTCGGCGGTCAGCACCATGGCCTCCGGCGGCAGCGGGCCTCCGGCGGCGCGCACCTGGTTGAGCGCGGCCAACTCGCGGCGGATGTTGGCGAGCTTGGCCGGATCGCCGATGCGGTCGGCCTTGATCTCGAGAATCGTGATCTTGTCGATCAGCTCGCCCCAGGAGACGGGAACCAGAAGCGGCATCGGCGGTCCATGGCGTGTAAGGTGGCGGAAGCGGCGCGGATGCGTGGCGGCGGTCTGGCACGGGGCGAGCCGAACGGCTATCGTCGCCGTTGCCCCACCGCCTGTCCGCCGGGCCGATGCACACGCTACCCGAATTTCCCAACCTGTTCATCGTCGACCACCCGCTGGTGCAGCACAAGCTGTCGCTGATGCGCGACCGCGCCCGGCCGGCGCCGGAGTTCCGGGCGCTGGTGCACGAGGCGGCGCTGCTGCTCGGCTACGAGGTGACCCGCGACCTGCCGCTGACGGCGGAGCGGATCGAGACGCCGCTCGAGTCGATGGACGCCCCGGTGCTGCACGGGCACGCCATCGTGCTGGTCGCGGTCCTGCGCGCCGGGCTGGCCATGGTCGAGGGACTGCGCAGGCTGATCCCGTCGGCGCTGGAGGGCCACATCGGCCTGTACCGCGACCCGGCGACGCATCGGCCGGTGGAATACCTGGTCCGGCTGCCGCAGCCCGACGAGCGGCTGTTCGTCGTCGGCGACCCGATGCTGGCGACGGGGCATTCCGCCACGCACGCGGTCGACGTGCTGGTCCGCCACGGCGTGCCGCCGGCGCGCATCCGGTTTCTGACCCTGCTGTGCGCGCCGGAGGGCGTGGCCGTGTTCCACCGCGCGCACCCGCAGGTGCCGGTGTTCACCGCCGCGCTCGACCGGGAACTCGACGACCACGCCTACATCCGCCCGGGGCTGGGCGACGCCGGCGACCGCATGTTCGGGACCTGACTTCCGGCCGGGGTGGCCATCACGCGTTCACGCCGTCCGTTCCGGCCGATGCCCGTCGGATGAAACCGTGGGGAGGCCGGGGTGCATTCAATATGCACGCACGCATCACCATCCCGTCTTTGCGAGCGCAGCGAAGCAATCCAGTGGCGCCGCGAGCGCGATTCATGGCGTTTCGGACGGGCGACACCGGGACTGGACCGCTTCGCTGCGCTCGCGGTGCTGGGTGGACGGTCCCCCGGCGGCATCAGTTGTGCCATGCTGGTGCTGTGAGGACCCAGCAAGAGGAGACCGTCCACCATGCACACTATCATCGTTGGTCTGGATATCGCGAAGGCCGTT
>Ga0081535_100240_pt1 | contig 48546 bp, 52 predicted proteins | sample HotLakmasection3_FD_71020 | JGI IMG/M metagenome (GOLD analysis project Ga0081535, IMG submission 71020) | Hypersaline microbial mat communities from Hot Lake, Washington, USA - Section #3 (SPADES assembly) (version 2) | ecosystem: Environmental > Aquatic > Non-marine Saline and Alkaline >... | reverse complement strand
CAAGAGACCTCTGCCCAAGTTGGGAAAAAGGCCAAACGACTCAAAGCTGGATGGGACAACGATTATCTTCTCAAGGTGCTGGCTTCATGAGTATGCGTTTGCCCTGATGTGGTGGCAGCAATTCTCAATTTAAAGATTCAACTGCTATTGGGCGGGATCTCGAGCTCAAGACCCTGGAGCATAAAGGTAAGCAGATGATCCCAACTATCGAAGTACATGTATCGGGTTAAGGCCCGCAAATCCTCAAAGAAGGTCTTACGAGTGGGCAGGTGTGCTCGCAACAGTTTGTACTTCTGGTCGAGCAAGTCCAGCACGGTATGAAAGAGGAAGGACAAGATGTTGAGGGTAACGAGCAAGGAGGCGAGATGCTGTTGGCCGTGGCCGAAAGAGCTATGCTCATTTCTGGTGTATGGAGAGAAATTAGGAAAGGGCGTATCCTGCTGAATTAAGCAAAAAAGCAGACGAGGATACACCATGAGTAGCGACAATCTTATGGCATTTCAATCGACAGAGCCAACGGAGACCTTTCATGATGCATTGAGCGAATTAATTCGCAACGGCGCACGTCAGATCATTGCTCAAGCCGTCGAAGCAGAATTGCAGGAGTTCTTAACGGAGTACGCTGACCGACGAGATGAACAGGGACGCCAGGCGGTGGTGCGGAACGGCTATTTACCCGAGCGCAGGATACTGACGGGAGGGGGAGAGGTGGCGGTGAAAGTGCCGAAAGTACGAGACCGCAGTGGTCACGGCATGAAGTTCAACTCGCGGCTGTTGCCGCCGGATTTGAAACGGGCCACGAGTGTCGAGGAAGTGTTGCCCTGGTTGTCCCTCAAAGGAGTCTCCACTGGAGATTTTAGCGAAGCGTTCGCGGCCCTACTGGGTCCTGCAGCCAGCGGACTGTCGCCCGCCACGATTGGCCGTTTGAAAGCGAAATGGGTGGAAGAACACCAGGACTGGCAGCAACGGTCGTTGCGAAATCATCGGTATGTCTATGTTTGGGCCGATGGCATCGACTTCAACATTCGCGCCGATGAGCGGCAATGCCTTTTGGTCCTGATCGGCGTCACCGATCAGGGGCACAAACAACTGCTGGGGTTAACCGCAGGCTATCGGGAGTCAGAGTTGAGCTGGAAGCCACTGTTGCTGCAACTCAAAGACCAGGGATTGGAGGATGATCCAGAACTGGCCATTGGCGACGGGGCCTGAGGATTCTGGAAAGCCCTGCCTCAGGTGTTTCCCACCACGAAGAAACAACGCTGCTGGGTGCATAAGACCGCCAACGTCCTCAATAAACTGCCCAAGCGCCAGCAAAGCGAGGCCAAACAAGCCCTCTGGCAGATTTATCGAGCCGCCACCAAAGCGGAGGCCAATACCGCCTTTGACCGCTTTCTCAAGACCTGTCAGGTGAAGTACCCGGAGGCCACCGAGTGCTTGTCCAAGGACCGTGAGACTCTGCTGGCGTTCTTCGATTTCCCCGCTGAGCACTGGCCCCACATCCGCAGCACCAACCCCATTGAATCTACCTTTGCCACCGTCCGGTTGAGGACCGATAAAACCCGAGGATGCGTTTCCAAAGACACGATTCTGGCCCTGGTCTTCAAGCTGGTGCAAAGTGCTGAAAAACGGTGGTTGCGGATTCGAGGATTTAAATACCTGGCGGATGTGATTGAAGGAGTCCCGTTCAAAGATGGACTACCAGTCGAGGAGGAAAACCACATGACAGACCAGTTGCAGGACGCCGCTTAATTTTCTGCCGTACACCAGATTTGACTATATCTCTGGCCGAAATTGTGTTCCAGATTGTAACCCTTCGTCTTGAGGGTGTTGTTATTCTCGTTTTCCACCTTCCACCGGGTCCGTCCGGCCTGAACCATCTCGGCCACGGCGTCATTGGTAAGGGTGTAGCGGGTGACAAAGGCGTTGTGGTAAGTCACCCGACCGTCCGGACGGCTCACCGTGAGTTCACACCAGTTCACCCGCAGGGCATCCTCCCCATCTCTGAGGGGCACGTCGTTGAGATAACGGTAGGTCCAGGTTTCGTCGACTTTTCCCGTCCACCGGTGGACGATGAGCGTCGGCAGGTCAATTCCCTCCAGGTGGTCATAGAGGGTGGGGTGTGAGTCCGGACGACAGACCAGGATGAAGTTCAACGGGTGGTCGACGAGCTGCTGACAGAAGAGTTGGTGGCAATAGAGGTCATCGCCTAACACGGTCACCTGCAAGCGACTCAAGCGCTCCCCATGCTGCGCCAACCACTGCTTAGCGGCGGCGTTCTCACAGTCTTGTTTGTCATGGCCATCTTGCGGTCGGACAAACTTAGGCACTCACGGAATCACCTGGCTCTGCCCCGGACAAACGATGACAGGGGTGACCACGCTGTGGAAGTAATGGGTGTCCCCGGACTTCAAGGTGCGGGTCGAGCACTGCGGACAATAGATTTGAGTCGAACTGAAGTATTCTGTACCATCCATCGCCACTCACAGCGTGTCGGACGGATACCGAGCGGAACCTATCCAACTGACCCTGCTCGTCCAACATCGGCAGGATTTCCTCAAACACCGGAAACATCTGCTCGGGCGCGACGCCGTTCAGCATGTTCCGAATCGGGTTGTCACTCGGAATCTGATGCACCCCGAACAGGCTTTGGGCGTTACTTTTTCCCTTGCTATCGGCCATCTTGCGCTGATAGGCCAGAAAGGACGGCGTTTGGGTGAAAAATACGCTAAACGCGCTTAAAGCGGCATCCTCCATCCCGTAGCGGGTATTTTTGCCGGTGCGGTTGTCCGGTAGCGACGACAACCGTTGGCGAAACGACCCCACGAGCCTGTCAAACAATCTCTGTTCTTTCACCCGTTCTGGCTCTATTGGGTTGCTTAGATGTCATTACCATACCGGCATTCCTGGGGCTTGAACAGCTTTTCGCCAAATTGAGAATTGCTGGGATCAATGTTATCCCCACTATCTTGCCCTTACCACTACAAAAGAGGGATCTGGATAGTTCCCCGTTTTCTTAAACCGAAAACGGAGACAACGCATCTTTCAACCTCCCAGCGGGGCGGCCCCAGCCGCTCCCTAGTTCAACCTGCCCTCCTTTAACCAGCAGGCTGTCCGCCATCTCTTGATTGGCGACTATGGCGCGATCGCCGCCACCATCCACCGCTTAGAAGTGCTGGGCTACTGCGATCGACTTGCCTGGAGCGAACCCCTACCCACCGGGCGCACTGGCGAATACATCAGCGTTATGACCCGCAAGCGCACCCTGTCGTAACGGCTGCGGGCAGAAACCAGGGTTCTTGGGTCAATAGCATCCAGTTGTGAACTCAATTTCCACAAGAACTCGGGTTTCTCTACTCGAAGTCTCTAAGCAGTTTCCTCATCTGCTGAACGTGGCATCGATTCGATCAGTGCTCTTAGTACTTGGTTAACTGATTCCGGCGTCTTAAAAACTTGAGCGACATCCTCATCCAAAACCACGACGGTGCGTTTTGCAGTGCTCTCTTGGGCCGCAAATCGATTGGGTTTGGCTTTGGTGTAGTCAAAGCGGTATTCATCCAATAGCTCATCTTCAGAGTAATGTGAATTATCAGAGGGCGTATTGTTCATAATCCTCACGCTCCTGGCGAGTCGCTAAACGAGCACTAATTAGGCGGATCTGGCTGGTTCGAACAGTAAAAGCAACCAGTAACAAACGATTCTGTTGAGAATGACCAATCACAATCTCTCGGCGTTCATCGGCAGAATGAGCTTCATCATCGAAAATGACTGTCAACGGATTCTCAAAGACTGTCTTAGCTTCTTCAAAGCTAACACCATGCTTTTTCAGATTAGCAGCCGCTTTGAGGGCATCCCATTCAAATTCCATACCCGCGCCGCGCCTCAATCAATTTGCTTGAGCGCCGCCACCGCTGCGTCTAATGCCAAGGCCACATGGGTCCAATGGGTGCCGCCCTGGCAGTAGACCACATAGGGTTCTCGCAGGGGGCCATCGGCGGAGAGTTCTGAGGTGCTGCCGTCGATGAAGGTGCCGCCCGCCATCACCAGTTCGCTGTCGTAACCGGGCATCCCTGCCGGGATGGGCTCCACGTAGGAATCCACCGGAGAGTGCTGCTGGATGGCCTTGCAGAAGGCGATCAGCTTTTCCGGAGAGCCGAGCTTGATGGCCTGGATCACGTCGCGCTGGCGGTCAGCGGCGGGAGGATTGACGGGGTAGCCGAGTTGGTCGAAGGTGTGGGCGATGAGGGCGTTACCCTTCATGGCTTCGCCGACCATTTGGGGCGCGAGGAAGAGGCCCTGGAAGAAGAGGCGATTTTGGTTCAGGCTAGAGCCGCCGCTGCCGCCAATGCCCGGAGCGGTGAGGCGACAGAGGGCCATTTCGACGAGATCTTCCCGTCCGGCGAGGTAGCCGCCAGTGGTGGCGATCGTGCCGCCCGGATTTTTGATCAGCGACCCCGCCATCAGATCCGCACCGACCGATGTGGGTTCCCGATCTTCCACAAATTCCCCGTAGCAGTTATCCACAAAACAGACAGTGTTGGGGTTTTGCCGCTTAACCGTTTCAACGATCCGGGCAATCTCGGCAATGGTGAGACTCCGTCGCCAGCTATAGCCGCACGATCGCTGAATTAAAACCATCCGAGTATGCTGGTGGACGGATTCCCCCAGGCGATCCCAGTCAACGCAACCGCCCATAGTAAGGGATAATTCCCGATAGGTAATGCCAAAATCCTTAAGGGAACCTTGGTGATTGCTACGAAGTCCGATCACTTCCTCTAAAGTGTCGTAGGGTGAGCCTGCTACGGCGAGGAGTTCGTCGCCGGGACGTAAAACGCCATACAAGGCACACGCGATCGCGTGAGTCCCCGAAACGAACTGTACTCGCACCGCCGCAGCCTCTGCCTGCATCACAGCGGCGAAGACGTGATCCAACGTGTCACGACCCAAGTCGTCGTGACCATACCCAGACACACTGGTAAAGTGGTGACTCCCGACCCGATGCTGACGCATGGCCGCCAGTACCCGGCTCAGGTTTGCCTTGACCAGCCTGTCAATGTCCCAAAACGTTTGGGAAAGTGCGCCCTCAGCGGCTAAAAAGTTGTCTGGGGAGTTCATCGGGAAGTCAAGCTCTACGTTGTAGAGTGTATGCTCCCGTGAGTCTGTATCTTCCTGTCCAATGCTGAGAAATTTCGAATGACAGTTGCACGTAGTTTAGAAAAACCTAATATCAACTGGGCAACGACCCTGTTTATGGTGGCCATTCATTTGTTAGCCCTGCTCGCCTTCATTCCCGGTAATACGACCTGGGGTGCAGTGGGTGTTGCCTTGGTGCTGCATTGGATTACCGGCTGCTTGGGAATTACCCTGGGGTGGCATCGGTTAATTTCCCATAAAAGTTTTGAAGTGCCCAAGTGGCTAGAGTATTTCTTTGTGGTCTGCGGCAGCATGGCCTGCCAGCAGGGGCCGATTATTTGGGTGGGTCTCCATCGCCATCATCATCGTTATTCTGACCAACCGATCGACCACCATGACGCGGGTAAAGGCTTCTGGTGGAGCCATATGGGCTGGCTGCTCCGCGACGTGCCCGCTCGCAAAGAAATCCACAAATTCACCCGCGACATTGCGGATGATCCGGTTTACAAGTTTTTTGAAAAATACTTTTTAGCCACACAACTGCCTCTCGCGATCGTGCTATATGCGCTCGGCGGTTGGCCTTTCGTCATTTGGGGTATTTTTGTCCGCCTGGTGGTGGTCTATCACTGCACCTGGTTTGTGAATAGTGCGACCCACAAGTTTGGCTACCGCACCTACAACACCGACGACACCTCCACCAACTGCTGGTGGGTAGCTCTGGTGACTTACGGCGAAGGCTGGCACAACAACCACCACGCCTTCCAGCATTCGGCTCGGCATGGCCTCAAGTGGTGGGAGATTGACTTCACCTGGATGCACATTCGTCTGCTGCAAGCGTTGGGGCTGGCCCGCAAGGTAAAGCTGGTAGATTCGTAGGCTAGATTCAGCACTGACCACCTGAGTTTTCAAAAGAGGGGCGATCGCCCCTCTTTTTTTTGTCCCTCAGCGACCGCTTGATCAGAACAAAATTCGCCACGGGAGCATTGAGGCTTCCCCATTGTCATCATCAAAAAATCCAAACATTCAACTAACCCACGCTGAAAGTCGCCTGTGTTACGGTATGTAACAAGCGATTGAATTAAAGTCAAAATTGATCATTAGGAGTTACTTAATCATGGAAAACGAAAACAAGTTCGGCTTTGTGAGCTTTGCTGAAACCTGGAATGGCCGTCTGGCAATGCTGGGCTTCATCATCGGTGTCGCCACTGAGTACATCACGGGTCAGGGCATTCTTTCTCAAATCGGCTTGATGTAGTCAGTCATTGCAATAGAGTCTCGGAAGGGGGGTTGCGAGCGATCGCGGCCCCTTTTTGGTTGGGCAGCCTATCCTCAATGTTGAACAAGCCGCCCGCATCGATAGGGCGATCGCCCTGCTAGTTCACAGATACCTCCTTTATTCGAAATGAACTCAAGCCGCCTGACAAAATCGACATTATGATGGAATATGTCGCGAATTCTGGCAGTAGCTTATGACTTCAGTAGTTACGTCTAATCCAGCCCAGGGTATGGAAGATACCAAACACGGCATGCCCGTGACCATCATTACCGGCTTTTTAGGAAGCGGTAAAACAACCCTGCTCAACCACATTTTGAGCAACCAAGAAGGGCTCAAGACGGCGGTACTGGTCAATGAATTTGGGGAAATTGGCATTGACAACGATCTGCTGATTACCACCGAAGACAGCGACGACACCATGGTCGAACTCAGCAACGGCTGCATCTGCTGCACCATCAACAATGATTTGATGGATGCGGTTTACAAAGTGCTGGAGCGTCAAGACAAGATCGACTACCTGGTGGTAGAAACAACGGGTTTGGCCGATCCGCTACCGATCGCGCTGACCTTTTTGGGCACTGAGCTCCGCGACCTGACCCGCCTCGACTCCATCATTACGGTGGTCGATGCCGAAAACTATAGCCTCGATCTGTTTAACAGTCAGGCGGCTTACAACCAGATTGCTTATGGCGACATCATCCTGCTCAACAAGGTCGATCTCGTCGATGAAGCCGACCTGGATTTGCTGGAAGTCAAAATCCGCGACGTGAAAGAAGGGGCGCGGATCATTCGCACCACGCGATCGGAAGTGCCCCTGCCGCTGATCTTGAGTGTCGGTTATTTTGAGTCTGACCAGTACTTTGGTCAGGAAGCTGGGCACGAGCACGAGCACGAGCATGATCATGATCATGATCATGGGCACGACCACGAAGCCCACGACCACCACGACCATAGCAACTGCGATCACGATCATGGTCACTGCGACCATGACCACGAGCATGAGCACTCCCATCACCACTCTGACCACTTAGCGATCGACGGGTTTACCTCGATTTCGTTTGAGAGCGATCGCCCCTTTGCGATTCGCAAGTTTCAGCATTTTCTCGACAATCAACTGTCCGAAAACATCTTTCGGGCCAAAGGCATCCTCTGGTTTGAGGAAAGTCCTAAGCGCCACATCTTCCACCTCAGCGGCAAGCGCTTCTCGCTAGACGATGATGAATGGAAAGGCAGCCCGAAAAACCAATTAGTGCTGATCGGTCAAAATTTGGACCACGACACCCTGCGAGATCAACTCAATAGTTGTCTCTGTATGCCCTCCGCTAACCGTGGCAAGGGATTTGGCCAGAGTGTTTAAGACCGATGTCTGAGCGTTTTTTCACCGTTCCCTGGCTACCTGATACCCACAAGTTGCCTGTGAAGTCTTGCAGTGCTGTTCGCCCCCTTTTCTGGTATGCCCAGAGGGCTTTAAGCCCCTAATTCTGGGGGACTTTGAGATCCGGTCTCCCCCCCAGAATAGCTACGGTGTACACATAAGTCCTGAAACCCTTGTTGTCAGGGCTTTTCCCTCATCCCCCAACCCCTGCTCCCAAAGCGGGAGCAGGGGAGCCGGAAAGCCTTGTCTGGCCTCCCCCTCGCCCAAAATTGGGCGAGGGGGAGTGAGGGGGTGAGGGCCGAGATGTGTGTACACGGTAGCCCCAGAATGGGGGGGACTAAGGGGGGCCAATGCCGCATTTTGAGGCAGTACACCGAGATGTGTAAACTTAGTAGCCGCTCCCTGGGGGAAGACCCTGATTGCCATGGCCGTACTGGACAGCATCTTGCTGTTGGGAATTCCTTGGGCGGGCAGATGGACAGAACCGCGACCAGACCGGGGCTGGTGGGTGCCCATGGTGGTGTTGCCGTTGTTGCTCTGGGCGATCGCCGCCCTGTCTATCATTGTGGGTTACGTCTTGACTGACGACCCCTTGCCAGTCCAGCGCCTCGGCTGGAAAACGGCCATCCGGCTACAAGATTGGCGATCGGCTGATTATCGCCCCCCAGCCATGGACCCCTATCGCGCTTTTGTAACAGACCTTAAGCATACGGTGGTCCTGACTTTCCCAGACCGTAAGATTGTGCTGTCACCTGCAAACCCAGGCGAATTTGTCGATAGCGTGTTGCCCCGACAGACCAATGCATAACCACTCACCGAATGGTCATACTCCCGTGCCGGACTGCCTTGCCTGTCAAATCATTGAGGGGCAAATGGCGGTGCCGGGCGGCATCATCGCAGAAAACGCCTGGTGGATTGCTGATCACTGTTTAGGCAATCATGGTCTGGGGGCGGTGGTGGTCAAGACCCGCGCCCATCGAGAAAATTTTTGGGATTTGACCCCCAATGAAGCCGCCTCGCTGGGAGCATTTTTGCAACAAATGACCTTTGCAATGCAGACAGCCCTGAAGGCAGAACGCATTTACATCAATTCCTGGGTCGATCAAGCGCCTTATCACATTCATTTCGTCTTGCAACCCCGCTTTTCGGGCAAGGCCGAACTCGGTCTGCAAGGCCTCGAATTGCAGATCTTCCGCTCCCTACAAAACAAACCCCAAGATCAGGAAATTGCCGAAGTCGCCGATCAGATTCGCCACGCCTACGCAGCTCACTTCGGCCAGCATTCCCTCAGTCATCGTTAGGTTAATTCATGCGAGTTTTAGTACAGCGAGTCCTCAGTTCCCAAGTGCTGGTAGCCGGGGAGGTTGTGGGGGCGATTGGCCGTGGCTTGAACCTATTAGTGGGCATTACCGATACCGATACCCCAGCGGAACTGGACTGGATGGTGCGTAAATGCCTGAGTTTGCGGCTATTTCCCAATGCTGAGAGCGATCGCTGGGAGGCCTCAGTCCAAGATATTGGGGGCGAGATTTTGGTCGTCAGTCAATTTACGCTCTACGGCGACTGTCGCAAAGGGCGACGGCCTGCCTTTGCCCAAGCCGCCCCGCCCAGCCAGGCCGCCCCCCTCTTTGAGCAATTCGTCGATGAATTACGCGCCAGTGGCTTGAGCGTTCAAACCGGAGAATTTGGGGCTCACATGCAAGTTGAAATTAGCAACGATGGGCCAGTCACCCTCTGGCTCGAACGGGAAGCGGCGGGATGATCCCAAAGAAACAATAAAACTTATCCTTGACTGATAAGCAATAAGCCGAGGCTATATGAAACCTGCTAATAGTCGCCCTATTTTCTAAATGGGGCTGCTAGAGTGTAGAGACTTAGTTACAGTTTTTAATCTTTCTTAAGCTTTCAGCTCATGCAAGATGTTGTGTTCCGGTCTATGCCTCCCTTCGCGTCGGGTAACGGTGCTTCCTCAAAGTTGCCGCCTGGCAGTACGTTATTTTGCGATTTTGATGGCCCCATCGCAGACGTCTCCGATCGCTACTATCACACCTACTGCCTCGCCCTCAAGACCACTCAGGCCGCCTATGCCAGAGAGCATATTGCCCTGCCAGTGAGACGGCTGACCAAAGCGCAGTTTTGGTATATGAAACAAAATCGGATACCCGACACCACCATTGCCGACTGGTCTGGCCTATCCGGGGAGCAGATCGACTACTTTTTGGCGCGTGTGGCTGATCTGGTCAACCAACCCACCCTCTTGCACCAAGACCAGTTGCAGCCCGGAGCCCGAACCGCCCTAACTCAGCTCCGAGAGCATGGCATCAGGATCGTCATTGTCACCCTGAGACAAGCCTCCCAGGTGCTGGACTTCTTACATCACTATGAATTAGCCACCGTGATCAACCAGATCTACGGGACCGAACTGGCAGAAACCGCTTACGCCAATCGAACAGAACACAAAATCACCCAGCTACGAGAAGCGATCTTGGATCAAAATCGACTAGGGTTTGATACCACCGATAGTTGGATGATTGGCGATACCGAGGCCGATGTTTCGGCAGGTCAGGCATTTGAATTGCCCACGTTAGCGCTGACCTGTGGCATCCGCAGCTCTCTCTACCTCAAAGACTTTGCCCCGACTGGTGTTTATCGCAACCTGTACGCAGCGGTGGAATATTTGACCCAACCCACAGCGATCGCTCAAACCGTTGTCTGAGATTCTCTCAGCCCCCTAGTTCAGAGGATTTTTGAACCGTAATAACGGAATTACAGCGTCAAGAAATCATCGCGTTGAGCCGGGAATCAACTGTGGTATCTGGGGAAGTAGACACCTTCGTCTCAGCATTTAAGTGGTTAAGGGTTTCGGTAAAATCTTGAATCCCCTGGAACTGACGGTAGACCGAAGCAAACCGAATGTAGGCGACTTCGTTAACTTGTTTAAGGCGTTTCAACACCAACTCACCGATTTCAGTACTGGTGATTTCTCGTCGCGCTCGTTGTTGAAGTTCGGCTTCAATATCATCCACCAGGGCTTCTAAGGCGTTGGATACCATCCCCGTTTTTTCACAGGCTCGGACAATCCCCCGTAAGACTTTCGAACGATCAAAGGATTCGCGATCGCCACTTTGCTTGATCACCGTGATCGGTACGTACTCAATCCGCTCATAAGTCGTGAAACGTCGCTGACATTCCAGACATTCACGGCGACGTCGAATGCTTCTGCCACTCTCAGCAGAGCGCGACTCTAATACGCGATTGTTAGGGTGCTGGCAGAAGGGACACTGCATGCAGCTAAATGTCTCCGGTAGAACTCAACGATAAAGCACCCTACCCAGACACTACCAATAGTGGAACGCGTGTCCTACTCGGGTGGATGTTGGGTCATGTGCATACCCCCATGGTATCTAACTCTCAAAAAATGAAGCGACAACCCATAAAAATAGGTTGCCGCTACGTTAAACAATCGCACCGGGGGATTGTCAAATTCTGTTGAAATCAGCGAGAAAAACTAGTCTTTGGAAATCCGGGGGGGTTCACGAAATGCGATCGCGAAAAACAGGGTACCGATGATACAAGCAAAAATGAAAATGTAAGCCACAGCTTCCATGTTTCAGAGCCTCCTACTGAACCTACTCTATTGTTAGTCTAAAGGATTGCGATGAAAAAGCGCTTGACTGTTCAAAGACCATTGCATCCAGAACAAAGCCAAGCGCTAAATGAACATCAAACCGCTAACGAACTCAATCGATTAAACAGTCTCTTTGTTCTTAGTCGTGCGGTCACCCACCTTCTGGAAGAAGCCCCACTCCACCTGTTCGGGGGAGAGGTCGGGGTCAATACCGGCAAACACGTCGCGGTACAGGGTCCGAGAACCATGCCAGATATGACCAAAGAAGAAGAGCAACGCAAACACCGCGTGCGCATAGGTGAACCAGCCCCGGGGACTCGTCCGGAAAACCCCGTCAGAACCCAAGGTTTCGCGATCGAACTCGAACGGCTCACCTAGCTGAGCTTTACGGGCAATCCGCTTCACCTCAGCCGGTTCAGTAATCGTCTGACCCGCCAACTCACCGCCCAAGAAAGACACCGTCACCCCGGTCTGCTCGAAGCTATACTTCGATTCAGCCCGACGGAACGGAATATCAGCCCGGACGATGCCGTCTTTATCCGTCAAGACCACGGGGAAGGTTTCAAAGAAGTTCGGCAGACGGCGAACCGATAGCACCCGACCTTCACCATCCTTAAAGACAGGATGACCCAGCCAACCGCGAGCAATGCCGTCACCTTCATTCATCGGACCCACACGGAACAACCCCCCCTTAGAGGGGCTATTGCCCACATAGTCGTAGAACGCCAGCTTTTCAGGAATTTGCGCGTAGGCTTCTTCAGCAGAGATGCCCATCGCAATGGACGATTGAGCCCGACGCTGAATCTCTTCTTGGAAGTAGCTGCTATCCCATTGATATCGGGTCGGACCGAACAACTCGATGGGGGTCGCCGCATTGCCGTACCACATGGTGCCAGCCACTACGAAAGCCGCAAAGAAAACAGCAGCAATACTACTGGAAAGCACCGTTTCGATGTTCCCCATCCGCAGGGCCTTGTAGAGCCGCTGAGGCGGTCGCACCGTTAGGTGGAAAAGCCCCGCAATAATGCCCACAATACCAGCAGCGATGTGGTGAGCCACAATCCCCCCAGGATTAAAGGGGTTAAAACCATCCGGTCCCCATTCAGGAGCGACTCCTTGCACATGGCCAGTGACGCCGTAGGGGTCAGAAATCCACATGCCTGGTCCCCATAGGCCCGTCAGGTGGAAAGCCCCAAAGCCAAAGCAAAGCAAACCGGACAAGAATAAATGAATGCCGAACATCTTGGGTAGATCCAGCGCCGGCTCACCGGTACGCGGATCGCGGAACAAGTCTAGGTCCCAATAAACCCAGTGCCAACAAGCTGCCAAAAATAGCAGGCCGGACAAGACGATGTGAGCTGCCGCCACACCTTCAAAGCTCCAGAAGCCTGGATCAACAGCCGCTTCACCCGTCACGCTCCAGCCGCCCCAGGATTGAGTTACTCCTAAGCGGGCCATAAAGGGAAGCACGAACATCCCCTGACGCCACATCGGATTCAAAACGGGATCGCTGGGATCAAAGGTTGCCAGCTCAAATAAAGCCATCGAGCCAGCCCAACCAGCCACCAATGCGGTGTGCATCAGGTGAACGGAGATTAGACGGCCTGGGTCGTTCAACACGACCGTATGTACTCGGTACCAGGGTAGTCCCATCGACTACTCTCCTCCTCTTAGTTTCAACAGATCTCTTGCGAGCTTATTAAGAGTCACAGTTATAAACAGACTACCAGACTTGCACTCCCTCCTTGCCCTCAAGATTGGCTCAGGAAGGATGTTCACCGTTTTCCAGGGGCAGCGACAAAGCGAAAAGATCGCTCTTCAGGCTGGTCAGGGTGCCCTTGTGATGATAAGTCTGTAGACAAGATATAAAGAAGTGTAACCAGTGTCACAGGCCTGCGCAATCTAATCGTTTAATCGAAGGCTGAATTGGACGGTGGGGGGCGATCGCGCCACCGGTTACACGCCTTGCTATCAGGGCATGAGCCACCCGATAGACTGGAACTAAGTAGCTCAGGAGAAAGCTGATGGCTGTTATTAAGTTTCTTGAAGAAGGGAAGGAGGTTGTCGCTGCCGATGGCGCGAATTTACGCTACAAAGCCATGGAAAACGGCATCGATATCTACACCCTGGTCGGCAAGATGATGAACTGCGGCGGCTACGGGCAGTGTGGCACCTGTGTGGTCGAGATTGTCGAAGGGGTGGAGAATCTCTCGCCCCGGACTCAAGTGGAAGAGCGCAAACTGCGTAAACGCCCTGAAAATTGCCGGTTGGCTTGTCAAACCATGGTGAATGGTCCGGTCACGGTAAAAACCAAGCCGAAGAAGTGAGGTTGGCCTCAGCGGGCTAATCAGGATCTCAATGGATCATGCTCAAGCAGGAATCAAGATGACGTAGACTGTAACTGTGTCTTTGTTGTGCTGGAGAGTTCAGACTTTAAATTATGGAAGTCAACAATCTTGGGTTCGTCGCAAGTATTTTGTTCGTTCTCGTGCCAACCGTCTTTTTGCTAATTCTGTACATTCAAACATCTAGTAAGCAGACTGGATCCTAAACAGGCATTCTATAGAGCTTCTCACTGGAGTGCATATCCAGTTTTAATGATTCCCCTAAAAAGCGATCGCCCCTGTGACGATCGCTTTTTTCGTGGCCGTTGCTCAGGCAGGGGCAGCCATGCCGACGGGAGGCATCAGGTGCGGTGGTGAAGCGATCGCACAGTTGGGTTTCCCCGGTGCCGCCGCAGGCCCTAATCCCGTAACGCCTCTGTCCACAGGGCGGTGCTCAGGTAGCGCTCGCCGCCGCTAGGCTGAATCACCACAATCAACTGCCCCTCGAATTCGGCTCGCTGCCCAACTTGCAACGCTGCCGATAACGCCGCCCCGGTCGAAATGCCACTGAGAATGCCTTCTTCTCGCGCTAATTGGCGACCTAGCTCATAGGCTTGAGTCTCGGTTACCGCAATGATTTCATCAATCAAATCCACCCGCAGCACATCGGGAATGAAGCCCGCGCCAATGCCTTGCAGGTCGTGCAGCCCGGCTGTCTGACCGCTGAGCACGGCACTGTTAGCCGGTTCCACTGCAATAATTTGCAGCTCAGGGCGCTGCTGCTTCAAATACCGTCCAGCGCCCGTCAGGGTGCCCCCAGTGCCAACGCCAGCGACTAACACCGCCACCTGTCCGGCAGTATCCTGCCAGATTTCTGGGCCGGTGGTTGCGTAGTGAATTTTGGGATTGGCGGGATTGCTGAACTGCTGCGGGGAGAAGGCCTTGGGAAGGGTGGCGAGGAGGTCATGGGCGCGAGCGATCGCCCCGGCCATATCCAACTCGGCGGGCGTTAGCATCACTTCGGCCCCGTAAGCCCGGACGATCTGCTGCCGCTCTCGACTCATATTTGCTGGCATGGTCAGGATTAAGCGATAGCCTTTGGCGGCGCACACCATCGCCAGCCCGATGCCCGTATTGCCCGACGTAGCCTCCACAATCGTCGAAACTCCCGGTTGGATTAGCCCCGTCTGCTCCGCCTCTTGAATCATGCTGATGGCGATCCGATCTTTGACCGAAGACGCCGGATTCAGCCCCTCTAACTTGAGGGCGATCGCCGCTTTACAGCCCCACTTTTGCGGTAAGCGCTGCAGCCGGACGAGAGGCGTACGGCCAATCAGAGCGGTAATAGAGTCATAAATCGGCATCAGGGTTACACAATTAAGCGGGATAGGAAGCCGCCCCCAGCCCCACCCCAGGCTGAAGGCGCACGTTAGAAGACCAACAGCTGAAAACCCAGCATCGTCAGTCCGGCTAGCAGTAGCAGATGGGGCCAGTTCCGCCACCAGGGGCGGCGGGTGATGCGCAACAGGGGATACACGCTAAACAGCAGTCCTGACAGCAAGGTCACCCCTTGAAGAAACGCGGCGACCTCCGGGCTCCAGGTGAGGGTGGGCCAACCAGCATCACTCAGACCCAAGCTACGGGCGATGACCGGCAGGATTTGCCCCGCTTCGGTCATGGCGGCGGGAATATAGTGGGCCAGGTTGGCGGCCAGGGTAAAGGGCAGGTAGGCATAGACCACGGTCAGATAATCAGGCATTTGTGAGTCAAACTGGCGGGCGATCGCGTGGGCCGCCGCCGTCAACCCCCATGGCAGACTCAGGAGAACCAGGGTGATCGGGAGAGCACGCCCCAGATGCGCCGCATCCACGGGTAAATTTTCCCAGCCGCACCAGGCCAAAATCTGGCGATCGTGATGCATCAACACTCCACCCAACAGCAACAGCAGCAGCGCCGCCTCGGCCCCAAAGCCGCGATGGTTTTCGAGTAAGTCGGAAGCGGGAAAGCGTAAATTAACCTGAACGGAACGATGGGGACAAGCCTTAAGACAGGTCATGCATAAGACGCAGTCGCGATTGTCTGGTAGTTGGGCCGGGTGCGAATAGAGGGGACACCCCCCCGTCGCCTGCCCTTCCGTCGAGAGGGCCTGGGGAAAGGTCACTGGCGTTGCCGGACTGCCCTTGTAACAGCCAAAGGTACTGCACTGACTGCCACACACCTGCTGCACCGATCGCACCTCTACCATCGCTAGCTTCGCAAACATGCCATTCATACCGCCAATGGGGCACAGATACCGACACCACAGCCGCCGCTCATAAATCAAGCTGCCGATCACAGCTCCGGCGGTAATCACCACCAATAGCCAGGCCGACAAGTAGGCATGATGGGGCAAATCCCACAGATGCTCCCACAGGTAAATCGCCCCAAACCCCGCAAACAGCACCCAAGCTCCCCAACGGTTCAACCAGGGGGTCGGCCAGGGCCGCAATTGCCGGGGCCACAGCCAGAGGGAAAACTGCCGCAACCATTCGCCGGTAATCATAAACGGACAAACCGCGCACCAGGCCCGACCAACGAACACAAACAAAAACAAATATCCGGGCCACCACCAGGCCCAGAAAAAATTCAGGGTCAGGCTAGACTCGCGCGTCTGGGGACCGACAAACCCGATCAACGTCACGGGAATGAACAGCGCCATCATCACCAGCCAAACCCCCTGGGGCCACCAGTCGCTGAGCAGCCACGGGCGCAACCAGGGTACTTGATTCAGTAAATCAATGCGAAAGGCATTTTTCTCAGACTGCACCGACCAGAGAACCGATTCGGGAATGACGGTCTGATCGGGCGGGGTCATTAGCACTGCCCGCTTAAGAATGCCCGCCAGTTCACTGAGGTTGCCAGGGTAGGCGTAACTGATGAGCCGCCGCCAGTCTCCCTGATCAAGCTGGAGGGGAGGCCGCCCCTGCTCGCGACAAAATTGATCTAAAAACTGTTGGGCAAAGGCTGGAATGTCGTCTTTGCGTTGGGCCAAGGGAAAGAGCTTGAGGGCATGTCCGGAGAGGCCAGGCCGGTTGAACGGTTGGGGGCTGGCGAGCACCAGCCGCACCCCGGCAGTCACGGAAGGGGGCGACGAGGTCGGGGCAAGGGGTTCGCCAGCGGCAGGAGGGCGGGTCAGGATGCCGCTCTTGAGGTAGGCGGTGAGCCGATCGCGATCGCCACTCGTCAACATCTGCACGTTATCGAGCAGTAGCGTGCCCCGTTCCATCAGCTCAATCAGCCCCGGAGCCCCTTGCTCAGTGCCAAATAGCACCGTCGTTTGCACCTGTCCGATCTCGTCGCGGGGCAGTTGCGCACAGTCCAATTCGGCAAAGGGATGCGCACTCAAGCGCGATCGCTGATGGATGAGGCTAGCCAAAAAGGTTTTGCCCATCCCCGGTCCGGCCTGCAAGATGACCGGAGCGAGATCTTGGGCGGCAACGGTCACCCGCTGGGCTAACTTCTGGGCGGCTTTGCTGGAGCCCATCACCTCAGCCTGCTCAGGCACCGGACGAATGTACCCCTGTAGCGCTTGAATGCGCGTTTCTTCCCAGGCGATACGCTGGGCAAATTTCGCCAGATCTTGGGCCAAGAGCTGATTGAGCGGCATCTGAATCTCGGGATGGATCGCGATTAACTGCTCAAAATCGGCCTGGGGCAAAAACCAGATTTCGCTAGCGGTGAGGGCGATCGCGCTGGCCTGGTAGAGCGTCTGAGTCACCGTTTCCGCAGCGGCCTGCACCAGCGGGATATAGCCCAACAGGTCTCCCGCACTGTAGTAGTGAATGTGGGTGCGACCGACGGGCGAAGGTCGATAAATTTCCACTGAGCCCCATTTCAACAAGTACAGCCCGACCGCCGTTTGCCCCTGCTGATAAATTGCAGTCTCGGGTGTAACCCGGAGCGGGTGCAGGCAGCGGGCGAGCGCTTGCAGGCTAGCCTCGGTCAACTGTCCCCAAAGCCGATGAAAACTTAACCAGTTCACCCGCTCAGCGATCGCTGACCCCGAGGGCTCAGCGGTGGTTGTCAGTCCTGCCCCGAGTGGCGCTGACTGGCTGACCGCAGCGATGTCGGAAATGCCCAGTGGAACGGCCAAAATTCACCCTTGAAATTGGTTTCACCCCGGCGCTGATCGGCCAAGCTCAGCGCTATAGGAGCAAGTTAGCCCAGGCTCCCCCCTGCCCCTCCGATTGCATCCGGTGGAGAGGTGGCAAACTCATCCTATTGCGTCCCTTTCGGTTGGGGGGGCAACTCAACTGACTTTTCATAAACCTTATGGAAGCTTAAGATGCCCATCTCCCTTCGTGGGTGAAGCCTGGAGCTGTGAAAGCACGATTGAGAAGGGTCTGGGCGATCGCCACATCAAAACACGCCTGCTGAAAAGACTCTCCTTGCAAAACTTCACAGGGCTGGTCCGGTTCGCCCAGATGACTCAACACCAGAGTTGCCGGAGCAAAATCTTGGCCGCAAGTGTAATCATTCACCGTGATCACGGTAGCGATTCCGGCTTGGGTAGCGGCAGTCAGGCCATGCTCGGTGTCTTCGATCGCTAAACAATCCTCGGGGGCCAGGGCCATCTGATCCAGCACGTATTGGTAAATATCCGGTGCGGGCTTTTTTTGCGGCACGATGTCACCAGCGGCAATCACCTCAAACCAGCTCGGGGCATCGGGAGCCAGGGCCGTTTCGAGTAGGGCGAGGGCGTTTTGCGGATGGCTAGTGGTGGCGATCGCTAATCGCAGGTTCTCCCCCCGCGCCTCGGCAATCAAACGCTGTACCCCTGGGCGCAGAGAGACTTGCCCGGCACGTAACAGCGCGGTGTAGTAGCCGGTCTTCGCCTGATGCAGATCAGCGATTAAGGTAGCCCAATTCTGCACTGGGGGGGTGGGGGGCGCGTACTGCTCCACAAAAAATTGAATGCGCTCTTTGCCCCCCGCCACCTGCAACAAATCGCCGTACAACGCAGCATCCCAGTGCCAGGGCAAACCCGCCGCCGCAAACGCCTGGTTAAAGGCGACGCGATGACCGTCGCGCTCGGTTTCGGCGAGGGTGCCATCCACGTCAAAGATGAATGCTTTCAGTGCCGCCATAAAGATTCCTGAGGGTGAGCCGCGAGGTCAAATCTTTAGTCCTGTCGCGATGAGGAGACCATCACGCCCCAGACAATAAAGACCAAAAACGAGACATATCCCGCTACAAAAAGCCATTCTTGCAGATTATCGCTGGTCGCCATGAGCCGTTTGCTGGAAAAGATGAAGAGATGAGCGGGGGGATGGAGCGATCGCGATCGCTAAATTTCCACAATGACCGGGGTGTGATCACTGGGCTTTTCCAGTTGGCGGGGTTCGAGGTCAATGACGCAGCTTTGGGCGCGATCGTACAGCCCTGGCGACAGGTAGTGATGGTCAATGCGCCAGCCCCGATTCCGCTGAAAGGAAGCCGCCCGATAGTCCCACCAGCTAAAGTGGCCACCCTCGTCGGTAAATTTCCGAAAAGCGTCTTTCAAGCCGAGAGAGAGCACGTCGGCCAGGGCGGCTCGCTCTTGGGGCGACGACATGATGTGGGTGGCTTTGCCCTTGGGATCGTGGATGTCGCGGTCTTCAAGGGCAATGTTGAAATCGCCACAGACCAGCAGGGCGTCATGATCGGCTAGCAGCTTGTCTAGATAGACTTTCAACACAGTCAGCCACCGGAGCTTGTACTCATATTTTTCGCTGCCCACCGAGGAACCATTGGGCACATAGAGATTCACGATGCGGACATCGCCTAACTGGCCGGTGATCACTCGCTTTTGGTCATCCAGGTCGCCGACCGCCGCCGCTCCCACGATGGGGGTAAAGCCCGTGCTGACATCTGCTAGCGGTTGCTGGCTGAGCAGGGCAACGCCGTTGTAGGATTTTTGGCCGCTAATTTCAGCCCGATAGCCGACTGACGCGATCGCCTTGCAAGGAAAATCCTGATCGACCACCTTCGTTTCTTGTAAACACAACACATCCACTGGATTAGCTGCGAGCCAATCGGTGACGTGGGTTAAGCGAGTGCGGATGGAATTGACGTTCCAAGTAGCAATTTTCATGAAAGCTGACTATCAAAAAAAGGAAAGAATCAGTAGCCTTAAACAATTGGGAAGCAGTCACAGTCGGCAGCCCTCGCGGCAATTCGCGACGGCCTCGGCAAGCACCTGGGAGCGCTCGGCGGGTGGAATTGTCCCGTGTTGATAGTGTCACATAGCGGGCCTCAGGAGAAGCCTGCCACCCTGAGATAAGGACTTGGAACGGAGGAGTCAGCGATGCCCAAATCTCAAGAACCGCTGGAGGGCGAGGCCCTGATCAAGGAAGTGTGCCGCCGGATTCGGGTAGCGCGCAGCTATTGGGAAGCCCACAATAATGCGGCCTGTCGAGGCGAGCGGGAGCGCGCGCTGGAACTCTACAACACCCTCACCCAGGCCGAAAAGGAGAAGATTCCGCAGCAGTTGCGGATCTGGCTGCGCTATCGCAGTGAAAAATACTTTGGTCCCCATCGCACACCGCCTCAGGGCAAAGGGCGATCGCCCAAGAGCACATCGCGCCGAGGCAAACCGGGGCGATCGCGAAATCGTTGATCCCCGCCTGGCCAGTCGCCTTGGGCAGACTGCATTACGCTACGAGACATAAATTTCTGCTAAGAACCCAAACAGTCTGTGTGATCCCCGTTAGCGATGCCGATTTCGGTTGCCCATGCCGCTAGCATTTGAGGTGGGCAGTGGGTGCCAGCGAACGGCTCAGGGGTGGGGGTCTGACGCTGCATGCTGATGAGACTGGTTTGCCCATCTTTGACTGGACTCGCTGCCCGCAGTAAGGAACGGCCCGGCGATCGCCGACCTCAGACCGGCCCAGCCCAACCTGAGACCCATGCCAGGAGGCAACTCATGAATATTGAACAACTCCACAAACACATCAGCGGCAAGACCATTGAGGTCACGGTTTATCAACGAGTGGAAGCGCTTGTTGTACAAGCCGCCAGCGATGGCGAGATCACTTGTGAAGAAGAAACGGCAATCGTGGCCGCACTAACCCGGACTGGCCGCCCCACCGCTGAGGTTTGCCGCCTGTATCGACTGATGCAAGAACGGGTCTGGGACGGTGAACTCCTGCTCGATCGCCCCCGCAACTGATAGACAGTCAGCCCTATCCAGATTCGTCAACGATTGTTGATTGTTGTTGCCGGGATATTGTTGCCGGGATCCGTCTTGCCAGCGGTCTAGCTCATGGGGTGCTCGCCACCGGGTGGAAAACTGCGGGCCTGAGTTCAGGCGATCGGCAGGTGGGGGTAAATCACCTCTAAGCTAGTCCATGACATTGTTACGCCAAATGACATGGATATTCAGTGGCAAGTTGCCAAAACTTACGAAGACATTCTCTATCACAAAGCCGAGGGCATGGCGAAGATCACCATCAATCGCCCTCATAAGCGCAACGCCTTTCGCCCCAAGACCGTGGTCGAAATGTATGACGCCTTTGCCGATGCGCGAGAAGATCCGACGGTGGGGGTGGTATTGCTCACGGGCGCGGGTCCCCACACCGACGGCAAATACGCCTTTTGTGCCGGGGGCGACCAGAGCGTGCGCGGACAGGGGGGCTACATCGACGAAGGGGGGATGCCGCGCCTCAACGTGCTGGATTTGCAGCGCTTGATTCGCTCGATGCCTAAGGTGGTAATTGCCTTAGTGGCGGGATATGCGATCGGCGGCGGTCACGTGTTGCAGGTGCTGTGTGATCTAACGATCGCCGCTGACAACGCCATCTTTGGTCAAACTGGCCCCAAAGTGGGTAGTTTCGACGGTGGGTTTGGGGCGAGCTACCTCGCTCGCATCGTCGGTCAAAAAAAGGCGCGAGAAATCTGGTATTTGTGCCGCCAGTATTCCGCGCAGGAGGCCCTGGACATGGGTTTGGTGAATACCGTCGTCCCGGTGGCAGACCTGGAAGCCGAAGGGGTGCAATGGGCAAGTGAGATTTTGGCGAAAAGCCCGATCGCCATTCGCTGTCTCAAAGCCGCCTTTAACGCTGATTGCGACGGTCAGGCCGGGCTGCAAGAGTTGGCGGGTAACGCCACCCTGCTTTACTACATGACCGAAGAAGGGGCCGAAGGCAAACAAGCCTTTTTAGAAAAGCGATCGCCCGACTTTGGTCAATATCCCTGGCTACCATAGCCCGCAACGCCAGGCTGAAACTGATTCCGTCCACCAGACCTGGCGTTGACTTTCCTTCAGCGATCCGCAGCCGCTAAGCGCTTTCTTGCAGATAATCTGATTCCAACGGTTCCAACTCGGGATGATGTTCAAACTCGGGATGATTGAGGACGATGCCCTGCGCCCAAACAGCAACTTGCGGCTGAGCCACAGCCCTGATCGGTTCCATAAACACGGGCATCGCTAATGAGCAAGCCGACCAGGTGCCCTTCACAGTGACATTAAGCTGCCCACAGTGTCCTCCTCGTCGACCGGCCAACGTAAAGTGACGACAGCGCTGACAGCAAGAAACACCCGACTGAGAAGCGTCCATTTGAAACCTTCTAACAACATCTTGTTTCTTATTTTCCCGAGGAACTTTCTCTTCTTTTCGCAGATAAAAAATAGCAAATCCAAGCCTATCAATTGTTTCGGGGGATCTTTTACTGTTTGGGTAGTTTATATTCTCTTTATGTTTACTTTAAGAATCTATAGTCATCTCTATTTCAGGAAAAAGGGGGTCTTATTGATGGCATCAGGGTGGGGATCGCACATCATCTAAAATCCAAGGGTCTTACAGATTCAAAATGCCGGACTTAATTAGAGTCAGCATCCTGACCGAGAACGGCAATCACGAGCTGACATCTTTCTGCAGAAAGATTTCGACGGGCAGGCAATCGTCAGTATTTTCACTGAGAAACCTAGCAGCGGTTTAACCTCTACCCGGGAAGAAATGCTAGCTAAAAAGCAATAATGAGCTGCATTTCGTCGTGTTGACCGCGATATAAATTGTCTGGGATGGTTTGGATCACACAGAAATTTTCATCGGTTTTGAGGGCTTTGTGACTAAAGTCAAACAACGAGTTTTTCCCAGCCAAGTCGATGGTGCGTTGTTCCGCCTAAATGTTCTTTGGCCTAAATTCTGCCTGTTTATAGATGACTTTAAGCTACTTTTCTAGATTCTGCAGAGAATGACCTAAAGTTTGCTTTTGTTTGCGCGCTTGTGGTTGGCGATTTTGCGACTGGGGGGTATGCCACTGATGCGCGATACACACAGCACATACTCCCCAACGAGCAACTTCCTGCGTTGGACAAGGGCTCTGACAACGCGGACACTGGCTCTGACTGGCGAGTTGCGCCTGCTTGCGCTCAGCCCATTGCTGAAAGGCTGACATGGCCGACTGTGCAGGCCGGACGGGTGACCGTTGGGGCCACGCGGCCCAACTCGGATGTTGATTGATTAAAGCGCTGTCATGGGGTTGCGATCGCCGCCCCTCTTGATGCCAATTACCCGCCGCAAACCGTAGATCCGCGATCGTCGATTGGGTTTCAGGTAGGGACTCGTGAAGTTTTTGTAAGATCCGCGATCGCTCAAAGGTGAGGGTTTGTGACCAGGCGGCACTCGACACCGCAACCTGCAAGACCCGCCGCTGAATTTTAGTGGGGCGGCTGTGTTGCGCGACCGCCTCGCCCACGAGTTGCGGCCACAATGCCAACACCCGCCGCAAGCTAGCATTGGCCTGCCACTGGGGCGATCGCTCTAGCGTGTTCATCAAGGTTTGAATAGACTGCATCGCGATCGTTCTGAAAAGTATTTAAAAGTAATTGAGTGCGGGAGCTATGGGCGGTCAGGTTCGCCGTAATCAGGTTCGCCGCAAGTAGCCAATTGCGGGTTGCCGCCATCAATGGCGGCAAGATTGCCCTTCACCCACCAAATATAGAGATTTTTGTGAACAATGGGCAAAACTTCTCGGGCAAAGCCGATCACTTTTGGGCAGAGATTGTTATAACTAAGGGCGAGTTTCTCTTGGCGCTGCCGTCGGTGTATCGTTAAGCAGCCATAACTCTCTGCCTGAGCCCCGATGAGACTCCAGTGATCTTGATTTGATGTCCGTGTGAGGCGAACCCATGCCAGCTTCAATTGCTCCCCAGACACCTAATTTGTCTTCAAATCGTGCCCAGAGTGCCTTGCTGGAAGGATTGCAACCGGCACTGCGGAGCACCCTGTCGAGCTTAAACATTAACCTCGACTACGAATTGGCCCGGTATCGCTACGCTAAGCGGGGGGAGACGCCACCGGGCACGACGGCCCCCAATTTTCAGCCCCGGCGGCGATCGCTCAACCTGATCAACGTGCCTCCAGCGACTCAGCCCAGCCCCCCTAACCCGGTCACACGGGCCGCCGGTACGCCGCCCCCACCGCCGCCCAATCCTCGGCTTCAACGGGTGGCATCCCCCCCCGGCATGGCCAAGTCCCCCTCCGAAGTCGCGGCCCTCAGAAGTGCGATCGTGCAGCAAGCGGCACGCTCCCCCGAAACCTACCTGGCGTCATCAGCCGCCCTCTTGCAAAATTTCGATGCGCCCCCATCGTCGCCGCGCCACGAACCGTCGCCGGAGCAAGCCTCCCGCCGTTGGACAGAAAGCGTGATGACGCCTCTGGGATTGGGTGCCCTGATGCTATTGCTGGTAGCCAGTGCCGGGTTTGGCTTCGTGTTGGTCAATCCGTCAGCCGCGAGTCATCTCTTTCAGAACACGCCACTGGCCCGATTCTTCCCCAGTGAGGAAGAGGAGGCAGCGGCGATCGCCGACGCCGAAGCTGATGAGGACGTTGAGGCCACCACTGATTTTGATGAGCCCCCTTTGACTGCGCTGAGCCCTGACCTATCGCAGCGGGAGTTTAACAGCTTAGATCTGAATGACTTGAGTACATTGCCCTCCAATTCAGCTTCGCTCTCGGCTGAGGACGACCCTTTGGCAAACACTGATCCAGCAGCGGCGACCACGAACCGCGATCGCTTGACCTCTGACCCAGCGGCGGTGGCGGGTGCCACTCCTCGGAATTTGCCCCAGCGGGTCAACCAAATCCCCATCCGCACCACTCCCGCCCCTCAGCCTGCGGCCCCCACTTATGTAGAACCGGCTCCGGCCCCAGCAGCCCCGCCCACGTACCCAGCCCCCCCCGCAGCGGAGACCCCGACCCAACCCGGCCCCCCCGCAATTTCTGAGGGCAGCCGCGAGCCCGTCAGCTCCTATTATGTGGTGACCGACTATACGGGCGACCCGTCATTGGATGCCGCGCGGTCAGCCGTCGGCGAGGCTTACGTGCGCAACTTTGACGTGGGTGCCCGCATTCAAATGGGGGCCTTCAACACGCCGGAGGGAGCCGAAGCCCTGGCGGAAGAGCTGCGCAATCAGGGCATTGAGACCGAGATTTACGAGCCGTAGGTAGTCGGTGAGGTAGTGGGTCGGTGGAGTCATGGGGTAGGTGGAGCCTGCCCGCAGGGATTGGATATGGGGGTGGGAAACACAGTGGATACTGTGTTCGATCAGGGTGCTTGTGGGGCTTGCTTGGTAAAGCGGTCCTCAGCGGCAGGAATTCCCGCAAAATCAATCTATTCAATCGTGATTCTGTTAGATACTATAGATAAGCACGCGGATGTGGCGGAATTGGTAGACGCGCTAGATTTAGGTTCTAGTGCCCTCGTGGCGTGAAGGTTCAAGTCCTTTCATCCGCATAGTTTTTGGCCCGAAATCGGTTGTGCCCTGGTAAAAGTTGGGGCATCTGAGGGCAAGTTGTGGGCGATCGCCCTCCCCAAACGGACAGCGATACCGTTTAATAGCAGCGGGAGGGTGGGCGGATTGCCGTGTTTGATTTTTTGCAGCTAATTATTTATGGCATCGTGCTGGGGTGCATTTTGGCCCTGGGGGCGGTGGGGGTTTCGCTCACGTTCGGCATCTTGGGGTTTGCCAACTTTGCCCACGGTGACCTGATGACGGTGGGAGCCTACTTTGGCTACATCTTCATCCGGCAGGTAGGGCTCCCGTTTTGGGTGAGCTTGCCGATCGCCTGTGCGCTGACGGTGGCGGTGGCGCTGACGGTGGATTGGACGGTGTTTCGCCCGTTGCGATCGCGCCCCCCAGTGATTTTACTGATTTCCTCCTTTGGCATGGCGCTGATTTTGCGGAGTCTGATTCAGCTCATCTGGGGGTCGGATCAGTTGGTGTATGAACAGGGCATTCAGCAGCCCTGGCGCTGGGGAGAACTCAACATTCAGCCAGATCAGGTGATCATCATCGTCGGGGCGATCGGGCTGGTGACGGCGCTGCACTTTTTTCTGCAAAACACCAAGGTCGGCAAGGCCATGCGGGCAATGGCGGACAACGTGGATCTGGCTAAAATCACTGGCATCAACACCGAGCGGGTAGTGATGTGGACCTGGATTTTGGGCGCATTGATGGCGGGGGCAGCGGGGATTTTTCTCGGTCTAGATACCCAGATTGCGCCGACGATGGGTTGGCGGGTGCTGCTGCTGATTTTCGCGGCGACAATTTTGGGCGGCATTGGCAATCCCTATGGGGCGATCGCGGGGGGACTGGTCATTGGTCTCGCTTCGGAACTCTCGACTCTGGTGATTTCTCCCGCCTACAAATCCGCTGTCGCCTTTGCGATTTTAGTGCTGATGCTGATCTTCAAACCCACGGGACTGCTAGGAGGCCGATAAATGGATGTGAGTGGATTATTGGCCTATGGCGTGTTCTTTTTAACCCTGGCGGGCATTTACGCCATTTTGACCCTGGGCCTCAATATTCAGTGGGGCTACGCGGGCATGTTGAATATCGGCGTCGGGGCGTTTTTTTCGGTAGGGGCCTATGCCAGCACCCTGGCGACCGTTGCCCCCAATGACGCTTTTGTTGGGGGGTTTAACGCGCCGGTCATTGTGGGCCTGCTGTTGGCGATGGCACTGACAGGCATTTTGGCGTTTTTCGTGGGGCTGATTACGCTGCCCCTGCGGTCAGACTATCTGGCGATCGCCACCATCGGCATCGCCGAGATCGTGCGACTGGTGTTAAAAAATGAGGCGTGGCTGACCAATGGCGTACGCGGCATTGCGGGCATTCCCAAACCGCTGGCGGGGCTGCTCAACAGTCCCTGGGTAATGCTGACGGTGGTGCTGCTGGTGCTAGGGTTGACCTATTGGGCCAGCGATCGGGCCTATCGGGCTCCCTGGGGGCGGGTGCTGCGGGCCATTCGCGAAGACGAACCGGCGACCCTGGCAGCCGGTAAAAATGTGGTGGGCTTTCGCCTGCAAGGATTCGTATTAGGATCCATGATCATGGGGGTGGCCGGAGCGCTGTATGCTCACTTTGTCGGCTTTATCAGTCCCGAAGCCTTTCAGCCCGAGTTCACCACGTTTATTGTGTGGGTGATGCTGATTGCCGGGGGCAGCGGCAATACGCGGGGGGCGATTTTGGGAGCCTTTGTGATCTGGGGCATCTGGTCGGGCACCGAACTGATTACCCATGTGTTGCCGGCGGCCTGGGTGACCCGAGCCGGGGCCTTGCGTCTACTGTTAATCGGGGTGCTGTTGCAGGTGATTTTGCGGCTGCGACCGGAGGGGCTCTTGCCCGAGCGACCACCGCATCCGAACTATCGCTCCAGTGCGCCGGGCCAGTCTTCGCGCACTCCCGAGTGAGCGATCGCGCTCATGCAACCGGAACGGAACCGCAAATTAGGATAAAGTTCTGTCACAAATTAATCGGATAGGGGCAAGCTTCTTTACCGTTATTCTTGTTCCCCCACCGGGTGAAATCTTTACGTTGGCTAGATTAGGAAATCATGGGCGAGTCTGAACAAATTCGAGTCGGGATAGTGGGCGCTTCGGGCTATGGCGGGGTGCAACTGGTGCGCCTGCTGAGCGAGCATCCTCAGGTGGAGATCACTTACTTGGGGGGCAGCAGCAGCGCCGGACGCCCGTATACCGATCTCTATCCTCATCTCGCGGTGCCGTTGACCGTCGAAAAAGTCGCGGTGGAGACGATTGTCGATCGCTGCGATGTGGTCTTCCTGTCGTTGCCCAACGGCCTGGCCTACACCCTGACGCCGCAATTGCTAGAACGGGGGTGCAAAGTGCTGGATCTGTCGGCAGATTACCGCTTCGCCCATTTGGACACCTATCAAGCCTGGTACGGCGGCGATCGCCCCGATGCGGGTACCAATCAGCAAGCAGTGTACGGCCTGCCCGAACTGTTCCATGACCAGCTCGCCGGAGCGCGCCTAGTGGGCTGTCCGGGGTGTTACCCTACGGCGAGTTTGCTGGCGATCGCCCCCCTACTCAAACAGGGGCTTGCCCAGTCTGACAGCCTGATTGTGGACGCCAAATCCGGCACCTCTGGCGGCGGGCGGCAGGCCAAAGAGCATCTGCTGCTGGCGGAAGCGGACAATTCCCTGGCGGCTTACGGCGTCGCCAAACATCGCCACACGCCGGAAATTGAGCAGATCTGTAGTCGCCTGGCAGGGCGCGAAGTCCTGGTGCAGTTCACTCCCCATTTGGTACCAATGGTGCGGGGCATTTTGGCCACGGTGTACGCCAACCTGCGCGATCCCGGTCTGGTACGCGAAGATTTGCACACCATTTACAGTGCCTTTTATCGGCGATCGCCCTGGGTCACCATCCTGCCCACGGGGGTCTACCCCCAAACCAAGTGGGCCTGGGGCACCAATCGCTGCTACATCGGCATTGAGGTCGACGCGCGCACCGGGCGGGTGATCGTCATGTCGGCGATCGACAATCTGATGAAAGGGCAGGCGGGGCAAGCCGTACAGTGCTTTAACCTGATGCACGGTCTAGATGAACAGGTCGGCCTCCCTAAGCAGAGTTTCTATCCTTAAGGGAGTTGCTCAAACCAGTGTCCCCAATCGTAGGAGTTTGGCTTGCCAAACCCTTACAAAAACGTTGCTAAGAGAGCTATTCCCCTCTCGTTTAGGTCTGCCCTCCTTATTCAGCTATCCCTTATACAAAAGTCGCTGTATTACTCACCCCAAGAGGGTTTCAAGGAGCGATCGCGCAAAACTCCAGTTCTCAACTTAGGTATGGTTTAGCAGCCATTTTCACTCAACTTTCATGCCATGCGGTTGAATTTGCCGAGGGAAAAAAAGCTGTGATTGATCCTAACGATCATGCAGTGATCGACTTTTGGGATGCACATTTGTCATCACCATCAGGGATAACTAATAATACGATTCGCTGACTTGCCCCAATATGGCTCTGCAAAAGTTTTCCCTTGAGGTTGTTCAAAAGGTCCAGCAGTACATTCGAGCGCAATTGTCACTGCCCGCCTCAGAACAACAACCCGTGACCGATAGTAACGCGCGGGCACTGGCTGTCGAGGCCATGGTGCCAGCCTCGTTAGATGCCCTGGGCGATTTGTTTCGGGTGGGCGGTTTTGGGGATGATGAGGGGGCGGCTCCCAACGCTGAAGGTCGCTGGTTTATCAGCACGGTTGATCCGGCGGCGGCATTGAGCAAATTACCCGGCTTGCTTCTCAAAGACAAAGTGAGGCTGGTGACCTATTTGCAACGGCAATCCATTGGGGGCATGGGGGTGACCTGGGCGCTACCAGAGCTGATGAGTACGACGGCAGAACTCGAAACCGCGATCGAAAGTGCTGGTGAGCGGGCAATTCCGCCACATCCTAAGGGGGCGTTGGGCAATGTGATGGATGGCATCACGGGCGATCGCACCCCGGCCTCCTATCTGACGGCATCGATTCTTTTGCGGGAGTTCAAAGAATTTGGCCGCAGTGGTCAAAATTGTCGCTGGTCGCATCATCGGCTGATCACCGCGCCGCCGAATAAGCCGTGGCAGTGGCAGACGCAAAAACCGCTAACCGATCTCTCACCCAAAGTCCAAATCAAGGATGACAAGATGGTGTTGGTGGAGTTTTTCTCTTGTCGCATGGCTCCACCGATCACGATCTTTCGGCACCTGGATCAGTATGTAGCCAAATCCTATCGTCCTAAAACCCATGATCAAGTAGTTGCTCTGCTGAAATGAGGGGGCGAGCCCAATTTATGCCACGCTTCATGTTGCCCTTTGGGAAAGTTGCTCAGTCGGTCTGGCGGTCTCTGCGAGGACTGTTTTCTCGCAAACGCTGGCGCTGGTTAGGGCTATTGGCGATCGCGGTGTGGCTGAGCAGTTTGGGCACCCAGCTTTACCGCCACGCCCAGCAACCCGCCGACGGGATTCTCGTGTTGGGGGGCAGCATTCGCCGCGAAATCGTGGTCGCGGATCGGGTAGCTCAGGGCAGTGATTTGCCGGTGCTGATTTCCCACGGCGCACAACCACCCTGCACGCGCCTCGTGTTTGAACGGGTGGCGGCTCCCCTCGATCAGGTCTGGCTCGAAACCTGCGCCGAGTCGACGTTTGACAACTATCGCTATAGCTTACCCACCCTCCAGCAGTGGCAGGTGCGCCACGTGGTAGTGATGACCTCGCCCACCCACCTGCCTCGGGCGGAGTGGCTGGCGCGCATCCTGCTGAGCAGTCATGGCATCTGGGTAGAGATGCAACTGGTTGAGGAAATTGGCGTACCCGGCAATGTCGAAAATCCTTGGAAGACGGTGGCGGATGTCGGGCGATCGCTGGGGTGGGCTGTGCTCAGCCAGTTTTACCAGCCTGAATGTGCCAGCGTCTTTCCCCTGGCCTCAGTTGACTTAGACGAGTGGACTGAGAACGGCTTTACTTGCGAGCATCAAGCTGATCTTGATCTCCCCCAGCAGGAGCCGTGAGTTCGGCTTTGAGGTTAGTCTAAAAGGTCGGCCTCAGGCGTGCTGTCGCCTGCCGCTTCGGTCTCGATGGCGCTGTCGCTGGAGTCGTTGGTTTGAGCCTCGGTGACTGTTTGTGGCAGCTTGTCTACCCAGACAATGGGCACGTGTTTAGCTGACTCGCGAGCGCCATTTTCTTGCAGCACCTGACTCGTTTGAGCGGGATCAAAATACCGCGTAAAGTCACTCCGCAACCGTTTGTTGTGCGCCTGTAAAGTCTCTACCGAAGTTTCCAATTCGGTTAATACCTGGCGTTGGGTTTGGTAATAAGGCACCAACTTCACCAGGGCTGCTAGCGCCACCAGACTCAGGGTGAGATTGACCGTCAAGCGGCCAGTGAGTTCCCAGCCCAAAGCCCGATACCGAGCAGTCCGCTGGGCGTGCTGATATTGCTTGTGACGCTTGCGCCGCAGCGACAGCACCTTTTCAGAAGGCTCAACGTCAAAATTGGGTTGAGGCAGGGACATAAATTCTCTCACACCGCTGAAAACAGGATATTGGGGCTAATTTTGTCGAACAACCCCAAACCAGCCCCCATTATGAAACAAAAATACAAGAATGAACAGCTCTCGCCAAACTCCCGCTGTACCAGCCTTTGGCAAGTTCGCGGGAGGAATTCATGGACGGGACGATCGCTCGCAGCGGTGTGGTTGGGTTTTTAAGCGTAAGGGTGATGACGCGATCGCCCCACCCCATCACCCCATCACCCCATCACCCCGTCACCCCATCACCCCATCACCCCATCACCCCGACTACATCTCAGCACTGTAGGCCATTTGCCAAAAATCCTGCTCCAGGGCGGCGACCCGTAAAAAGGCCTCCTCAGCGGCTTGTTGCACGGGGGCGGGGGCGATCGCCAATGCCGCATCTGCTTGCTGGGCCAGCAGGTTCACATAGTCGGTAAAGCCCGAATTGCCCCAGCGATCGGCAAATTCGTCATAGGGGGCGGGCATGGGGCCGGGCAGTTGCCAACCCTGGTTGTAAGCGTACTCGATCGCCCATAGGGCGGTTGCCTGCACGGCATAAGGGGCATTGACCAGGCTGCCCATAAACTCGCAGTAAATCTGGCAGGTGAGTTGGCGGGGAGTGTTGAGGTTGAGCGATCGCTCTGCCGCCTTTTCGCGAAACCAGTTCAGCTCATCCTGCAAGGCTTGTAAGCCGCTCAGCAAGATATCCAAATCTTGATCTGGGGCTGCCGCCAGCGTCCTGGCCAAAAAGCGGGTGAACTCCGTGACAAAGCGATAATCCTGCACCAGCCAGATGTTGAACTGCGCCGGGCGTATCGAGCCCTCCTGGCATTGCGTCAAAAACGGGTGAATCGTGGCGGCATCCCAGGCGTCGAGATGGGCCGAGAGCAGATGGTCACAAGTCAGGGGCATGGCTGATCTAGAGAAACATTCGCCCTCGATTGTGACAAAGAGTGGTGGCAGAACACCAGCGGTTAGCGCGATCGCTCCCCCCAGACTTGTCGCCCCCACGCCTCACGACTAAAACTTATTTGCCCAGCGATCGCCCCTCAAACCGACCGCCGCCGATGTAGCAGCACGGGCACGAGGGACAACACTGCGAGAAATCCCATTGCCCCGGTCAACGGCCAGAGACTCTTACCTTGCAGCGCTTCCAGGCCGGCGAGGCCAATCCAGGTGTAGGCCACGGTGCCGGGGGCGATGCCCACCAGCGTGGCGAAAAAATAAGGGGCGACGGGGACGGAGGTAAGGCCAAACAAAAAATTCACCAAGCAAAAGGGCGACAGGGGCGCGAAGCGAGCCGCGAGTACGCAATTGAACGAGTGCGTATCCATCACTTTGTCGAGGTTGCGGTAGACCTGGTGTTGAGCAAAGCGTCGCCGAAACCAGTCTTGCAGCAAGTAACGGGACACCCAAAATGCCGCCGTTGCGCCGGCTGTCGCCCCCACGAGTGACCACAGCGAGCCCCACCACAGCCCAAACGTGGCTCCGCCGATGAGCACGAGCAGCGTCGCGGGAATGCCGACCATCGTGGCTAAAATATGAGCCGCGACAAAGACTGGCGCAGTCCACGGCCCCAAAGCAGCCAGGGTCTCGACTAAGGCCTCCGGGTCGAGCAGCAACGAAAAATTTCGCAAAAACAGGGCAAGAATCAGGCCCAACGCGACCAGTAACCAGAAGGATCCCTTGCGAAACACGGTGCTCATAGTTTGATACTGGGTGGATTTCAGGGGGACGAGACCTCCAGGGTGGCGGGCAGGCGGCATTCGGCAGTCAGAATGCGAACCCTCACGCTGACATGGCCTCGCCGTTGTCTTCATTCACGCTGGGAACGGACTCCCGCAGCGCTTTGCGGGCGATGCGAGTGACGTAGACGGTGACCGCAACGGTGGCCACAAAGGCCAGAATGCGAATCGTCCAGGTGATGGTGGGGTTGCTAGGCGTTTCGCCCGCCCCCAGGGTCGCCAGGTTGCCCGCCAGAGAGCCGAGGTAGACGTACATGATGGTGCCGGGGATGATGCCGGTGGTGCCGAGTACATAGTCTTTGAGGGAGACTTTAGTCAGGCCTAGAGCGTAGTTGAGCAGGTTAAAGGGGAAGGCAGGCGAGAGGCGAATCAGAAAGATAATTTTGCGGCCGGCGTGGGCGATCGCTTCATCAATGGCCTGAAATTTCTGATTGCTGGCGACCTTGCGACTGACCCAATCGCGGGCCACGTAGCGCCCCACCAAAAAGGCGGCGGTGGCCCCCAGCATGGCCCCAATGAAGACAAACAGGGAACCCTTGACCACGCCAAACACGACGCCCGCCCCCAACGTCACCACCGACGCGGGCACAAAGGCTACCGTGATGATGACGTAGAGCACGATAAAAGCAATGGGCGCAATCAGGCCCAGGCTATCAATCCAGGCCAGGGCGTCGACAAGCCAGCCTTGCAGTTGACTGATCAAGCCAGGGCTCGTTTCGGGGGCCGCCGCTTGGGCTAGCACGGGTAACGTGGGACACAGGGCGATCGCTAGCATGGTTAATCCACTCAATTGCAACCAACGGGTAGAACGTCGTCTTAAGCTTACGGGAAGAGGAAAGTTCATGGGAGAGTCCGGCGAGAGTACAGCGGTCAGGCGAGCAGTCGAAACAGCGGTCAAAGTTGAGTCAGCAATCCCCATCACGGTTTCCCGAGTGACGGCGCGATCGCGCCTGACCACTCAAGCCGCTCCGTCGGTCAGCGCCCCGCCGCAGCTAGAGCCACTGCCAGCGGTGCAGCCATAGCAATAGGGGCGAGTTTGCACAAGGTTGATCACATCTAGTGATTTGGCCGCAAGGAGCGTTTGCAAGGTGACGGGTTGGCCGTCTGGGGTTTGGGCTGGGACTTCCGCCATCTGGTTAAAGTCGCAATCATAAACCTGACCCAGATAGTCAATCGACAGTTCGTTGCGGCACATGAGCCCGGCCACGTTAGCGGGATTATGGTTCGCGGCCAAAAACTCGGTGTAGGGCCGCAGCAAGCCGCGACGCTCCAACTGCAACCGGGTGCGACCAATGGGCAGATTCGTAATCGTCAGCAAGTGATTGAACGCAATGTCAAAGTGAGCGCCCAAATAGTGTTTGTAGTCGGCGGCCAAGCCGACCTGGCTCGGCGTCAGCTTAAAGTTTTCGTCCTGGGGCACAGGGGGGTTGTACACCAGGTCCAAAATGAGCTGCGGATCCCGACCGTAGCCCCAAGCATTGAGTTGTTGGATGGCCCGAATGGAATCGTTGTAAACGCCCTGGCCACGCATGCTGTCGACATTGTCGGGCAGATAGCAGGGCAAGGAAGCCACGACCCGCACCTGGTGTTGGGCAAAATACTCTGGCAAGTCTTCAAATCCTGGTTCGAAGAAGATCGTCAGGTTCGATCGCACAATCACTTCCTGGCCGAGCGCGTGCGCTTTTTCCACTAGCGGACGGAAGCCGTAGTTCATCTCGGGGGCACCGCCCGTTAAGTCAACAGTGCGAATCTGAGGAAAGCGATCGAGCACCTCTAGTAGTTGCTCTAAGATCGCGGGGGTTAATTCCTCGGTGCGATGCGGCCCCGCTTCGACGTGGCAGTGGGTGCAGGCGAGATTGCAGCGCCGTCCCAAATTAATCTGCAAAACTTGCACGGTTTGCTTGGTCAGGGGACTGGTCAGGGCGGCCTCAAAGGGGCGCATGGAGGTAGCGATCTGAGGATTTTCGGACGATAGAACCATATTGCTTAACGAACGACAGAACGAGCGATAGATAATTGGTTGAGCGCAGCCCAACCAACCTTATTCACCATGACATTTTCTTGCGAGAAGAAGCGCTCTCAACCTTCACTATCCTGATTAAACCGGGCTGAGCTGAATATTTCCTGAGAGCGCAAAATGAACTTACTGAGCGGAAAAATCAGCATTTTCTCAGGAACCCTTGTTAGCGTTGTGATCAGTCATCTCAAGTTGATATATGCCCTGGTTGCGCCGCCCACTGCCTCAGTTTTTGCCATCGCCGGATCTCAATTCGATCCGGTTTCGATTGACGGCGGGGGTGGTGCTGGCATCGGCGTTGGCGATTAGTGGCGTGTCAGTCTGGTTGCATTGGCGGTTACAACAAATTTTGTTGACGGGGCATCAAGAAGCGGTCGCTGGCATTTCGCGACGCTTTGCAGAAGATGTGGCGCTGTACGAAGAGATGATGCCGACCCAGGAAGCGGTGCAAAAAGTCATCGATCGCCGCGCCTTGGGGGATACCGCGATTTGGGTGGAAGCCCAGGATGGCACGGCCTTTGCCCAGTCTGAGACGCTGTCGATGGGATCCTGGCAAACGGCTGGGTTGACGAATTTTTTACAGACTCTGTCACCCGAAAAGCGGCTCGACATCATCACCGTGGGCGATCGCACCTTAGCCGTCTGCATTGGCCCTTTGACCATTGCCGGAGAAGAGATTGGCACCCTCTACGTTGCCGAAGATGTCACCCAAAACCGTCTTACCTATGTCGCCTTGACCCGCAACTTAATGCTCATCAGCGGCAGCGCCATTTTATTGCTGGCGGGGTTGATTGCGGTATACGTCGGGCGATCGCTGCAACCTCTAAAATCCTTGAGCACGGAGGTCATGGGCGTCACCGCCGAATCGCTCACCGCCACCCAGCTAGAGCTGGACAAAGCCCCCACGGAAGTCAGAGAACTGGCCGCTGCGCTGGACCACACCCTGGAGCGCTTGGCCCAATCTTGGGAGCAGCAACGGCGCTTGGTGGGGGATGTTTCCCATGAGTTGCGGACGCCTTTGACCCTGGTGCAGGGCTATTTGCAAAGCACCCTGAGGCGTTGTCAAACCTTGACCGCCCCCCAACGAGACGGTCTGGAGACGGCGGCGGCGGAAACTGAGCGCACCATTCGCATTTTGAACGATTTGCTCATTTTGGCGCGCGCTAGTATGGGGCATCTGCAGCTGACTGCGGAGCGTCTGGACTTGAAACAAGGGGTCTTAGAAGCCGTGATGATGGCCGATCCGCAGGGCGATCGCGTGGTCACCGAGATCAAAGCTGCGCCGATCTGGGTGCGGGCCGACGCTAGTGCCTTGCGCCAGGTATTGATCAACCTGATGGATAATGCGCTGAACTATTCTCCCCCGGAAGCCCCTGTGACGGTGCGGCTGTTTCAGCAGGCTGATCTGGCCGTAGTCCAAGTCATCGATCGCGGACGGGGCATTCCCCTGGCGGACCAGACCAAAATTTTTCAGCCCTTTTATCGGGTTGAGGTGGACCGGTGTCGGACCACTGGCGGCACCGGCCTGGGGCTAGCGATCGTCAAAACCCTGCTGACGCCAATGCGGGGGCAGATTAGTGTGCAATCGACCCCCGGTGTAGGCAGCACTTTTACTGTTCAACTACCCCTCACTCAAGGAGTTTGACCCCATGAATCCAAAAATTCTACTCATTGAAGACGAGGAGAAACTGGCTAAGTTTGTCGAAATGGAGTTGGGTTACGAGTCTTACGATGTCACCGTGGCCCATGATGGCCTGTCCGGTCTGATGGCCGCCCGCAATGCCGAGCCTGACCTCGTACTGCTCGACTGGATGATGCCCGGCTTGAGTGGGGTGGAGGTGTGTCGGCGGTTGCGCGCCACGGGGTTCAAAGAGCCCATCATTCTCATGACGGCGAAGGATGATGTGGCCGATCGCGTAGCGGGTTTGGATGCCGGAGCTGACGATTACGTGGTCAAACCCTTCAGCATTGAGGAATTGCTGGCCCGAGTCCGCGCCCATCTCCGGCGCAACCAGCCCCAAGCGGTCGATGCTCTCCAGTTTCAAAACCTGTCGCTCAATCGCAAGACGCGGGAAGTAAAACGGGGCGATCGCGACATCGAACTTACCGCCAAAGAATTTGACCTGCTGGACTATTTGATGACCCATCCCCGGCAGGTGCTCACCCGCGATCGCATCCTGGAAGAAGTGTGGGGCTATGACTTCATGGGCGATTCCAACATTATTGAAGTCTACATTCGCTATTTGCGGCTCAAGCTTGAAGCCGAAGGGGAAAAGCGCCTGATTCAAACAGTGCGGGGGGTGGGCTATGTTTTGAAAGATTGACATCAGCTATCGGGTCAAAAATGCCGCCATCTTCTAATCCAGGTTCTGGAAGCGATCGCCCCTATTTTGAAACCCGAAGTCAGAGAAAACCCAGGTCGCTATTTTATTTTTATCTAACTGTAGAAAGAGACCTAAGTCAACCCAGTTGAGGAGGAAAAAACGATCCTAAGTCGTTAATTTTTGAATAGTCGATGTCATGGACCAAACATATCTATGAAAGCTGCTCAAAAATTTGCCCTTGCCGTGGGCATAACTTACACAATCATTGGTGTTTTGGGATTTATTCCCACCCTCGTATCTTATCCAGCCGTCTTGGGTGACGCGGTTAAACAATACGGCACCGCTGGCGCAACGGGTTATTTGTTCGGTTTGCTGCCGGTAAACGGGTCGTTGAATGTCATTCACGTGGTGACTGGCCTGGTGAGTCTGGCGGCGTCGATCGCCCTTGACAGTTCGCGATTTATTTCCGGACAAATCGGCATCTACTACACGCTGTTCGCAGTCCTCGGAATGATTCCCTTTGCGAATACTTTCTTTGGCCTATTTCCGATTTTCGGCGCAGAGGTCGTGCTACAAGGTTTGACTGGCCTGTTAGGTATTTATTACGGCTTTATTGCAACGCCTTCGTTGCTCCGAGTCTTTAAGCAGGAGCTTCGAGAAGACGCCGAAGCTGCCGAAGTGCTCTAACACCTCAAAATTTAACTCATCACTATTGTCTGCAAGCGATCGCCCCAGCGGCGATCGCTTTTTTGTTGTGCGTCCAGCCGATGCTCCAACCCCCTGCCCTGCCAAAACGCATTTACATTGTTTTATTGCTAGAGCCGTGCAACGGGAAAGTCTTGAGCCAGGATTTAAGGGGAGCGATCGCCGGTAGCGCTCATCCCTGGTTGATCGATACTGAACTTTTTTCCTCGCACCCATGCTTGATCCCCGCACTCCCGCTGGTGCCCTACGCGACCAGTGGACTCAATTTCAAGAACACAGTCCCCTGGTGAGCCCCAACAACAAGCGCAAACATCCGGTGCTGGTCGTGGGTACCGGGCTCGCGGGAGCTTCGGCAGCGGCCACCCTGGGCGAACTGGGCTACCCCGTCAAAAGCTTTTGCATTCAAGATTCGCCCCGTCGCGCCCACAGCATCGCGGCGCAGGGCGGCATCAACGCCACCAAAAACTATCCCAACGACGGCGACAGCGTGTGGCGGCTGTTTTACGACACCATCAAGGGCGGCGACTACCGCTCCCGCGAGGCCAACGTGTATCGGCTGGCGGAGATCAGCAGCCACATCATCGACCAGTGCGTGGCCCAAGGGGTGCCCTTTGCGCGGGAGTATAGCGGTCTGCTCGCGAACCGTTCTTTTGGGGGCGCACTGGTTTCCCGCACCTTTTACGCGCGGGGGCAAACTGGGCAACAGCTTTTGCTGGGGGCCTATAGCGCCCTGATGCGGCAGGTCCACATGGGGCAGGTGCAGATCTTCGCCCGGCAGGAAATGCTGGATCTGGTGGTGATTGACGGGCAGGCGCGCGGCATTATCACCCGCAACCTGGTGACCGGCGAGTTGGAGCGCCACAGCGGCGATGCGGTGTTGCTCTGCACCGGCGGCTATGGCAACGTGTATTACCTGTCTACCAACGCGAAAAATTCCAATGTGACGGCGGCCTGGCGCTGCCACAAGCGCGGGGCTTACTTCGCAAATCCCTGCTACACCCAGATTCATCCCACCTGCATTCCCGTATCGGGGGAGTATCAGTCGAAGCTGACGCTGATGAGCGAGGGGCTGCGCAACGATGGGCGGGTCTGGGTGCCCCAAGAACCGGACGATCGCCGTCCGCCCAACGCAATTCCTGACAGCGATCGCGATTACTACCTGGAGCGCCGCTACCCCGCCTTTGGCAATCTGGTACCCCGCGATGTCGCCTCTCGCAACGCCAAAGCCATGACCGACGAGGGGCGTGGCGTCGGGGAAACAGGCCTGTCGGTGTATCTCGATTTCCGGGATGCGATCGCTGAGCAGGGGCAGACCGCGATCGCCGCCAAGTACGGCAACCTGTTCGAAATGTATCAGCGCATCACCGGCGACGACCCCTATCAGGTGCCGATGCGCATTTATCCCGCTGTGCACTACACCATGGGCGGCCTCTGGGTGGACTATCACCTGATGAGCACGATCCCCGGTCTGTTCGTGTTGGGAGAAGCCAATTTTTCCGACCACGGCGCGAACCGCCTGGGGGCCAGTGCCCTGATGCAGGGGCTCGCCGACGGCTACTTCATCATTCCGCACACCTTGGGAGCCTATCTTGCCAGTCAGCCCCCGGAGCCCGTGACCCCTGACCACACCGCCTTTGACGACGCTGAGGCGAATGCCCGCAACCACCTCGATCGCCTGCTCCACATCAACGGCGACAAATCCGTGATGACCTTTCATCGCGAACTGGGGCGACTGGTGTGGGATTACGTCGGCATGGCCCGGAACCAGGCCGGATTGGAGACGGCGATCGCCCGCATTCAAGACCTGCGTCAGGAATTTTGGCACAACCTCAAGCTGCCGGGCGAAGCCAACACCCTGAACAAAAATCTGGAATTTGCCGGACGCGTGGCGGACTTCATGGAACTGGCGGAACTCATGGCCCGTGACGCCCTGCACCGCGAAGAGTCCTGCGGCGGCCACTTCCGCGAGGAATCCCAAACCCCCGACGGTGAGGCCAAGCGTGATGACGACCACTTCGCTTACGTCGCCGCCTGGGAATATCAAGGCCGCAATGGCGGAGCCACTCCTTCGGAGTATCGCACCCCCACCCTCCACCGCGAAGACCTACAGTTCGAGAATGTGCAGTTGACGCAGCGGAGTTATAAGTGAGTGGCAGGGGGGCAGGGTGTGAGGGTACTGGGTGTTAGCTATCTGGCTGGAGTTGCGGATGCTCACGCCAAATCCGACATCACCCACCCAACTACCCTCTCCCAACATTGCGTTGTGTAACGCTTTTTTGTCCTTGTTTTCCCTTAGGTAAAGCAAATCCAAAATTTATCCCTGGTATCCGGTTCCACTGCTTAGGATGTTTCCCAGTGGTCATTGTCTAAACGCAATGATCGACATTTATGAACACGACTCCCGCTGGGAGCGATCGCTATGAAACAAATTCCGGCTCCTTTATGGACCCTGACCATCGGCGTTGTCGTCACCCTGATCAGTCTGTGGGTGGGCTTTAACAATCACCTCCTGCCCGAGCAGGCGTCGGCCCAATCCGTCTTGGTCGATAATTTCTTCAACGTGATGGTGGTGATTGGCACGGCCCTCTTTTTGGTGGTCGAAGGCACTATTGTGTATTGCATGGTGCAGTTTCGTCGCCGCGCGGGGGATGACACCGATGGCTTGCCAATTGAGGGCAACTTGCCGCTCGAAGCCTTTTGGACAGCCATTCCGGCGGTGATTGTGATTGGTTTGGGCGTCTACAGTGTGCAAATCTTTCAGGAAATGGGCGGCTTTGCCCCTGGCGACAGGATGCATGATCACGGCATGATGCTGGCCCAGTTGCCGGATGCGTCGATGACCAATTTGGTCGCCCAAGAGGGGGCAGAAACCCTGCGAGCAAAGTCGGTTTACGGCATTGGCGCACCCCTGAGTAAGGAAGGGCAGTCGGCAGATTTAGAAGTGAATGTTGCGGGCATGCAGTACGCCTGGATTTTCACCTATCCCGACACGGGCATTGTGGATGGGGAGTTGCACGTGCCGGTGAATGCGGATGTGAAGCTCAATATTTCTGCCAACGACGTGATTCATTCCTTTTGGGTGCCGCAGTTTCGCCTAAAGCAAGACGCCATTCCGGGGAAGAATACGGAACTGCGGTTTGTGGCGACCAAGGTGGGTACCTATCCTGTCGTCTGTGCGGAACTCTGTGGCGGCTATCACGGGGCGATGCGGACCCAGGTGATTGTGCATTCCCCGTCGGAGTATCGCAACTGGATGGAATCGCGGGTGGCGCAGGCTGATGCGGGGATGAACCCGGCGGCGATCGCCACTAACCCGGCTGATATGACCGAGCCGGAATACCTTGCGCCCTACAGCGACGAGTTGGGTATTGATCCTCGACTGCTGGCCAACTTGGCCGACTAATTGCGCCCTGCCTGGGCGCACAAATTTTTCTCACCCCTTTGATTAACGGCTCTCTCAAATTCTTTTATGGCACAAGCGAACGTTACTAGCGAAATGATGGGGAACTCGTTTCCGCATCCCGAAAAATGGAAGTGGTATCACTATTTCACTTTCAATGTTGATCACAAGGTCATCGGCATTCAATATCTGGTGACGGCGTTCTTCTTTTACTTGGTCGGCGGCGCAATGGCGCTGGCGATGCGGACGGAGTTGGCAACGCCGGATGCAGACTTTATGGATCCCAATCTCTACAATGCGCTACTGACTAACCACGGCACCATCATGATCTTTTTGTGGATTGTGCCGGGGGCGATCGGGGGCTTTGGCAACTATTTGGTGCCGCTGATGATTGGCGCACGAGATATGGCCTTTCCTAAGCTGAATGCGGCGGCATTTTGGATCACCATTCCGGCGGGGCTGCTGATCGTCGGGAGTTTCTTCTTTGGGGGGGCGCAGGCGGGGTGGACTTCGTATCCGCCCCTGAGCCTGATCACGGCGAATACAGCCCAGTCCATGTGGATTTTGGCGATCGTCTGTGCCGGTACCTCCTCGATTCTGGGGGCGGTGAATTTCATCGTCACGATTTGGAAGATGCGCATCCCCAGCATGGGCTGGAATGACATGCCGCTGTTTTGCTGGGCGATTATGGCAACGTCAATTTTGGCGCTGTTTTCGACGCCGGTGCTGGCGGCGGGGCTGATTTTGCTGCTGTTTGACATCAATTTCGGCACGTCGTTCTTTCGGCCCGAAGCGGGGGGCGATGTGGTGATGTACCAGCACCTGTTCTGGTTCTACTCGCACCCAGCGGTATACCTGATGATTTTGCCGATCTTCGGCATTATGTCGGAGGTGATCCCCGTCCATGCGCGGAAGCCGATTTTTGGCTATAAGGCGATCGCCTATTCCTCCCTCACCATCTGTATCGTGGGTCTGTTTGTGTGGGTGCACCACATGTTTACCAGCGGCACCCCCCCGTGGATGCGGATGTTCTTCACCGTCTCGACGCTGATTGTGGCGGTGCCGACGGGGGTCAAGATCTTTAGCTGGGTGGCGACCTTGTGGGGCGGCAAGATTCGCTACACCAGTGCCATGCTGTTTGCGATCGGGCTGCTGGCGATGTTCGTCTTCGGTGGCCTCAGTGGCGTCACCCTGGGCACCGCCCCGGTGGATATTCACGTCCACGACACCTACTACGTGGTGGCGCACTTCCATTACGTGCTGTTTGGCGGGTCGGTGTTTGGCCTCTACGCCGGACTGTACCACTGGTTCCCCAAGATTACCGGGCGCATGTTGAATGAGCCCCTGGGCAAGGTGCATTTCATCCTCACCTTCATTGGCACCAACCTGACCTTTTTGCCCATGCACGAGCTGGGTCTGAAGGGCATGCCCCGACGGGTGGCGATGTACGATCCCCAGTTTCAGTACATCAACATCATTTGCACGGTAGGCGCGTTTGTGTTGGGCATCTCGGTGCTGCCGTTCCTGTTCAACGCCATCTGGAGTTGGATTTACGGCCCCAAAGCTTCCGGGAATCCCTGGAATGCCAAGACCCTGGAGTGGACGACGGACTCGCCACCCATGATCGAAAACTGGGAGGTGCTGCCCGTGCTCACCGAAGGCCCCTATGCCTACGGAGAAGAACCAGCGGAAGTCTCTTCGTAACGAATCCCCGCATCGGGGATGGGGCTAAATCTCCCCAAATTTGAGAACTGGAGTTTTGCATGAACGAAAAAACCTCACCTCACCTCTCCTTTCAAAGGAGAGGAACCAGGATGTTCTTAAACCTCTCCTTCCGAAGGAGAGGTGCCGCAGGCGGTGAGGTTCTGCCAAATGTCAAAGCACCACTTCTGAATCTGAATCTGGATGAGACTAACCGTCTCATCCCCAAATTTGAGAACTGGAGTTTTGCGTGAACGAAGAAACCTCACCTAACCTCTCCTTTCAAAGGAGAGGAACCAGAATGTTCTTAAACCTCTCCTTCCGAAGGAGAGGTGCCGCAGGCGGTGAGGTTCTGCCAAATGTCAAAGCACTACTTCTGAATCTAGATGAAGTTGAACTGGCTCATCCTCTAAGTTGTTGGTAACTGTCCCCTCACTTTTCAAAAGCTTATGCAAGGCGCAATTGAACCCACTCCAGAAACGACCGCAGCAGCGGCAGTCGAACATGCCGAGCACCACGACTTTCGGGTGCTGGGGCTGATCACCTTCCTGTCCTCAGAATTTTTGATGTTCGCGGGCTTTTTTACCCTATTCCTCGTCTATCGGGCAGAAGCCGTTTCCTGGCCCCCGGAAGGCACGGAAGTGGAACTGCTGCTACCGGCGATCAACACGGTGATCCTGGTGTCCAGTAGTTTTGTGATTCACTACGGCGACACCGCCATCAAGCGAGGCGATGTCAAGGGACTGCGTAAGTGGTACCTGATTACAGCGGCGATGGGGGCAATTTTCCTGGCGGGGCAGGTGTATGAATATCTGAGCTTGGGCTATGGTCTGACGACGAACCTGTTCAGCAATTGCTTTTACCTGATGACGGGCTTCCACGGGGTGCATGTTTTCATCGGGCTGCTGTTGATTTTGGGGGTGCTGTGGCGATCGCGCCGTGAGGGTCACTACGGTGCTGAACAACATACCGGCGTCGAGATGGCGGAGATCTACTGGCACTTCGTTGACGTGGTGTGGATCATCCTGTTCTCCCTGATCTACCTGCTGACGCTGATTTAATTGCGATCGCGGGCGGTGGTTTGTACGCGATCGGTGAGGGGTGGCAGGCTTCCTGCCCAAATGGAAACCAGGGCGAGGCTGGGCATGGCTCAGATGGCCTGACGACTCAAGGATAACCAGCCAGTAAACGTTTGCCTCGACCACCGTGACAGGGAAAGTCGTTGGAGGGTGAAGCGAGCATGCTGGGAGAGTTTGTTAAGCCTTTTGCAGAGTGGTGCTCGGCCATTATTGAAATTCTCGGGGTGGGCTTAATTGCCGCATTTGCCTTGTATTCCCTAGGCCGAGCTGTCCTGCGGGGCCTCAAAGGAGGGCGAGGGGATTACCTCTATAAAGAGGCTCGACAACAGCTCGGGCAAGGTATTTTGGTTGGGTTAGAATTCCTGGTCGCGGCTGACATTATCCACACCGTCGCCGTTGATTTGCGGTTTCAAACGGTCGGGGTGTTATTCCTGATCGTCCTGATTCGAACCTTTTTGAGCTTTACGCTAGAGGTCGAGTTGACCGGACGCTGGCCCTGGCAAAATGAAGAAGATTCCTAGCGGAGGGAGCCCGGCGTGACGTTTCCCGCTTTTGTGCCCTCTGCGGCTCAGCGGTTGCAGGATGCTGATGCGATCGCCCTGCTCCAGCGTCTTCGTCGCCGCCCCATTTTCGTGCCCAGCCTGATGTGTGGTGACGTGGCAACTATTGTCAGCACCGCTACCGTAACGCCAGAGCGGGCCGCTGCTACCGATCGGCTACCGCTGCTGCTGCTCCCCGGATTTGACAGTTCCCTGCTGGAGTTTCGCCATCTGATGCCCTACCTGGAGCCTCACTGGTCAGTCTATGCGCTAGACCCGTTGGGGTTTGGTTTTACTGCCCCCCAACCATTGCTAGAGGTGAATCCCAGCACCATTCGTCAGCACCTTTATGCTACCTGGCAAGCCCTGATCGATCGCCCCATGACCCTGCTCGGCGCATCGTTGGGCGGGGCGATCGCGATCGACTTTGCCTTGCATTATCCCCCCTGTGTCGAACGTTTGATCCTCATTAACAGCGTTGGCTTTTCCGGCAGCTTTCCCCTGGGCCAATGGTTATCTGCGCCCCTGCTCGATTGGGGCACCCATTGGCTCCACTGGCGCAAAGACACCGCCGTTCGCTTCTTAGAAACCTGGCCCTTCAGTAGTCCCCAAGAGCGGGACTTGGTGCTATGTTCCTCCCTGCATCAAGCGCTGCCAGGGTGGCAGCAGGCGGTCCAATCCTTCACCCGCAGCGGTGGTTACAGTGACTTACCCAACCACATTGCTCAGATCAAACCGCCGACCCTGATTCTCTGGGGCGATCGCGATACAACCCTGGGCACTCAAGATGCCTGCAAGTTTGCGCAGACGATTCCCCACAGCCGGTTGGTGTGGATCAAAGGGGGAGACCATGCGCCCCACCTCGGCCATCCTGAGGCGATCGCCGCCGCCCTGCTGAACGACGGTTGACTCAAGCCTTCACCAGAGATTCTGCCCCGTCGATCCAGATTGCGGTGCCGCTGATAAAGCGGGAGGCATCGGAGGCCAAAAACAGCGCCAGTTGGGCGACATCCTCCGGGGTTCCCGCCTGACCATCAGTCAGGGGAATCTTCCCTTCCGGAAATTCAACCGCTTTCCCCAGATTTTCCAGGTCCTTGGCTCGGGTAGTTTGGTTGATGTCAGTGTCCACCTTGCCGGGACAAATGGCGTTGACGCGAATATTGCAAGGCCCCAGTTCCAGCGCCGTAGCTTTCATAAAAGCAATCTGCCCAGCCTTAGAACACATATAAGCCGTCGCCCCCGTATTGCTAAACATGCGCGTCCCATTCACCGAAGACGTGATCATGATCGAGCCACTGCCCTGGCGTTTGAGGTGGGGCACGGCATATTTCACCGTCAAATAGGTGCCGGTTAGATTAATGCTGATAGTTTTCTGCCAGTCGTCCGGTTCGAGTTCCTCCAACGGAGCCCAGACGCCGTTAATCCCAGCATGGGCATAAACAACATCCAGGCGACCCCAGTGGTCATCAACTTTCTGCATCAGGTTTTGGACCTGTTCAGCTTGGGAAATATCGGCGCTCAAGGCTAATCCCTCACCTCCCGCCTGATGAATTTCTGCGACCGTATGGTCGAGCTTTTCCTGAGTGCGTCCGACCACAACGACTTTGGCCCCTTCTCGGGCCATCAGTTTGGCGGTAGCTGCGCCAATCCCCGAACCTCCGCCAGTAATCAGGGCGACTTTTCCGTTTAGTTGCATAGGCTAATACCAATGAATAATCGACTCGAATCGCTTTTACGATAGTGAGCGACAAGGGTTAGAGCAAGGGGTTTTGGGGTCAAATCCCAACAATATTTTCTGATAGCAAATCAGTGCAAAAACCCTTTTTTCAGGAGTTGCTTCCCGCCCAGGATTCAGACCCCACACAATCGATGTCAAGTAGATGGGCTCAATTATTTATAGGATGTGTTAGCGCCAGCGTATCGCATCAAATCCCTGTAAAATGGTGCGTTACGGCTTCGCCCAACAACACCCTACAACATCGTTTATTTATGTCCACCTACTTATCAAGTTAACGTGCAGTTCCTGTGATCCATCGGGACGAAGTTAAAATGTTTTTCTGGTGAAATGGGCATGAAAAGACCAAGTTAAAAACCATCGTCATTACCAACCATGATCAACGTCATTCTGTTGCACTATCCAAACCAATGGGACGGTTCTTTGGGCGTTATGGTCTGTTCGTAAGGGTAAAAATGCTTGATGGCATCCTCCTCATGGAGGACTTTCAAAATATTCTCCCGAATTGTTTGATCGATCTTCTTCTCTTCTTCTGGAGAGAGGAGAAATTGACAGCCCCGATCAATATTCATCCCATGTTGTGGAGCAATCCCGTAACAGGGGATAGTGCGATTAAGCACTCTCAACAACAACTTTTGTCGCAATTGAGGATTTGCAAAAGCGGATTCGTAGAGCGTTGCAGGATTTTTGACAATCTCCTCGATCTTTTGTTGAACCACGTAACGGGTAATATTGATAACTTCTTTGGTCATGGCATTCTCTCAAGCCCTAAGGGCAATTAGCAGGCTCTAAAGAAAACGTGTCAAGCAAGAAAATGGAGCAAGCTTGGCTTCATGCATTCTTGATCTATGTATAGGCTAAATGGCGGCAGGATTTCGTGACAAAGTAATTTAATGTAACTAAACAAAAAATCCTACCTGAGAATACGAAATACAGGAATTTATGCCTTTAGGTTGATGCCTATTTATTTTCTTTGAATTATCGCATCTATTTGGCTTTTGGCGATTTAATCATTACGTTCAATATAGATGTGGCTCGATGCCTATTCGATGGTGATTTTCAAAGCGGATAAGAGTTTTCTGGTTGAGCTTTTAGTTACCTGAGAACCCACGTTTTTGGATGGAGATGGAAAATTTATCCCTGTTCCTTACTGGGGGACTGATCTATTAATTAACAACGCCGCAATGGTTGATCGGATCTAACGCGGCGGTTCAGTATGTCTAGAAACCCGGTTTCTTGGGAGGGCTGAATGATGAGAGCAGGGTTTTTGTAAAGCAGAAACCGGGTTTCTGTGTTGAGCTTTGGCTGATTTGCCCGGAGAGGGGATGATGGCGTCGAATCTGGGGCGATCGCCCCTTATCACCTCTTCCGTCGCTTAAACATCCGGGTTGTACTGTACGCGATAGATGCGGTTGTTCATCTCTTCGGTAAACAGCAGACTGCCGTCTGGGAGCACCAGCACCCCTACCGGACGCCCCCAAGTCGTGGGGACGCTCGGATCAATCAAAAAGCCGGTTAAAAAGTCTTCGTAGGTACCTACGGGTCGTCCCGAGTCGTCAAAGGGCACGTAGACCAGCTTGTAGCCGGTGCCCTGGCTGCGATTCCACGAGCCACGAAAGGCCACAAATGCGCCGTTGCGATAGGTTTCGGGGAAGGTATCGCCGTCGTAAAACTGCAGTCCCAATGCGGCTGAGTGCGCTTGAAACAACACGTCTGGGGTTTGGGTCTGGGCTACCAGTTCGGGGCGCTTGCTGCGATCGCCCGCCAACTGTCGCGGATCGAGCAAATTGGGCGACAGGTAGGCGTAGGGCCAACCGTAAAATTCCCCTTTTTGGAGGCGGGTGAGATAGTCGGGCACCAGGTCATCCCCCAGGCCATCCCGCTCATTGACGGTGGTGTACAGGGCCTCTGTTTCGGGGTGAAAGTCAAGCCCCACAGGATTGCGCAAGCCGTAGGCAAAGGTTTCTTGATTGCTGCCGTCGAGATTCATCACTTGCACTGAGGCGCGTGGTAACGGCTCCTCACTGGCGTTGGACTCGGAACCGATCGAGACATAGAGGCGATCGCCCGCCGGACTCACCACAACATTGCGGGTCCAGTGCTGCCGATAGCCCTCACCGGGGAGTTCGGCGATAACCGTACCGGTGCCCTCCAGGGCTCCTTGCCCCGCCTGATAGGGAAATTTCACAACGGCGTCGGTATTGCCCAAAAAGAAGGCGTCTGCGCTAAAAGCCATGCCAAAGGGAATATTCAG